>Ga0105048_10003956_pt1 | contig 24232 bp, 29 predicted proteins | sample MAT05_FD_78382 | JGI IMG/M metagenome (GOLD analysis project Ga0105048, IMG submission 78382) | Freshwater microbial communities from Lake Fryxell liftoff mats and glacier meltwater in Antarctica - MAT-05 | ecosystem: Environmental > Aquatic > Freshwater > Ice > Liftoff microbial mat | place... | reverse complement strand
TTTCGCCGGTTCGGACCGCTTGTACGAGCTCGGCTTCGGTATCTTCGTCCATTGCGCACCCGGAAAGGGGGAGTAGCGCCGCCAGCGCTATTGCGGCAATGGTTGTTCGCGTCACTACTCCCCACTGAGGCATCCGCGACATCCGCGGCAGGCGGGGCATCGCCGTCGTATCCGACGGTCTGCGAGGCGGAACTGTCCGCCGCAGTGGCCACCCCTGCCGGCATTAGCACGGCCCCGGCCAACGCCGCGATCGTAAGCGAGACGGTAGTTCGGCTTCGATTCATCATCATTCCCCCGAGCGGGTTCCTTCGACACTGAAATACGCCCCGATCCACGGGTCAACACCGCGCTAACGTCAGTCTCCTCCGTGCAGCGCCGTTTGTCATGCAAAGGGCGAAAATGGCAGCGTGCGGATCGTCTGCTCGTTTGCGCGGTTCTGGTGTCGAAACTGCACTATTGCTCCGCAGCGTCACGTGCGTCGGGCGTTCACTCATCCTCGGCGGCCTCGCAGCGTGCTCGGGCGCCCAGCCAGAGCAGTCAGTATGGCGAAGAAGGTTGACCCGTAGAGGGTCCCGCTTGCGGGCGGAGTCGGTTTCCCCGGACGCGTACTGAGGGATGAATCGACGAGCCAGACACCGTCATCTAAGAACTCGACCAAAGTATCAACGTCACAAGCGGTCCCGCGCCCATAGGCTCGTGCGATGAAACCCAAAAGGACTGCTCCGGTCATGATCATCGTTGGTGCAGTGCTCGCGGTCGCCGGGTTCGTTACTACTGTGATCTACATTTTCCAGCCCTGGCGCACCTGCGATTATGACGGCAGCCCCGCCGCGTGCAGCATGCTTCCCTTCGATGCTGCTGTTCTCCTCCTTGCGGTGGTCGCAACCGTCATAGGCGTCGGCCTGGTGGCAGGTGGCACCATCGTTCGCTACCGAACCGGGGGTGTGAACAACTGGAATCGACGTGAAGGACAGTCCAGAAACCAATAGTCACCGAGGGCCTGCCTCCATCTCAGGGACCAAGCGGAGGGTGACGACCCGCGGCGAGAAATTCAAGGTCATCTACATGCGCAAACCGGCCCGGACCTTGTTTGAACTGCAACCGATGCCCAGATTGAATGAATGCGCTCGTTTCAGCCAGATCCTTCCAACCAGTGGCCGCAGGACATGGCAATCACCGTCGACATCAGCTCGGGCAAGTTAATGTTCCTGCTGTTCGTGCGTGAGGCGTGGAACATCGAAGGTGTTGATCTTCCGGGTATCGACCCGGTTCCAGCCGTCGGCGGATCTGTCCGGCCAGAAAAAGTCGAGGCTGACGATCTTCTCGCCGAGTGGAATACAGCATGGGCTTACGCCGTGGCAGACCTTCTTACGAGCGTGTCCCTCACCCTGTCGACCCAGCGACGCAAGCGCGACTCGACGCGATGTCGCTCGAGGAGCTGTTGGCTATCGATGATCCTCGCCGTACCGGCATCTTTGCCGACGGAGTCGACCATGAGGCATACGGCGCATGGGACTGGTTCACAAAATCAGTACCGAACTCGACGAGTTTTGAAGATCAACCGGAACGGCGCAATCTCGCCGAACTCGTGCCTGCCTGGCGCGCCGGGCTTCGCAAGATCACCGAACTACCGTTCGCTGACGACTGGGCCCAACGAATGAATACACCACACCTACTCGTTTCAACCCGCACTCGACTTGACCGAGAGCATTACGGGCGCGCCCTCTAGCGCCCGGTCGAGCCCAACCGATAGACGTTCGGCTTGCGTGAACGAGGTACCGTACTGGTCGCATCCTCACGGCCATGCTGTGCCTTTTCCTCCGCGCACTGTAGTGGTACGCTATCAAGTACTATTGCGAGGAGGCGATCATGTCGGCAATAACCGCGACTGAAGCACGAAAGAGTCTGTTCGGGCTCATCCAGCAGGTCAACGATGACCACACTGTTGTCGAGGTCGTCTCCCGGCACGGAAACGCGGTGATCCTGTCGAAAGACGACTACGACGCGATAACCGAAACTGCCCACCTGCTTCGGAACCCTGCGAATGCTGAGCGGCTGCTCACGGCGATCGAGCGGGTGCGGCGCGGAGAGTTCGAGCATCACGACCTGATAACCGAGTGAGTCGGACTGTCGCCTTCGACCCGAATGGGTGGGACGACTACATCTACTGGCAAACCCAAGACCGCAAGACTCTCAAGCGCATTAACCTGCTAGTCAGCGACGCGTTGCGCGATCCGTTCGCGGGGATCGGCAAACCTGAGCCCCTCAAGCACATCCTTGCCGGCGCGTGGTCCCGCCGCATCGTCGACACGAATCGGCTGGTCTACTACGTCACGGACGACCACATCATCATCCTGCAAGCTCGTGCCCACTACTGACCCGAGGTCTACGTGTCCTGCAAGAGGGCCCGTTATTGAGGCTGCTGAACGCGCCATTCGCCGTTGCAGATAGCGATTGATGTGTGATTGTTCGCTTTGGTCAGGCTGCGCAGGCCGTGGCGGATGATCCATTGGGTTCGTTCGTCGCCTTCAGCGCTCCATCGGGTACACAGCGATATGACGCGATTGGGGTGGTCTTTCGAGACATCGTTGAGTAGGTTGGCGACAGATTTGCGCACATACGCTGACGCGTCGGATCGCAAGGGTTCCACCAGTGTCAGGATCGGTTCCGGGTCATTCACGAAACCGTCGTGGCGTTTCGCCCATGGTAGGCGGGGCCTGGCGCCTTCGCTGGCCAGGCGTCGTACGTGTGAGTTGGGTGATGCGGCCCATTCTTTCATTCGCGCCAAAGTGCGCTCGGTCTCGCTCTCCAGGTACGGTCGTACGGAGTATTCGCCGGTGTGGCGCTTGGTGATTTCCTCGCACAGACGCATCGATGCTTCCCAATTGTTGGTGCCGAATTCCTCCACGAAACGCGCGACGGGCATGAGCCAGTAGCCATGAGTGAACATGCCGGACTCGTCGTGGAGTTCGGGGCCGAGAGAGCTCTCCAAGATCGTCGCTGCGCGTTCGAAGTCATCGGGCAAACGCTCCCGCAGCAACTCGGCCATCGCAAGCACCCGAGCTTTCAGCTCCTTGTCCGCGACCGCGATCCCCACTGCATCGGCGTACCCGATGGCATCGAACCCCACGTCAACGCAGGCGATCGCCTCGCCCAGGCGAAGCCCAGCTTCACGGTCGAACCAGTCCTTGAACTTTCGTGCTGCCATGTCAGGGGCGAGCGGACTCGGACGAATAGGATGCCGTGAATTCAGGATCGGGAGGGGTCGGTGTGATTATGTCGATCAGGACACCGTTGGGGTCGCGGGTGATGAAGTGGCGCTGGCCGAACAGTTCATCCCGCAACGACTTGACTATCGGTAGGCCGCCCGCCAAGGCGCGTTCGTGTTCCGCATCGACATCTTTCACCTCGAAGTTGAGGATCAGCCCCCTCGTGCACCCACGCCCTTCTGGTGGAATCGTCTCGTGGTCGTGCGCCAAGATGGCCAGATTTACGTTCTCGTCGTCACTGGACTGCAGGTGCACGTACCAGTCGGCCTCAAAGAGTGACTTGAAGTCGAAGTTCTGCAGGTAGAAGGCGACGGTCCCGGCGACGTCGTCGGTCTGGATCACGGGGTAGTACTGGGTCGTGAGCATGGGTTGCGTCCTCTCATAGTTGCATACATGATGTATGTAAGCACGAAACCCGCCACCATGCAAGGAGTATGTATATGGCTGCTCTCACCACGTTTAACGACTTGCCTCCGCGGCGGACGCAGGCCGCGCGGCGCAGCGCGACGCGAACGGCGTTGTTAGATGCGGCACGGGCCCTGTTCGTTGAGAAAGGCTTTGCCGAGACTGGTACGCCGGAGATCGTGGCCGCGGCTGGGCTGACCAGGGGTGCGCTCTATCACCAGTTCGCCGATAAGAGGGACCTGTTTCACGCGGTCGCTGCCCGCGAGGCCGATGCGATCAGCGCCGCTATCGACGACGCCACAGCCGATGCCGTGGACGCCCAGACGGCACTAAAACTCGGGTCTCTGGCCTACTTTGACGCTATCGCGATGCATGGGAGCAGTGAACTTCTGCTGATCCAGGCTCCAGCTGTCCTCGGCCACGAAACTGCAGCCGAGCTGCTGCGAAACGTCGGCAATACCGAACTGCGCAGTGGCCTCGGCGCTCTCCACCCTGCAATAGCACCCGGCGACCTCGACGCCCTCACGAATATTTTGTCGGCAGCGTTCGATCGGGCTGCCCTTGCCATTGCGAGCGGCGCACCCCGCCTGCCCTATGAGCGGATGATAGTGATGCTGATTGGCTCCACCACGCCACAGCGCATGAGCGAACAACGCCAAGACCAGACCGATGTCAACGTGGGCTGATGTAGCAACCGGCTCCGGACTCGCCAACGCTACGGAAAATGCGCCCGTAGAACGTTCCCTTGTGACACAAATCGAGCTCCGCGATGCGACGGCCGTTTTCGCCCTCGAACTGCACCGCTGAAGGTCCGTCTTGCGGGCAGCGTCGCCTGACCAACCCAAGGGCATCGCCCTGCCGGGTCGTGCGAGCGCCGGCGCGTGCCAGGGGAAGGTCGTCGGGGAAATGCTCCAGCTCCAGCTTCATTGATCGACCTCGCCTCTATCCGCCGGCCGATTCCGGCGTCGGAGCTTGCGAATCACCTTCTGCGAGCCCGTCAGCGTCCTCGTCTCAGGGTCAAATTCTTTCCGCCAATCGAAGTGCTCACGCTCGGTCTGTGCTTCCTCAGCTCCGAGAGGGAGCCACTCGAATTGGCCCTCGCTTTCCAGCTCAACCAGGTAGTCGGCGTCATCGATGTAAAGATCGCCCGGCGCATCCCTACGGAAACTTGGATCTACTACGAGCGTCCACCAGCCGTCGACGGTCTCCGGGTATGCGAAAAGGAACCGGCCGGCCCACGGCCCCGAGTGAATTTTCGCTACGCGGCCTCGGTCGCCCCAGAACTCCACGGTTTTCCACTCCACGATTGTGACCATAGACCCAACAACCTGCCGATAGTGAGAGAGACCGCAAACGGACTCGACACCACACATTCCACGATGAGGCACATTCCCCGTAGGGCGATCCGCTAACGGTCATCGTCCCGCGGGTGGTTCCGCTTGCGGGCGGCTGGAGACTGAGTGACGCAAGTGGCCGGGATTGTGTGCTGGCCAGCGGGAAGGCTGCGAAGATCGCCACCTATGAGCTGGATAACACAGTCAGATGTCTAGCGCTATGTCTTGACCGTTGATGGTCACCAGAATCCTTGGGTTCTCTGCCCCGGTCGCAGTGAGATAGTTCCGCAACGTCGAGAGCAGCATGTCGTCCCGCCTTTCCATCTGCGACACAGACCCCTGCGTCACATTTAGTGCCCGCGCGATCTCAGCTTGTGTGTGCTTTCCGGCCTCCCTGACCATCGCCAGGCTCATCGCATGGACGCGGTCGAGCACGTCCGCCTGCTCCTCGAGCTTCGCAACTGCCTCGGCAGTTCCAGGTCGTTGCAGCATCCGATCAAGCCGCTCGTTGCCGCGGATAAATTCCTTTTCGCTCATGATCCTGTCTCCTCTAACCATCGTTCGATCGCATGGTCGGCCCGCGTGCCGACCGTGTCATAAAACACGTCACCCATTCCCGCCTTGTCCCCAGCAAAGAGTGCGACCACAATCTGGTCGCCATTTGGCGGGAACCAGCAGATCAGACGTAACGCGATCCCTTCGACATACGGATGAGAAACTCGCCAAACCTGGTTCTTGCCGGACTGCCGTACCCGCTTGATCATCGCTGTGTCGACACCCGGTATCTGATCCAGCTCCCGCAGCCGTTTCAACACAAACGTCAGTAGATCGAAGATCTGCTTGCCCCGGTCGGTAACATCGCCCTCCAGCCGATCGAGCTGCCGGTCGAACTCTCGAGACCAATCGATGTTCATACTTCAATATTAGCTGGAGCCAATAATTAGTTGCAACTAATTTTTACAAGGGTTCTAGTCGGCGTCGAACTGACCTGCGTTGCCTCATCACGTGAGGTCCCGTTGCAGGGCTGCTTGGCCCGGCAACGGGAGGCGGCGGATGTGTTCTTCAGTGTTCGACCGATTGTCTTTGAACGGTTCGGTACACGGTGGAGCGGGCGACGTTGAACAGCTCGGCGAGTTCGGCGGTGGAATGTGTCCCGGCGAGGTGCACTTCCATCAGGTGACGTTGCTGCGCCGTCGACAGCTTCGGTTGTTTGCCGCGCAGATGACCCTTCGCCTTGGCCACTTGCATTCCTTCTCGTGTTCGGGCGCGGATCAGGTCGGATTCGAACTCTGCCACCATCGCCAGGACGTTGAAAAGCAGCCGTCCGACCGGGTCGGTGGGGTCGTGAACGGATCCACCGATGCTGAGTTTGACGCCTTTGACGGTGAGTTCATCGATGATGTCTTTCGCATCCCGAAGCGAACGGGCAAGCCGGTCGAGTTTGGCAACCACGAGGGTGTCGCCGTTCCGGCACGCGGCGAGGGCTTCTCGAAGACCGGGTCGTGCTCGGTTGGTGCCGGTGAGTCCGTGGTCGGTGTAGATCAGGTTCGATCGAACGCCGAGGTTCTCCAGGGCGTTTCGTTGGGCGGTGAGGTCTTGTTCGTTCGTGGATACGCGCGCGTATCCGATCAGAAATTCATTCATACCCAGAAACGGTGCTCGTTCGCCGATCGAGAGGTCAAGAACAATCCCGTGAGCGGCCCCTTCCAGGGCACGCGCCCAGGCTGCGAACTCCGACAATTGGCCTCTCCTCAAGGATCGAATTTCGCGTCCGCTGATGGTCCCCCTTGCGTGCGCCCCTCCCGGTTAGAATCTGTCTCTGATCGCACTTCGATGAGTACCCGAAAAGCCGCCCGGTGATCGTCCCCCAAACGGGCCGTTGATCGGCCAGAGCGGATAGGGCACCGTTGGGATATGAAGTGGAGGCTGGTTGCATTCGGAGCTGTGGCGGCGTGCTCTCTCGCGGGCTGTTCCGTTTCCGCGCCTACAGGTTCGGTATCGATTGAGATCGGCGCAGACGCGGATGCCCGCCTAGGTACTCAGTTTCCGGTCACCATCACGAGTTCGGATGACCAGACCGTGGTTGACGAGGTTATGGTCCGCGGTGACTTCCGCACGTTCGAGGACATTCTTCTTGGTGAAGTCACGATAGACATCGGCGGAGCATGCCTTTTCAAAACGGACCTGACGGTGGCGGGCGCCTCGGTGACTGTTCACCAGATGAACTGTTCGCTTGGATAGCAGCTGATACCCGTAAGACAATCCCGTTTCGGAAACTACTTCTGAAGGCGGGCCGTGCTGCTGGCCCTCAATACGTTGATGCCTGATGCAACTATGGCTGCAATCACGAATATCTCACCTGCGGCCGCAAGCCATGAGAACCAGGTTTGGCCAATCCCTCGTTCGAGAGTTGCTAAGAGCAAGATTAGGAAAAGTCCGGCGCCTAGGGCATAGACAAACGCCAGCGGCGTGCGAATCCGTGCCAAGATTCTGATCAGTTCCTTAACCTGTCGCTTCCAACGGTGCGGTTTTTGAATACTCCCCAATCTTACAAGCTCACGGCCTTCCGCTTGTGGCACCGTGTTTCGCTATCGAACGTTAGCGAAAAAGCATGAAGGCTCGTATTGGTTCCGGTTGGTTGTCTCCGCCTTCAGTGAAGCCGAGCGATTCGTAAAATACTCGTTGAGCGGGCTCGTCATCCGTTATGAGCACCGTCTGACGAACGTGTTGATACTTGGCCTTCACATGCTCGAGTAGTGCGCGGCCAATGCCGGCGCGCTGGATGTCCGGACGGACGAGAATGTCCTGCAAATAGCAGATAGTTACGTCGTCGGAAATCGCGCGAGCAAGGCCCCAGAGCTCTCGCTCGGGACCACGAGCGGTCACCAAGAACGAGGATCCGCGGATCGCGCGCATCAGCACGTCCGGATCACGCGTGTACGTAGTCCAACCCACTGATTCGTAAAGGGACAGCGCCTCTTCAGCAGTGACGGAGTCACTGCTGGAGATCGAGAACTCACTCATCCTGACACCCTCCCATATCAGCGAGAATCGCCCGCTGACCGTTCCGCTTGCGGACACCCGATCAAGGCCGAATCCAGCCTCAATCACACTTTCGCGAGCACCTTAAATGCAGCCCGGTCATCGTCGGGCTTACGGGCGCACTCCAAACTGCAAGCCCTTGGTTCGCTCAGGAACTGGGGCCTGGACTCGAGCCAGGTCACCTTCTCTAACGATCCACTAGTGTCCGACCGAGGCTTATTGCGGAGGTGCGCCATGAACGACACCCACCACGATCCACACGCGAACAGATCCGATTCGAACGCATTTGTCTTTCGTCCACTCGGGTTTCTACCGGAAGCGCGGGTCGCCTGATGGGGACTGCGCCGATGCGCTTTGGGGGGTTTCTTCCCGAGGACGCGCCCGATCCTCGGATCGCGCTGGCCGAGAAGGTGAAGCTCATGCCGGTTCCGGTGATGGGGTTTGTCGGACAGCCGGCACTGGAAGACGTTCACATGGATAACACCATGTCGCAGGGTGTGACGGAGTTTTCTCACATGAGGGTGGGTATTAGCTACACGCTGTGGCGCAATCCGGACCGCCGCTCCGACCCGGTAAACCTCGCAGATCTTGATGAGGCGATGCGTCGCGGGATTGAGGGGCCGTTCCCCGTGCCGCGGCCCGCTTGGATGGTTGAGCAGGTCGAGCGGATGCGGTATCCATTGCTGTGGGAAGCGGTGAGGACGACCTGGCATCGCGACCCGTCCGAGTTTTCGGTACCGTCGCGACTTCTCGTCGAACATGCCAACCACATCCTGACGAATCGCTTCCGCAAGGAGTTGGGCTTGGGCGAGATAGGCGCTGATCGCTTCGCGGCTCGACTCACGGAACGCGCCGTCAACCCTCGCGCGACCGTCACCGTCGACGGCATCGAGTTGCCGGCACTCGAAATTGATACCGACCCATTCGTGTATGCCATCGGTGTGGAACTGGCGCCCGGCACCGTCGTTACTGCGATCGTGCCCCGCGATGACTTAGATTACGTCCACATCGAATTCGCCCGGAGATCAACTCGATCCTTCACGACCGTCCCCTCATGAAACTTGGGCACTCGGTGATTCTGCTGGTCGCCTGCGGCTTCGTTGCAGCCGGAGCAATTGCGATGGGTCAGCTACTCGATCTGAGCCAATCGATGCTCCTCGCCCTCCTCGCTAACGGACTGTGGCTCGCGGCGGCAACTGGAGTTCTCGTGTCGTTGGGTGCGATCGGCATCTTGTTTTGGCGGGCGCGCACACGTTAGTCGATCCGCTGGTTGTCCTCGTGTCGCAGGAGGTTCCGCTATCGAACGATTGGACGTCGTCCGAGCGATGACTGAAAGCGAATGAGGTAGCCGTCAGGGTCGGTCACCAGGAACTGCTTAACGCCGGCTTCATCGTTGGTCAGTCGATACCACTTGGTTTCGGGTGGCATGGAGAGCTCCAGTCCGGCCTTTGCCAGGGTCTTCACCATTACGTCGATGTCGGGGACGGAGATCTGAAAATTGATTCCCCGACCAAGGGGGCTTCAAGCTCAGCGGTGATCCAGTTCCGGCCGACGCCGACCTGTTCGAGCATCAGGTGCGCTGTACCGAGGGCGATGTAGGCGAATCGCTCTTCTGGTCGCGAATACCGCAACTCGAAGCCACAGATCTCGCACCAGAACTCTATGCTTCGATCAATATCGCTTACCAGCAACTCGGGCACGAGTGCCGGTTCGAATTCCTTGGTCACCACCTCATCGTGGCACACGCCGTCCGCAGCATGTTCCGCCACCGGGCACCCGAACGACCTCGGCACTGCGGGTCGAGGAAGTTGCTGTGAACGGACCGATGCCTGATGCTGGCAACGTGTCGATCGCACCCGGAACCCTTCACAACGTCGAGCTACAAGTGCTCGATCTATCCGCCGCCATCCGTTCTTTCGGATGTCTGTTCACGGAACTGTGTGACGAGGAGTACCAGGCTTGGGACGGTGGGCGAAGCTGGATCCTCGGTAGCACGTACGTTGTCGTAGCCCAGGCACCGAGCGATGACGCCCACGACCGACGCACAGCTGGATGGCGCGGATCATCGCAGACAGACCAGCGCATCGTCCGCAGGCCGATCCTCTTGAGCGGATCCGCTTCGTCACCTCTGCGTCCTCATTGCGGGCTACTCCAGGGGGTCTGCATCTGCGACGCCCGGGACTTGAGTCAAGTGAGTTGATACTGCGGAGGCTTCACAGCAACCGGACGAGGGAACTTCTCAGGGGTGTGAATCGAGAATTCGCGGGTGCGGCGCCAGGAGAGGACAATGAGCGCATGGTGGAGAGATTCGAGTGGGTGCCGGACATCACGCGAGGCGAGTGGCTACGCCCAATGGAAGCCGAATCGTTCGGCAGCGTGCTGGCAGTAGTCCCTCGCGGCTTCGAGGCATACGCACGGGTGTTCCACCCCATCGAGCGTGACCGCCCTCGCACCACCAAGACGTGGCACGGCATCGATGAGAGTACCCACCTCAATGGCGTTAGCGACATCAGCGCCGCACTTGATACGGAGCGCGTCAGCTGGGCGACGGCTGCGGCTTCGTTCGCCACGACCATGGATGCCGAGGCTCAGTTCACGCGGCTCGTCGGGCGTGAATGGAGAGATGTCGTTGGCTGCGGCATCCGAGGTTCTTGCTCGACACACTGCGACTCCGGACGCGGGCGTCGCCGCGATTTGGGAGGGATGGGGCGGCCTTGAGAGCTCGGCAGGGGCAGGCAGCTTCGCCTTCACATCGAGCGACGGACTTGCCACTGGTTTCGCTGACGAGGCTTCTGAGCACCCCGGCGATCCCGAGTTGGGTTCTGGGGTTTTGGATCGTGAAATCGCAACCGGTCCACGCTTCGATCTGCATGGGTCCAGCGGGCGGCACTACTTACTCTTCGCGGCGGGTGCGAATGGCTTCGCGGATGTTGCCTGGCCCGAGCGCGCGCCGTGGGTTGATGAGATCAGACGGGCACAGTCGCCGAGCATCCTCTGGCCGGACGATCACTCGTGGGTGCTCGCGACCGAAATCGACTTCGACTCCACGCTCGTCGCAGGTACGACAAGACTCATTCACGAACTTCTCCAGACTCCGGGACTCGAGGTGCTGCTCATCCGCCCCGACGCCGATCTGTCCTGGGGTGGTGACCAACTCAACCGGCCAGCGTGACACGGCACCTCAGAACACTCGGCCAAGCCTGCGGACCTTGTGATGTCTGGCCCAGGCTGGCTTTGCGAGCGACGACGGTCGTGATCTCCTCTAATGCACCATTGTGAACGAAGACTGCCGTTTCCCAGTCCTGCCGGTGTCCGACTAGGAATCCGCGCTGAATCACCAGGGATTCGAGGCCGGTGACGATTTCCGAAGGGCCGCAATTGGAAGGTTGCCAACACAGCGTGGATCGACGTCCACCACGAGGTCGCTGAAGGCGATTGATGTGCGCAACGCCACTTTGGCGGCCGGCGGATGCGCGAGCCCGATATGCCTCGGCCCTGCCCGGAGGTCACACCGAGGGAACATTGACCGTAAGCCCTCGACACGCGCGTGCGTCGCCGAGTTTCGATGCGTTCGCCCGCGCTCGCCCGGCACCAGTTAGGTTATGCTTGCCTAAGCTCGATCGAGCATTTTCCGTCTCACGCCGAAGGTTTCACTCGACCATGGTCCCGATCGCCTCCGTTCGAGGTCTGTCCCTTCTCGGCGGCCGACCTGACGCCACGGCCTTCGTCGCCGACGGCGTGAGCGTCAACTACGCCGAACTCTCCGCACTGGTTCGCGAGCGCCGGGTTCAGCTCGGCGAAACGCGCCGCCTCGTGATGATCTCCGCGGCCAATGCGCTCGAGCCGATCGTCACCTATTTGGCCGCACTCGAGGGCGGACACCCTGTGTTGTTTGTCTCCGGCGGCGAGGACGACGCGAGCCTCGCTCACAGAGCCGCTCTAACCGAGCGGTTCAGTCCCGATGTCGTCGCGCACTACGCCCCGCACGGGTGGACGCTTGAGGAACGCCACCCGGGCAGCCGACACACCTTCCATCGAGAGCTTGCCGTGCTCGCGAGCACGTCAGGGTCGACCGGGTCGCCGAAGCTCGTGCGCCTGTCTTTCGACAACGTGCGCAGCAACGCCGCATCCATCGCTGAATATCTGCGCCTCGGACCGAGTGATCGCGCGGCGACAACCTTGCCCCTGCAGTACTGCTACGGACTATCTGTGGTGAACAGCCACCTGCTCGCCGGTGCGAGCATCATGCTCACGGAGCGGTCGGTCGCCGACGAAGCCTTCTGGCAGCAGGCGTCCTCCCATCGGATCACTTCGTTTGCTGGTGTGCCCTACACCTTTGAGATGCTCGAGGCGAGCGGCTTCGCCGAGCGCTCAGTGCCGAGCCTGCGCTACCTGACCCAGGCCGGCGGCCGACTCGCGCCCGAGATGATTCGTCGTTTCGCTCGGCTTGGTGAAGAACGCGGATTCGAGTTGTTCGTGATGTATGGCCAGACGGAAGCCACCGCCCGGATGGCCTATCTGCCTCCGGAGCGCATCGCTGCCGCCGCCGGAGCCATCGGGCAACCGATCCCGGGGGGCCGTTTCCGCATCGATGCCGGCGGCGTGGATGCTGCGGACGGGAGCGATGGGGAGCTCGTCTACACGGGGCCGAACGTGATGCTCGGCTATGCCGAGACCCCGACGGATTTCGCACTCGGTCGCACCGCGCAGGAATTGCGGACGGGGGACCTCGCACGGCGCCGCGACGATGGACTGTATGAGATCGTCGGTCGGATGAACCGCTTCGTCAAGATTTTCGGATTGCGGGTCGATCTTGACCGTGTCGAGAGGCTTCATGCCGATGAGGGTATCGAGGCGCGCGCCGCGAGTGACGATGAACGGCTGCTCCTTTTCGCCACCTCGGATCGCACGGCGCGATATGCGAGCGAGCGCACCGCTGCGCTGGTTGGTGTGCCCATGCACGCCATCGGCGCGTACGCGGTGGAGCAGTTCCCGCGCACCTCAAGCGGCAAGATCGACACCATGGCGCTCGTGCGATTTGCTGGGATGCAGGATAGTGCCTTAGCCGCATCAAGCATGATTTCCGGTGCTCCCACGAACCACGGTGAGGCTGTCTCGCCGGAGGCGATTCGCGACCTCCTCTCGCTGCTGCTCTCCCACCCTGAGGTGGGCCTGGATGATTCGTTCGCTGCGCTCGGCGGTGACTCCCTGAGCTACATAGAGGTGTCGCTCCGGCTCGAGGCGATGCTCGGCGACGTGCCCCGCGACTGGCCGACACGCACCGCCCGGGAGTTGGCGGCGTTCGCCACCGAGGCGGCCGACGGCGAGCCGATGGCGCGAGCCCTGGCCGGGCCCGCGGAAGCCCGCGACGCGGCCGTAGGTCCGCGCACTCGTCCCCGTTTCACAAGCCTGGTGCGCCTCGAGACGCCCGCCATGCTGAGGGCGCTCGCCATCGTGCTCATCGTCGGAACTCACGCCGACCTGTTCTTTCTCAAGGGTGGTGCGCACCTGCTGCTCGCCGTCGCGGGGTACAACCTTGCCCGCTTCCAGCTCGCGGCGGTGCCGGGGCGGTCGAGGTTCCGCGGGCTCGGGCGCAGCGCTGCGCAGCTCGCCGCGCCCGCGGTGCTCTGGATCGGCGGCGTTGCTCTTGTGACCGGCCAGTATCACTTCACCACCGTCATGCTCGTGAACAACCTCGTGCCGGGCGACGGGCGGTGGAACGAGCAGTGGCAGTTCTGGTTCCTCGAGGCGATGCTCTGGACCACAGTTGGACTCGCCGTCGTGTTCGCTGTGCGCGCCGTCGACCGGGCCGAGCAGCGGTCGCCGTTCGGCTTCGCCCTCGTCGGGTTCGCGATCGCTCTCATCGCGCGCCTCGCTATCGCCGGCCCCCACGCCGAGTATGTCGAGCGCTACACCGGGCCGGTGGTGGTGTGGCTAATCGCACTCGGTTGGCTCGTCGCCCGTGCCAACACCACGGCCCGGCGAATCCTCGTCTCGGTGATCGCAGTGGCCAGCTCGCTGGGATTCTTTGGGGACCCGGTGCGGGAGGCGATACTGGTTGGAGGTGTGCTGATGCTGGTCTGGGTACCGGCAGTTCGCGCGCCGCGGTGGATCGTGCCAACCATCGCCGCGCTCGCGGGCGCGTCGATGTTCATCTACCTCACCCACTGGCAGGTATACCCGCCGTTTGAGCAGAGCGCGCCGTGGATCGGCACACTGTTGTCACTCGCGGTGGGCGTCAGTACCTGGCATGCGTACACGTTTGTGAGCCGACGCGTCGCGGACGCAGTCCGATCCGTACGCGGCGATCGGCGGCGGCAGGGGAACGCGTTCGTGAAGACGGCCCTCGGTCGCGTACCGAGGTGGCGGCGTAACCGCACAGCGGACGCTGCTGAGGGCGTGACCGCGTCAAGTAATGAGAGAGCGGTCCGCCGCTGAGAACCGCGCCCCGAGGAGTCGATGTCTCGACTGGCGAACGCTCACACCCCTGACAGCTCGTCGTCGGCGGCGTCGCGGTGCCAGGCCGCGATCGGCGAAGCATCGTCGGGCACCGCCACCGAAAATCCGGTGAGTTGGCGCGTCTGCGCCTCCATATACGACACCGCGACCGAGTTGTCCGGTTCCGGCTGGCTGCTGCGCGTCGTCTGCGACAAAATCGGCCCACCGGTGTCGAGGAGAATCGTCACCTGTACCTCATCGCCATCGGAACTGATCGCGTTGAGGGTGACGGTGTCGGCCGTGTGATTCTGCGCGAGAAGCGCGGCGTACTTGAGCACCGCGTCCGCGGCGTCGTTACCGAGGAGAAAGGACTTCCGGCCGAAGGTCATATGTCTCATGCGATGAGATTATGGGTGCCTGCCATCGAGTATCACCCCGTTGCGCTGGGCAGAATCGGTCTAACCTGAATTCTGCTCCCGAGCAGCGCACGTCACCCGCTTCTCCCGTGCCGCCGCCGCCGCGCACCTCGCTCGTGAGGCCGGACTTCCTCTCATCCTGCTTTCCGGCGGCCCGTTCAACCACTTCGCGCGCACAGCGGGCGTCGAGGCCGTCGACGACGCGATCGACTCCGTCCAGGCGGGGAAGGGGGCGCGCGGATCGGTGCGCGTTCTGCGGGACGAGACGTCGATCGACGTCGCGGTCAACGGGCGGCACGCGAGAGTCTGGACTGCCTTCGTGGGCGTCAACCGCAACGACCCGGGTGTCGTAGCGCCACTGCAACGGCGGCCAGCCGCCGTGACTCGCGCACGACGGCGAGGTGTCGATCGGCGCCCGTCAGCTGACACTCCGGGCGGCGGCTATCTCACCGACATCCGCATCGTTTCGCGGGGGTTAGACCTCTACCGGCCGGCACGGACGACGTGGCGTCGATGTGACGCGGTGCGGCGTCAGTAGTTTTCGCCGTCGTCTCCGACACGCGGCGGGTTAATCCGCTTCGCCACCGTGTTGGCCGTGACGGGTGAGTAGAGAGCCTCGTCCAGGCGGTTGCCGTCGTCATCGAATGTGTCCTCGTTCGAACGACGGGCGGGCTCGATGAGCTCGGGAGACTCGTCGGTGGTTCGGGGGGTCTCTCGCTGCGGCTCCACGGACGTGACCGGCGCCGCAACCGTGGCGGGGACCTGAGTCGGGGCTGGGGCTGGCGCTGACGCTGGAGCCGCGGGCACCAAGGCGCGAGGCTGTGCCGCCTCGGCCTCCTTCTGCGACGGCTTCACGGTCGAGATGGGGCCGGTTTCGGAGGCCACCTGCGCTGCGGCCCAGGCCTGCTGCTGAGAGACAATGTCGTTCTTTCTTTTCGAATCCTCGTACGCCCACAGGTCGAGGTCGTTCTTGAAGAGCTTCTTCGCACGCCCCGGCCTGCCCTGCCAAGTCACCATGCGGTCGCGGAACTCGATCAGCGACTGCTCTGCCTGAAAGCTAAACGACACCGAGTCGCGCTTCATACTCGCGATCTCGTGCGCGGCCCAGTCCGACGCGAGACTCGACCCTGGCACCGCGAGCAGACGCACGCGCACGTCGGCCTCACTCGCCACGTGGTCGGCGTGCTGCTGCTCCGGCACGCTCAGGGTGTTCCAGACAGATGCGCGGCGTGCCGCACCGATCATCGTTGCGACGGCCGAGACGCGGTTCTCCCGGTCGTTGAGCGTGATGAGACGTTTCGTCGAGCCTCGTCCGATCATCGCGGCGACGATGCCTGCGACGAGGATCGCGACGAACGGGATGATGACGTTGCCCATCATCCGCTCGCCGTCGGCCGATTCGAACCATCCGAGAAAGTCGTTCCAGAGCTCCATGTGGGCAACATAACCCGAACTCGGGATCCGGTGGCCCAACGGGCGCGAGTGTCATGAGAATCGCGGAGGTGGCCTACCGCGTGCGGAAACACTCCACGGCGTCATCCATGGCCCAGAAGTCCCCGTCGATGAGCACACGTCGCTGCACGGAGAGGAATCGTTTCGCGCGGTACCGCGTGCCGGCGGGGGTAGCGATCAGCTCGACGTAGCCGATCAGTCCGCCCGCCGCGCGGACAACCCGCCACAAGCAGTCGTTGACTCGCACGAGATTGAGACCCGGAATCGCAGGGGCGCGGGTCTCAGCGGCGCCGGACGTCGAGATGGTGCGGGCTGTCGCGATCGCGCGGTGTTCGAGGGTGCGCATGAGTGCCTTTCTGTCTGCCGCCCGGCCCAACGGTCTGTGTGGTGACGACGGTAGGGGACGCGGCCGACATTGGTCGGCGCGGGGCGACATGCGGTTCAGCGATGTCGCGAGGGGAACGTCGGCGGTACAAGCGCCAGGTCGGCGTCGATGACCTTTCCCGCCCTCGCCGTCTGGGCGAGGATGATGCCCGCGAGAACGACGGCGGCGCCGACGAGCTGCACCGAACCCAGCGACTCGTCGAGCCAGATCCACGCGACGAAGAACGCGAACATGACCTCGGAGGACGCGACGACGCCGGCCGCAGTGGCGGTGAGGTGCTTCAAGGCGAGGAGGGAGAGCACGAACGGCGTGAACGAACCCAGCACCATGCTCCATAGCAGCGGTACCCAGAACGGTACGACCGTATCGGTGAGGTTTCCGCTGAGCGACACCGAGCTTCGGAAGATCGCCGGATCGATCTGCCACCACCCGCTGAACACGAGCCAGAAGGCCGTCGCGAAGCTCATGGTCCAGAAAGCGACGGCGAGGGGGGAGGTCTTGCCCACCTCGCGCTCGCCGACCACGAAGTAGATGGTCAGGCTCGTCGCTGCCCCGAAGGCGTAGAGCACGCCCACCGGATCGAGCTCGCTGGCCCAGACCTGCGCGACGATCCCGAGGCCGACAATCACGCATCCGATCGCCACCCAGAACCGCGCCTTCACCCGCTCCCGAAAGACACAGAACGCGACGACGGCGACCATGAGCACTGCGGTGTACTCGATCAGCAGGGTGATGCCCACTGGAAGCAGCCCGAGAGCGACCGCGTAGGTGTACTGCAGCATCGCGACGCCGACGATGCCGAGGAAAGCGAGGATCAGCAGCTGCCGGGGCGCCAGCCGGAAGGCACGCCGGTCGGTGAGGAGCAGGATCGCACCGCAGATGACGGCCGAGCTCAGCACACGGAATACCGTGAGCTGAGCTGGACTCAGCCCGGCGTCGAGGATGACCTTCGTGACACTGCCGTTTGCACCGAAGAACAGCGCCGCAGTGAGCGCGTAGATGTAGCCCATCTCAGGTCAGCTGCGGCCGGTTCCGTGCACCGCGAACTCCTCGATGGCGGCCAGTTCGTCGTCGCTCAGAGCCGCGCCCTCGAGCGCGCGGATGTTGTCTTCGAGCTGGGTGACGCTCGAGGCGCCGATGAGCGCCGACGTCACCTGAGGGTGGCGCAACACCCAGGTCACGGCGAGCTGGGCGAGGCTCTGTCCGCGCTGCCGGGCGATCTCGCCCAAGCCGCGGGCGCGGGTCAGGTAGGTGTCGCTGATCACGTCCGCCGACATCCAACGCCCCTCGGCCACGCGGGAGTCCGGCGGGATGCCGTTCAGGTAGCGGTCGGTCAGCAGCCCCTGCGCCAGCGGTGAGAAGACAATGCTTCCCATTCCGAGGTCGTCGAGCACCGGGAGAAGGCCGTCTTCGATGTGGCGGTCGAACATGCTGAAGCGGGGTTGGTGAATGATCAGGGGGATATTGTGCTCGGCGAGGGCCGCGTGCGCGGCGACGGTCTGCTCTGGCGAGTAGCTCGAGATTCCGACGTAGAGGGCGCGGCCCGACTGCACCGCGGTCGCCAAGGCGCCCATCGTCTCCTCGATCGGGGTCCCCGGGTCGGGGCGGTGCGAGTAGAAGATGTCGACGTAGTCGAGACCCATCCGCTCCAGGCTCTGGTCGAGGGAGGAGAGCAGGTACTTGCGAGAGCCGAAGTCGCCGTAGGGGCCGGGCCACATGTCGTATCCGGCCTTCGACGAAATCACCATTTCGTCACGGTACGGGCGGAAGTCGTCGGAGAAGATCCGGCCGAAGTTCGTCTCGGCCGACCCGGCGGGTGGGCCGTAGTTGTTGGCGAGATCGAAGTGGGTCACGCCGAGGTCGAACGCGCGGCGCAGGATGGCGCGTTGCGTCTCGACAGGCTTGTCGAATCCGAAATTGTTCCAGAGTCCCAACGACACCGCGGGTAGCTTGAGACCGCTCCGGCCGACTCGGTTGTATTCGATCGATTCATAGCGGGCGTTCTCAGCGCGATAGCTCATTCGGTCAGCCTATGGCCGGGCGATCGCGGGAATGTCCTTCTCCCGTGCGCTGTTGTGGAGGAAGGCGCCCAGCTAACCGTCTGGGCCGGAAAGTAGACTTACACAATGCACACTCTCGTTCTGGCCGGTGGCTGTTTCTGGTGTCTCGATGCGGTCTACCGCGTTCTTAAAGGAGTCGACTCGGTCGTCTCCGGCTATACCGGGGGAGCGGATCCGCGCCCGACCTACGAGTCGGTCTGCACCGGGCGCACCGGCCACGCCGAGGCCGTCGCCGTGACCTTCGACCCCGAGGTCATCCCCGCGGAGGTCATCCTCGACGTCTTCTTCACGCTGCACGATCCCCGGCAGCTGAATCGGCAGGGCGCGGACGTCGGCACGCAGTACCGCTCGGCGATGTTTTACACGGATGACGCCCAGCGTGAGCTGTTCGAAGCCGCACGCGACCGCGCCTCCGACGTCTGGGACGGCGGAATCGTCACCGAGATCAGCCCACTAGGGGAGTGGTTTGAGGCCGAGTCCTTCCATCAGGATTTCTTCGCGAAGAATCCGGGCCAGGGGTATTGCATGGCTGTCGCTCTTCCTAAGGTGAATAAGGTACGCAAGTCGTACGCTAGTTATATTCTCGCTTCCTGATTGCGGGAACAATAGAAAAAGGAGCTCAACGATGAGCAACGACAACCTCACCCTGACCGGTCAGACGTGGGTCGCCTTCGGGCCGGCTGGCGCGGTCGGATCCATCCACAGGGTTGAGAACGGGTACACCTTCAAGCTGCTCCGGGACGAGCAGTTCCGTTCGGTGTATCCGTCGCTGGAGGTGGCGAAGAGCGCACTGCACGCTGCGCTGCTGCCGGGCTCGGAGTGGCCGGAGTTCCGCGAGCACTGACACGCGACAGCCTCTTCGCCCCTGCACAGGTCCTCCGTGGCGGCGGCTCTCCCCGGATGGGGAGACGCCGCCCGGTGAGCCCCCTGCACCGCCGCACACTGGCGGCATGACTACAGACACAATCATCATCACCGGCAATGTGGCATCGGTGCCCAATCACTACACCAGCCGCGATGGCGTGGCGATCACGCGATTCCGCCTCGCCTCAAACCTCGGTTACTTTGATAAGAAGTTGAACAAGTGGGTCGAGACGGAGACCAACTTTTACTCCGTCTCCACCTACCGCAAGCTCGCCCTCAACGCGTATGCCTCGCTGAACAGCGGCGATGCCGTCGTACTGAGCGGTCGGCTGCACATCCGGCCCTGGCAGACCTCCGATAAGGCCGGCACCAACGTTGACATCGATGTCGACTGGATGGGGCACGACCTGACCCTCGGGACGGCGAGATGGACGAGATCATCGGCCGGCGCGGCGAACGACGCGGCCGCAGTGGCGGGCGTGCCCGCCACTGCGGCGCAGTCGTGGTCGGAGCCGGCCGCGACGCCGGACTTCGACCAGATTCGCTTCGGCACTGCCGGCCAGGCTCAGGCGGATGTCGACGCCGAATCCGAGCCGGGCGTTCGAGTCGACGACGGGGCGAGCGTGCCGTTCTAAGCTTGCATCGATGAGTGCACCACGCAGAAGCATCCGGATCGCGGTGCCCAGGTCGGCGATGGCGGCCGCAACCTTCGGAATCACCATCGTGCTCACCCTCGCCGGATGCGGGGTGGGCGACCCGCAGGCGGGCACCCCCTCCGCGGCTGTCGACCCGGCGGTGGAGCGCGACCCCGAGGGCACCGCCGACGACAATCTCGCCTTCTTCGACGACGTGAACGACCGCTTTCTGTCGGCCGACCCGTCGCCGGGAGGTCGCCCGATCGTCGACAACCTTGTGGCCGCGGGATTCGATCGCGATGCGATGGAGTTGACGCGTGACACGACACCGACCGGCCGGCAGGCCGATTCCGTGCAGTTCTCGGTGCGTATCGGCGATGCCTGCCTCATCGGTCAGGCGAGCGAATCAGGCTACGTCGGAATCGTCGGGCCACTGCTCTCCGGCTCGAGGTGCCTCATCGGTGAGCTCCGCCCGATCGACTGGTAACGCCCGACCGTTGGGCCCGCGCGGAAGAAGTACGCCCAATGGCAAATAGACTGGCGTACATGGCCGAATACATTTACTCGATGGTGCGCGCCCGCAAGGCCGTTGGCGACAAGCTGATCCTTGACGACGTCACCATGTCCTTCCTGCCCGGCGCCAAGATCGGCGTGGTCGGGCCTAACGGGGCGGGCAAGTCGACCATCCTCAAGATCATGGCGGGTCTCGACACCCCCAGCAACGGTGAGGCGCGGCTCAGCCCCGGCTACACCGTCGGAATCCTGATGCAGGAGCCCGAGCTCGACGAGACCAAGACGGTGCTCGAGAACGTGCAGGAAGGCGTGGGTCCGATCAAGGCCAAGCTCGACCGCTTCAACGAGGTGTCCGCCGCGATGGCCGACCCCGACGCCGACTTCGACACGCTGCTCGCCGAGATGGGCACCCTCCAGGAGGAGATCGACGCCGCCGACGCATGGGACCTCGACTCACAGCTCGAGCAGGCGATGGATGCCCTCCGCACGCCCCCGGGCGACTCCGAAGTGGCCAACCTCTCCGGTGGGGAGAAGCGGCGCGTTGCACTCACGAAGCTCCTGCTGCAGAAGCCCGACCTGCTGCTGCTGGATGAGCCGACCAACCACCTCGACGCCGAAAGCGTGCTGTGGCTCGAGCAGTTCCTCTCCAAGTACCCCGGTGCCGTACTCGCCGTCACCCACGACCGGTACTTCCTCGACAATGTCGCGGAGTGGATCGCCGAGGTCGACCGTGGGCACCTGTACCCCTACGAAGGCAACTACTCGACCTACCTCGAGAAGAAGCAGGCGAGACTGCAGGTGCAGGGCAAGAAAGACGCCAAGCTCTCCAAGCGTCTCGCCGAGGAGCTCGACTGGGTGCGCAGCAACGCGAAAGGCCGCCAGGCGAAGTCGAAGGCCCGCCTGGCCCGGTACGAGGAAATGGCGACCGAAGCGGAGAAGACGAGAAAGCTCGACTTCGAAGAGATCGTCATCCCCGTCGGCCCGCGCCTGGGCGCTCAGGTGATCGACGCGAAGAAGCTCCACAAGGCCTTTGGTGAGCGCGTGCTGATCGAGAACCTCAGCTTCACCCTCCCCCGCAACGGCATCGTCGGGGTCATCGGGCCGAACGGCGTCGGAAAGACGACCCTGTTCAAGTCCATCGTCGGCTTCGAGCCCATCGACAGTGGGGAGCTCAAAATCGGCGATACCGTCGACATCTCCTATGTCGACCAGAGCCGCGGTGGCATCGACCCGAACAAGAACCTGTGGGAGGTCGTCTCCGAAGGGCACGATTACATTCAGGTGGGCAAAACCGAGATCCCCTCGCGGGCCTACGTCTCGCAGTTCGGGTTCAAAGGTCCCGACCAGCAGAAGAAGGCGGGCGTGCTCTCCGGTGGAGAGCGCAACCGGCTCAACCTCGCCCTGACACTCAAGCAGGGCGGAAACCTCCTGCTGCTCGACGAGCCCACCAACGACCTCGACGTCGAGACACTCGGAAGCCTCGAGAACGCGCTCCTCGAGTTCCCCGGCTGCGCCGTGGTCATCACCCACGACCGATGGTTCCTCGACCGCATCGCCACCCACATTCTGTCGTGGGAGGGCACCGAGGAGGACCCCGCCAACTGGTACTGGTTCGAGGGTAACTTCGAGGCGTATGAGCAGAACAAGATCGAGCGTCTCGGGCCGGACGCGGCGAAGCCGCACCGCTCGACCTACCGCAAGCTCACGAGAGACTGACCCGGGGTGACACGCCTCCACGTAATCATTCCGTTGCGCTGGTCGGACTTCGACGCCTACGCCCACGTCAACAACGCCGAGATGCTGCGCTTGCTGGAGGAGGCACGAATCGAGGCATTCTGGCGGCCCGACGACGGAGGGGTCGCCGGTGCCACCGCGATTCTCGACGCGCGCCCGGGGGCGGAGACGATCGCATTGATCGCCCGCCAGGAGGTCGAATATCTGGCCCCGATTCCCTACATGCGGGCGCCGATCGACATCGAACTGTGGATCGGCCGGATCGGCGGGGCAAGCCTCGAGGTCTGCTACGAGCTGTACTCGCCCGTCGGCGTGAGCCCGCGGGTATTATTCACCCGCGCTGCGACGACTCTCGTGATGGTGACCGCGGCGACCGGTCGCCCGGAGCGGATCAGTGATGAACTCCGGCAGGTGTGGGAGCCGTATGTCGAGGAGCCGGTGAGCTTCACAAAGCGCGGCCGCTGAGCGCGGCACGCTCTTTCACCGATCAGGAAAGCGGAACCCTGACCATCCCCTCTTGTGCGACGCTTGCGAGAAGCCGCCCGGCGCGGTCGTAGATTCGGCCGAGGGAGAGCCCGCGGCCGCCTCGTGCGTTCGGGGATTCCTGCACGTACAGCATCCATTCGTCCACCCGGCCGAACCGGTGGAACCACATCGCGTGGTCGAGGCTCGCTGCCTTCAGCCCCGGGGTGGCCCAGGCGAGGCCGTGCCGGCGGAAGATCGGCTCCAGGATCGAGTAGTCGCTCGCGTAGGCGAGCGCCGCGCGGTGCAGGTTGGGCTCGTCCGGGAGTGTTCCGATTGCCTTGATCCACACGGCCTGGTGCGCGACATGGCCGCCCTCGACGGTGAGGAACACGGGGGAGGGCACATGGCGCATGTCGAATGGGCGCTCGAACGCCCAGTACCTCGCGATCGGGTGGTCGACCTTGCCGAGGGCTTCGGCGGCGCTCGGCAGGCTCTCCGGATCGGGGATGTCGGCTGGCATGTCGATCTGGTGCTCGACCCCCTCGTCCTCGTCCTGGAACGACGCGATCATCGAGAGGATCGGGTTGCCCCCCTGGTAGGCCTGGGTGCGCCGGGTCGAGAATGACCGGCCGTCGTGGATTCGGTCGACCGAAAAGGTGATCGGCAGGCTCACATCGCCTGGGCGGAGGAAGTAGCCGTGCATCGAGTGCACGAACCGGCCCTCGGGAATTGTGCGCATCGCGGCGACGAGGGACTGGGCGAGAACCTGCCCGCCGAACACGCGTCCCAGCGGCATCCACTGGCTCGGACCGGTAAAGATGTCCTCACTTGTGCGGGCTCCGGTGTCGGTGAGATCGAGGGCCGTCAGCAGCCCGGCGAGGGGGTCGGTCATGCTCTCTCCCGAGGTCGTCGTGCGGGGCGGTACCCGGGCGGGCGCCATAGTGGGTATTTTAGAGTGCAGATGAGCCTCGAATTTTCCCTTACTGACTCCTTGTCACTCAACGACTTGAGGGTCTACCTCGGTCGCGCCGGTCGTGTCGAGGACGGTTCCGTGCGCCTGATCGCGGATGGCAGCGTGCTCGCGGTCTATGTCGCGGTGTTCTATCCGTCCGGGCTGCTCGACCAAAGCCCGACAGTTCTGGGGCTGCGCACCTTCGAGCTCTCGACGCCGGTCGCGTTCGACGTCGTCGTACCCGTCAGATCGCTCCTCGAGCGCCTCG
>Ga0105048_10003955_pt1 | contig 24237 bp, 22 predicted proteins | sample MAT05_FD_78382 | JGI IMG/M metagenome (GOLD analysis project Ga0105048, IMG submission 78382) | Freshwater microbial communities from Lake Fryxell liftoff mats and glacier meltwater in Antarctica - MAT-05 | ecosystem: Environmental > Aquatic > Freshwater > Ice > Liftoff microbial mat | place... | reverse complement strand
GGACACCGCCAGTTCCCCGAATCCAAAGACCACGGCCTCCCCGCCATGCTCAAAGCCGTCAGCTCCGCCTTTGACGACATGGCCGTCGGCGAAGGCTGGGTCCGACTCATGTACGCATACCCCTCCAACTTCTCCGACGCCTGCATCGAAGCCATCCGCAACACCCCGCGCGTCCTCCCCTATATCGACATGCCCCTCCAGCACGCCACCGACGCCATGCTCAGCTCCATGCGCCGCCACATCACCATCGACCACACCCGCCGTCTCCTCGACAAGCTCCGCACCCGCATCCCCAGCCTCGCCATCCGCACCACCTTCATCTCCGGCTTCCCCGGCGAGTCCGAAGCCGACCACCAGGCCCTCGTCCGCTTCATCGACGAACAACGCTTCGAAGCCGTCGGCGTCTTTGAATACAGCCACGAACCCGGCACCCCCGCAGGCACCATGGAAGACGACCCCAAGCTCCGCGTCAGCCCCGAAGACAAAGCCCGCCGCCGCGGCGAGATCATGGCCGCTCAGCAAAAAATCGCCATCGAACGCAACGCCGCCATCGCCGCCGAGTTCGACGAACTCCGCCCCAACCAAACCGGCCGCCGCGTCGACGTCCTCATCGACGCACCCCTCCGCACCACCGGCCGCGCCACCACCGGCGTCTCCAAAGGCGGCAAGCTCTACCAGGGCCGCACCTCCGCCCAAGCCCCCTCCATCGACTCCGTCACCTACGTCCAAAGCAACCGCAAACTCGCCCCCGGCGAACTCGTCCACTGCACCATCACCGGCTTCGACGCCTACGACCTCGCCGCCAAACCCGTCGATGACCTCGACAAAAAAGTCACACTCAAGATCCTCTGACCCGCCCAGCGCCGCGGCACCCACCACAACTGCCAACCCTTGCCCTCCCGAGCCCCCGGCGTGCTCCGAGATCACGGCTTCAGCCGGGGGTCTGCCCTGCTTTGGGTCCCCCTCCCCCCCTCCCCCGGATGGACTCTTTTCCCCTCTCCCAAAAGGCGAGGGTCAAAGAGAATCCGTATGACTCCTCAGCTCAACCCAGCCGAATCAAAGAGCCCGGAGGGCCCACAGCCACCCACCATCGCGCTCCTTCTACACCTACCCACCGGCTGACGAGGATTCTCGCTCAAACTCCTGCCTGTCTTGGGTACCCCCTCTATCCGAGAGGGCTTCGTTCTCTACTACTTCTACGTCCCTCGCCTGAGTTTCAGTGAAACTCCGTATCACTTGCCCCCATCCTTCCTCAACCTCACCGGCACCTGCGCCTCGGCCCACTTCTCCGCATTCGCCACATCCGGCCCGTTGTAATACATCGCCCGCGCCTCGCCAACGATCTCCCACTCGGGGTGATCCGCCAGCCACAGCTCCAGTTCCTTGAGCCCCTGCCCGATCCGCGCCACCGAGTACCCACCGCGGATCCCGATCGCCAGCATCGTCACCGGCTGCGTATCCACCACCTTCACCGCCTCGTTCCGCTCATCCGGCCCCGTCGGCCCCTGATCCGCGCGCCGATACAAAAACGACATCGTCCAAGAGCCCGGCTTCTTGTCCCCCTCCGCCCGCCCCGCGTCTCCCTTCGCCGCGTCACCCTTGCCGTCGCCCACCATCCCCACATAATCCACCTCCACCGGCGACGTCATCTCGATGTTCCGCCGCTGAATGTGGCTAAACAACGGGAAAAACGCCAGGTTCGTCGCCATGTCCGGCGCAAGCTCCCCCTTCACCTCCGCACGCCGCACCGACGGATACGTCTTGACATCAATCGCCCCCGGCGGCGTCGGATCCGGATACCCCTCAGGCAGCGGCGTCGTGATCGACGACTTCCCAATAAAAAACCCCTCCCCCTCACGCTTCACCTTCGCCTCTTCATCACCACCCACCCGCACCAGCGACCCCGCCGCAGGCACCACCGCCACCAGCCCAGCCCCAGGCTTCACATCCGCACCCTTCGCCCCACCCTGCCCCTCCGGCTCAAGACCCACACCCGTTGCCGCCACCAACACGCCCGTCAACACCCCCGCCAACACATTCATCAACATCATCGGCGTCCCCTTACAAAATGAGATCCCGCGCCCAAACCATAGTGCCCCAAACCTTCGCCCACGCATCCACCCTCACCCCAAGCACCCCAACTCCCACATTTGGCAACTTGAAAATTTGGCGCTTTGCCAATTGGACCTCTACCTTCCCCCATGCCTCCCTCGCACTTCCACATCACCCTCCACCAACCCGAGATCCCCAACAACACCGGCAACATCGGCCGCACCTGCGTCGCCACCGGCTCCGCGCTCCACCTCATCGAGCCCCTCGGCTTCGACACCTCCACCAAAGCCTGCCGCCGCGCCGGCCTCGACTACTGGTCCCGCCTCGCCCCCACCCAATACCCCGACTTCGACACCTACCTCGCCCAAGTCCAGCCCCGCCGCCTGTGGCTCTTCACCACCAAGGCCGCCACCCCCGTCTGGAACGCCGACCTCCAACTCGGCGACCACTTCATCTTCGGCAAAGAAACCAAGGGCCTCCCCGACGACCTCCTCGCCCGCTATCCCGCCCAACGCCTCGTCCTCCCCATGCTCGCCGACGAACGCTCCCTCAACCTCGCCACCGCCGTCTGCGCCGTCGTCTACGAGGCCCTCCGCCAATGCGTCCAGCGTGGCCAGCTCAGCCTCGACGACCGCGCCCGCCTTTCACCCAGCCCAGTCGGCCCCGCCGTGCCGGGCGCTCCAGCCGCTACACTCTCCCCGTGAACCGTCCCAGAACCACTCTCAAGTGCCTGCTCGCCCTCGCCGCCGCCCTCACGCTCGTCGGCTGCGCCAAGCCCTTGCTCTCACCCGCCGAGGAACGCTCGCCCTTCGACCGCTACGACGCCCTCCGCGCCCAATACGCCCAGCAAATCATCGAAGACGAACACGGCCGCCAACGCCCTAACCTCCGCGCCCGCCTCTCCCCGCGCGACTAACCCCACAACCCATCGCCCCCACGCCTATGCCCCATTTGGCGATTTGACCATTTGGTCCTTTGGCCATTTTGAAAACCCGTTCGCCCCCCGTTCGTGCGCTGACCTTGCGCATTATCCGGGTCAGCCCGTCCGCACAGCCCCTTTGCTCGCCCCAGAACAAGATTTCCTTACCTTTTGGAGAGCTTTACTGGGCGGGGATCCGATTCCACAATAAGCTGTTGTTACGTCCGGCCCGTTTTGGGGATTTTGGTCCATGAGCCGCCGCCCACGCCAACGCAAAGCCCGTTCCTCCTCGCCGTCCCGTGCGCTCCCGCGCCGCGCCGGCATCGTCTGGGCTTCCCTCGTCGCCGCCATGACCGTCGTCGGCGGCGCCCTCCTCATGGCCGACCAACGCTCCGCCCCACGCAACAACGGCCTCTCCCTGCCCCCGCTCCTCGCCGCAGGCTCCGCCTCGGGCCTCGAGTCCATCCTCCGCACACGCAACCCCATCGACCGCCCACGCTGGAAGGGCATCGTCATCCATCACTCCGGCCAGCCCTTCGGCTCCCCGGCCTCCATCGAAGCCGACCACCTCGCACTCAAGTTCGCCGGCCTGGGCCACCACTTCGTCATCGGCAACGGCTCCGGCATGGACGACGGCGAGCTCCACGTTGCCTACCGCTGGCTCGACCAGCTCCCCGGTGCCCACGCCGGCGGCGACCGCGGCGACTGGCACAACCAACACTCCATCTCCATCTGCCTCGTCGGCAACGGCGACCGCCGACCCTTCACCAAGGCCCAGATCACCCGCCTCTCCCAGCTCGTCGCCACCCTCTGCCGCGAGCTCAAGCTTGACCCTCAGTCCGTCAAGCTCCACAACGACCTCGCCCCCACGTCCGACCCGGGCAGGTTCTTCCCCGAGGCTCTTTTCCGCCAGCGCCTCGCCGAAGGCAACTGATCGCCCACTTCCCGCGTATCCTCTAGGGCCAAAGCGCTCCGCCGCACTCGTGGTGGTCACGCCAAGGCTCGTTTCTTCATCCCACCAGGCCCCCCGGCCAGGCCAGGCCATCACTACACCTTCACGCCCCCAAAGCTGCTAAACAACCGCTCTTTCAGGCTGATTTACCCGCCTCCCGCATCGTTCCAAACGCCTCGCCGTTACTCTCTTAGCACACAGCCTTCGTGCAAGCCGACTACACTCCAGCCCGCCAAATCGACCCCGCGCCAATCCCCTCCCTCCAGCCCCCACACTGGTCCCCAACAAGCCCCGGGGCCTTTCACCAGGAACGCCAGACCGTGCAGATCTTCAAGCCCGGCGACATCGTGGAGGGCTACCGCGTCATGTCCGAGCTCGGTCGAGGTGCCGCCTCGGTCATCTATCTGGTGCAAGACACCAAGGCCAAGACCATCTGGGCCTTCAAACACGTCGCCCGCGAGGACGCCAAAGACGCCCGCTTCCTCGACCAGGCTTCCCGCGAATACGAAGTCGCCTCCAAACTCCAGCACCCCAACATCCGCCGCATCGAACGCATGATCCGCATCAAGAGCGGCCTGCTCTCCATCGGCGAACTCATGCTCGTCATGGAACTCGTCGACGGCCAGGCCGTCGACCGCTCCCCGCCCCGCACCTTCGAACAAGCCGCCGACATCTTCGAACAAACCGCCCGCGGGCTCGCCTACATGCACGCCAGCGGCTGGGTCCACGCCGACATGAAGCCCAACAACATCGTCGTTGACGATAAGGGCCACGTAAAAATCATCGATCTGGGGCAGTCCTGCCCCATGAACACCGTCAAAAAGCGCATCCAAGGCACCCCCGACTACATCGCCCCCGAGCAGGTCCACCGCCAGCCCATCACCCACAAAACCGACATCTACAACCTCGGCGCCACCATCTACTGGGCCCTCACCCGCCACTTCGTCCCCACCGCCCTCGCCAAGCCCGACTCCCTCGTCGGCTCCATCGATTCCTCCCTCATCGAGAAGCCCAAGCCCCCCTCCGAGCTCAACACCCGCATCCCCGAGATCTTCTCAGACCTCATCATGCAGTGCGTCGAGGTCGAGCCCGCCATGCGGCCCGACACCATGAACGTCGTCGCCGAGCGCCTCAACCTCATCAAGGCCAAGCTCCTCGCCGAGGTCGAACTCCGCAAGTCCGGCTCCTTCCGCCGCGTCCGCGACGACGACGAAGCCGCCAAGTCCGGCGGCCGCGGCAAGTCCGGCTCCGCCGCCTCGGGCCGCGTCCCGCACCCGTCCCCGCCGCCCCCCATCTCCGCCGCCGGCGGGATTGACGACGAGTCCGTCGACTTGGACCCCGACGAACTCCCAAATCCCGCCAAACCCAACTGATCCGCGCCGCCGCCCCAGCGTGCAAGCGCGATCCGACGCGGCCCCGCCATGACCCCTGCCATCACCTACCCCGACATGACCCGCGCCCAAGCGGTCATCGACGCCCTCCGCGCCGGCACCGATGCCAACCTCTGCGCAGCCTGCCGCCAAGGCTCCGTCGATCGCATCCACGCCCCCGGCCGCCTCATCGCCACCGGCGACCTCCACGACAACCCCATCCACTTCGCCAACATCGTCGCCGCCGCCGGCCTCGACGGCTCCTCCAACACGCCCCCCGCCCACCTCACCCTCCATGAACTCATCCACTCCGATCGCCTCATCAACGGCATGGATTTCTCCTACCGCGTCCTTGCCAAGGCCGCCACCCTCAAGGCCCGCCACCCCGAACTCGTCCACACACTCTTAGCCAACCACGAACTTGCACAAATCGCCGGCGCCGGCATCACCAAAGACGGCGTCAACGTCGTCGCGGCGTTCAACAACGCCGTCGATTACATCTTCGGCTCCGACGCGCCCGACGTCACCGCCGCTATCAACGCTTTCATCCGTTCCATGCCCCTCGCCCTCTTCGCCCACGGCCACTCCGCCAACGATCCCCTGCTCAGGCGATCGCTCCTTCTCGCGCACAGCCTTCCAAGTCCGGAGCTCATGGATCGCTTCGATCCCGCCGTTCTCGAACGACCACTTGATGAAAACGATTACATCCCGCGCCGCGGCTCCGCGCATCTCATGGTGTGGGGTCGAGGCCACCAACCCGATCAACTCGCGCAACTCGCTCAGCGCTGGTCTGCGGAAACCTTCATTTTGGGGCACGAAAAGGCTGAAAATGGAGCACTGCTTGTCGCCGATTGCGCCTTGATCCTCAACTCCGACCACGAGCGCGGCCGCGTGTTGCCGCTCGAACTCGATGCGCTCGCGCCGGCCGCGATACTGCTATCTCATTGCCTCCCGATCGAGAACTTATAGCATTATGTTGACGCTCTCCGCATCGGTTCCGAACAACTTCAACCTATCAAGGGGACGAACCACAATCGGGCACAGATCTGTGGGATCTCAACCTTCGCAGTTGCTCAGAAGAATCGATCATCCGCACTTCAGACCCAAACATGTGTCCATCGAATCGCTCTCGGAACGCTCGACCGCCGCGGAAAGTCGCCCGTTGCAGCCACACCAGGGAATATCCTCAACCAAAACCAGCGCTGCGCCGATACTATGGGCGTGCGGGCCGAGAACAGTCCAGGCGCGCCAGGATCCACACTGTCCTCGCGAACCAAGGGTCGCTTATGTCACATTCAGATATGTTGCCCGGCGAACCGAAGCTATTCTCCTCGCCGAGCGGTGCCGACGAACAGACCGCCGATCTCGGCCGCGTGCTCGTCGATCTCAGCTTCAGCCGCGCTGATCAACCGTTGAGCTGGTGCGGCGCCGCCGCCCGTGCCGCTGCCGACTTTGTCGGCTCCGTCGCCGCGCGACAGCTCGACACCCAGCTCATACTCGCCTCAACGGTCGTGATCTTGGGCCACGACCAACCCACGGCCACCCCGCGCAGCATCGCCGCCCACGGCACCGGCTACGCCAACGAAGCCGCATCGCTGCGTGTCGCCGCCACCGCCGTCGCTCAAGTGAACCACGCCGACGACCTGCCCAGTCGCGCCGCCAGCCTGCCACGCCGCGCCTGGATGCCCGACACAACTTGGAACGACTCCCACCTCCGCGCCGAACGCCTCGCACTCAAGCTCGGCGACTTCGCCCTCTGGTGCGGCCCCCTCACCGACACCCCCGAAACCCGCTCCCTCATTATCACCATCGACGCTCACGCCGGCGCTCCGTGGCCCGAGGACGCCGTCCTCCGCGCCCTCAACATCCTCGGCCCCCTCCTCACCCGCACCTACCACGGCCTCGTCGGACAGCTCGACACCCGCCGTGAACAGATCCGCCAGCGCCTCTCCGTCTCGCAACGCCCCATCGTCGCCCACCTCGCCGCCGGCCTCACCGAACGCGAGATCGCCAAGGTCGTCTGCCGAAGCCCCCACACAATCCACGACCACATCAAATCCATCTACAGCGCGCTGAGCATCTCCTCCCGCCTCGAGCTCGTCGATCTGTGGTTCGCCCGTCGCGAACTGCCCCCTCCGGGCAAACGCCACCAAGTCCACAGCTTCCGCGCCTGGGCACCCACCGACGCCCCAACCCGCGAAGTCTTCCCGGCCATCCCGACCACCAACAACCTCGATTAATACGGGCCTTGGTTCATACCTGCCCGTGCCTTGGGTACTCCCGCGCCCCGCTCCGAGCCCCCGACTTGCTCCGAGCACCCGGCTTCAATTGGGGGTCAACCGAGGAGTCCTCGACGCGCGCGACCCACGGTCAGCGCGAGCTGTCAACCACGCACCGCCCCAAAAACAAACCAGGCCCGACGCTCCGCGCCGGGCCCGATCAGACTTCCTTCCACTTCCCACGGTCATTCGTTCAATAGGTGCTATACAGCACGCCACGGGCATCCATCTCGCTCGCCACGGTATTGGCTCGCACCTGGCCCGTCGCCGCCGTGTAGAGCCACCCGATCGTCGCCCCCGTCGTATCCAAGATCCCCTTCTGGCCGCGCCTCGCGCCCACCGGCAGCGCCGGGATCTCGCGGAGATAAGGCCCGAAGATGTGCGTGGCGCTCTGCGTGGCCGCCGTCGCGCCCGCTTCGTCGGAGAACTGCGACAACTGCGTTGCGATCGTCGCCAGCGCCGGATAGGTGTTGGCGTGCTCGGTATAGAACAGGTCCACCGCGTTGCGCAGCACACGCAGGTTCGATTGCAGCGACGAATCCGCTGCACCCGCCGCGCCCCGGCTCATCCGCGGGATCGCGATGGCCGCGATAATCCCGATGATCACCACCACGATCACCAGCTCGATCAGGCTGAAACCACGATTCGACAAAGCGCGTCCGCTCAATGATCTGGTCATCGAAGATCTCCTCAACAGGGGCCAGCGTTCGCGGATGAATCACCCGCTCCGGGGATGCTCATCGACAAGCCCGGCCGCCCACTTGAACAGCCCTCTTCCCCGCTCTAGCGCCCCGCTTCCGATAACGCCAGCGTCACCTCGCGCCCGTCGCGGCGGAACACCACGCTCCGCGCCGCCATCACCGACGCCACCCAACCGTCCACCGACTCGCCCACGCGCACCGTCCGCCCGTTCACGATCGCCCGCCACCCGTCGGCCCCGCGCACGATGCTCGTCAACCGCGCCGACAGCGGCCGCTCCGCCTGCTCCTCAACCTTGGCCGCCGGCTTGGCCGCGGCCGTCGCCGCCGCCCACGCCATCGGCATCGCAAACGCGCTCGCCGCACGAGCCGCCGACGCCGACCGCCCGCGCAGCTGCTCCCCCACACCCACAACCGGCAGCAACAACGCCGCCCTGGCTTCCGCCGACACCGGCTTCGCCGCCGCCACCTCGGGCGCCGCCGCCTCCGCGCTGGCCACGGGGCTCGCCCCGCCGCTTAGCAAAAAGCGATCCGCCCCCAGCGCCACCAGCGCCGTCAGGAACACGCCCAGATAAACCTTACGTTGAGTGTTGAACTGCACGCTCTAACAGAGCCAAATGATCCGTCCTCCGTCAAGCCCCGCCGCCCAAACCCGCGCCTGCCCGATCCGCACCACCCTCAACACCCGCAAACCAGCGCACTTCCATCACAAACGCCGCCCGTCCATCGGCCATCGCTCGCACGCGCAACCCGACGACCGCCACGTCCGCAAACCGCGCGTGCAGCGCCGCCAGCAGAGACTCCAGCTCCGCCTGCCCACCCTGCCCCGAAAGCCGGATCGGCACCACCGCGACCCCCACCAGCCCCGCCGACGCTGGCAGCGTCGCCGCCGGCTCGATCTGCGCCAGCTCCACGCCCTCCGCCTGCGCCAGCCGCGTCAGCTCACCCAGACACGCGTTCAACTCCGCACGCGGCTTGAGCACCAGCCCCAACCGCGTCAACGCCACCGTCGAAGCCAGCAACTCCGCCCGCGCCGACTTCAAGTCCCCACGCACCCGCCCCGCCTCCGCGTCCACCGCCGCCTGCTCCGTGCCCGTCCGCTGCATCTGCTCCCTGCTCGCGATCCCCGGCCTCACAAACAACATCCCAAACAACAACGCCGCCACCGCGCACAACGCCACCGCGATCACATCGACCGCCCACGCCGGCGTCCGCTCCTTCCGCTGCGTCACGCTCATCGCCCCCGCTCCTTCTTCGCCGGCCCATTCACCACCGGCTCCTCCCGCTCGGCCAACTCACACTCGATTCGAAACGCCGACGCCCCCGCCTCGCCCAGCCCCGCTGGCTTGGTCTCGATCAATCGCACCGACGCGAACACCCTCGAATCTTCCAGCGCCAGCACCAGCCGCGTCACGGCCCCCGCCGACCGCGCCAGCCCTGCCAGCTTCAGCCCATATCGCTCGCGCACCCGCGCCACCACCTGCACCGTCACGGCGCCACCCGCCGGCGCCGCCGTGGCCTGCGGGCCCGTCGCCGGTTGAGCAGCCGCCGTCTCGATCCGCACCAGCTCCAGTGATTCGAGCATCGTCTCCTCGCCCCGCACCTCCGCCAGCAACGCCAGCAGTCGGCTCCAATCCGGATGATCCGCCACCGCCCGCGCCTGCACCAACCGCTTCCGCACACCGGCCAACTCCTCGTTGGTCGCGACCCACTCCGCCTGCTCCTGCGCCACGCGCCCGCGCGCCGCTTCCAACCGCCGCGCCGCCGCCGCATCGGGCCTGGCTTCCAATGAGCCGATCGCGCCCGACACGAGCACAAGCATCCCGCACCACGCCGTCAGCACGCCGCCCCATCCGTGCGCGCGTGCTCGCGCCCGCAGACGCCGTCGCCGCCAACTCGGAAGCAGGTTCACGCGATTCATGCCGCCACCTCCCGCCGCGCCTCGGCGTGCCGCGCCAGCGCCGACGCCAGCACTCCCGCCCAAGCCGCCGGCCCCTGGGCTCCGCCGATCCCGACCGCTTCGAGCGTCGCCCCTTGAGCCTGCACGCCCAACGCTCTCCCAAGCCCATCAACTAATCCGCCGACGACCACGCCCTCACCCACAATCACCAGCCGCGTCACCGGCATCGCCGCCCCGCGCCCGCCACCCGCATACGCCAGCGACGCCCGCACATCCGCACCCAGCCGCTCCGCATGCACGGCCACCTGCTCGCGCACCACCCGCAGCCGCGCCCCTTCGCCCTCCTTCACCAACCCCAGCCCGCGCCACACCGCCCGCACCTCCGCCCGCTCCAAACCCAACCGCGCACTCAGCCGCTCCTGCAACGTCCGCAAGTTTCCGTCGGCCAAACCGCGCTGGAACACCACGCCGCGCTCCGCTTCAACCAGCGTCAGCTCCGCCGCATCATCGCTCAGTTCCAAGACCGCCGCCCGCTCGCCCGTCGCCAGCATCGGCCCCACGGCCCGCGCCAGCGCCGTCGAGCGCGCATCGATCGCCTCTACCCGCCAACCCGCTTCCTCGATCGGCCCCACAACCGCCTCGATCTCCACCCGCCGCAGCGCCACCGCCAGCCCCGCGCGTTCGTTCTCGCCCGCCCGCGTCGGTCCCTCCCACCAGGCCACTTCGAGCTCCCCCGCCGCACACCGCGCCGCGTCGGCCACCTGCGCCCGTGCGATCTCCCCAGCCGCCGCGCCCGCCTCGCGCCCCGGCAAGCGCAGCCCCACGCACACCTGCGCCCGCGCCGGCAACGCCACCACCACCCGTGGGCCCACGCACCCTTGCCGCTCCAAATAGTCCACCACGCGCCACGCGTCCGCAGCCGACCATTCGCGCGGCTCGCCCGTGCCGATCACGCCGCCCGCAAACCACCCCCACGCCCCGCCGCGCCCGCGGCACAACTGCACCGCCCGCGCCTCCGACCCGCTCAGGTCCAGCCCGATCGCCGACAACCTCCGCCCGCTGGGAATCCTCACGGCGCACCTCCCGCACCACCCGCCGGCATCCCGCCCGCCGCCGTCAGATCAAACAGCGGCACAAACATGCTCAGCGCCACCGCCCCCACCACCAGCCCCAGCGCCAGCAAGATCACCGGCTCCACGATCGACATCAGCGACTTGAGCATCACCTCGTTGTCCTCGTCCAGAAAATCCGCCACCGACACCAGCACAGGCCCGAGCTGCCCTGTCCGCTCGCCCGAGCGCACGGCTTCATACACCGACGGGCTCACCAGCCGCGCGTCCGCGAACGCCGACGACACCGCCTCGCCGCGCGTCACCGCCTCCTCCGCTCTGGCCACCATCTCCGCGTACAGATGATGCCCCGCCGACTGCCGCGTCAGCGCCAAGGCCTCCAGCATCGACACCCGCCCTTCGACCAAAACGCCCAGGACCCGCGCCAGCCGCGCCGTCATGAACGCCCGCACCACCGCCCCGATCGCCGGCAGCCGCACCATCGCCCACTCCACCCGCCGCCAGCCGCGCGCGCTCCGCACATACACCCACGCGCCCGCCACGCTCAGCACCAAGCCCGGCACAATCCCCCACCAATAGCTCTGCGCGAAGTGACCCACCGCCATCAACGCCTGCGTCGTCGGCGGCAGCGACGCCCCCAGCGTCTTGAACAACCCCTCGAACCGCGGCATCACAAACCCGATCATCACCGACAGCACCGCACACGCGATCGCGATCAACAGCACCGGATAGACCATCGCCCCCAACAGCTCCCCGCGGATCTTCTGCTGCTGGCGGATCAAGATCGATAGCCGCGTCAGCATCTCCCCGAGCTTCCCGCGTGATTCACCCGCCGCCACCAGGCTCCGGCACACCGCGTCGAACGTCCGCGGATGCGCCGCCATCGCCTCCGATAGCTGCGCCCCCTCCTCCACACGCTTCCGCACGTCCAGCACCACCTCCCGGAACACACCCGCCGGCACCTGATTCCCGAGCACCCCGATCGCCTCCACCAGCGGCGTCCCCGTGCTCACCAATACCGAAAGCTGCCGCATGAACAACGCCAGCGCCTTCAACCCGCCGCCGCCGCCACGCCGCGGCCCAGCAGCCGTCGCCTTCGGCTCGCCCCCTGCGCTCCCTGCCCCGCTCGCCCCCCCAGCCCACACCCTGGTCACAAACAGCCCGCGATTGGCGAGCTGCTCCTTGGCCGCGTCCACGCTCGCGGCCTCCACCGCGCCGTCCGCCGGTTGCCCCGATCGGTCGTATGCCTTGTACGCCAGCTTCACGCGGCCTCCTTCCGCTCTGCCGACGCCTTCGCCGGAGCCGGCGCGTCCAGGCCCGCCCCTTCTTGCTGCGTCGCCCGCAGCACTTCCTCCAGGTTCGTACGCCCCTCCAGCGCCAGGATCACGCCCTCCTGCCGCAGCGTGAGCCCGCCCCCCTGCGCGATCCGCTCGCGCAGCTCGTGCCCCGCCGCCCCGTGATGCACCAGCCGCCGCAGCGCCGGCGTCACCTCCATCACCTCATAGATCCCCAGCCGCCCGGCGAACCCGCTGTTGTGACACGCCGGGCAACCCGCACCCTTCTTGAACGCCCGCCCCGTGTGCTCGCCCAGGCCCGCGTCCCGTAGCACTTCCTCGCTCGGATAATACTTCGCCACGCACGAGCCGCAGATCGTTCGGCACAACCGCTGCGCCACCGCCCCATTGAACGCCGACGAGATCAGGTAGTGCTCGATGTTCATGTCCGCCAGCCGCGCCACCGAGCCCGGCGCGTCGTTGGTGTGCAACGTTGCCAGCACCAGGTGCCCCGTCAACGCCGCCTGCACCGCCACCCGCGCCGTCTCCTCGTCTCGGATCTCGCCCACCATGATCACGTCCGGGTCCTGCCGCAAAATCGACCGCAGCGCCCGCGCAAAGGTCAGCCCCACCGGCTCGTTCACCTGGATCTGGTTCACCAGCTCCAGCTGATATTCCACCGGATCCTCCACCGTCACGATGTTCGTCTCGCTGTCGCGCAACAGATCCAGCGCCGAATACAGCGTCGTCGTCTTCCCGCTCCCCGTCGGCCCCGTCACCAGCACCAACCCGTGCGGCTGATTCAGAATCCGGTGGAACGTCTCCAACGCCTCCATCCGAAAGCCCAGATCCTCCATCCGCACGCGCAGGTTCGCCTTGTCGAGAATCCGCACCACGATCTTCTCCCCGAGCAGCGTCGGGATGCTCGACACACGCAGGTCGATCTCGCGCCCCTCCGCCACGATCCGCACCCGCCCCTCCTGCGGCAATCGCTTCTCGGCAATGTCCATCTTCCCGATCACCTTCACCCGGCTCACGATCGCCGCGTGCATCCCCGCCGGCGGCTTCATCAAGTCCCGCAGCACCCCGTCGATGCGATACCGGATCCGCGAGCCCCGCTTGTCGGGCTCGATATGGATATCGCTCGCCTTGTCCTTCACCGCCGTCATGAACGCGATGTTCACCAGGTTCACGATCGGCGAGCCCGCCACCATCCTGTCCAGATCCGTGCTCGGCCCCTCGTCCACCGACTCCCGCTCCACCACCTCCACATTCTGCTCGGCCAATCCCGACAAAAACGCCTGCAGGTCCACCCCCGTCATGTCCTCGCCGCCGCCCGTCCCGACACCGCCGCTCAGCTTGCGGATGAACTCGCGAATGTTCGGCTCGCTCGCCAACACCGCCCTCACCCGGCAACCCGACATCTGCCTCAACCGATCGACCGTCGGCAAACTCTGCGGCTCCGCCATCGCCACCGTCAGCACACCGTGTACCCGGAACATCGGCACGCTCAGCAGCCGCTCGCACTCCTCGATCCCGATCACACCCACGATCGCCGGATCGATCAGCCCGTGCCGCAGCGTCACGCCGCGCAGCCCCATCGTCCGCGCCAGCGCCCGCACCAGCGTCCCCGAAGTGATCACGCCCTGTTCAACCAACAGCTCGCCCAACCGCCGCCGCGTCCGCGTCTGCTGCCCGAGCGCCGCTTCAAGCTGATCCTGCGTGATGGCCCCGTCTGCGAGCAACGCATCGCCCACACGCATCCGCGGCGCCACCACCCCAGGCTCGGCCCCCGTGCCATTCACAAAAAGCTCCTCACGCCCGTGTGTACGTCGGCGTAATGCTCGAACAGCCCCGTCAACTCTGTCAACTCCAGCACCTCGCGCACCGTCTCGTTTGCCCCGCACAGCCGCAGGCCCTGCCCCGACTCTCCCAGCCGCTCGCTCACCTCCGCCAACGCCTCCAGCCCCTTGCTATCCACCACGCTGATCCCCGACGCATCCAGCACCAACCGGCCCAGACTCCGCACCAGCGCCTGCTCCATCGTCAGCCCAAACACGCGAGCATCATCCCCCGTGAGCGCCCCCACAGGCCTGATCACCGTCACCGCACCCTGTCGAGCCTCCTCAATCTGCACGTTCACATCCTCGTAAGCAGCCAACGAACCCCATCACCAACCCACGCACCCCTCGCCCTCCGCCTCTATTTAGCCCCTTGACCAAATGGCCACTGAGCAACTTGAACCTACGCCGCCCTCGCCCCGACAACCCCCGTCCCCCCCACGCCCCCTCCCGCGCCCGCCGACCCACCCAGCGGCAACGTCAACCGGAACGTGCTCCCCTTGTCAATCTGCGACTGCACCGCGATCTCCCCGCCGTGCATCCGCACCACTTCACGCGCTAACGCCAGCCCCAGCCCCGAACCCGCGATCCCCGCCAGCCGCTTGTCCTTGGCCCGATAGAACTTGTCGAAGATCAGCCCCTGCTCCTCTTCCTTGATCCCGATCCCGTTGTCGGCAAACTCCAAGACCAGGTGCGTCCCCGTCACATCCGCCCGCAGCGTCACATTCCCGCCCGCGGGCGTGTACTTGATCGCATTGCCCAACAGGTTCTGCACCGCCAGCCCCAGCTTGTCCGCGTCGCCCTGCAACACCGGCAACTTCGGCGACAGATCAAACTTCAGCGTCTGCTGCTTCGCCAGCGCCTGCGCCGCATAATCCTCTTTCAGCGTCATCAGCATCTCGCGCACCCGTACCTCGCCCTGCGACAGCCGCATCGAGCCGGCCTCGATCTCGCTCACGCACAGCATGTCACCCACGATCCGCTCCAGCCGCCGGCTCTCCTGGCTGATCACATTCAACGCCTTCGCCCGCTCCGCCGGCTCCGTCGCGTCGTCATCAATCAACTGCTCCACGTATAGCCGGATGCTCGTCAGCGGCGACCGCAGCTCGTGCGTCACCTGCGCCACAAACGCGTTCCGCGCCTCGTCCGCCACACGCTGCTGCGTCACGTCCTCGATCACCACGATCGCCGCGTGCGCATCCTCACGCCGCACCGCCCGCACCGTAAACCGCAACACGCCTCCCGCCCAAGACCCCGCCGCACCGCCGCGACGCTCCGGGCTCTCCCCCGACTCCCCCTTCTCCCGCTCCCGCGACAACTCCACCACCGTCCGGCTCCGCTGCCGCCCCTCCACCGCCCCGCGCACCGCCTGCACCAGCCGCGGCTCGCTCAACAACTCCTCGATCGACCGCCCCACCAGCTCCTCACGCTTCGCCCCGCCCTCGGCCAAAAACACCCCCGCCGCACCGTTGAGATAACTCACTCGCAGCGCCTCATCCACCAGCACCACGCCCTGCCACAGCGCATCGCACGCCCCGGCCAGGTCCGCATCACCATCCGCCCCGCCCCCGGCCAGCCGATCCGACACCCGCGCCGTCAGCCGCGCCTCCTGCGCCGCTCGCCGCTCCGCCATCATCTCGTTCCACGCCCCAGCCTCCGGCCCAAACCGCGCCGCCACCGTCAGCACGTCCGCATCCGTCTCACCCGCCGCCGCCGCCGAGAGCGCCCGCCGGATCGCCACCAGCCCGCTCAATCGCCGCCGCAGCCGCCCTTGCCCCATCGCCATAAGCGCCACCATCACCGCCCCGCCCGTCGCCGCGATCAACCACTCATCTCCTACCGCCGCCTCATCGCTCCGCCCCTCGCGCACCACCAGCGCCGCCGACCCGCGCCCGGGGATCTCCACGCCCCACACACCGTTCCCCTCCGGCGACACCCCGTCCCAACGCTCCGGCAACGCCGACAGCGTGATCGACTTCGGATCCGACGACGCCACCACCTGCCCATTCGGCAACACCAGCCGTCCATCCGCAATCCCGTGCGCCGTCGCCGCCTCCACCATCTGACGCCGAAACGCCGACAGCTCCCGCGCGCCCGAAGGTTCCGCAAGCAATGCCTCCGCCGCCGACCCAAGCGTCCGCGCCACGCCCGAAAGCTCCGCCCCTCGCGCCGCGCTCCGCTCCCGCGCCGACCGCGCCCCCACAGACCACGCCACCGCCGCCATCACCATGATCGACGCCGCACACGCCGCCAGCGCCCACAGCGCCACCGCCCCGCTCTCATGCGGAAACCATCCCCTAAGCCCACCGCGGGCCGGCACTCGTGGTCGATCGTTCTCGGACATGAGACAACGTCCTCCAATCGCCCAGACCTCTCGCTTATCGGTGATCCGCGCGTCGCGTTGAACACCCACCCCCCCTGAAATCCCCCTATTCCGCCTTATCGGGCCCACTTGCAACCTCCACCCGCTCATCCGCGTACATCCCGCCTGGGGCTACGGTTCTTTCCGCCTGTCGATTCCCCGCTTGCCCCCGCCGGAACTTCACATGCACACCCTCCTGCGCGCGACCCTCGCCGTCATACTCCTCGCCGCCACCCCCGCCCTCGCCCAACTGCGACAAGACGTCGCCTTCGAGATCACTACCACCACCGCCGTCGGCCAATCCATCTTCATCACCGGCGACCTCCCCGAACTCGGCTCGGGCAACCTCGCCAACGCCCCCAAGCTCATCCCCTCGGGCTGCGCCGGATCCACCTGCACCTGGCGACTCACCCTCTCCCTCCCCCGCGGCCGCTCCTACTCCTTCCAATACTGGCGCCGCGGCAACGCCCCCGGCCAATCCGGCTACCCCTCCGGCGGCTCCTCCGTCAGCGGCCCCTTCAACGCCTCCACACTCCCGCTCCCCACCCCCCAGCCCACCGGCAAAACCCTCTTCTATCACTCCGCCTGGAACCCACCCGTCCTCAACTGGCGCCACCTCGGCACCACCGACCCCTTCACCCCCATCACCATGACCCGCTTCGGCCCAGGCCGCAACGCCACCGAAACCCGCTGGGTCGCCCAAGGCTTCGGCTCCGCACGCCGGCCCGTCGAGTTCTTCCTCACCCCCGCCATCGGCACCGGCCGCGACCCTGCCCAGCCCGTCGGCAATCCGCCGCCCATCGCCCCCAACTACGCCACCTCCCTCGACGCCGCCTTCCTCCAAGCCGGCCAGCTCTTCAACTACGTCCCCGCACCCGCCGTCTCCGCCGCGCGCCGTGATTACTCCACCGCCGCCCTCCCCAGCATCGCCTCCACCAACCTCAACCAAACCCGCTTCCACCGCGTCTGGCTCCCCCGCGGCTTCAACGAACACACCGCCCGCACCTACCCCGTCCTCTACATGCACGACGGCCAAAATATCTTCGAGGCCGGCCCCTTCGGCACCTGGAACGCCGACGCCGCCGCCAACACCCTCATCAACGCCGGCCAGATGCGCGAAGTCATCATCGTCGGCGCCGACAACATCGGCGCCACTCGCCTCGCCGACTACTCCGCCAACGAAAACGGCTTCGGCGCACGCGCCGACGCCTACCTCCGCTACCTCCGCGATGAACTCCGACCCGCCATCCTCGCCCGCTACCCAGGCCGCATCAATGACGACCCCGCCCTCACCGGCACCGCCGGCTCCTCCATGGGCGGCCAAGTCTCCCTATACGCCGGATGGGACTTCAACACCCGCTTCACCCGCATCGGCGCCTTCTCCGGCGCCTTCCAAATCTCCGGCTCCGGCGTCCCCTCCTCCGTCTTCTATAACCGCGTCCAGGCACAACCCATCCGCCCCATCCGCCTCTACCTCGACTCCGGCGACTCCGGCACCGCCCAAGACAACTTCGGCCCCATCCTCACCCTCCGCGACAACCTCGTCAACCCCGCCCGCCCCGCCGGCCCATACACCACCGCCAACAACTTTCGCTACGTCGTCGGCATCAACGACCAACACAACGAACCCGCCTGGGCCCGCCGCATCCCCCAGTGCTACACCCTCCTCTACCCGCCCGAGGAAGACCTGAACCCTCTCCTCGCCATGGTCGGCCCCCACCTCGACACCGACGCCGACGGCACCATCAATCTCGACGACCTCTTCACCCAACACGCCGCCCGCCTCGACCTCAACTTCTCCGGCACCCCCGACCCCACCGACACCCAGGGCCTCGAATCCAACCTCCGCCGCGACGAACTCACCAACATGGCCGCCGGCAGATAGCCCCCCACCACCCCCCACTACTCCGCCACTCCACCACCTCTCGCCTTTGTCCACAATCTCGCGCGCATCACCACTCCTTGCGCGCAAACTTCGGTCGATGCACCGATTCCCCCTTGATTCCCGCCGCCCACACGTCATCCTCGCGGGATGCCCACTGCACTATTGCCCGAAGAAAAAATCGCCCACTACAACGCCGAGCTTTTGGCCGCCAAGCTCGAAGCCATTGCCGCGCTCCGCCGCGTCATCAAGCAACCCGTCATCGGCGAGATGGTCCTGAGCACCCTCAAAGTCACCGCGCTCACCCTCGCACGCATCCCCTTCATCACCCCCTACATCCCCCCCAATCCCCGCCGCACCACCCAAGGCCCGCCACCAGGCACTCCACCACCAAGCACCCCGCCAACAAGCACCCCGCCAACAAGCACCCCACCCGCGCTCCCGCTCTCTCCCCCTTCCCAGCCTGAGGGGCCGACCAACTCACCACCAAGCTCCCCACCGCCAAGCTCCCCACCGCCAAGCTCCCCGCCGCCAAGCTCCCCGCCGCCAAGCAGCCCACCAACAAGCACCCCGCCAATAAGCAGCCCGATTATCAAGGAGGGCTTCTCCCTTCCCTACCCCGCTCCCCTTCTCCCCCAATCTCTCACCCACCCTCCGAATTGGGCCGTTTACCAATTTAGCCATTTGGCATTTCGCTCTTTCCACCCTCCAACCCTGCCTCAAAGGCTTATTTCAGGCCTTCTTCCGCTCTCCGCCATTCGAACTCCTGTCCCACTCACTGGCACGGACCGAAAACCCGTGTATACTGCTCACGGGAGTTGTGAGGAGTGGTGTACCGAGAGTGGTGCGCCCGGGAGTTATGTCCTATTCACAGCCCCAACGTCGATCGTGTCTGGCCATGTGGTCAAACGCGGATTGCCGTTGTGTGGAAAGAGTTGAGGAAGGAGACCTTATATGTCCATCGTTAGTCGCTCTATCGTCGCCCTCGTCGCCCTCGCGGGTGCCGCTGTCGCCAACGCCGCCGTCATCGTCGGCGTCACCGTCCAGAACAACATCGTGACCTTCGATCAGGCCACCCCCGGCACGCTGCTCAGCAACGTCGCCATCACCGGCCTCAACGCCGGCGAGGACCTCCTCGAAATCGATCTCCGTCCCGCCACCGGCGAAATCTTCGGCATCACCTCCGGCAACCGCGTCACCCGCATCGACCCCGTCACCGGCATCGCCACCCCCTTCGCCGCCGCCTTCGCCCCCGCCCTCGCCGATGCCCGCTACGGCATCGACTTCAACCCCACCGTCGACCGCATCCGCGTCGTCGGTACCAACACCAATAACCGCCGCCTCAACCCCAACAACGGCGCCTCCGTCGTCGCCAGCGACGCCGCCCTCACCGTCGCGGCCTCGACCGACACCCCCTTCATCGCCTCCACCGCCTACTCCAACTCCCTCGCCGGCGCCCTCCCCGGTTCCACACGCCAGTTCATCATCGACAGCCGCCGCGGCGAGCTCGGTGAAGTCGGCAGCATGGCCGGTGGCAACGCCTCCTTCAACGGCGGCGTCATCACCTTCATCGGCGGCCTCGGCTTCGGCAACGGCATCCTCAGCTCCAACCTCGGCTTCGACATCTTCGGCCCCACCGGCGAAGCCTTCGTCTCCGTTCAGCTCGCTGCCGGCGGCGTCTCCTCCTTCGGCACCGTCAACCTCGCCACCGGCCTCTTCACGGCCATCGGTGATGTCGACGGCGGCGTCGGCCTCCGCTCACTCACCGCCATCCCCACCCCGGGCGCGGTCGCAGTCCTCGGCCTCGGTGGCCTCCTCGCCGCCCGCCGTCGCCGCTAAATAACCCTTTTACCTCTCGCAAAACTCAAAGCCCAGGGGCAAGCCCCTGGGCTTTTTTCATCCGCTCAGGCCGCCGCGCGCAGCCCTTCATCCAAAAGCATCGCCGCCTCCGCCGCCCCGTGCCGCGCCACCATCTCGTCGTAATCGCTGAAATCCAACACCACAAACTGCTCGGCCAACGCCGGGTCGAACTGCCCACCCGCGCAACGCCGGATCTCTTCAAGCACCTTCTCCCGCGGCATCGCCGAGCGGTACGAACGCGTCGAGCTCATCGCGTCAAACGTGTCCGCCACCGCGAGCACCCGCGCCGAAAGCGGGATCGATTCGCCGCCGATCATGTGCGGATACCCGCGGCCGTCCCACCGCTCGTGGTGGTGCAAAACGCCGGGAAGAATGTCGTCGAGTAGCGGGATATCGCGCAGAATCCGGTGCCCGATCTCCGGGTGCAGTTTGATCTGCGCAAACTCCTCGTCGGTGAGCTTGCCGCGCTTGCCCAGCACCGCCTCCGGCACGCCGATCTTGCCCACGTCGTGGACCAGCCCGGCGATGTGCACCCGCTCCGCAAACGCCTCGCCCAAACCGGCCCGCAGCGACAGCATCCGCGCCATGTGCGCCACGCGCTCGGAATGGCCGCGGGTGTAGCGGTCCTTGGCGTCGATGGCCGCCGTCATCGAGCGCACCATGCCCAGGAACATCGCCTGCTGATCGGCGTACAGAATCGCGTTATCCAGAAACGCACCGACATAACCGGCGGCGGCTTCGAGCAAGTGGATGTCGTAACTCGACACCTGCGTGTCCTCGCCGCGCTTCTCGCCGCAGAGCAGCAGCCCCAGAAGCCGCCCCGCGCGGAAGATTGGCTGCGCGAGGACCTGCCGCGTCTCGGGGCCGCCCAGCCGCAGGTCGGTGAAGATCTCCGAGCGCGGCGCGGCGGCCAGCCGCGCGGCCACCTCGCGCGCGCTCCGCAGCAACTCCTCCTCGGCGACGCCCGCCCCGCGCAAAAACAAAGGTGTCCCCACCAGATCGGCAGCGCGGGCGTCGGCCACGAACGCCGCCGCCAGCCAGCCGAACGGCATCGATTCATGCAGCCGCCCGACGACCAGATCCAGAAACTGGCCCGGCTTGCCCAGGTCGTTCATCGATCGGCCCAGCGTGTAGAGCAGGTCGATCGTCTCGAAGCCATCGGTGAGCTGCCGCGTGAAGCCGGCGATGGTCTCGTCGCTCTCGGCGAGCCGCGCCAGGTCGCCGGCCATCAGCCGCAACGACCGCGCGAGCGGCCCGACGGCGTGCTCGGGCGTGCGCGCCAGCGGCTCCATCGCCACCAGCGCCAGCGACGGATCGATCCCCGCCGACAGGGAGAGTTGGGCGAAAGCGGGCGCCGCGAGCGCCGCGGGGCTGAGGGCGAGCACGGCGGTGAACCCGGCGACCTGCCGACGTTCCACTTCGGCGATGACGATGAGGCGCGCGTGCGGGAAGATTTCGATCGTCTCGCGCTCACCGCCGCCGGCGGTGACGGCACGCACGGCCCGTCGGATACGGTCGGTCATGTCGGGCGCGGCGAGCCATCGGCCGGCCAGGCCCGCGACGGTGGGCGGGACGACCATGCGCGCATCGACATCGATTCGCCACGCGGGCAGGCCCAGTTGCTGGCAGCGCCCGCGGAACAACTGGCCCGCGGCGCTGGGCGCGAGCTCTTGCGGCACAAACGTCATGCGGCTACCCCGCCAGAAGCACGGCCAGCGAGGATCGAGTTCACGACGGCGACAAGTTCACGGGCCGAGAATGGTTTGCTGATGACCCGCGCTACGTTGGTCGCGCCGAGGTCGTCTTCGTGCAGCAGGTGGCCGCGGGCCGTGACGAGCACGACGGGGATGCCGGCGGTGCGTGGATCGGCGCGCAGTGCCTGGCACAACTGCAGGCCGTTCATGACCGGCATCTGCAAGTCGGTGATGACCAGCATCGGCGGCTGGGCGCGGATCATCTCGAGGGCTTCCTCGCCGTTGGCCGCTTCGCGGACCTCGTGGCCCTGTTGGCGGAGCTTGGTGACCACGACGGCGCGGATGTGGTGCTCGTCGTCGGCGACCAGGATCGAGCAAGGTGGCGCCAGTTGGTGGGATCGTTCGTTCTGCAAAGAAAGCTCCTCTGAGAGCACCGGCCGCCCTCGGGCTAGGTTGGATCGACGGCCCGGGTTGCCCGGTTCAGGGGCGGCAGAGATTGCGCGGCGGATCCAGCGTTATCCGCGACCACTCAGCGGCAAAGCCTTCCAACGCGGCGCCACCGTGCGAGTTTTTCAGCACGTCCCGCGCGGTTAGCGGACGGCGCGCGAAGAAGCCCAGGGGCGTGGGGCCCCTGGGCTTTGGTTGATGTGAAGCGAAGCGAGATTTAGCGACGACGACGGATCGCGACCAGACCGCCCAGGCCCAGGAGCGCCGCGGCGCCGGGGGTGGGGACGGGGACGAACTCGACGGAGCGGAAGAGGTTGCCGCTGGCGGCGGTGGCGAGGGTGTTGACGGTGGAGCCGGCGCCGGTGTCGGAGATGGAGACGAGGTTGGTGACGCCGCCGGCGGAAGCGCCGCCGGTGACGGCGTAGATCAGGTTGTTGCCGAGGGCGTCGATGGTGACGGCGATTGAGCGGAGGCCGTTGGTGACGGCGATGGTGTATTGGAGGTTCCAGATGGTGCCGTTGAAGGTCCAGCGCTGGAGTCCGCCGCCGGAGGCGACGGACCGGTCATCGGCGACGTAGAGGAGGGTGTTGCTGATGAACTCAAAGTCATAGGGCGAGGGGCCGGTGCTGCTGGGGAAGCCGGGGAGGAGGGTGGCGGTGCCGGCGGCGACTTCGCTGATGCCAAAGAACATTCCCGAGGCCGAGGAGACGAAGAGGCGGTTGCCCAGGTCGAAGCGAGCGACGCGGGTGTTGAGGATGGTGGTGGAGTTGCCCGAGGTGGTGGTCGCTGGCGGGGTGAGGTTGCGGAGGCCGTTGCCGGAGGCGTTGGTGACGAAGGAGGTGCCGTCGAGCGAGGCGCCGCCGCGGAAGTTGTTGGTGGAGTAGCTATCGGTGAGGCGGTTGAGGTTGACGTTCTGGGCGAGGTCCACGGCGCCGACGACGCGGGCGACATCGGTGCCCGCGCCGGTGCCGTTGATGCTGGTGGCGATGGAGGAGTTGGCGTTGGGACCGCTCTGGCCCTGAGCGGCGTCGTAACCGCCGAAGACGAGGAAGCGGTTGTCGGCGGAGAGGTTCATCGCGCCTTCGGAGGTGGAGCTGCCGCTGACGGTGAGGCGTGTGCCGGTGCTGGAGGCGTTGATGGCCACGTCGTTGCCGGAGAAGCCGGGGCCGACGGCAAACTCGCGGAGCGTGACGGCGTGGGCCACGGCGTTGAGGTTGGGGGCACCCGCGCCGATGTTCTGGGACGGGCCGACTTGCAGAACGACGAGGTTGCCCTGCGACCATGGACCGGCGAGGGCCGACCCTGCGAGCAAGGCCACGAGAGCGGCGGATGTGACAACGCGAGCGGCAGTGATAGACATTCTTCTCTCTCCAAAAAGGGCCGCCTGCAGGCGGGCGGATCGCTTGGCGCGAGGAATCGCGCTTAAGGGTCTGCTAGAAGTTACACCGTGGGTCGCGGGTGTCCATGAGTTTGGTTTGAAAATCTTCACAAAGTTTGTCGGCGTTCGGCGATTTGGGTTTTGATTGGGTATGGGCGGCGGGTGTGGCGCAAGTTCGGATTAGTTCCCCCGTCAGGTCGGGAGATTGATTGTATTGAAGTTTGAAACGTTGATTTTAATCTTGTGATTGATAGGATTT
>Ga0105048_10003954_pt1 | contig 24244 bp, 27 predicted proteins | sample MAT05_FD_78382 | JGI IMG/M metagenome (GOLD analysis project Ga0105048, IMG submission 78382) | Freshwater microbial communities from Lake Fryxell liftoff mats and glacier meltwater in Antarctica - MAT-05 | ecosystem: Environmental > Aquatic > Freshwater > Ice > Liftoff microbial mat | place... | reverse complement strand
TGAGATCGCAGAGTACGGGAACACGGGCGCGGATGGTTTCAAAATCATCCAGTTTCAAATCCACTCTGGCGGAATGGGCGATCGCCAAAAAGTGCAGCACTGCATTAGTAGAACCCCCGACTGCCATGATTACCGCGATCGCATTTTCAATCGACTTGCGGGTGATGATATCGTGGGGACGAATATTATTGCGAATGGCCTCCACCAGCACTTTTCCTGCCAGAGCCGTATTCTCAGCTTTCTCAGGATCTTCCGCCGCCATCGTGGAAGAATACATCAGGCTCATGCCCATGGCTTCAAACGCCGAGGACATAGTGTTGGCAGTATACATGCCGCCGCAGGAACCCGCTCCCGGACAGGCATTACGCTCCACAGACATCAGGCGGACTTCATCAATTCGACCCGCACTATATTGACCCACCGCTTCAAAGGAGCTAACCACGGTCAGATCTTCGCCATCCACATGCCCTGGTTTGATGGTGCCACCGTACACAAAGACGGCTGGAATATTCATCCGCGCCATCGCAATCATGGCTCCCGGCATATTTTTGTCGCAGCCCCCGATCGCTAGAACTCCATCCATACTCTGGGCATTGCAGGCGGTTTCAATAGAGTCGGCAATTACATCTCGCGACACTAGGGAATACTTCATTCCTTCGGTGCCCATCGAAATTCCATCACTCACGGTAATGGTGCCAAATATTTGGGGCATGCCGCCCCCTAGCCGAATTCCTGCCTCTGCTTCGATCGCTAGGGCTGCGATTCCCATATTGCAGGGTGTGATCGTGCTGTGGGCGCTGGCGACACCCACGATGGGTTTCTGAAAGTCTCCATCGCCAAAACCGACTGCTCGCAACATAGCTCGATTGGGCGATCGCTGCACTCCTTCGGTAACGACTTTACTTCTCCAGTTCTCAGACATCTTGATTTTCCTAAATTTATGGGTCGGGCAGCAGATGCCAGATACTCAACATCTTGTCAATTACTACGACCTGACAATTACTGCAACTAAACAACTGCTCTTATCAATTTTTGCAGAACATTCCAACTTCATCTACTCAACAATTAGGCTGAGATTTTCAGTCCAACGGCTGAAATTGAGCGGCAGTAAAATATTCTTGCTCTCGACTAAAGTATCACAATTCTGTTCGATTTAATGATTTGTTATGCAAGATTGCTTCTCAATTCTTAACTTTGGCGATCGATCACCGCATCGATCAATCACAGTACCCCTATGGGATGCAAACACATTACTTTTGCTACAACAAAAAGTTGCATAACTATCAGCCAGCGATCGCTCTATTCTCTAGAAGGTGGAGGGGTGCGATCGTACTGTAGATCAAGTCTTGAAGATTACGGATGGGGTTTCAGGGGACGGCATTGCATTTTGAATCATATCCATAGTGTAATGATAAATACCGTTGCAAAACATTGTTAGGCTGCGATCGCCCCCGGATAATCGGCTTGCTCATTGAGAATACTACCTTGGGTGTTTCTTGCCCTTGCCTCCCCTCCGCGATCGCCCAATTGTTGAGCTAGGGATAAACCTTGTGCTGCATAATCCAGAGCTTTGGTGGGTATATCTAGAGCTTGATGGGATTCTGCTAAGTTCAAGAAAGCCTGCTGGATTAGACTATTTTCCTGCACTTCTTGGGAGGTGGTCAGAGCTTGTTGGGCGTAGTCTAGAGATTTAGCGTTTTGCCCCAAAAGACGGGTAGTAGTTGCCAGAGTGTTCAAAGCCATGGCACGAGTACGAGGATCGCCACTGCCTAGGGCATACTCAGATTGCTCGATCGCCCCCAAAAATCCCCCCACCGCTAGGCTCGCCCGTCCTAAGTTCGCTGCCGAAGCCCCTAAATGCTCCCGAAAAAGTGCAGCTTGACGAAATATTTCTACAGCCTTAAGGTAATCCGCCTGATCGTAGTAAGCATTCCCCAGCAAGGTCAGCATCTGCCACTCTAGTTCTTTATTTTCCAAACTCCTTGCCAGAGCTAGAGATTGGTTAGCATAGGTAACGGTTTGAGCATAATTTTTCTGCTGGTAGGCTGTCAAAGCCAAAATCCCTAGGACAGACAACTCTCCGGGGCGATCGAGAATTTGGCGAAAAATAGCCAGAGCTACCGTAGCTGCTTCTTGCTAGGAGTTGAGTTGCTTCTTGGCGCTGTCTAACAGAGTTATCTAGTCTCTGAGGATTATTGGAGGAATCCGAACCATTATTTAGAATTTAAACCGATCGCCCCCTCAATATTCACATTCCCAAATCTAGTATTTGTAATATCTGCCCCCGTCAAGTTTGCACCTTGTAGATTTACCTTTGTGAAACTTGCCCCCCGGAGATTTGCTCCCTGCAAGTTAGCTCCCTGTAAATTCACCCTTTGCAGATCTGCCCCTTGCAGATTTATGCCTTACAAATTCATGCCTTGGAGATCATTGACCACAAGACTAGCATCCCGAAGATCAGCATTGCGTAGATCCACATCCCGGAGGAGCGATCGCCATAAAGTGGCCCTTTGTAGTTTTGCTCCCGTTAAATTTGCCCCCGTTAGATCTGCTCCACTGAAATTTGCTCCCCGCAGGTTAGAGCCACTGAAATTATTGCCTTCCAAGTTTTGACCGCTCAAATCTGCACTACTCAGATCGCACCTCTGACATTCCCCCGATTGAATTAAACGCCGCAAATGTTCGGGGTTAAATGCAAGGACAGAACTAACTGAATTTGTTAAGTTCAGAGCGATAATTGCAATAGTAGTGGTTAGAACTAGGGAAAATTTAGGTTTCACGATTTTTTTGCTGCGACTAAATTTATGGTATTGCGATCGCCTGCTAATCATCAACCCAAGTAGACCGCCAAGCAGATTGAGCTTGAGCAACTTGGTGAATTTTTAATTGCTTGTGGTATTCACGATCGAGAGCGTAGAGCTTAGTAACTAAAGCCCGGACATCATTACTCAGCTTGCCTAGCTCTGGATCGCTAAACTCCAGATCCCCCAGCCGGAGGTAGATTGCTGTTAGGGGCAGGAGTTCTCTAGGTGTTGTATCTTCTTCTTCTGGAACGTTATTTTCAAGAGTCTTATTTTCCCTCTCTACGACCAAGTTTATGGTATTTGGTCTGGCAATTACGGCGGTGGCATTCCGAGATTCCATTTTAGCAGCAGTTTCGAGGAGAGCGATCGGCAGCAGTTGAGGAAACAATCCCACCTGATGGAGCAGGTTATTCACTTCCTTAGAGCCTTGTTGGAGAACCTGCCCTATCTCCGATTCCGTATGCCGTTGCCAATGAACCAACCGCCTAACCCTATTCCCCCCACTTACCCCCTTCACCTTCTTTACCTGCTTCACCTCCTCTACCTGCTCTACCTGCTCTACCTCCTTTGCCTGCTGTACCTCCTCCCCCCGATAAATGATTTTCTCCAAATCTCCTAGAGGATTAAGCAATTGCCCCATAATTCCTTGAGCAATTTGCCTAACTTTGGCTTGGAGATCTAGGCGTTGTTTTAGAGATAATTGCAAAAAAGTTTCCGCATAAATATCAGTACAAGCGTGATAGACCGCTACAACTATTTGCCGTTGGACGGTTTTGCTTAAGAGTTTTAGGTAAGGGGGATAGGTGGTGAGGAGATGCTGCCCCATGCTGGCGATCGCCCCCTCTAACTTCGCTAACTCCATCTCGATTTTATCAATCCGTTGTGCCATAGTTTCAGTAGTCCTAAAGAAGTAATGATTTTTTGGGAAGAATGTCCCCCGCAGCGCGGGGGACATTCTTATTGTTTTAGCACTACCATAGTTTCTAGGTTATCAAAAGTGATCTGAAATTATCAATAGCTATTCAGCGCAGGTTTGTAGTCGGCTGATGCGATCGGCAATGGCATCCACATCTTCCCGCAAAATGGCATTAGATGCTTCAGAACTATTAACTATAATACTCACCACCAAAGGATCGTAACCAGGGCTAGATACATAACCAGAAAGAGCAATAACCCCCCGGAGGCTGCCAGTTTTGCCCCAGAAATTTCCGGCAGCAGGAGTATTTCTTAATCGGCTCCGCAGAGTGCCGTGGACTCCTGCCAGAGCGAGGGAATTGCGATAGGTCAAAGCTTCCGGGGATTTTGTCATAGCTTGGAGAGTTTGGACGATCGCCCTAGGAGTGATTTGATTTTGCCGAGCCAATCCAGAGCCATCTACTAATTTATAACCTCTTGGATCCACCCCTAGCTTGGTTAAAGAATCTCCCACTGCCGTTACCCAAGCACGATCGTCCCCCTTAGCAACTTTCCCTAGTTGACGAGTTAACATTTCCGCATAGAAATTATTACTATCTCGGTTCATTTCCCAGAGCAGTTTGCCTAGAGGGGCTGATTCTACGGCGGCGATTTCTATCCAGTTGGGAGGAATTACGAGGGGCGATCGATTATTTGAGTTACTAGTTTGAGTTTGATTAATATTAATACCTAAACTTTTTAACTCTGCCTGAAAGCGTTGTACGAAATATAAACTCGGCTCTAAGATCGATAGCCCGAAACCTTCCGGGGCATTATTCACCCCTAGATTCCCAGTGATGCTCAAAACATTTTGATTGGGTCTGAAATTTACATCTACACTGGAACCACTGCGAGTTGTTTGGGAATTGTTATTAATTCGCCACTGATTTGCCGCTAATTCATCACTCCAACTTAAGCGAAGCGTCTCTCCAACTCGCTGAGGAATCAAACTAAGTTGGACATAGCTTTGGTTAACAATCAAACTACTAACTGGGGGCGCTTCTCCACTTTCAATATCCTCCCAAGCCCAAGCAGGATTGAACATTTCCCCTTGAAAATACCTGTCATCTCCTACTAAAAGGTTGATGTTGCGCTGTCCTCTGTTGAGTAATTGCTGACCAAGACGTTGGAGTTGGGAGTTATCTAAACTAGGATCGCCCCTGCCTACTGCTGTCAGGAAATTACCCCCACGCTCTAAAACCTGTTCGTACACAGAAGTCCGAATCCGAAAATTACCTCCTAATTGACTTAATACAGCAGCGGAGGTGAAGAGCTTGACGTTTGAAGCAGGGATAATAAAGCGATCGGGATTGAACTCGTAAAGGACTTGATTAGTGTTGAGGTTGGTAACTAAAATGCCCCACTGAGAATTCTCATACTGATTCACTACTTGGGCGATCGCCCTCGGTAACTGGCTAGAACAAATTTTAGCTGCCTTATCTGCCGCCTCTTGACTTCCTAGTTTCTTTAGCTCTGATTGAGGTGTAATTTGATCTGGGATTTGATCTGGGATTTGATCTGGGATTTGATCTGGGATTTGATCTGCGATCGCTTCAGATTTCCTAACTATTCTGATTGGTAATTCTGACTTTTCTAGGTTTGGGAGAGATGTTTCGGCTCGGAGTGAAGCCGGACTCAAAATAGCTTGAGAAATCGCTACAAGAACCCAAGAGAAAATCAAGAATTTATGATTATTAGCAATTGATAACATTAATAACATTGAATATTAAAGCCCAAATAAAAAATAAATCTCCCTAACTATAATTGCTGTAGTTAAGGAGGAGAATTAGAACCTAAGAATCTTTTTAGAAATCACCTTAGGCAGTTTTCCTTGCTGTGGGTAATTGCCACCAAGGTAACAGCGGATTCTCATGATGTTCCCAGTGATAGCCAAAGTGATAGCAGGTGATGAAAGATAGCCACAGGGGGCGATAGATACTAGTAGCCCGGTGTTCATCTATGTAGCCGCCCTCAGGAGTGCGGTGGGGCAGATAAGTGCCAAAGTAGAAGAGTTGTACAGAACTCAACAAAGAAGGAAAAACCCAAAATAGAGTTAAATTACTATCAGGAATATGTAGCTGAGATTTGATCAAGTTGTAAATAACAATTAAACCCAAAATTCGCCACCAACTCCAATGGGTTCCCATGAATTTTATATACCAGATGAAAAAATTTCGATGCTCTCCTTCATGGTAATCTGGGTCTTCCAGACTAGCGGGATGGTAGTGGTGTTCCCAGTGCTTGATAACTAATTTTTGATAATTAAATAGGGCGTAACTTTTAACAGCTACATTTCCCACCAGATCATTAATAAATTTATTTTTTGGATACACTACTCCGTGCATGGCATCATGGGCAGTGATAAATAATCCAGTGTAGAGAAAAATCTGCCACAGCATGGCAGGAATAATTAGGTAAATTGGGGTTTGGGCTACATCTATAGTGAACAGAGATACTGTACTGATAGCCCACGTCATAATAACTATTAAGCCGATAACTAATCCACCATCGCCAATATCGTCAGGAGCATTATTAGACGGGGACAACGGAGCACTCTGAAAGGATGTAACCATGTAAAACCTAGGTAAAATCTAACTTAATTGGTGGTTCAATCAAAAATTTTCATCAAAAAGCTGATACTTTAGCTTTATCAATTCGGTCTTAAAAATTGTAACACTAGCCTAGGGGAATTAACACTATGCCAGAAATTAGCGATCCAGCCCTAGTTGCAGAATTAACCGCTCTTTATATGATTTACGAGCAAGCCCTGTGTAGTAATGATATCGCCACGATGGATCGCCTATTTTGGGATTCCCCAGAGGTGATTCGCCTCGGAGCTACGGAAAATTTGTACGGCATTGAGGAGATTCGAGCATTTCGCCATGGCAGACCAACGGTTAACTTAGAACGAGAAATCCTCAAACTCAAGGTGGTAACTTTTGGGCAAGATACTGCCTCAGTGACTTTAGAATTTAAGCGAATTATTAATGATATTCCCCGCTACGGCAGGCAGAGTCAAACTTGGCGCAAGTTTCCCGAAGGCTGGAAAATCGTCTTTGCCCACGTATCTTTTCTCCCCGTCTAGATGCTACTTGTCTAGATATAAAATCAAGGTTATTAGTTAGGGGCGCAAGGATTTGCGCCCTAATTTGCTACAGGATCGCTACAATTGAGCAATTTGTTGAGCAAACCAAGTCGCAACCTGAATATTAGTTTCTTGTGGGAGTTTTCCTAGAGTCTGCTGGAGGAGATTGGTGGTTAAACCTTGCAGGACGTGCGATCGCTCCACTTCCTGATATTGCTGATTTTCCTGCAACCGAAATATAAAACCCCGCTCTCCCCGCACATCAATCACCCAGTATTCTGGCACTCCCATCGCTCTAATATTGATACTAAGGTAGCAAAACTATTAGACTGCATAAAAGAGACTAATTTATCTACAGCTTCTTCCTGAAAAGCCTTTAGTTTATACATAAAAATCAAGTTTCGGATCGCTGATAATCTGTGCTAAAACCTATTTATTGGCAATATTAGGTTTATTTGGCTGGATCGCAACTTGGAGGGCAAGCAGGATCAAACCTACCGCAGCGATCGCAAATACACCCGTAGCTAGGGTACTCGCCCCCACTACCAAAGTCCGCACCGCAGCCGAGATATTCTGAGCTAAGGGATTAGAAGAAGTAATAGGTTTAGTGGCAAAACTGGTAGCGATCGCGTGGGTAAGTTTATACAAACCGAAGCCAAAGCCCCCGGCGATCGTAGCTCCCACCAGAGAGTTAAAGGGACTAGGTAAGGTTTCTGGGCTTGGGGGAGTCGCAATACTAGAGGTTTGATCAGGCTCTGAGGGATCAACTTGTGCAGAGCTGGTTTCTAAAATAGGTTCTGGATTAGTTTCTGTCATGGATTTTGGTATAAAAATAAAAGGTAATAATCAGAGAAAATTTACTTACCCACTTTGAAAGAGGGCAAATTATTAGGGGTAGATTTCAAGTCTGAACCCATCCGCGCAACTTCTACAAATTGACTGACTCGGTTAGGATCGATCGCCTGTTCGATCTTGCCCTGCCGTTTCAGAGAACTAGAGACAATTACCCCATCAGCAGCTTTGATCAGAGTGCCAATATTTTCCCAAGTTGCCCCACTGCCGATCAAGACAGGTGTTCCCTTAGCTGCTGCCTTTGCCAACTCCAAATCCTCTAGATTTGGCGGATCGCCCGTTACCCAGCCACTGAGAATCACAGCATCAGCCAAGCCGCGATCGATCGCCTCCTGCACAGCAATGGTAAGGTTTGTGTTACTCAAAGGGCGAGCGTGCTTCACCAACACATCCGCAAAAATTTGCACATCGCAGCCCAATTCCCGGCGATAGCGCAACAATTCATTAGCCTTCCCTTCAATAAAACCTTGATCCGTTGCCATAACCCCCGTCAGGACGTTAACTCGGATAAATTGAGCTTGGGTACAGGCAGCGATCGCCATCCCACTCAAGGCATCATTCCGCAGCACATTCACCCCCATGGGTAGGGTAATAATACTTTTTAGGCGTTGGATGATCAGGGTCATGGCACTGATGACCGCCCCATTTACCTGATCCTTCACAAAGGGCGCGTCAAAAAAATTCTCAATCATAATGCCATCTACCCCACCAGAAGCGAGGGCTGTAGCTTCTTGCTCGGCGCGATCGATCACAGCTTGCAAGCTCCCCCCCCAACGGGCAGAACTAGGCAGGGGCAACAAATGTACTACACCGATAATTGGATTTGGGTTTTTGAAAATTTGCTTGAGACTCACAGATATCCCTAAAAATGTCAGCACGAGGCTGTCGATAAAATGTTTTATTGACTACTCTCAGCTCTAAAGAGACTGAGATTCCAAGAATCACTTCTTAGAGTTTCTGCTTCCTAGCACCAGCCTGAACAGATTTACTCCGTTCCGGTCTTACAGTCGCTCCACAGACTGCCACGGCAAGCCCTGCCGCCAAAATATTCCTAGCTGCATTTATATCACGATCGTGATGAGTCCCACACTTAGGACAATCCCACTCCCGAATATTCAAAGGCAACTTCTCCACAACATGACCACAACTGCCACACCGTTTAGAACTAGGAAACCATCGGTCAATCTTGATCAAAGTGCGACCGTACCAACCACACTTATACTCAAGCTGCCTGAGCAGTTCGCCCCAACTAGCGTCACTGATAGCAAGGGATAGTTTCCGGTTCTTAACCATATTCTTTACAGCCGGGTCCTCAACGGCGATCGTTTGGTTTTCACGCACCAGTCGAGTTGTTAACTTGTGAAGAAAATCTTTTCTAGCATCGCTAATTTCTGCATGAACTTTAGCAACTTTTAGCCTAGCTTTGTGGTGATTCTTAGAACCTTTTTGCTTACGGCTCAAGGATTTCTGAGCTTTTTTGAGCTTACTACGTTTAGCTTTAAAGTTTTTTGGATTAACAATCTTTTCGCCATTGCTCAAAGCGACAAGACTACTAATTCCCAAGTCTAATCCAATTTGGTTTGGAGACTCAGGCAATTTTTCTATCTCTACATCCACCAACAAAGAAACAGTCCAACGACCAGAAGGTGAGAGTTTTACGGAGATAGTTGACGGCTTTGATCTTTGGGGCAGTTCTCTGCCCCAACGAATAGCTAAGGGTTCAGCACATTTTGCTAAGTATACTTGACCGTTTTTGAACTTGAAAGCAGATTTGGTAAATTCTGCACTGCCTCCTTGATGTTTCTTTTTGAATTTGGGATATTTAGTTCTTCCTTCAAAGAAGTTGGAGAATGCTTTTTGGAGGTGTCGCAAGCCTTGCTGGACTGGGACACAACTAACTTCGTTAATAAATTGCAGGGCTTCTTGCTTTTTCCATTGAGTTAGCATTGCAGAAGTTTCCTCGTATCCGACTCGCTCTTGTCGTTTATACCAAGCTTCTGTCCTTAGGGCGAGGGCTTTGTTATAAACTAAACGAGTGCAGCCCATCGTTCTCCTAAGTAAGGTTTCTTGTTCAGGGGTTGGATAGAATCGGTACTTGAATGCTTTCTGGGTCATGGTTCACATCATAACAGCCTCTCCGGGGAGATGGTATATTTAGAGGGAACATTCCATCGTGTCACTTCCCTCTCAGGTCTAAAGACGCTGAGTTTCCCACATCCCGCTATATGTCTATGAAAATTAATGTAGCTTTTAGAATTTTAGCTAAGATTGAGTTTCTGTTTGTGGCTGTGGGAAATAAACCCAGAATCATTCTGCCTTATTTATATCCTCAATCCTAGAGTTAGCTTGCTTAACTTCCCTAAGTGATAAGGGGGAAATGCCCAAAACTCTCTCTGCTAAACCTGATCTCTAGCAAACCATAAATCATAGAGATATTACTATCCCCTAAATTACTATCCCCGATCGCAATCTTATGACGAATAAACCAACTATTGCCATTTCCCACCTCGGCTGTGAAAAAAATCGCATTGATACCGAGCATATGCTGGGGCTGCTGGTGGAGTCTGGCTATGGTGTTGATGCCAACGAAGACTTGGCAGATTACGTAATTGTTAATACCTGTAGCTTTATTGAAGCCGCTCGCCAAGAATCTGTCCGCACCTTAGTAGAACTTGCCGAGGCAAATAAAAAAATTGTGATTACGGGCTGTATGGCGCAGCACTTTCAAGCGCAATTATTAGAAGAGCTGCCGGAGGCTGTAGCTGTAGTCGGGACGGGAGATTACCATAAAATAGTTGAGGTGATTGAACGGGTAGAGCGGGGCGATCGCGTCCTCGAAGTCACCCAAGAACCTACCTACATTGCCGATGAGCACCTCCCCCGCTACCGGACAACTTCCGAAGGGGTAGCCTATCTCCGAGTTGCTGAAGGCTGTGATTATCGCTGTGCTTTTTGCATTATTCCTCACCTGCGGGGTGATCAGCGATCGCGCACGATCGAGTCTATTGTCGCTGAAGCAGAACAACTCGCTGCCCAAGGAGTCCAAGAAATTATCTTAATTTCCCAAATTACAACCAATTATGGACTAGACTTATATGGGGAGCCTAAATTAGCGGAGCTAATCAGGGCTTTGGGCAAGGTGGATATCCCCTGGATCAGAATGCACTACGCCTACCCTACAGGGCTGACGGCCTCGGTAATTGCTGCCATTCGAGAAACTCCCAATGTCCTTCCCTACCTAGATTTACCCCTGCAACACTCTCATCCTGAGATGCTGCGAGCTATGAATCGCCCTTGGCACGGGCAGGTAAACGACAAAATTATTGAACAAATTAAAACTGCGATTCCTGAAGCGGTGATGCGAACCACATTTATTGTGGGATTTCCCGGAGAAACGGATGAACACTACCAACATTTGTTACAATTCGTAAAGCGTCATGAATTTGACCATGCAGGCGTGTTTACTTTTTCTCGCGAAGAAGGAACGCCCGCCTACAATCTACCCCACCAGATTTCTCCGGAAGTCATGGAATACAGGCGTGATACCCTGATGGCTGCCCAGCAACCTATTTCCTTCCAAAAGAATCAAGCTTATGTAGGTAGAGTAGTGGATGTGCTAATAGAGCAAGAAAATCCAGAGACCGGGGAAATGATTGGGCGATCGCCTAATTTTGCCCCAGAAGTGGATGGCTTAGTTTATGTGCAGGGGGAAGCTCACTTAGGCACAATCACTAGGGTAAAAATCACTGATGCTGATGTCTACGACCTATACGGTACGACAGTTCCCCAAGAATAAAATATGATCTACCTTTAGGTAAACTCTAGGTAAATTATCTACAACTCAACTCCACAAAACTAAATCAATACACTATGACCCTTTCATTTTCTAGCCTCGGTCTATCGGATACTCTTGTTCAACAAATAGAAGCTATGGGCTTCTCTGCGCCTACTCACATTCAAGAACAAGCAATTCCCCAACTACTTTCAGGACGGGATTTAGTGGGACAATCTCAGACCGGAACCGGCAAAACTGCGGCTTTCTCTCTGCCCATCTTGGAACAGATAGATCAAGATAGCCGGGATGTCCAAGCTCTAATTCTCACTCCGACCAGAGAACTAGCTCAACAAGTAACTCAGGCCATGAAAGATTTCAGCGGGATTAGCGATCGCCCCAGCAAAGATTTCCGCCGACTGCAAATTCTCACCGTCTGTGGTGGTCAATCCATGGAACGCCAAACTCGTCCCCTCCAAAAGGGTGTACAGATCGTAGTTGGTACTCCGGGTCGAGTTATTGACCTCCTCGATCGCGGGATTCTCAAACTAGATAAAGTCCGCTTTGTAGTTTTGGATGAAGCTGATGAAATGTTGAGCATGGGCTTTATTGATGATGTCCAAAAAATCCTCGAAAGCTCTCCTTCTACAAGACAAACAGCGTGCTTCAGTGCCACCATGCCCCGCCAAATTCGGGATTTGGTAAATAAATTCCTCAAATCTCCCGCCACCATCACCGTAGATCAACCAAAAGCTGCTCCTACCAAAATTGAGCAAAAAGTCTACATGATCCCTAGAGGATTAACCAAGAGCAGAGCTTTGCAACCCATCTTGGAACTAGAAGATCCAGAAGCAGCTTTGATCTTTGTCCGTACCCGGGCAGCAGCAGCAGAACTAACTAGTCAACTCCAAGCCGCTGGACATAGTGCGGATGAATACCACGGCGACCTCAGCCAAGGACAACGGGAACGTTTATTGCAAAGATTCCGCCAATGCCAAGTGCGTTGGGTGGTAGCCACCGATATCGCCGCTCGTGGTTTGGATGTGGATCACTTAACCCACGTAATTAACTACGACTTGCCCGATAGCGTGGAAACCTACATTCACCGGATCGGTCGGACTGGTCGGGCTGGCAAAACTGGAGTAGCCATCTCCTTGATTGGCTCCATGGAAAAACGCAAGTTGCAATTAATTGAACGGCGGGTACGTCAGGGCTTAGAAGTTGTGAAGATTCCTAGCCGATCGCAGATTGAAGCCAAGCGCTTAGGCAAGTTGCAATCTCAGCTTAAAGAAGCTCTCTCTGGAGAAAGAATGGCTTCCTTCTTGCCTGTAGTCCGGGAACTAAGTGAAGAGTACGATGCTCACGCGATCGCCGCCGCAGCACTGCAAATGTTCTTCGATGAAACTCAACCAAGCTGGGGCAACACTGAGGAAATAGAGATTCCTATGGATTCTGGCAAGCCTCAACTCAAGCACCAGAATGGTCAGCGTGGTCAATACAACGATCGCTACGATCGCAATGACCGGAATGATCGCAAGGGTTACGATCGCGGCGGCAATCGTTCTGAAGCTGGTCAGTTTAGCAGCAAACCCAGATTCCGGGGTCAAGAAATGGGTGGCATTAAAACCCAAGGCTAAATTTTTTTATTACCTCTAACTTGATGGGTGAGTCGGCAATGCTGATTCACCTTTTTTAGTTACTATAACTATTATTAGATTTATAGAAATGCAACTTTGACGGATCCTTTAGCTGAGGGGGATGCTGTTTTTCGGGTTAGGAACAACGTCAAGACAAATACTGATTAGGTAGTGGAGCCAAAGAGATGGAAGAGTTGCTAGAACTGAGGACGTTACTGTTAGGGGGGAATATCTCGGAGGCTCTGCTGTTGGTGGAGGAGATGACAGAAATGAGCAAGGATGACAAGCTGAATAAAGTCTTTAGTTTTAGTATTATTTTGCTCATGTATTTGATTAAACAGCAAGCCGAGAAAAAATCGACTAAATCGTGGGAAACCTCTATCTTTAATACGGTTAAGCAAATTCAACGATCGAATAAGCGGCGCAAGGCGGGGGGATACTATCTCACCCAAGCAGAATTGCGAGATACCCTAGAAGATGCCTACGAATCTGGGCTGAAACAGGCGGCTCTGGAGGTGTTTGAGGGAAGATATGAGTCGGCGGAGTTGGGGATGCTGGTCGATCGCGAAGGAGTGATTCAAGAGGCAATTAATTTAGTTTCTGGAGGTGAGGGATGAGCGATCGCCCAAGTTCTCGATCGACAATTTCCGGTAGGCATAGATTTACAATTGCAGTGTCACCTTAAGGAGATTTCAGAGTTATTTGTCAGTGTTATGCTGGGTAGTATTAAAGCTATGGAGATGGAGCTATGACAGATCCTTTGACGGCGGGGGCGTTGGTAACATTGGCAACATTGGCAACTCAGGAGTTTGTGAAATCAGGAACGGGAGAATTAGCTAAGAAATTCACGGCGGAGGCGATCGCTAAAATTCCTGAACTATGGACACAGATCAAAACTAAGTTATCGGGGAAATCTGTCAAGGTGGATGAGGCATTGGCAAAATTGGAGGCAGGCGATCGAACTGGTTTAGAGACCGTCAGCAAAAACCTTGATGTGGTAATGGATGAGGATGAGATTTTTGCCGATAAACTACGGCAGTTAGCGGTGGCAATCAGGGCGGGGACGATCGAACAGGTGGGTTTGGAAGATGTTAAGGCAAAGCGGATCGCAGCAGAAATTGACCAAGAAACTACAAGCAGTGGGGCGAAGGAAGTTAAGCAAACTGGAGCTAGAGGGATAGAAGCTGAGGGGGATGCTGTTTTTAAGATCAAGCAAAATATTGATTAAGTAATAACTAGGTAATAACTATGTTAGATGTTCAATCGGAAGAGTTAAAGCCGTTGCTGAAGGAATTACTTCATGAGTTATTGATTCAAGAGCGGAGTTGGTTAATGGAGTTGGTTTATGAGGCGATGGAGGATGAGGCAATGGCACGGGCGATCGCCGAGGGGAAAGATAGTGAGAATGTATCGCGTGATGAAATCTTTGAGTTATTTGAGCAGTAATTATGCAAGTTGAGTTCCGCAAAACTTTCCGGCAAGATTTAAAAACTCTCAAAGATCGGAAGATTCTAAACCGTATTCAGCAAGTTGTTGAAGAGGTAGAAGCAGCAAATAATCTACTGGATATCCGCAATATTAAAATCATTCAAGGATATGATGGTTTCTATCGTATTCGAGTAGGTGATTATCGGGTCGGCTTATTTGTAGAGAACAGCGTTACTGCCTTTGTTCATGTCCTGCATCGTAAAGAAATTTATCGTTATTTCCCCTGAACCTATGGATAATAAGCAGACTGGAATTGAGGGTTCGACTTTTGGTGACAATGCCCGGATCGAGATTATTCAACACATTAACTCACCACGACAGAATCAGGCAACTCCTAGCAATGTGCGCCCCGGCTCGAAGAACTTTGTGGGACGGGGAGAGGAACTGGCAGAAATTCACCAGAAACTGCAAACGGGGCAGGGGGTGATCGTTTGTGCGGTGGAGGGCTTAGGGGGTGTGGGGAAGTCGGAACTGGCGTTGCAGTATGCCCAGCTTCACAAAGAGGAATATGTGGCGCAGTATTGGCTCCAGTTGCGGGAAATGGGTTTGGCGCAGGCGGTAGTGACCTTGACAGCACCCTATATGGCTTTACCGGAGCCGATGCAGGCGGCGAGTATTGAGGCACAGGCGGCATGGTATTGGCAGAATTGGTTGCCAGCTACGGGGAAGTTGTTGGTGATTTTGGATGATGTAGCAAAAGCGGAGAGTATGCCCGATGAGGCGATGCCCTTTGATCCACGGGTGCAGATATTGGTGACGACACGGGAGCGGAGTTTGCAGATGGGGTTTGAGTCTGTGCCGTTGGCGGTGCTGGCGGAGGAGGAGGCGCTGGAGCAGGGCTACCGCATAAAAATCATTTTATTGACTTTCTGCCCAAATTACTAAGAATATTCTCATCTATCGTCTTTTAATGAGAATAAGATTGTCTTGGTAAAGTCTGAAACCCTTATTCCCACGTTGCCGAAAATTTTATGCGGTTGCCCTGGCACCTTCTTAATCTGATCGCTATTACTCTTTTAATATTCGTTATACTATGGGTTATTGGTGCGTTACGGCTATCGCCTAACACACCCTACTTTGTTGTTTGGCTCAAATCGTCCGATCGCCCTACTCCCCATTCTATTTATACAAACGAGTTAGCAACCACAAAGCCGCCACCACCCCTGCAAAGTGAGCAAAAATAGTGTTCGTGTTGGCTTGCACCACAAATAAATCTAGAGGCTGGATAAATTGCACTGTGCCGCCGGGGACAAAAGTACCGGGTTGTTGGGAGAGCGATCGCGCCAAAGTACTTCCCACAATAGCCTGCGCCCCTACCAAAGTTAGCAGCATTCCAATCAGATTTACAATTACTCCCAGGCGGACGGCTTTGATAGTATCTGCCTTGGCGGGACGAAGATTAGCGATCGGGTCTTTGAGTTGCGATCCTAAACGAGTATAGCGAAATGCCCAGTAGATACTGACCCCTAAACTTACTAGACCAGAAATTGCAAAGAAAATCCCAAAGCTAGTTCCTTGAGCCACCTCTGTGGCCCGGTTAGTTGCGCTACTAGAAAAGGCATAGAGTAATAAAATAATTGAAGAAATCACCCCCAGCACTAGTTGAGTCCAAAATGCAATCCACCCAGTGAGGCGGAGCGACTGGGATATTTGTTTGAGATTTGTAGGAATCGGAGAAATATCTGGCTGTTCTGACATAACTTAAGCGGAAATTGGGTCAAAGTTGATGAATATAATAAAAGATGTCTTTTAACTTTATGGTTTAACTATAAATGGTTGAACTATAAGAATGATTCAATTATGGTTTAATCCTAATATCTATCCTAATATCTCTAAAAGATTAGCACAGCAACTCGCATCTACTTGCTCTAGCAGCTATTGAAAATCAGGAAAATTGGGTCAGGAAAATTTCAGGGTCAGCATCACTAGGGAGAATTGAAGGAAAAATGCTGTAGGTGATGGTAATGAAATTTGATGATATTTATCAGTTTTTTGAGAATCCGCCCCCAAATTATCTGAATCGGGAGCTGGCGGTGTGCTATATTCTTGCCGTGTTAGTGCAGGGAGAATCCTATGGCACAGAAATGATTGAGAACTTAAAGCATAGATACCTCACTTATCGAATTTCAGACACGGTTTTGTATGGTTCCTTGAAGTTTCTAGAAGATACGGGAGTTATTTCTGGGGGCTGGAAAAAAGTAGCTAGTCGGGGCAGACCTCGGCGGATGTATCAAGTTGAGGAAGAGTGGGGCGATCGTGCTCTAGAATTAGCAAAACTCTGGCATGAATATACTACAGAAGAACGGAAAGCAATTTAATTTCAGGTAAATAACTTAAGCTAATTTATGTAGCTGGCGGTTGAAACCGCGCCTACAGAAGCAAAGTCCGCTGTCGCGGACTGATATGAATTTCCGACTTATGCAGGAGGTCTATTTACCTAAGCTATCTTATCCCCCTAGATTGATGGAGCTAAAAAAGTCATCCGACAACTCATAACCCAGCATTTTTGCTAGAGCCTGAGTTCTAGCCTTACTGCCAAGCTTCCTTTCCTCTAGCCAGTCGTGCAAAGTAAACACCTTATTCATGACAAAAATTTCTAGAGCTTCAGGGTTGTACTGAATTCCTTCTGTTCGGTGAAACTCATGGGGAACTAACATTGCTACATACCGAGCTAGTTCTCCTCCTTTCCAATCTAAGAGAAAGGCGATCCAAGGATAGTAAGCCTCAAGACGGATATACCAGAGGCGAATTTCAGGAATCTCGGATAGTTCCCTGGGGTCTTCTGGTTCTTGGGGAAAGGTAATTTCCAAGCTAAGTTGCTGCTCTTGGGATGCGATCGCCCCCGACCTTAGCCATTCCTCTACGATCGTAGTCACTGGAGATAGGTCTAACTGTAAAATATGTTCCTGAGCCAAATTAATTTTCATAGTTTACGCAATTTAGATAATTCAAATAATTCAAATCTTAGAATTCAACCAGATTTTCAGTCTTCTTAATTTAATCCCAAATTCAATCCATTTCCCAAGAGATTATTGTTTTAGATATCGCTAAAATAATTGTTAGAGCTAAACCGGTGAGGATTCCCCCCACAGCGCGGGGGAAATAATTATTGCTCAAGCTTCACTTCTGGGTTTATTTTACGGCTAGAAATAATCTTATTCAAACTATCCTTCAACCCATCAGATTGTTCTTTGGGAAACTCTACAGAGAGAATCATTACTTTATTACCTTTTTGCTCGATAGAGCTATTACCTAATATTATTCCACTCCGACCTTGGAGATTTACTTCGTAAGACCAATCTAATTGCATTGCTCCACCGGGTTGCTCCTTAGGATCGGAAATAGTGAATTTTGGTTGCTTATCAATTAAGCCCTTAATAAGGTTTTTAAGCTCCTTGCCCAAGTCATCTTTGCTAGGATTCATATCAATCTCAAAAATATTCATAACAATCCGGACATTACCAATGGGATCAACCCAAGAAACAATTACCTCTTTAGGATTACTGGTATCATTTTTAGTCCAGCCTTCTGGAATATCAAGAGAAAAGATTCCATTAGGATGGTTGTAGGTATTTAATTTACTAACTTGTACTTTTGCAAAAGTTTCTTGTTTTTGCCCGAAGTTATTGTTGGGTACTGCTCTATTTGTTTCCTTGGTGATAAATGGATTAGGAGGAGATATCTCTATTTTTGAAGATGGGGCTGGTTTAGCTATTTCAGCCTTGGGCAACTCGGCGTTACTAGTGGCAGTATTATTCTTTGTGCTATCACAGCTAGTGAGCAAACTAGTAGTCACAATTAAGAGACTAGTAATTATTCTCCAGTTTATTCGTTTCATGGAAATTTTCATAAACTCAATCCTGATTAAATCCTCATTAAATTTGATATTTCTATCTTCTGAGATTGAACCTCAAAACAATCTAAAAAAGCTCTAGAGTAAGCATAGCGGTTGTATCTCCCTTCTGTAAACTTAGAGCATGATAATTTACTGCTGATTAGATAATTGTAGTCCTTGGAGTTGGGCATATCTACCTCCTGTTTTAGCTAATAGAACTTCATGGGTTCCCGTCTCTACAATTTTTCCTCCCTCCATAACTACTATGAGATCAGCTTGCTGGATCGTGGATAGACGATGGGCAATTACCAAACTGGTACGTCCCTGAAAAACCTGTTGCAAAGACTCTTTGATCAGGTTTTCCGATTCTGTATCTAGGGCAGAAGTGGCTTCATCAAGAATAATAAACTGAGGTTTTTTGAGCAGAACTCGGGCGATCGCCAATCGCTGTTTCTGCCCTCCCGATAGCTTCATGCCCCGTTCCCCTACAGGAGTAGCATAGCCTAGGGGAAACTCCGTAATAAATTGGTGAGCCTTGGCGGCTTGAGCTGCGGCAAAGATTTCTTCATCGGTAGCATCTAGTTTGCCGTAGGAAATATTTTCCCGAATGGTGCCATAAAACAACAAAGTTTCTTGAGAGACTATCCCCACTTGGCTTCTCAAGGATGTCATACTAATATCTTTCAGGGCATAATTATCAAGATAGATTTTGCCGATTTGAGGGTCATAAAAGCGGGCTAATAGTTTGGCGATCGTACTTTTGCCTGCCCCCGAAGAACCCACCAAAGCCACCATCATTCCCGGCTGAATTGTAAGATTGAAATCCGTAATTACTGGATGATCTGTATAGGCAAAACTAACATTTTCAAAACGAATTGTACCTTGGGGATGTAATAGATTAACTGCTGGTTGTGCTTCTAATATTTGGGGTTTAGTATCCAGAATTTCTAGGATGCGATCGGCAGCAGTGATGGCTCCTTGCCAAACATCCATAACTCTACCTAAGCGCTTCAGGGGTTGATTTACTAAATTAACATAGCTTAAAAATGCCGCCAACTCCCCCAAAGTCAACCTACCTACCATCACTTCCCAAGTCCCAAACACCAACACTACAACACTACTTATACTTCTCAATATATCAATTACTGGAAAGAAAAAAGACCATAGTTTTATGGCTCGGATATTTACGTCTCTATAGTCACGACTATAGGCGGCAAAACGGTCTATTTCGTACTGTTCATTACCAAAGGATTTGATCAGATTAATATTAGAAATAGTATCTTGGAGATGATTATTAATTACTACAGCGGAGGTTTGAATTTTTCTATAAGCCTTCTGCATGGATTTTCCAAACTGGCGAGTTATAAAGATAACTAAAGGCCATACTGCTAATAACAACAGCGTTAATTGCCAATCCACAGTGAAAGAATAGACTACAATAACTAGAAAAGTGCAGAAGTCAGCAATAATTTCTCCAATATCCGCAGTAGCTAGATGGCCGATTGTATTCACATCCTGCGCCAACCTAGTCATTAGATCTCCTGTACGCTGATCGTCAAAAAAACCAATAGATAATTGTTGGATATGCTGGTATAAATCACGACGGAGACTATCAATAGTCCGGTGTCCAAAAACTGCGATAAAATAGTTACGAAGAAAATTAAATATTCCAGTCAAGCCAGAAATTACAAGAATAGATATTCCTACCCAAGGTAGAAGATAAAACTGCTTTTTAGGAATAACACTATCAATAGTATAACGAGTTACTTGGGGTATCAGAACTTGCAGAGCAGAGAGGCAGAATATCATCAATAAGGCTACTAAAAAAGGCCCCTTATTAGGCTTGGCATAAGCCCAAAGACGGAGGTGAATTTGCCGAATAGGGATCTCGATTTTTTGGTTTTCTGGATGATTACTAGCAAGTTTCATCATCTGTTTGACTTTCATGGTCATTAATCTCTGGGGCAAGTGATTAAGTAAGTTGATTAGTAGCCTCGTCTAGTTTTGATTTTTTATCCATTATAGGAAACATTCTAGTCGGTAGTGGTTGTTTTAGGAAAGGAGCAAGTTTATCCCAACCTTCGCCGCGACAAATATTAATTACTAATAAGTCTTGGGGCCGATCGCGGAAATATTCTAAAACATTTCGATGGTGGAGATCATGTACATAACTAAGTCTCTCTCGATCGAAGGTGTAAGTACCATACACTGCTGCTCGGAGAAACCTGCGAATTTGCATTTTTGTAGCATCGATCTTTCCATCTTCTAAAATAGGTTTATTTTGCCAATGAGCCTCCATAGAATTAAGCCAGTCTGTGCGATCGCGGGTTGTCAGAATAAATTTACTCCCCGGAAATAGTTTATCTAACTGAGCATAGTAAGGCGCAACGGTAATATCAGTAATACCCTGAAAATCTTGTAATACTGAAAAATCATAATTTCCTGTCATCAAATCGTGGCAAGTTGCCGCATTATCAGGATAATGAATTACACTAGTACCTAATATATTTAAGGCAAGAGTTAAACTCTTAGTTCCTGTCCTGCTTAAACCTATTCCAAATACTTTTTGATAGTTATTTGGATAATTACTAAGCCCTGATAAATTCATTTTATTTATAACATCCTCAGCTTCTTGAATTTGAAAAATTGGTTTCTCAACAACATTTAATTTTGGTATCTCTACTGCAGAAATCTCTGGAAGTTGAGCAATAAATTCAGCTATATCTACAATAGGCGTATCTGGGGGAATTACCTTGCGGGCATAATTAATAGCATATTCTGCTACCTGTAGGTCTAAATCCTGATCTGAGGGCCATTGAGCCTGACTATTGGTAAGTTTTTCGTAGGCGTATTGAGTCCGACTCCGCAGCTCTCGGAGAGCGTATTTAGCAAAAATATCTTGATAGGATTGAAAGTAATCATGGAGAATTAGAAATTGCTTAAAAGTAGGTACTAAGTTGAGCTTTCTGAGGGCTAGCTTACGCAGGGAAGATTCTGGTCGCAGGACAAATTTAATATTCAGCTCCTGAACTTGAATTTCTTGCATGGCTTGAACTACATCAATTCTGGTGATGTGTACCCCGCAGTGAATTAAATCTCGAAATCTATCTAGAACATAACAATCAATGTAGGGCTGAGAATTTCTTTGCAAAAAATCCGTCATATCTTCCATAATTAGACAGTCAGCATCCATGAAAACCACAAAATCACTCTGATAATCAATAGTCAACATTTGCTTTACTGCCAAGGCAAAAGGTCTAATATTCTCAATAATATGTACTCGATAGGGATTGATATTTTTAATAGCCTGCTCCAGAGCGATGGTCGCAGTTCGTTCACCAATACTACGAAATACTAAATCTATTTTTTGCATGGGCTAGACTGATCTAGGAAGTAATTATTGCTGTGAAAGTTATTTTTACTATAGTCAAAAATCATGGATTAATCATACCATTGGTAAGGTTGATTGACCTCTCCAGCAATAGTTGAGAATAGGGCGATCGCTTCCTCAGAAAGCTCGGTTTGCCAACGTAGATCTAACTTAATATCTGGAGGATGTTCTTGGTAATAATCCTCTTGTTTTGCTAGTTTATAAATAAGAGGAGAAGTAAAATCTTGATTTTGAGCTTTGAGAACTAAAGATTGAGTGCCGCTATTTCCCCCTAAAGGATGATGTTCATGGAGATAGTAATTTAGCATGGGTGGTTCGTAGGGAAGCTCTAGAAAATCACACAGATGATTAATTACTGGGACAGGGTTCGTAGCTAATTCTTCATAATGGATTTTAATTTTTTGGAGGGCAGAGGTAGTGAATAATTCTTTAGTTGCGGTGATTTTATTAACCCATTCAGTAATAATTTCTGTGATATCTTGGCTTGGGGATTTGCGGATCCGAGAATTAACTACAGCTCTACCATCTCTTTGGATAAATATTAAGTAAGGACAGATATCTTGGGCAAGTACTTGGGCAATCTTTTCTTGTAGCCAACGTATTCGTTTTGTAGAGTCAATAACTACAGGTTTGTGGGTAATTGTCATGATCTGAGTATAGATATCTAGGGATTTACTCAGATCTAATTTTGACCAGACAGGGCAATTAAAACCACAAAATTTACACATTCTTTTGCGGATTGGAGTTTCGGGTCGTTGGAAATAGCTAGTTTTGGATGCTTCGCCAGCGTAGAAACAATGGCTATGACTTCCCAAGATCATGCCTAGTAAAGTAGACCCAGAGTGTCCTGCTCCACAGATAAAAATTACTTTGCGCTTAGACCCAGAAAAAAGCTCAATCATGGGGATTACGACTCGATTTTTAGGGGTCTTGGGTGGGTATGCAGAGGCAGATTCAGCAGGGGTTGCTCAAGTTTTGTGGGGTTATCTAAAGCTTGCAAGGCTGTCAATCCAGCTTCCTTGACTACTGGTTCAGCCTCCAAACTCAGTAATAGACGGATACAATCGACTCCTTGCGATCGCTGAATAGCAGATAATTCTTGATTAAATCCTAGGGTTGCCAACTGCTGGAGAGCAATTAATCGCTTTAGAGATTCTGGGGCAGAAAGATTATTTAAAGCTCTTTGATATTTACCTTCTTGGTTCTGAGGGGAAGGCTTTTGCTGGAGCATTTGCCAGAGCAGGAGGAAAAATATCCCTACAGTGCCGCCTCCTTGAATTAATTTGCCCGTGGCTATCCAAGGATCGGAGGAATTGAGATAGATAGCGATCGCTAAGGAGCAGCTAAGACTGGCGATCGCCCCACTGCCTGCTGCTACAGCTAACTGACGATTTGCCCCCAGCCATACCCTCGACCACTCCTGCCAATAATTTTGCAGGTAGTGTTGTAAGGTTCCTCGTTGCAGGAGATAGACTAGAGCCATTACCGAAACTCCTGAACCTGTAGTTAGAAGCAATTGCCAATGCCACAGTAGAAGCAAGCTACAGCTCCCTAGCCCCAGAAGCCATGGAATCCTCTGCCCCCAAATCATGGAGGAGTTCTTTTTTCTTAGTTTTTGGTCTCTTAATCTTTGGTCTCTTAATCTTGTCTGCTTTGGCATGTCCTTAGTCTAACTACACTCTAACTATTTGGAACCATAAAAATTGGGTAGTCCTAAAAAAGTAATGATTTTTTGGCAAGGATGTCTCCCGCGCTGCGGGGGACATCCTTATCGGTTCAGCACTACCAAAAATTGGAGCTATAAAAAATCCGACTTCTAGTAATCAAAGATCAAAAATCCAAGACCAGAAGTCGGAGATTGCCAGAGAAGGATGGTTAAAATTCCATTTCTGCGGCTTGACCTTTCTCCACTTGTTTTTTCTTGAGAACTAAGAGAGCTTGAGATAGCATAATCGCACAGATGAAGGCAATTAGCCAAGTGATGCGATCGCCACTCTGCAAGACAATCTCAGCTTCATCCTGACCAAAACCACCCACGTTAGGATTTATAGTCAAGGGTGTTGCCACAGCTACGGCATCTCCTGCTTTCACAATCAGGTCAGGACCCGCTGGAATTGTTTCCACTACCGCATTGCCAGATTCTGGTTGAATAGTCACACTGTAGCCACCAGTTGCTGGCTGCTCAATTTTGGTGATATTTCCGGCAATAGAAGCTGTAAAGATATTGTTATTGGTTTTTTCTCCCGTAGGATAGACCTGACCCCGACCCCGGTTTGCGCCGAGGTGGACTTGGTACTTGCCAAAATGGACATTCTTATTGGTAGCTGGGTTAGGAGAGAGGATGGGGAAGGTGATTTCTTGGTACTGCTCACCGGGGAGAGGGCCGACAATCAGGACGTTGGGTTGGTCTTCAGCGTAGGGTTGGA
>Ga0105048_10003953_pt1 | contig 24248 bp, 20 predicted proteins | sample MAT05_FD_78382 | JGI IMG/M metagenome (GOLD analysis project Ga0105048, IMG submission 78382) | Freshwater microbial communities from Lake Fryxell liftoff mats and glacier meltwater in Antarctica - MAT-05 | ecosystem: Environmental > Aquatic > Freshwater > Ice > Liftoff microbial mat | place... | reverse complement strand
GCACCTCGATGTCGGCTCGTCACATCCTGGGGCTGGAGAAGGTCCCAAGGGTTGGGCTGTTCGCCCATTAAAGTGGCACGCGAGCTGGGTTCAGAACGTCGTGAGACAGTTCGGTCCCTATCTACAGTGGGCGTTGGAAAATTGAGAGGATCTGTTCTTAGTACGAGAGGACCGGAACGGACGAACCTCTGGTGTATCTGTTGTGGCGCGAGCTGCATTGCAGAGTAGCTACGTTCGGAATAGATAAGCGCTGAAAGCATCTAAGCGCGAAACTAGCCTCGAGATGAGTTTTCCTTTAAGGGTCGTAGTAGACTACTACGTTGATAGGCTACAGGTGTAAAGACAGCAATGTCATAGCCGAGTAGTACTAATTACCCGTAAGCTTACCAATTATTATGTTTTCTCAAGATATTTCTTATTTCCAGCATTTGTCATTGACCATTAAAGATCTTATGGTGACTATGGCGTTGGTGTCCACCTCTTCCCATTCCGAACAGAGAAGTTAAGCCCAACTGCGCAGATGATACTACAGTAACATGTGGGAAAGTATGTCGTCGCCGATTTAATTAAAAGCTCCAAGAAATTGGGGCTTTTTTTTTACCCTTTTTTTTACGGTTTAATTGTTGGTTTTTTTCAATAAGAGACTTATCTATATGAAGGTCATGCGTATTTAATATTCTATTCCATATTAGCAATAGATTAGCCACCTAAAATGGCAGATTATGATTTGTTTTATTTATATATCTTCTTACTCTTATCCCAAATAGCATCCATTTCTTCTAAAGTCATGTCAATTAAATTCCGCCCTTGATTCGTTGCTTCCGTTTCAATAAATTGAAATCGGTTTTGGAATTTTTGATTGGTATATTCTAATGCATTGTCTGGGTTTATGCCCGATTTTCGTGCATAGTTCACCAGGGCAAAAATAAGGTCTCCAAATTCTTTTTCTCTTTCTATTGGATTCTCAGCCGTTTCGAATTCATTTAGCTCTTCCTTAACCTTTGCAAAACATTCGGCTGAAGTATTCCAATCAAATCCAACTGAAGCAACCTTTTCCTGCATGCGGTATGCTTTTACCAATGATGGCATCGACTTGGGCAATCCTTGTAGCACACTTTGGCGTTTATTTCCTTTTTCTTGTAACTTAATTTGTTCCCAGTTTTGTTTCACCGCATTGGAATTATCAGCTACAGCGTTTCCATATATATGAGGGTGCCGGCGAATGAGCTTTGCACATAATTCATCCATTACATCTCCAATATCAAAGTAAGATTTTTCTTCAGCGATTTTGCTATAGAAAATAATATGGAGCAATAGGTCTCCTAATTCTTTTTTAACTTCTTGGACATCGTTTGTAAGTATAGCGTCTGAAAGTTCATAAACTTCTTCAATCGATAACTGACGCAGGGTTTCCCAGGTTTGCTCGCGATCCCAAGGGCACTGTGTGCGCAGTTCATCCATTATTTTTAATAAGCGCTGAAACTGTTCATGTTTTTCTGCAGATATCATATTTACAAAGGTAGGACCATTTGGTTATTTGTTTATCTGGCTATGGGGACTGATTTTTACTATTTGTCCATTTTTTGCAATACATTGATTTTGACATTTTAATGATTCAATTTATTTTCAATTTGGTTTAAATTTCTTTTGTCAGTTATTGAATAACGGGTGGGATGTTTTAAAGAATGGCTTAAATTCGGATTGGCATTGAATATTTTATGCCTGTAAAGAAAACTATAATAATATTTGTACTGGGTTTGTTTGCAAGGTATCTGCCTGCTTCCCATTTGCTGGAAGCAAATATGCACTGCGATTTTGTAAAAAAAAAATGGTTCTGTTTGTACATTCAAGTTTGAAGTGCATGTTTATCGCGATTGTTCCGATGACGGAACGGCAAACGCTTTTTTGTTTGACGACTCGATAACTGTATGTATGTTTAATAGCACGGATGGGTCTTTTTATAAAGTATTGCATATTAAAAAGCTATGGGCAGGGAAGGAGAATCCTAATTTTGTTCACTACGCAGTGGCTGCTTCAACTCGCTTGGAGCATGGCTTATATATTAAATACATTGACTTGGATGAGAATACAAGCGGTTCCTACTTAAGTTATCAAAGATGCTGTAGGCCAAACTTTGTGAATTTGCAGTTGGCTGCCCAGAATATTCCATATCAGGGAATAGCTGCTTAGGGTTTTATACCCAATGTAAATTAAGTAATAGTACACCGAGATTAAACAAATCCCCAATTTTTAATTTTTGCATAAACGATACGGTTTCTTTTGAAAACGAACTGGTTGACCCAGATGGTGATTCTATGAGCTGTCGGTTTATCACGCCAAAGCAGGGCGGTTCAGCGAGTTCACGTCCTCCACTAGACTGTGAAATAGTTATGCTGTATTACCTAGACGTAAATTATGCAAAAGGGTTTGGTTCTGTAAAACCATTGGGCTATGGCGGATTTTCTGAAATTGAAGCAACTAAGGGGAAATGTCGGTATATGGCTACCAGAGCCGGATTTTTGCCCTCGCCATTGATGTTAGTGAATTCCGCAACGGAAAATTATTGGGTAGATAAGCGTTTGATAAAACGGCTATAGTGAGAGATACGGCGCCATAAGCGGCAACAGGTATAAGCAATGCGAATAAATTAGAAACTGTGGTTTTTCCCAATCCGGCAAATAACCTGATAAAAATAGTTGTAGGGAAAAGTTTCTCATGGAAAATTCTGGACCAAACCGTGCGAGAAGTTTTAAAAGGCAAGGGAAACACAAGTTGTGCGGTAAATACTGACAATCTTATACAGGGCTTGTATTTTGTGCAGATTAACTGCCATGGGATTATTCAGAATTTTGGGGTAAATATTCTAGGTAATTAGAAAAGCTTGAAGGAATCATTCAAATTTGGGCAATTCTATTTTCTAACCACAAATCCATCAATACCAAAGCTGTAACTGCATCTACAATGGGCACTGCACGTGGCAATACGCAAGGGTCGTGCCGGCCTGCGGCAGAAAGTGTAGTTTCAGTTCCATCTGATGTAACAGTTTGTTGTTCTTTTGAAATGGTAGCTGTAGGTTTGAATGCCACCCGAAAACGGATATCTGCGCCATTAGAAATTCCACCTTGCATTCCACCAGAATGGTTGGTAAGCGCGGTAATTTTATTGCCATCCATGGCCAAAGCATCATTCATTTCTGATCCTTTAAATTTTGCAAAATCAAATCCATCTCCAAATTCAACCCCCTTTACAGCATTGATTGACAAAAGGGCGTGGCCAAGTTTTGCATTTATCTTTCCAAAGACAGGTTCGCCCAAACCTACAGGACAATTTCTAATTAGTGCGCGAATTGTGCCACCCAAACTATCACCTTCCGTCTTTGCCATTTCTATTTCAACTTCCATTCTTGCCGCCGCCGCATCGTCTGGGCACCGCACCACTGACGTTTCTATTTCTTCACGGGTAATAATTTTTTCATTCACCTCAGCTTGCACAGAATAAACGGAATCCACCCAGGAAACTATTTCAATGCCAGACACAGATTTTAGAAACTGCTCCGCCAAAGCACCCGCAGCCACCCAACCCGCGGTGATTCGCGCGCTGCTTCTGCCTCCCCCTCGATAATCTCTTAATCCATATTTGGATTGATAGGTGAAATCGGCGTGCGAGGGGCGGTATACATCTTTTAACGGTTCATAATCCGTGGGTTTGGCATCGTTATTCGGTATAAGAATCGTTATAGTTGCACCTGTTGTGCGGCCTTCAAAAACACCCGAAATGATTTGGAATTTATCATCCTCTTTGCGTTGCGTAGTAAGGTGGCTTTGGCCAGGTCTTCTGCGGTTTAGCGCATTTTGCAAATCTTCAATATCTATGAGAAAGTTGGAGGGAAATCCGTCAATTATAACGCCAATGTATGCGCCATGACTCTCCCCAAAACTGGTTATCTTAAGTGTTTTTCCAAGCGTATTCTCTGCCATTAGCTATAAACAAAATTACATTTTTCTAGTTGTTTCCAAAAACCGGGAAATGATTTTATTACACATTCGGCATCATCGTATTGTAAATGATATTTCAAAGCAAAAATAGAAAATGCCATGGCAATGCGGTGGTCTGAAAATGTTTTGATAAAAACCGGCTCTTCTATTTTGGGTTCTGAAAGAATATGCAATTCCCAACAATTGTCTTTTTGGATCATTTTGGCACCGAAATATTTCAAATTTTCGTTTATTGAGATTATGCGATTTGATTCTTTATGAATGAGATTTTCTATTCCATAAAACACAGCATTTTTTCGTAAAAAGGCACAAGTTGCGATTAATGCTGGAGCCAAGTCGATGTTGTTTTTAAGGTCGAATTCTAGATTTTGGTGAATGATTTTATTGGACGAAATGCGAACGTCTGTTCCGATATAATTTGTTTCAATACCTAAGGAATTAAAAAATAGAGGTGTATTTGCATCACCCTGCATGCTAGTTTTTGTCAAGCCCATTAGGAAAAAATAACTACCTGGATTGCAGGCACAAAGAGAATAAAACCAAGATGCCGAAGACCAATCAGATTCAATGTTAAGTTCTGCTGGCAAATCGTATTTCCCAGCTTGAATGGTGATTCTGTTTTCTGCGATATCACTAGAAACACCGGCAATCTTCATGCATTCCGCGGTCATTTTAATATAGGCAAAACCTGCATTTTTATTGCCGCTTAAATAAATGGTTTTCACTCCAGAAAATAGAGGTGCAATGAGCATAATGGCACTCACAAACTGGCTGCTGATATCTGCGTTTATTGTTACAGACTTAAAAGAGTCTATTCCCTTTTTTATTTTTACAGGAGGAAACCCTTCGATGCCTAAATATTCTATTTCTGCACCCAATGCTTTCAAGGCTGCAATAAAGGATTCGATATTTCGAAGGTATAAACCTTGAGCACCCGTTAGTGTAAATGTTTTTTGGAATGCCACGCAATATGCCAGAAAAAAGCGATAGGGCGTGGCTCCATCGGCGAAGTCGCATATGCTTTTCTCACCCTGTAAGGCTTTAATCAACAACTGGGTATCTCTTGCTTCTGATAATCCTGGCAATTCAGAATTACTTTCTGAGATTGCGCGAATCATTAAAAATCGATTTGAAAGGCTTTTAGATCCGGGAAGATTTATTTCGTCTCCAAATAAGCATTTATCCTTAAGCCTTATTTGCATTGGTAATGTGTTTTGTTAAAGCCGTTTCTATTTCCAATTCGCTTACTTCGATATCTGTGAGTACCTCGCCAATACCTGCGGGCAAAGACATACGAATACTGTCATGGTGATTTTTTTTATCGGATTTTATCGTTTGAATTAGTTTCGGAATCAATGCTATTTGGATATTTATGAATGGAAAAAATGCACGAATTCTGGATTGTATTTCTAACAAATCCGGCATAGGAATCAAATGTTTATTTGCCGCTATTTCTGCCTCAATAAGAATACCTTCTGCCACACAAAAGCCATGTCTCATGGGTATTTTATCATGCATAAAATACGACTCAAAGGCATGACCTACCGTGTGTCCAAGGTTTAATTTTTTGCGAATATTTTTTTCAAACGGATCTTTTTCAACGATTTTATTTTTTGTTTCAACGTTGTTTTGAATTATATGGAACCAACTATCTATTGCCTGGATGGTTGGAATTTCTTTGCATAAATTCCAAGAGTTTAATCCGCCTATGATACCATGTTTTAGGATTTCTGCCCAACCATTAAGGATTTCAATTTCGGGTAAAGTTTTTAAAAATACGGGGTCAATTAAAACCAATTTGGGTTGTGATATTGTACCAATATAATTTTTTAAATTTCCAAAATCGATTCCATTTTTTCCACCAACGGATGCATCAACCATTGCCAGAAGTGAAGTAGGGATATTTATAAAGTCGATGCCACGTTGGAAAACCGAGGCGCAAAAACCGCCCAAATCTGTGACCATGCCGCCGCCTAAATTAACCAACAATGATTTTCTACTTGCCCCATTTATCACCAGGTGTTCCCAAATAATATTCGCGGAAACTAGGTTTTTACTAAGTTCTCCATTGGGTATGACAATGGTGTTTTGCTCCGAAACCAGGTCGGTTAAATAATGCAAACAAAAAGAATGCGTATGGGTATCGGTAAGTATAAAAACTTTGTCATAAGCAGTTTCCCTCAACCATTGATTCAGGCTTTCCCTGAGGTTTTGGGTAAATACAATCATGCTTTTATTTTTTCGTATTTCTGCAAGTGCACAGGATCCAATTGACTCAGTAAAACAAGAATGTTGTTTTTTTCTGGAACGGTAGCTCCTTTATAGACTTCAACAATTTCTGAAAATTTGGCGGAGAAAAAGGTCTTCTGTAAAAGACTATTGGGTTGCACGGAAATTAAATCTTGTAGGCTTTTAAAACTCTCCGTAATAGCTTGTCTGCCCTCATCCGGTTTTTCAAACATAACATCCAGCCCTTGGCGGTGGTATGCATAAACCATTTTGCGAATAGGTTGAAATCGGGCATTGTTTAGGTTCTCAGAAAGGTAAAACTTGTTGTGAAACCCACCCTTCCCGTCTGTTTGCGCCCAACCGGGTCTGCCAGACATAACATTCAATATATTCTGGGCTTTTTGAAAATAGGAACTCCCGGCCAATTCTCCATAGCTGTCGAAGTCGTAACCAAGCGAAATATTCGTATAAAAAGCTAACAATGAAGTGAGGTCGTTCATGTTTTGATTTTCCTGATATTCCAAATTGTCAAATTCACGGTAGATGAAATAAATGTCTTCATCCAGAAAATTTAACAATGGGGCTTTATAAGTAGAATTAAAAATAGGTCTTACGCTGCTTATTTGCAGTGAACCTGTAATTTCATTGGCATCTGAAATTTTGGTAATATTGAAAAAAATGGATAGTTCAATTTTTTCTCGATTTTCTATATTTTCTTCAGTCCATTTGCGGTTATTGATAAACTGAAGAATGGCATTTTGTAAAGTGGTAAGAATTTGCTTATTGGTCATTTGAACACCAGGCGCAACTACCTGAACGGTAGACTTTATTTCTTGCGAAAACAGAGTTTGGGTAAGTGAAAATGCAATAATTATTAGAAAACTGCGCATGAATTTATTTTTTACTGGATTTGATATTTTGACCTATGAATTTCACCAATTCTTGTGCCACTTTTCCTTTATGCTGCAATGGAATAGCTATTGACTTTTTATTGGTAGTAATTATGGTTACTTTGTTGGTGTCATATCCAAAACCAGCGCCAGAATCGTTCAATGAATTCAATACAATCATATCTAAGTTTTTCTTGGTTAACTTTTCTTTGGCATTTTTTAGTTCATTGTTTGTTTCTAAGGCAAACCCAACAAGAAATTGTCCTTTGGTTTTGTTTTTTCCCAGTGTGGCTAAAATATCTGGGTTTTTAATCAGATTCAGGGTGAATGTAGATTCCGTTTTTTTAATTTTGGTTTTGGCTAAATTTTCAGGTTTGTAATCCGCTACCGCAGAAGCCATTACAATGATATCCGATTCAACACCATGAGTTATACAAGCTTCTAACATTTGTGCTGCCGATATTACTTTAACCATTTCAATATCCTTTGGGTTTTCTAAGGATACAGGTCCAGCAATTAAGGTCACACTCGCCCCTTGATTTCTAAATGCTTCAGCTATGGCAAATCCCATTTTACCTGTAGAATAATTGCCAATAAAACGAACCGGATCTATATTTTCATATGTTGGACCGGCAGTAACCAATACTTTTTTACCAAAAAATGGCAATTCAATTTGGAAAAACTTAGAAATAGCTTCAAAAATAGTTTCTGGCTCCGCCATTCTGCCTTCGCCAAAAAGGCCGCTAGCGAGTTCTCCAATTTCAGGATCAATGCAATGGTTGTCCCTGTTTTTTAAAATGGCTAGGTTTTGTTGAACGGAGGCATGTTTGTACATATCCAAATCCATTGCAGGTGCAAAAAATACCGGGCATCTGGCAGACAAATATGTAGTAAGGAGTAAATTGTCGCAAATTCCATAGGCCATTTTTGCCATTGTGTTGGCGCCGGCTGGTGCAACCAGAAAAAGATCTGCCCACAAGCCCAATTCTACATGGTTGTTCCAAGTATGGCCTTCATCATTAAAGAAATCAGAGTAAACGGGATTGTTAGACAACACGGATAACGTTTCATCGGTTACAAATCGCTTTGCCATTTGGCTAGTAATAACCCGCACTTCGGCACCTGCTTTTATAAGCAGTCTAACCAAAAGCGGAATTTTATAAGCAGCAATGCCTCCGCTAATGCCAATTAGGATTTTTTTATTTTTCAGGGAGAGCATTTGGAATTGGCTCTGGCAAACGCCAGTAGGTTTTCCCATCTATAAACTCTTGTGTAGCCAAGAGGGTAGGCTTTGGCATGCGTTCGTACATCATGGAAATTTCAATTTGTTCTCTGTTTTCCTGAATTTCTTCCAAATTATCGGTATCGTTGATAAATGGTTCCAAACGGTTGCGCAATTCTTCTTTTTGCTTTTCAGCAATTTGGTTTGCTCTTTTGGAAATAATTACGGTAGAAAGGTAAATGTTGGAACTCTCTTTTTCAAACTCACGTAAATCGCGAGTATCCGCCGTTTTTGATGTCGTATTGCTCATAAGGTGTCTTTTATTTTTTTAATTTCGAGGTCGATTTTTCTTTTTAATTCAGATGCTTCTTTAAACCGTTTTCCTTTTTCATGATTTATGTAATTGTATTCTTTCCAATAGTCCAAGGCTTCTTGAAAACGCAACAATTTCTTCTTTTCAACGCTATTTGTAGCAAATAAATATTGTGCTTGTACGGCCAAGAATTCTAAATCTTCTTTTTGTGCTATATCTGGAAATGTTTTTAACGTATTTTTTGAACTTACTACCGCAGCTCTATAATCTCCCATATTGTAGTATTGCATTACAATTTCATATTGTTTCAATTGCAATTTATTACGTAAGATATCCATATGCACATTGCATTTTTCTGCATATGGACTGGAGGGGTAGTGGTTTATGTAAGTTTGCAAAGCGCCAATTGTTTTAATCGTGCTGCTTTGGTCTAATTCATGCGAACCTATGGATAAGTATTGGCAATAAACAGACATGTAAGCACATTCTTGCAAACGCGGACTGCTGGTGAAGTTTTCAGCGTAATCTTTAAAATACAACGCGGCAATTTCATAATCTTCGATGCCAAAATTGCTGTAAGCTGTGTAATAGTATATTATTTCCATACTATCTAACCCCTTGTATCTGTCTCGCAATTGTTCCAACAGAGACAATGCCCTTGTATAATCTTTCTTTTGGTAATAGGTAAATGCGCGTTGAAATTTCAGCGAGTAGTTGTTGGATTTCATTACTTTGTTGAAATCTCCACAGGAACTGAAAATCAGCGTCGCAAGAACAAAAAGCAGGATTCGACCCATTTGAACCCGCAAATTTAATGAAAATACCGCCAAAAACAAAGACATTTGTGCATGCTACGCAGGATTGGTTGGAATGTTACAGGAAAAGTGCATTCTGTTAGGATTTGGTGGCACAGATATTAACGAAAAAGGTGAAGTATCCAAAATTTGACAAAGTACCCTATTCAAGAATGTGAACTTGCATTTTGATTTTCATTCTCTTGAAAACTTGTGTATACACGAATGCCAATTTTACCCCAAATTTGCGGCAATGGTTGAAACCGCAGAATTAAAAAATATTGCTGCCCAGGTGCGTCGCGATATCGTTCGCATGGTGTATGGTGTTCAAAGTGGACATCCTGGCGGTTCCTTAGGTTGCGCTGATTACCTGACAGCATTGTATTTCAATTTGATGAAGTACAAAGTTTCACCTTTCAATAAATCAGGCAATGGAGAAGACATGTTTTTTTTAAGCAATGGTCACATCTCGCCTGTTTACTATAGTATTCTTGCTAGGGTTGGATTCTTTCCAGTTCCAGAATTGGCAACTTTTAGAAAACTGAATACCAGGCTTCAAGGCCACCCTGCAACCCATGATAGTTTACCCGGTATTCGCATTGCCGCGGGCAGCTTGGGGCAAGGTTTAAGTGTTGCGGCGGGTACCGCTTTGCAAAAGAAATTGGATGGTGACCATAGTCTTATTTATGTACTAACTGGAGATGGGGAATTGCAAGAAGGTCAAATTTGGGAAGCTGTAATGTACTCTGCGCATAATAAGTTGGATAATTTAATTGTAGCTGTAGATTTTAACAATGCACAAATTGATGGTTCAACCGCAGAAATAATGGGCTTTACAGAACTTGGCAGCAAGTTTGCAGCATTCGGTTGGGAAGTAATGCAAATGGATGGCAACAATATGGAAGACATATTAACCGTTGTTAGGGAAGCCAAAGGTAAATCTGGCAACGGAAAACCTATCGTCATCATTATGAAGACTGAAATGGGAAAAGGTGTTGATTTTATGATGGGCTCCCACGCCTGGCATGGAAAAGCACCCAACGCAGATCAGTTTGCCAGCGCAATGTTGCAGCTTCCTATTACTGAATTGGGAGACTATTAATGAAAAAAAACATCCAACTTTTATGGATTCTGCTCTTTAGCAGCATTCAATTTGGCCAAGCACAGATAAAAAATGCCTATGCAGGGCGTAAAACCCGAATCCTCTTTTTATTGGATGGAAGTGGAAGCATGGTGGCGCAAATGGGCAAAACAGATCGATGGAGTGCCTCCATACGCATCATGAATAAAATTGTGGATACAGTGCGCGGTATTGAAAATTTGGAAATTGGATTGCGTGTTTTTGGCAATAACAAACCTATAACAATGAAAGATTGTTATGACACCAAATTGGAAGTTGCATTTGCGCCCAATAACCACAAAGCATTTCTCGCGCGTTTGAAGCAAGTAAAACCTTTGGGTTATACCTCAATCACGCAATCACTGTTAGCTGCTGCCAAAGATTTTCCTGCAGATCCTGCGGCCAGAAATATTATTATATTAATTACAGATGGAATCGAAGAGTGCAACGGAGATCCATGCGCTGTAAGTGCAGAATTGCAAAAGAAAGGTGTAATTCTACGTCCATTTATTATTGGCTTGGGCACAGACGAAGAATCTTTTCGCAAGACTTATAGTTGTGCCGGACGTTATTTCAATGCCCAAAGCGAAGAAGAATTACAGAAAATTTTCGGAGTTATCATTAACCAAGTATTAAACAATACCACTGCCCAATTTAATCTGCTGGATGCACAAAGTGTTCCGCGAGAAACCAATGTACCTATATCTATTTTCGATGCTGGTACAGGCATGCTCGTAGAGAATATTGTACATACATTAAATGGGAAAGCCAATCCTGACACACTATTTTTAGATCCCATTCGCAAATACAATATTGTGGTGCATACCTTACCTCAAGTTGTGAAAAACGATGTTGAAATTGTTGCAGGACGGCATAATGTTATTCCTGTGGAGACACCCCAAGGGGATTTGGCTTTAAAAATTGGAGGCATAACCAAATATGGCAGATTGCAAGCCATTGTGCGAAAAGCAGGCACCATGGAAACCATCATTGCCCAGGAATTTAATACATCGCTGCGTTTGTTAACGGGAGATTATGATTTAGAAATTTTATCTACCCCAAGAATGTACTTAAAGAATGTAAACATCAAACAAAATAAGACGTCTACCATAGAAATTCCAGCCCCAGGTCAGTTGCAGTTAACGCTAGGCAAGGATATGATTATAGAAGTATTTCAATTAAAAGACAATAAAATGGAAATGGTATTAAATATTGATGGTACCAAAACATTGCAGTATTTTGCCATGCAACCTGGCGAATATAAAATAGTTTACCGCATAAAAAGTGAAACCCGAACTTTATACTCGAAGACAAAGGATTTTAAAATAACAACAGGAACTAGCACCATATTATCCATATAAAAGTACATGAAAAAAATTGAAGTAACTGGACAAAAAGACACCCGCAGCGGTTTTGGAGATGGCCTTTTAGAGGCGGGCAAGGCCAATGGGAATGTGGTAGCACTCTGTGCAGACTTAACAGGTTCACTAATGATGGACAGTTTTCAAAAAGAATTTCCCAAAAGATTTTTTCAAGTGGGAATTGCCGAAGCGAACATGATGGGTTTGGCTGCTGGATTGGCTATTGGAGGTAAAATACCTTTTACTGGAACATTTGCGAATTTTAGCACAGGTAGGGTTTACGACCAAATACGACAAAGCATTGCGTACAGCGACAAAAATGTAAAAATATGTGCATCCCACGCTGGATTGACATTGGGAGAAGATGGTGCCACCCACCAAATATTAGAAGATATTGGTTTAATGAAAATGCTGCCGGGCATGGTTGTGATTAATCCATGTGATTATAACCAAACCAAAGCGGCGACTATGGCAATTGCGAATTACCATGGCCCAGTTTATTTGCGTTTTGGCCGTCCAAAATGGCCTATTTTTTCTCCAGAAAATCAGATATTTGAAATAGGCAAAGCTTGGATGATTAATGAAGGAACCGATGTTACCATTTTGGCTACCGGCCATTTGGTTTGGAAAGCCATACAAGCAGGAGAAGCATTGGCGGAAAAAGGAATTTCTGCGGAAATTATCAACATTCATACAATTAAACCCTTAGACAAGGAAGCTATTTTAAATTCTGCCCGAAAAACACGTTGTATAGTTACCGCAGAAGAACATCAAATGAATGGCGGTTTGGGCGATAGCGTTGCGCAATTGTTGGCGTTAAATTTGCCACTACCCATGGAAATGGTGGCTGTAAACGATAGTTTTGGCGAAAGTGGAAAACCAGAAGAATTGTTGGCTAAATACCATTTGGATACTCCCGATATTGTTGCAGCAGTTGAACGGGTGATGAAACGCAAGTAAAAAAGATTGCCGTCGTTTGATGCGTTTTTTATTTTCCAGTGCGTTGCCATCAAACTTGATTTGATTGGAAGATTCCAATTATCTTTGAGCCCGTCACTATGCAATCTGCCCAGCAAAACTTACTAAAAAACATTTTGGCTTTTTTGGCTTTGTTTGTTTTTGCATGGTTTTTATGGGGTGTAAATTTTCAAACCCTCAAATATTACACCACTTTCGAAGACATTCAGCAAGTTTATTGGAATGCGTCGTATTTTGCCAATCGGGTAAACGCGGGTATGAACCCTTTTGTTAATTCCGTTTTTCTGTTTCCTGACCAAACTAGCTTGGTTATGCATATGTATACAATTTTATTCGGACTCGTAAATTTCTTTGTGAATGATCCAATATTGGCTATTAATATAACTTTGTTTGGCAATATACTTTTTACTGCTTTTGGGTTTTATTTGCTCGCTGGTTTTTGGCTAAAAAATAATTTATTTAAAATTTCAGTTGCATTCCTAAGTGTATTCAATGGTTATTTTTTAGCAAAACTTGGACTGCATTTAAATTTGGTATTGATAGGGTTAGTACCTTTTACAGTCTTCTTTTTCCTTCAATCACTTGATACTGAAAAACCCAATATTAAAAATATTCGCAAATTTTTATTGGCAATTGCGTTTTTTGTTTTAAATTTTATTTTTGATTATTATGCGGTTTTCTATATACTTGTTTTTCTAGGTATTTATTATACCTATCAATGGGTTTTGCGAAAATGGTTTGCTGATTTTAGTGCCAAAAAAGGGTTGATTTTGGGGGTTCTTTTGATTGGATTGCACCTGGTTTCTAGAACTCTTTTTTTGCATGGCTTTGACCATAAGGGAGGTATTTGGGAATCTGCAGATATTCAATCCATGGTTATTCCAAATGCTTTAGGGTATTACTTCCACTCAAATATACAATTGGACAATACCCCTGCTACGGAAAATTTTGTATTCTTAGGATATACTTTGGTTGCGTTACTGTGTATTTCAGTAGTTTTGTTTTTGGCAAATCGGAAAACATTAAAAAATGTTAATCCTTTGTTATTCTCGCTTCTATTGCTGCTAGCGGTTACCTTTCCGGATGCAAAATGCGGTAAAACCCATTTGTTTTTTATGCCCACTTCATTCCTACATTACATCCCATTTTTAGACAATATTCGTTCACCATCCAGGTTTATAGAATTGGTTTTGGTAGTTTCGGCTTTATTCTGTTTTCAAGTATTCGAAGGGGTTTTATCTTCAAAAAAAGTTGGCAAAATAGCAGCGGGTATCGTAAGTTTTATTTTTGTTGTTGGGGTTTATTTCGACCATGCCACCCAAGCACCCAAGGAAGTTTCCAAAAATGCTCTGGCAGTGAACGAAATGGACAAAAAAACGTTGGCAAATAAAATTGTTTTATCTTTTCCCTTTGGCATCAGAGATGGATTAAGGGGTTTTGGTGAATTTAATTTAGAAGATTATAAACTTGCACTCATTCCTGGGATAAAACTTTTATCAGGCTATTTTTCAAGAATTCCCCAATCTACATGGGATAGAGTCCAAAATGATAGTCTCTTGCAAATTTTAATTCAATTCGAAAATACCAAAATAAATGGGGAATTTAATTTTAGAAATGCGTTATTTGATAATAATTTTTTAAAATGGGTAGTTGCACATAAAATTGATGTAATTCGTATTGACCATAAAAAATATACCCATGAAACCAATAGTATGATGATATTTAAAAAGCTATATCAAATGGATTTGTTGGAAAAAAAATATGACAGTGCAAACCAAGTTGATTATTATTTTCCAAAAAGAACGCCATAAAATCCCTAAATTTGTGTTTTAAATTGGCGTGAATACGCGTGAGATATTGCATAGGTACGCCGGCGTACCTGGAGTGATTGAATTGCAGAAAATTCTGCAAAATAAAGCTGGAAAATCAATTTACCTGGACGGCGTTTGCGGATCCGGGCCGGCAGTTATATTGTCTTCTGTCTACAGTCAACTACCTAGGCCCATGTTGGTTGTAATGCCCAATAAGGAAGAAGCATTGTATTTTAAAACAGATTTAGAAAATTTGTTGGCAGGCGAACCCATTTATTTTTTACCAGATAGTTGTTTAAAACCTTTTAAACTGGGCACTGAAAATGCCATGTCATTGCAAGAACGAATTGAAATTATAAGCAGTTTGCGCAGAAACAACAAACGAATTGTGGTTAGCTATGTGGCGGCATTAGCAGAGATGGTCGTAGAGCAGGAGCAATTGGCCAAAAACACCTATGAGATGCAAAAAGGTCAAAAATTGGAAGTAGATTTTCTGCTGGAATTTTTGCAAGATAATGGTTTTGTCCGTGAAGATTTTGTATTTGAACCTGGCCAATTCAGCGTGCGTGGTGGAATCGTAGATTTATATTCTTTTGCGCATGAGAATCCATTTCGAATAGAACTCGATGGCGATGACATTGAAAGTATTCGCACTTTCGATCCGGCCTCACAATTGTCTTTAAAAGAGATTGGATTTTTTAGCTTGGTTCCAAATGTACATGGAGCTGGATTTGCCTATAAACGAACTGCAATATTTGATTACTTGTCCGATGATAATGTGGTGTGGATTGCCGAAGCCGGTTTGCAATTGGATGCGCTAAAAGAAGGATGGGAAAAGGCTTTGCAAGCCAACGCATCTGCAATAGATGCAAAAAGTGACAGTATTCCTCCGGATCCTAAAGATTTTTTGCTAACTCCGGGTCAAATGATGTCGGCATTGGAGAAATTTCAAATTATCCATTTTGGAAGTATGCGCCCCGGTGGTAAGATTAGTTTGGTTGAATTTGGGCAACAGTCACAACCAATTTTTAAAAGAAATTTCGAATTGTTAACGCAATGGCTAAAAGACAACAAAGCGAGTGGAATTGAAACTTTGGTATTTAGTGAAAACAACCGACAAATTGAACGATTAGAGACCATATTGTTAGACCTGAATTCAAACGTAGAATTTACCGCTGTGTATCAAGGTTTATCTGGCGGTTTTGTGGATGAAGACGCAAAACTTGCTTTTGCTACGGAGCACCAAATGTTCGATAAATACTACCGGCCTAGAAGCAGACAGCGGTATAGTAGCAATACTGCGTTAACCTTGCGGGAATTGAAAAATTTACGGCCAGGTGATTTTGTTACCCATATTGATCACGGAATTGGCAGGTTTGCCGGTTTGGAAAGAATGGAAATTCCACGTGTGGATTCCAAAGGGGATAAGTTGTTTCAAGAAGTAGTGAGAATTGTATACAAAGACAACGATTTATTGTACGTTTCTGTAAACAGTTTGCATAAAATAGCAAAGTTTACAGGCAAAGAAGGAACAGCGCCTGTATTGCATAAATTGGGCAGTCCAGCTTGGGAAAAACAGAAAAAAGCAACCAAGAAAAAAGTAAAAGACATTGCACGAGAATTAATTGCGCTTTATGCCAAAAGAAAAGCAGAAAAAGGATTTGCTTTTGCACCCGATAATTATTTGCAATTGGAAATGGAAGCTTCTTTTTTTTATGAAGATACACCAGACCAAACCAAGGCAACCGAAGATGTAAAAAGGGACATGGAAAAAGAAGAACCCATGGACCGATTGGTCTGTGGCGACGTGGGTTTTGGGAAGACCGAAATAGCCATGCGTGCTGCATTTAAAGCTGTGTGCGATAGCAAACAAGTTGCCATTTTGGTGCCTACCACAATATTGGCACAACAGCATTATAAAACATTTAAAAAACGATTCGCTGGGTTTCCCGTAAATATTGATTATTTAAACCGTTTTAAATCTAAAAAAGAACAAACAGCCACCCTAGAAAAAATTAAACAAGGTTCCGTAGATGTATTAATTGGCACCCACCGCATGATTGCTAAGGATGTGAAATTTAAAAATTTGGGTTTATTAATTATTGATGAGGAACAAAAATTTGGGGTATCTGCCAAAGAAAAACTCAAAGAATTTAAGGTGAATGTAGATACCCTCACGTTAACAGCAACACCTATTCCACGAACTTTGCATTTTAGTTTAATGGGTGCCCGTGATTTAAGTATTATTAATACACCGCCTCCAAACAGACAACCTGTGCATACCGAGTTACATTTGTTTAGCAGGGAAACAATAACAGAGGCTGTAAGTACAGAGTTGGCTCGTGGAGGGCAGGTTTTTGTAGTGCACCACCGTGTAAAAGACATTGAAGATATTGCTATGATGATTGAAAACTCTGTTCCAGGCGCAAAAGTTTGTGTAGCTCATGGGCAAATGGAAGGGCACCAATTGGAAGATGTAATGGTTCGTTTTATTGAAGGGGAATATGATGTATTGGTAGCCACAACTATTATCGAAAGTGGGTTGGATATTACCAATGCCAATACCATTATCATTAACAATGCCCATATGTTTGGTTTGAGTGATTTGCACCAAATGCGCGGTAGAGTGGGACGGAGCAATGTTAAAGCATATTGTTATTTATTGTCACCTCCACTAAATGTGTTGTCTGAGGATGCAAGAAAAAGATTGAGAACCATTGAAGAATTTAACGAACTCGGCAGTGGTTTTCAAGTAGCAATGCGCGATTTGGATATACGCGGGGCCGGGAATTTGTTGGGTGGGGAGCAAAGTGGTTTTATCTCTGAAATGGGTTTTGAAATGTACCACAAAATTTTGGATGAAGCGGTACGAGAATTAAAACAAGAAGAATTTTCAAGCATGTTTGATGCCGATGAAACCGATATCAGCAGCAGAGAATGCCAAATAGAAACCGATTATGAAATGTTAATTCCATCTGATTATGTTTCCAATATTGCAGAAAGATTGAGTTTATATTCTGAATTGGCAAATATTGAAAATGACAAACAATTGAATGAATTTGGCGACAATTTACGCGACCGTTTTGGAAAAATTCCAGATACGGTTTTGCGCTTGTTGGATACCGTCAGGTTAAAATGGACTGGAAAAAAATTGGGAATTGAAAAAATCACACTGAACAATGGCAACATGCGGGTGTATTTTCCTGGCGATCCTGCGTCTGCTATTTATTCTAGCACAGCCTTCGACCGCATCATGCAGCATGTTGCGGATTCACCCCAAAAATATTCCATCAAGCAAACCGACAAAGCTTTGATTTTAACCATTCGTTCTGTGGAAACGGTTTTTGAATCGATGTTTGTTTTGGGTGAAATTGAAGGTGCGGTATAATTTTTTTTTTTCAAATAACTATTATTTTTTGAGACGCTGAATGAGCCAAATCCTTTTTTTTATATGAAAAATAAAATTCAATTTAATTGAAAAAAAAAGCGGCCTTTTGAGCCGCTTTCCTGAGAAAAAAGAAGAAATTAATTAAAATTAGTTTATAAGTATGGACTTAACGGCTACTGGTTTGTTGCTGTTGTCCAAAATTTGCAAACTGTATACACCTACAGTATAAGCGCTTAAATTGATGGTATACGTTTTTTGATTTACTGCTTGAATGTACATTAATTCCCCTACAGCATCGTATATTTTAATGGTATACCCACCCATAAGAGCATAGTTTCCATTGTCAACAGTAATGTTGGATTTGGCTGGATTTGGGAATACTTTAACCATATTGGCTATCGCAGTAGGTCCAGATTTTAAGGAGATATTGATCTTCAATGTATCTGTAACAGTTATATTCTTAACATTGATACAAGTATCCTGTATTTTTAAATTTACCAAATTAGAAGTATCTACGCACTGGGTTGTAGACGCAATAACACGAAAAGGTTGGCTGTGGTTTCTTAAAGAAATGGAATTAACCGTTAATGTTTTTGTATTTGCACCTGCATATTTTGCACTAGATATTGGAAGACTTTGCATGCCTAATTCGAAATCAGATTGCCAGTTTAACAAAGCAGTATTGTCATTTACACTTACATTGAAATCTGCATTGCTCCCCAATGTTTTGGTTACATTCAATGGTTGGGTGGTAATAAGGTTGCATGTTCTCAAAATGGCAGTAAGTGTTGCCTGAGAGCTAGAATCTTTGCAAAAGCGTGTGGTGATCATCAATCTGAATTTTTCACCATTGTTTAATATCGAAACATTGGTCACGGTTAAAGTATCTTTAGTAATACCAGTATATTGCAAGCCAGTTTGGATGTTTGAATAACCAGCTCCTTTATTATTCTGCCATTGGAATAAAGCATCTTTGGTACTATACCTGATATTGAATTTTGCATCGTTTCCTGTTTTCAAAGACAGAGATTTCGGTTGTGTAAGGATAGAATCACATATGGTGAATGAACCGAATTTGTTGAATATACTGGAACTATAATCCGATTTGTTGGCAAGTAAATCGTTGTTTTTTACAGGCCTAAAATCAGGAGTTGTCTTGTTTTGTGGATCTACCAAAACGGTACCTGCAGTATAACTTGCTTTATCAATTTGATTTGCGTTTATAGATTTGCGAATCCAGTTGTCTAATGAATCCACATTTCTTCCAGCGCTTATTTCAACCAAACCTGTATTGGTTGCGGTGCGTGCAGCAGCAGCAGCAGCAGTATTGCAGAAATAATTGTTCCGGATAAAATTATTCACTGAACTTACAGTGTTGCTTGGTAACACTCCAGATGCAGTTAAAGTAGAATCACCATCAAACATTACAAAGTTTCTATAACCCATAAAAACCGAGTTGGTAATGCTTATGCGACTGTTGCGACGAATACGAGCACCACGGCGAAATGCACCTTTGGTTGTTGTACCTAATGAAGCCCAGTTGCCTCCAATTGGAACCGGTCCTACACAAGTCATATTTGTAAAAACGGCAGCGGTTAATGGTAATTTGCCAGATCCAGCCGCATCATTGTCTGATTCAAAACATTCTGAGGTGGATGCACCAGATGACGCTGACCAAGTTAAATCAAAATAACTAGAGTCTTTTTGTCCAATTCCAAATTGAACGCCACCACGGAATCCAAAATCTGTGTCAAAATCATCGTCTGTTCCTTTATAAGCAATCAAATGTTTGCAATTCACAGTTCCACCAAACCACTCATAAGAATCATCGCCCGAAAATGAAACCTGTACATTGTCGATTTTAGTTTTACTACCTACCGAGCCAAATGTAAGTCCATTGATTTCTTTGTTTGCTTCAAATGCGAAACCACCAAATTCAAGTCGGCAATAGGTAATCGAACCACTGTTGTCGGCATCGTTGTTGCCACCATAAAACGCAAGTTGGTTGTCGAATGCAACGTTGTTAAAACCTTCCATTTGTATACTTGCACCTTGGTTATTCACCGCGTTACCGCACAATAAAATACCACCCCAATCTCCACGATCCCTTGATCCAACGGGTTTAACAGAAGTGAAAACTACTGGATTTGAAAGTGTACCTTGGATGTCAATTAAGCCCCCACGTTCTACCGAAATAGTCGCATACTCCTTAGGGCTTACATTAATATTGGCCCTGCAACGGATTAATGTACCTGCTGGAACTATTAGTTTTCCGCCAGATTTAATAACGAGCATCGTTTTTAACAAATACACAGTGCTTGCATTCAATGTCAAGGTGCTCGTAATCTCTAACTTACCTGAGCTATTGTTTAATGTAGTAGAGTCAGTTGCTGTTGCGTAGGTGGCGTTTTTAGGATTCCATTGTGTCCATCCTTTTGTCCCGTCTTTATTTGCATCTGGGGATAGTGCACCCAAATAATCCACCTTTTCGAAAAATTGTGCATTCACATGCACCAAACCGCAAATTGCAGTCATTAATAGGATTAGTTTTTTCAGTTTTATTGTTTCAGATTTGAAATGCGAAACAACTTTGAATTTATTATTGAATGATTACCAAAATAAAATGATATCTCTGTGCAATTGTTAATTTTAAAAAATATCTCAATAAATATAATTTAATTGTTAAAAGGAGATAAAAGTAAATTGATTTTATACATACATGTTAATTTGGCCAATTGTTATTTTGCTGTATATAAATAAGTTAAATATAGTAATGCGTATAAAATACGCAGAAAGCAGAAAGTTAATAATTGGGTATATTTATAATAATATTTAATTTTTAATGAAAGAATTATTTATTCAAAGCAAAAGAAATTCCAAAAAATGCACCGGGTACAAATGATTTTTTTGTAGTTGGTGAGCTTATGCCATCTCTTAATCTATCTCCTTCTTTTTGGCCTGCGCTTAATACATTCAATTGACCAATAGCAAATCCAGCGTGAATTACAACTTTGCTGTTTGAACCTAAGACTGCACTGCCACCTAATAAAAAATTCAATGCACTTGTCCCTTCGTTTTGTACAGGAATTCCCACCCCAAATGTTCCACCCCATTGGATGTTTTTTCCACTATATGGATAAAAGTTTATATAGGTAGAAATGCAAGGCGCCAAATTGCTGCCACTGGTTCCACGAATAAATGAATCGCGGTTGCTCCAGGTTTTATTTTGATTGCCATAGGTAGGAAATCCCAACCCTACACTTGTGGTAACTTTCATGTCACCATGAATTAAAATGTTTATAGATTTTGTGCGCACTTTGCGCATGGTGTCCGTTACTTCGCCGCCATAAACCACATTTCCAGTATTGTTTGCACCCATAGTTGATTGAAAAATATCCAGATTTAAGCTAAGCATATCTCCTGTGGGCATGTAATTGCAAGAATATGTAAATGGCGTGTAGGTGATAACCTCATACTGTTGTTGCAATGCATCTACTTTGTTGTTTATAGTTTCTGCAGTAAATTTTGCTTTCAATTCTTTGGATGTGGCTACCATGTTATCGATGGTTTTATTTATTCCTGCTTCCGCAAAGTTATTTCCATTTTGGGCAGCATAGTTGTTGTATTCTGTTAGAAAGTCTGCGGCATAATTTTTTAAATTTTCAGATTCAGAGATCATTGTGTTGTATAGACCAGTTGAAAATTGAATAAAGCCACTCACGCTTAAATTGCGTTCTGTGGTATTCTTTTTAGTTGACATGCTGGTGGCGGTCAATTCATAAGCAATTCTTTTTAAGGTATCAGAAGGCAAATATGGATTGAATTTTAGTTTTTGCAATTTGGTGGATGAATATTCAACCTTGGCCAAAGTTTGTTCCGTTTCATACAATTTGTTATAACTGTTTATCGCGTTTTGCAAGGTCATTTTGGCAGCCAAATTTGATTCAAGAAGACTGGCACCACTTCGTTTAATTCCCAAATCTTCAAATTGTCCCATGTCCAGCCCTGAAAGTAAAGTCGTAATGGAACCAATTCCCCCAATGCCTTTAAACATGCCGGCAATACCAGACATACTAGAATTGTCGTCGGCCACTTTTTGTTTCCAATTGCATCGTGCAATAAACACAAAAGGATTAAGGTTTTCTACCTGTACCTTTACCTCGAAGTTTTTCTTGACTTGGGGTTGCACTACCTGTTTCCCATTTTGCCAATAACTAAACTTGTCCTTGATGAAATCGTATTTCACAACCAGGTCTTGTGCATAAGCCCTGCAGACAATTGTCATTGCCATTAGGATAATTATCTTCTTCATAGTCAATTATTTTACGAATTTATAACAAAGAACGCAAAAAAGTAAATGGATGTTTTAACAAATGAATCTGAAAAAGGCATTTGGAGGGGGGGGAATGGCTTCGCCATTGTTGGTTTTTGGGATTACTCGCTTTGCTCGTGATCCATTAAGTGGGACGTATCGGAGGGCTTGTTTGATGCAGGCTTGTTTACCTATGAATATTGAAAATAATAAAATGCCTACACTTTTGAGTGCGGGGCAATTTAGAAAGTAGAAATGGGGAGTTTTTCAGATTGATGCTTATCCGTTTTGATAATTTTATATCCAATATAAATAAGTACAAGACCTAATAATTCAGTAACAAATAGCACGTTTACATAGCCCATTCTGGTAAATGTACCCCCAATGCCAGGCAATAAACCTCCAATAGCTATAAAGACATTGCCTTTAAACCTCGCTTCTTTGTCAACTTGTCTATAATATTTGATAGCTGAATAAATCGCGCCGCCTACAAGAAAAAGAAATGAATAAGTGTTTATTAACGGAGAAAAATAACGTACCCATTTCCATGTAAAAACCGCGCCAGTTAACTTATACTGAAATCCAGCAGGGATAGAAATCGGGGTCATAATAACCGAAAAAGAGGCAATCAGAATTAAAGAAACAAAAAAAATGGAAGTAATGTTCGCAAACTTTTTGCCCATTAATAGATACACCGATCCTTGGGCAAGGGGAAATCCACCCAATAAGGCTCCGACTATATACCAAAATCTCAAATTTGGTTGATTCCAACCAAACAAAACATTTAAACTTTCAGATAAAGTTCCAAAGCCAAATGTCAATACGCCTATGGTCCACCAAAGAAGATACGTTGTTTTTCTTTGTCTGTAGTGGTAAAACATCTCCCTGACAAAATAGATTGAAAAGATGGAAGTAATAATGGGTATGTACTCTATTGGATCTTTCATTATGTTCTGCCAACCTATATAAGTTCTTTAAAAAACTGCAGATGTAAGATGTAGGTATTGTTATTACACAACAAAAGGCTTATTTGGATTGGTCTGCCTGGGATTAATTGTTTTAGTGAAATGTCCCTTTTCATTATGCAATTATACAACCGGTTCAGCAATGATACTGCGATTGGATTCCCTAATTAACCAAGGAAATACTGGCAACAAAAAGATAAGAGTTCAATTGGAACGCTTTTGTTTTGTTTAGATAATGGATATTTTAGTATTTGAAAGCCCTATGAAGGCCATTTTTAGTGTAATTCTTCGGTACTATGTTCATCAACAATATTATGAATAACAATATAATGGATTGATTAACCGTATGTTAAATATTACTTTACTTTCATAGAAAACGGCGTTTGTGACAGTTATATTACATTCTAGCGAGTTGATTTGAAGTACTTTAAAAACACCCTAAAATATGAAAAGCAAATACTTAGCTTTCATTTTTTATTTCGAGCTTTGCTGGTATTACAAATGCGCAGACCAATCGTAATCGGATGATCGCCATGGACTTGTCTGCGTTTTTCGAGGAAAAAACTGAACGATGTTTTCATACAATTTCGGTTTTATGGTTCTGTGCCAATATTAGATGTTTTGTACAAAAGGCATCATCCAAAAAAATGCAAATGATTGAAATCAATACATTTGGGCGATGTACCCACCTTTGTGGGTTCACTTTGGATTTGTTCAAGGGACTTTTCGCTTATGGTGATGCCTATGTGCAAGGAAATGTGGTAAATTTTGAAAAAGTATGGTTTGTTTAAAACAAAAGAACCGCTGCAGAACAACGGTTCAAAGGAAATTGAAAGAGTTTGAAACTTTCTAAGCGGAGAGGGAGGGATT
>Ga0105048_10003952_pt1 | contig 24257 bp, 19 predicted proteins | sample MAT05_FD_78382 | JGI IMG/M metagenome (GOLD analysis project Ga0105048, IMG submission 78382) | Freshwater microbial communities from Lake Fryxell liftoff mats and glacier meltwater in Antarctica - MAT-05 | ecosystem: Environmental > Aquatic > Freshwater > Ice > Liftoff microbial mat | place... | reverse complement strand
CACCGGGACGTATTCGTGGAAGCAATCGACAAACCCCTGGGGTCGGTTCCGTCCTCTACGCCTCCACGAACGCCACCAGGAGCCTCGTATCGCTTAGCGGCCCTTTTTTGCCAACTTGTCCTGCCTGGCCGAGTTGGCCTGTTGTATCGAAAACGGGATGGCGGCTGGCGATACGGTCGCACGCCAATTACGTTATAAGCATTGCAATAATCTATTGCGCAAACACAAGCGGGGTAGGGAAGGCAGAAGTGAGTCGGATATTATAGAAGAGGCCCCTCTCCACGTTATTGCTTCTCATGCGAACTCTGTTTTCCGACCGATTCTTCCTGGGCGGGATGATATTATTTGCCGTCACCATTGTTGGCCTGCAAGTGTATGGCGGCGCATATCAGGCCGAATTCACCGGCCACCCGGATGAAGCGGCTCATTTCGTTTCCTCGTTACTGGTGCGCGACTATATAGGCCAGTGGCCTTTGCCCGATGCGATGCCATGGGCGACTCAATATTACATCCACTATCCGAAAGTTGCTATCGGGCATTGGCCTCCCGGATATTACGTGGCGCTAGCGTTATGGTGGCTGGTCTTTCCAGTGAGCCGCACCTCGGCGCTCTGGCTCAATATCGCAATGGCGCTAATGGGAATGGCGATGTTTTACGACCTGGCGCGCCGGATCCGGCCCGGCTGGCCCTCGATTATTGCGGGCCTATTGTTGCTGTGGACCCCGGTTGTGCAGGAGGCCAACGCCATGGTGATGGCGGATCTGCCTTCTCTGGTCGCGGCGCTAGCCGTGTTCTGGACGCTGACACGGCTACTCGAAGAACCGGGTGAGTTGCGGCTTCTGGGTGTAGTAGCGGCGTTAGGCGTGGCCCTCTTCGTAAAAGGAACCGGGGTGGGGCTGTTGGCGGCGCCAGTGGGTGCTCTCGTCCTGAGCGGGTTGTGGAAGCAACTGCCGTTGGGGAGAACCGCGCTGATTCTGGGAGGAGGAGTGGTATCCGCCGCCGCCTTATATTTGTGGCAGTACCGCGGTTCCTTTGAGGCCATCAGGGGATGGGCGGGGATGAACTTGCGAATTCCCTGGCGTATTGACCTTTTGCCCCTACTGGCAGGCGTAGGAATTCTTGTTTTGGCGGTTGCCGGTCTGTACGCGACGTATCAGCGCCGTCAACCCGCCGCGATGGCAGCCGCGTCGGTGCTGGTTTCCCTAACGGTAGCCTCCTACTTTGTGCGTGCCATGCAGGAACCGCGGCATTTTATAGCCGCTATTCCGGCCCTCTTGCTGCTCAGTCTGGCTGTATACGCCTGGCTGGAGGGGCGTTCGCCGCGTTTGGCGGTCCTGGCGGCGCTGGGCGGCTTATCCTTGTTTCCCTTTACCGTTTACACGCAACGGACGGAAGGATTCCGGGAGTTGGCGGCGCAACTCCGCCTGCCGGCGCGCATGTTGGTTTCTTCCCGAATTGGATGGCGGGAGGGGCCTTGGATCGCTGTCGTCGCGCTGGGGGAGGCGAGACCGCAAAGCACGATTGCGCGAGCGACGAAGCTTTTGGCCGAAAGCGACTGGAATGGATTGCGCTATAAATTACGCGTAAACAAAGGCGAAGAGATAGAACGAAGCCTCGATGGAGCTGCCCTCGAAATCGTAGTTCTGGACGACTTTCCCGGCGGCACGCTGGAACGGGCACCGCATCATCTCCTGTTGCACGGCTATTTGCGGGCGAGCCCGTCGTGGCGTTCTTGTGCCCGCACGGAGAACTTAGAGGCTTACTGCCGGACACTGCCGCCGCGATTCCCACGCAAGCCGCTGCGAGTCGATCTTCGCTCGCGGCTTGGCTACGAGGTTGAAGAGCATTGAGCCTGATCCTGGAAACGTAATGAGAAAATAGGGAAGGCATCGCGTGCCACCTAACGGATTGGGGCGAGCACGCCGATGGGAGAATGGAAGAACCGTGACGAACGCAGACGAACAATATACTGGCCGTGTGGCTGTACTGGGGCTCGGATACGTAGGAAGCGTATCGGCAGCCTGCCTGGCCGATTTGGGAAGGGAAGTAACCGGCGTCGACCTGGATCCCTATAAAGTCAAATGCCTGAATGAGGGGCGGGCCCCTTTTCATGAGCCGGAGTTGGACGCGCTGATTTCCCGTCACGTAGGCAGCGGGCGTCTGCGGGCGACAACATCGCTGACCGAGGGGCTCGAAGGCGCCGCGATTGCGTTGGTGTGCGTCGGGACTCCGTCGGCAGAGAATGGGAACCTGAGTTTTGAACAACTGCACCGGGTGGCCGAGCAGATTGCGGTGCACCTGGAGACGCGGACAACGCCGCTCATTGTGGCGATTCGCAGCACGGTCTGGCCGGGTACGTGCGAAAACCTCTACGAGAACTTTTTCCATCGCTCACCAAAGGTACACGTCGTCAGTCATCCGGAGTTTCTCAGGGAAGGAACGGCGGTGAAGGACTTCTATGACCCGTCGCTGATTGTTGTCGGTGGCAATGACGCCGGCGCGGTGGCGGCGGTGGCGAGGTTATACGAAAAGCTGGACGCCAAGGCCGCGTTGGTAAGCTTGCGTACGGCGGAGGCAATCAAGTATTCCTGCAACGCCTTCCACGCCTTAAAAATAGCCTTCGCCAATGAGATGGCGGCGGTGTGCGACCTGCTGGACGTGCCGGGCGAAGAGGTGATGTCGACTCTCGTACTCGATACGCGGCTGAATATTTCCAAGGCCTATCTGCGGCCCGGATTCGCCTTTGGCGGTTCCTGCCTGCCGAAGGATCTGCGCGCCTTGACCTACTCGGCGTCGCGCCTGGACGTGGATTTACCGGTTCTCAACAACGTGCTGGCCAGCAACCGTGCCCATCTGGATCGCGCGATCCGCCGCGTTTTAAAGCAGAACGGCCGGGCGATCGGCGTCTATGGTCTGTCGTTTAAAGAAGACACTGACGACGTACGGGAAAGTCCGGTGGTGTTGATGCTCGAGCAGTTGATCGGCAAGGGCTGCACGCTGTCGGTATTCGATCCCTACATCAAGCTGGAAGAGATCTACGGCGCCAATCAGCGCTATCTGCTCAACACCGTTCCGCACATCGGACGGCTGATGCGGCCTGACTTTGCCGAATGGCTGGCCGGGGCGGAAGTAATTGTCGTGACCCAGAAATTGCGTCCGGAGCACGCCGCAGCAGTGAACGGCTCGGGCAAGGAGATCATTGATGTCACGCGGCCGGTGGTAACGCAGAGCTAAGTCAGCCGGCCTTCTTCAAGCAGCTTGGCGAAATCGCGGGCGACTTGCAGCCAACGGAAACGGCTATCCACCATGTTCCAGGCGGACTGGGCGACACGGTCGCGAACCGCCTGCTCCTGGAGCAGCCGCAGACAGGCGGCTGCGAATGCCTCCGGATCATCGGCGATCAAAATATCGCGGCCGGGCTCTCCGGCCAGGCCCTCGGCGCCGATGGCCGTCGATACAACCGGCACGCGGGCAGCCATGGCTTCATAGATTTTCAACCTTGTGCCTCCGCCGATGCGCAAGGGCACAATCGATAGCCGGGATTGCCAGAGCCAGGGCCGCACGTCGGGAACCGTGCCGCTGACATGGATGGCGGGATCGGTGGCGAGGGCCTGGATTTCCGGAGGCGGCTGCCGGCCGACAATTGCCAGCGTTGTACCGGGACGGGCGGCGGTGATCAGCGGCCAGACATGGCGGATAAACCAGAGCATGCCGTCTACATTCGGCATCCAGTCCATGGAGCCGACAAACACCAGTTCACTGGGAGCGGCGGCAGGCTTTTCAAGGCCGGCCGGGGTGAAGTAATCGACGTCGACACCGGTATCGGTCCAACCCACACCGGAGACGCCATAGAGCTTCTGCATGGACCGGGCATCGAGTTCGCTGACGGCGATCACTTTACGCGCGCTCCGGCAGGCCTGTTGCTCGTAGCTGGCCATGCGGCGGTACTGGCTCTCCAAATAGAGCCGTTGGGGAAGGGACGCGGCCTGTTCGGCACGGCGGCGCCAGATATCGCTTTCCACGTTGTGTTGGAAGAGGACGGCGCGCGAGAGATCGGCGAAGGCGGGGACGGAAGCGAGAAAATCGGCGACGAGAACGTCGAAGGAATGTTTCCGGCAGAGCTCGGCGACGGTTTGGCGGAGGGCAGAGGAATCGAAACGGCGGATAGCGACCGGCATGGGGTCGGCCAGGCCGCGGATAAGTTCCAGATAAAAACGCGGAGAGGACTTGCTGGCGACCTGGCTGGGAACCGGGTAGTGAAAACTCGAATAGAGCGGCGTGTGTGCGGGACCTTCGTTGCTGCCGGGTTCCTGGAAGGCGACGTAGTGAATTTCGTGCTCGCGATGGAGCTCGCGGAGAATGCCGAGGGTGCGGATTTGGCCGCCTTTGGTGGTGGGGTGCAGGAAGTTGGGGTTTACCCAGAGTATGCGCATAGGGAGAAGGGAAGTGAGCGGCCGCCTATAGGGCTTGGGGAAAGGAGCCGAATACAATGATAGGCACCGTCACCCGGGTACGAGCGAAGATGGTGTTTGTTATCGAATGCCAATCGACACAAAAGACGGGAGTTTGCCGACGACGACGGCCACGCCTATCGGATACCTGGTCAGCCAGTATCCAGCCGTCAACCACACCTTTATTTTGCGGGAAATCCGGGCTTTGCGGCGCTTGGGATGGAATATCCAGGTTGTTTCGATCCGGCGGCCGGACCGGCCGCCGGAGAAACTAAGCCCGGAAGAGGCTGAAGAACAGCGAGTCACCTTTGCCATTCTGGGCACGGGTGCGATGGCGGCCGCGGTTGAGCAGATACGCATGTTTTTGGGGAGCCCACTGGCGTATCTGGGTACTTTGTGGGGCGCCTGGCGGCTGGCCCCCGGCGGCTGGCGGGCGAAATGGGCCCACACCACCTATTTTTTGGAAGCGGTGGTCGCCGCCGCCTATTTCCGGCGGCACGGAGTGACTCACTTTCACACCCATTTTGCCTCTACGGTGGCGCTACTGGCGTCGCGCCTATCGGGCATTCCTTTCTCGGTGATGATTCACGGCCCGGATGAGTTTAACGACGTAATCGGCTTTCATATGGCGGAAAAAGTGGCCGAGTCATCTTTCGTGGCAACGATCAGCCGGTATGCATCGAGCCAGGTGATGAAGGCTTCCGATCCCGATTATTGGCATAAAATACACGCTCTGCCGCTGGGAGTGGATCCCGCCCACTTTACGCCACGCGTATTGGAAAACACCTCGCCGGACCGAAGCATTGAGCTGGTGTTTGTCGGGCGGCTGGCGCCCGCCAAGGCCCAGCATCTGCTATTGGAGGCAGTGGCGAAGCTGGTTGGAGCCGGACGGCGGAATGTGCATTTGACGCTGGTCGGAGAAGGCCCGTCACGGCCGTCATTGGAGTCGCAGATCCGGCGCGACAATCTTTCCTCGTATGTGACATTGGCCGGGGCTTGCAATCAGGAACGCGTTCTGGAGTTCTACCGGCGTGCGGACATTTTTACACTGGCCAGCTTCGCCGAAGGGGTGCCGGTGGTATTGATGGAAGCGATGTCGATGGAAATCCCCTGCGTGTCGACTTGGATTACGGGGATACCGGAGCTGATTCGAGCCGGCCAGGACGGGTTACTGGTGCCGCCGGCCGATGTCGATGCGCTGGCCGGGGCGATAGAGCGGCTGATGGACGATCCGGAGTTGTGCCGCCAATTAGGAAAATCGGGCCGGGAAAAAGTACGGCGTGATTACGACCTGGGTCCGAATACCGCGCGGTTGGCAGAGATAATGAGTCGCTACGTGCGGATCATGACCGAGGCCACGGTGCGCCGGTAGAAGAGGAAGCAGGCCGTGGCCGAGACCACATCGAGTGTCGTGATGGTAATGGCGACGGCGCGTACCGGAGTCGTCCACTGCATGAGCAGAAAAATACAGATGAAGTTTAGGAGGAGCGTCCACTGGATGATGCGCGCCCACTCCCTTTCAAACCCATACGCAAGCATGTAGTAAGTCCCGAAGCACATGCTGACGGCATGGACAAACGGGGTGAGCGACATGATCTGCAGCAGCACGCCGGTTTCGGCGAAGCGCTCCCCATAGAGGAGCCGGGAAGCAAGCGGGGACAGAAAGAGCATGCCGATGCTGAGTAAAAGGAATGGCGCGGCGGTCCAGAAGACCTGACGGAGGAGGAAACGGACCCCCTCGGCCGGAGAGTGACTGGCAAGGCGGCTCATGTGCGGATAGATGGCGCCAGTGATGGGATTGGTGAGGGCCCGGGCGGCGATGATCAGGCGTTGGGCGCCGTTGAGATAGCCGACATCGGCGGTGGTGCCGACCGCTCCGAGAATCATCGTGTTGGTCGACGTTGTGAAAATCATCCCGGCCATGGAGAGAAATACCGGCCAGCCTTCAATGAGCGCAGCGCGGAGGCGGGCGCGGTCAGGCCGGTGCAATCGCAGGGGAACATTGCGGTAGACAAGGAAAAGGCCAATGAGTGCAGAGATAAGAAAGCCGCTCGCCTGCAGGGCCGCGGCGTAAAGATACTCTTCACTTTGCCGCACGATGATAAATGTCAAAAACAGGCTGAGCAGTTTAGCGCCGTAGTCGGAGTAGGCTATCCACTTCATATGCTGCAGCCCCTGGAAGAGCCAGTTGGGGGAAAGGGCTAAACCGACGACCTGAAGGAAGCTAATCAGGTAGAGATCCCAGTGTTTTCTGATCCCTGGCAGCAAAAAGATGGTAACGATCAATCCAACAAAACAGAGGGCGAGCAGCGTCAGCCGGCACGTCATGATCGTCACGTAGATGCGCGATATTTCATCGTTGTCGCCCTGGGCAATGGCGACCTTGCGCGTGCCGATGACCGCGAACCCATATTCAACGATGACGCCGAAGTAGAGTATCAGTGCGGTGCCCAAGCCGAGCAGGCCAAAATTGGAGGGACCGAGCACACGAGCCAGATAGGGAAGCAGGATTAACGGCAGAATATAGCCGACAATCTGTACCCCGAATAAGACGGCGGTGTCTCGTGCGAGCCGGTTCGCGAGCAGTTTCCGGAGCATGGGGAACGCGGGCGGCGCCGCTACCGGTTTCCGTCGGGGAAGGGGACTGATATTCGCGAATCGTCGCCGGTCAAGACTTCAGTATGCCATGAGGCCACACAGGAAAACCGTACCGCCGACGATAGAATAAAAAGAGAAGAGGATGTCTAAAATGGGATGGAAGCGGCTGGCTAGGCGGGTAAAGCGCGAATGAGAAGCGCCTCGGAGATCCGTTTTCGGCTGTCGCAAGAGCTTTCTAACGCCCGGTTGTTCCTGGTGGCGCCCAAATATCGTGGACAGGCTCCGGCCCGCCTGCCCGTCTTGCCGGATGTGGATTCGATTTTGCCATTGGTGCGCGGTACAGCCTATGAGGCGGAGTTAATGGGCTTGGCCGATGCGGTATTGCGGCATGAATTTCCGCTCTTCGATACGACAGTACCCACGGGTCCAGACATTCGCTGGCGCCGTGACTACGTGAGCGGCCTGGAAACGGGCACCGCCTACTTCCGGCGGATTCCGTATCTGGATCAGAAGCGGGCGGGCGATCACAAGATGATCTGGGAGTTGAACCGGCATCAGCATCTGGTGCTGTTGGCCCAGGCGTGGCGGATGAGCGGCCGCGTGGAATATGCAGACGAGATAACGGCACAGTTAGAGTCCTGGCTGGCTGCAAATTTCTACCAGCGCGGCATCAATTGGGCGAGCGCGCTTGAAGTGGCGTTTCGGGCGCTGTCGTGGATCTGGGTATACCATTTGGCGAGTGAGCGAATGGAAGCGGATCTACGCGGAAGATTTCTCTCCGCCCTGTACCAGCATGGGCTTTATCTGGAGAAGAACCTTTCAGTGTACTTTTCCCCAAACACGCATTTGCTGGGCGAGGCGTTGGCCCTGGAGGCAATTGGCGTACTGCTGCCGTGCTTTTCGGGCGCGGCTCACTGGGCGGAGAAGGGAAGCCGTATCGTCGCCGAGGAAATGGAGCGGCAGGTTCTGGCCGATGGCGCGCATTTCGAACAGTCCACCTACTACCATGTCTATGCCTTCGACATGTTCCTGTTCCATACATTGCTCGGGCCGGTGACGGCGGCGTATTGGGAAAAACTGGAACGAATGGGCGACTATCTGGAAGCCCTGCTGGGTGTTGATCGCGCGATTCCATGCTTTGGCGATGATGACGGCGGACGGATGTTTCATCCTTATGGTCAGCGGAACCGTTTTGGACGGGGAAGCATGGCAGCGGCTTCCATTCTGCGCAATGGCCGTTGGGGGTACGAGTTGGCTGATGTCGCGGAGATCGCCGCCTGGTGGCTGGGCCCGCGAGCTTTCCCGGCCCGACCCGTGGCACAGGGCGCGATCGTATCCCGGTTATTTGAAAAGACCGGGATGGCCGTCCTGGGGGCGGGGGACGTGGTGGTCTACATGGACGCCGGCCCGTTTGGACCGTTTCGCGGCGGACATAGCCATGCCGATACGTTGTCGATCGTCGTTAAGCGAGGGGATCAAGAACTGCTGATCGACCCGGGAACCTACACGTATGTCTCCGATCCGGAATGGCGGGACCGCTTCCGGGGTACCGCCGGACACAACACCGTTCGTATTGGCGGCGCCGACCAAGCCGCGCCGGCGGGGCCCTTTGGTTGGGCCTCCCTACCAGAGACGGCAATTCTTGAATGGTCTCCGGACACGCCTTCGTTGGAAGCCGAGTGCCGCTACCGGGGCGTCCGTCATCGCCGCCGCGTTTCCTTGGAAACGCCGGATTGTCTCCGGATTGACGATAGAGTGGAGGGGCCAGGCAGAGATGCTGGCGCCGAGGAAGATATCGAGTTGTTTTGGCATTGTGGGCAACCCGTTCAGCCCCTTCGTGGCGGGCGATTCGCGATCGGCGACGCGGCGGAGTTGCAATTGCCCGCAGATCTGGCCGTGGAGGTGGTTGAGGGTTGGCGTTCTCCAGTTCTGGGCACGAAGGTGCCGGCACCGGTGATACGGGGCGTCGTGCGGACCCGCCTTCCCTGGGACGGGCAGACGGTGTTGCGATGGAGATAAACCGGCGGACGGGCCGGCGATGCGCGATTGTCGTTCCCTGCTATAACGAATCGGTTCGGCTGGATGCGGCCGCTTTTCTGGCGTATGCCGCCAGCCATCCGGAAATCCAGTTTGTTTTCGTCAACGACGGAAGCAAAGACGATACGATTGGCGTGCTGCGGCGAATGCAGGCGGCCGATCCGTCGATTGAGATTCTGGACAAGTCCCCCAATGGCGGTAAGGCGGAAGCGGTGCGGGATGGCATGCGCCACGCACTGCGGATGGAGGGGGTTGCAATCGTTGGATTTTGGGATGCCGACCTGGCGACACCGCTGGAAGCGATTGTGGATCTGCTGCAAACGATGGAAACCAGAGCGGGCATCGATATTGTGATCGGCTCCCGGGTCAAGTTGCTGGGCCGCCAGATTGAGCGCAAGGCGGTACGGCACTATCTGGGCCGTGTTTTCGCGACCTTTGCGTCACTGACGCTGGAGTTGCCAATTTACGACACGCAATGCGGCGCGAAACTGTTTCGGGTGACTTCCACGCTGGACCAGGTGCTGGACAAGCCATTCCTGTCGCGGTGGATTTTCGATGTCGAGCTGATTGCCCGGCTGGTACAAGCCCAACCCCGGAGCGGAAAACCGGTGCGGGATTGCCTGTATGAATTTCCACTGCAATGCTGGCGTGACGTGCCGGGCTCCAAATTGAAATCAGGAGATTTTCTCCGCGCCGCGCGCGAGCTTTGGCAGATCCGGCGAGAGTACTTCTGACTTGCGGAACACCACCAGCGCCGCTAACGGCCGGCCAGACGAATCATCCCTCCGCATCCAGTAGTTCACCAGGGCCAACAAGGGTTCCAGCGGCAGCAGCAGGAGCCGTAACGGGCGGGGCAGGCGCGGCGTAGCGATCCAGGGGTCGATGGGCAGCCATTCGCCGAGAATCCAACGCTGGTCCAGCACTAATCTGGGCGCTTGCAGCCGGCTGTCCAGCCACTCATTGTCGTAATAGCGTTCGTAGAAACGGGGCGTCTCGAGCTTAAACCCTTTACTGTCATAGTGCTGCATCACCTCCTGGCGGGCATGGCGAAACGGCACTTCCACGATAACCACTCCGCCCGGTTTTAAGACGCGTTCAAATTCAACCAGGGCGGCCGTGTCGCCTTGGCCCGGAATATGCTCAATGACACTGATTGAATAAACCATGTCAAAGCTGGAGTCCGGAAAAGAAAGCGCGCAGGCGTTTTCAAACTGAACGTGATAATTCTGCAAGCCGATCGCGTCCGCCGTGGATTTCCAGCGAGACGTTAACTGAGGGTCATCGAGATCGGTGGCCCAGACTTCGGCACGGCTTCCAAGAATCAGGCTGGGTAGTTTAGGACTGGAGACGTCCAGGATGCGGGCAGGCCGATGTTTCTCGTACTCCGAGAGGATGACGGCATTTGGCCAGAGGCGCCAGTAGCCTACGGGGGCGATGATCTGTTTCAACCCTTCGCGCCACCGGCCGCGGAAAAGAGTCACGATTCCAATTCGCAGAGCCGATAGATAGACAGAAAGCGCGTGACCTAAAAGGGGCATGAAAAAAGAGTCGCCTCGAAAACGGGTTATTTATTTGGTTGTGGGTGGCCCGGCGCCTGCGAGTGGAGGACGGTTCGAACTCGCATTTGCAATTCCGGCGCACAGTCAGGGTAGAAAATTGAGAATACCAGCGTTAGTCAAATAAAATCAATTGGTTAGCGTGTGCAGGCAAATGCGGGTCGGCGCGGTGGCAAGCAAAACGGCAGCCACGGGGCCTATTGTGCATCCTCGGGGTCCGGGGACGTCTTGCGTGGGGCCTGGCCGCAAGGATATATAATCAAAAAACATAGCGGCAGCAATGCTCCAGGCGATCGGGGATCGCGGTCTTTTTTTTACCGGGCATTCGGTTGAAAGTGGCGCCGAGTCTGAAAGCCCTTGCGTGAGCTATACGTGAGTGTTAGTAACCAGTAAGGACGCCTACATTGTCTGTTTCGGGCTCAAATAGCAATTTTATCCACGCCGCCATCGCTTCTAGAATCGCCTCTAGAATCTCCACATTCACCCGCTACTATGACGAACTGATCCAGTTTCGCCCCCTCCCGCACGAAACGGGAGACCTGCTGGCGAGAATTGAGTGCCGGGCCAAATCGTGCGTGACGGAGAGGCTGCCGGTGGTCGAGGAAGACCCAGAGAAACGGCGGGCGATTCTGATCAACGGAACGCTAAATCATTCCTTGGATATCCAGGGAATTCTAAATGATATTCGACCGGCACTGTCGCGAACTTCTAGGGTTATTGCCGTGCTCTATAACCCATACCTCCAGTTTCTGTATTCATTAAGTGCGGCTCTTGGTATGCGGAAAGCACCATTGCCAACGACGTTCGTGACGATTGCGGATGTGCAGGGATTAGCTCGTTTGAGCGGCTACGAGATGGTGGGCTATTCGCTTTGCGGTTATTCACCCTGGAAGTTGGGCGGATTGGGGAGTCTGGTAAACGCGGTATTCCAGGTAATCCCGCTGGTTCGCTGGTTGGCGCTCGGCTGCGTCGTTGTACTGCGCCCGGTAATCCGGTCTGAACAACGCCCCGGACTGTCTATCGTTATTCCCGCGCGCAATGAATTTGGCAACATCGAATCGGCGCTGCAACGTATGCCGGATTTGGGGTGCCAGCTGGAAGTTATCTTCATTGAAGGACACTCCACAGATCCTACCTGGGAGGAAATCGAGCGAGTCCGCCTGGCGTATGGGGACAAATTCCGGATACTCTCCCGCCAGCAGACGGGAAAAGGTAAGGCGGATGCGGTTCGCCTCGGCTTCTCCATGTCCACGATGCCCATCCTGACGATCCTGGATGCCGATCTCACCATGCCGCCGGAAATGCTGAGCAGGTTCTATGACGCGTATGTGGAGGGGCTCGGCGATTTCATCAATGGCAACCGGCTCGTATACCCGATGGAAGGGGAGGCGATGCGATTTTTGAATCATCTCGGGAATATTTTCTTCGCCAAGAGCTTGAGTTACGTGTTGACCACTCGATTAGGGGACTCTCTTTGCGGAACGAAGTTGCTGACCAAGCATGATTACGCGCGTATGATTGCGTGGCGTTCCGACTTTGGCGATTTCGACCCGTTTGGCGATTTCGAACTTTTGTTCCCGGCCTCCGTGCTCCATCTTGGTGTAATAAACATTCCGATCCGCTATGCCGCGCGGACGTACGGATCCACAAATATCAGCCGCTTTCGACATGGCTTTGAATTGTTGCGGATGACGCTGATCGGATTGTTTCGAATCAAGCTCAGGGTCTGAAACCGCTAGCCGTGTAGTGCGTGCATCCAGTGCCGCGGCCTACTTTACGGGTACGTAGGCGCGCAACGCCTGAAAGGCCGCGCTGGCAGCCACTTCAGGTAGGACCGGCGCGCTGGCCGGCTGTTTTAACGCACGGAGGAATGCCTCCGAGAGTTCCAGACGGGGCATCCAATAGCCGCTGCGAAGGAACCGGCGGTGCTCCGGAAACATCCACAGATTCCCCACCACCATCGCAACCAGTGCCAACTGCACTACTGGACGGGTAAACCGGCCCGTATTAAGTACGGCCGCGGTCGTCAGCAGCAGAAAGACCAGCAGCATCATCGTCGTTGGCTCGCTGTACAGCCACCGGCGCATATCGTAGCGGAGCAGCCATTCATGCCGGGAACACAGCGCCGCCAGAATCAGCACGATCAGGGTTCCGGCCACGCTGAGATGGATGAGAACGCCGCGCTTGGCTCCCACGCCCTTGTCCGCCGCTTCCGCCGCCAGACTGAAGCCGGCGCCGGAAGCGGAGATTGCACCCATCCATAGCATCATGAGTATGGCGGGTAGAACCACTTGGGCGCCGGTCAGGAAGCGAAATTGATCCACCAGGAGAAATAGCGCCTGCCAAGTTCGCGCCAAGCCTTCACGCAGGATGTTTTGGATCGCTCCAGCCTGGTATGTGAGCCCCTCGGCAGGCGGAACGTCGGCGAAATAGGAACACAGCCGCGGATGGATTACGACACCGTAAATCGCGCAGACCACCAGTACGGAGACCACCGAGAACAGCATCTGCCTGGTGGTGGCGGCATTCACGGGGTTGGCTGGCCAGCGCCACTCGATGAGCAAGCCCGCCAAAATGACTCCCGTCAGTAATATCCCCTGCTCATCGAAAAGACAGGCCGTCAATAATGCTATGGGAGCCGCGAGCAGCAGCAGGGTGCGGCCGGCTCCCGGCAGGAGTTCTCGCCGCCGGACCAGCAGCACGCAGATAGCGCACAGGCCAATCAGGAGGAATGTCGAGGTCCCGGGCTTTGCGGAGCGAAAATAGCTCAGGTTACAGGCAAGCACCGGGTCGGAGGCAATGATACAAACCAGGAGCCCCGCGGTAAGGCGGTCGAATCCCAAGTAGCGTCGGCAGAATACCCACACAACGGCATAGATCAAGACCAGGAAGACCACATTGCTGGCGGAGAGCAAGTGCGGAAATCCCTTCGAAACGGACCACGCTATTACCTGGGCGTCGAGGCAGTCGAGGAAGTAAGAAAGCGGCCGGGGCCGCTGCAGTCCAATCAGGTGCCGGAACCGGCCGTGCCACATGACATCCTGTGTATCGGTGCCGACCTCGACCATGGTGGTGTCGAAAGTCTTGGCTAGAAAGGACTGTTCGGACAGGTAATGCGGAATATATTTGTCGAGTTCCGGATCGAGAATGCCGCCCTTGGAAGACACAAGCGATAGTAAAAACAGCCCTATCAGAAACGCGGCGACATGCCAGCCGCGCGTGCGGGGTTCCAGGGACCGCATCTGTTCCGTCAGCCACTTGCCCAGTTCAATCAGGGCCTCTCTGCCGGAGGAAATCTCCCGGAAACGCGCGATCAGATGGCGGCGGACGGGCCAGATTGATGCGAGGCACAAAACCAATCCCGCGGCCAGAAGGATGTTGGCGATCCGGATCTCAACGGGAGTGGTGAAATAGTGAATTAATGCGACCGCGCACCCGATGAGCAATAGACCGGCCTTTCGCACCCAGGCGAGCAGGAGAGGCACTTCGCGCAGGCCTTGATCGAGAGGAGGGGTCACCCTGGAATGGTAACAAATCACTTGAAAAATGAAGCCGTGCCGCCCTGGCCGGCTGTGTGCGGCCCGGTGTCCGGACTGACGAATGATCTTCACTTGTAGGAAAATGAATCTACCCAATTGGTTCTGTTTTCAAAACTCATGCTCTTGCTCCGCCTGAATCCTCTGCCTTCGAAAGCCACCGCCGGTGTGCGGCGCTAGATGCTCTTTGACACGCCGATTTACCTGGTGTTTCTGTCCATCGTCGTCCTGGCTTATTGGTGGCTGCCGCGGCGTCCGCAAAATATGTTCCTGCTGGTGGCCAGCTACTTCTTCTATGGCTGGTGGGATTGGCGCTTTTTAGGGCTGATTCTGCTCTCGACGCTGGTCGATTTCTACTGCGCCCGTACGATCGCCGTTTCGACCGACCAGAGCCGGCGGCGGCTTCTTCTCATCCTTTCCGTAACGATGAATCTGGGATTCCTCGGCTACTTTAAGTACTGCGATTTCTTCATCGACTCCTTCGCCGGCGCCGCGGCGATGTTCGGCTTCCACATCCCGGTACAGGTGCTGGGAATTTTGCTTCCGCCGGGGATTTCGTTCTATACGTTTCAAGCTCTGGCCTACATCGTAGATGTCTACTACAAGAAACTGGAGCCGGCCGAATCGCTGCTCGATTATGCGCTATTTATCAGCCTGTTTCCGCACCTGATCGCCGGCCCCATTCAACGGCCCTCGCATCTGCTGCCGCAAGTACAGGCGGAGCGGCATTTTCACAGCGGACAGTTCTTTGATGGCCTCATGCTGATCGTCACTGGCCTGTTGCGAAAATGCGTGGTAGCCGATAACTGTGCGCTGATCGCCAATGCGGCGTTCGAAGGCCGCCTGGGAGATCCGGGACTCGGCAGTTCCCTGATTGGAATCTATGCCTTTGCCTGGCAAATCTATGGCGATTTTTCCGGCTATAGCGACATCGCCCGCGGCTCGGCTCAATTACTTGGCTTCCACTTCATGGTGAACTTCCGGCAACCGTACCTAGCCACCAGCCTGCAGGATTTCTGGCGCCGCTGGCACATCAGTCTCAGTACTTGGTTGCGCGACTATCTGTATATTCCTCTGGGCGGAAATCGCCACGGAGAGTTCCAAACTTATCGCAATTTGCTCCTGACCATGCTCATCGGCGGGTTCTGGCATGGCGCTAACTGGACATTCGTCATCTGGGGCGCCATACACGGCGGCGGCTTGGCCCTGGAAAGACTCCTGTTTGGCGGTGGCGAATCCTCCGCCAGCCCGTTCAAGTACAAAGACTGGCTCAAGCGGATTTGGATTTTTCATCTGGTCTGTTTGGCCTGGGTCTTCTTTCGTGCCCAATCGGTGGGCGCGGCATTGCAATATTTGAGCAATTTCGGAAAATGGAACTGGCGGCCGGAGCATCAGACAGCCGCTCTACTGGTCGGTGCCTATGCCCTGGTTTTGTTCCTCATGGACTTGCTGAATGAACAGCGGGAGGAAGAATACCTGTTGGAGCGGGCCTCCCCCCGGCTACGTATTGCCGTGGCTTGGGGTCTGATTTGTATCATCTTCTTTTTTACCGGAAATCAGTCCAATGCCTTCATCTATTTCCAGTTCTAAATCCAGCGCTCCGGCGCCGCCCGGTTTGCGTCATGCGGTCGTATTTCTGGCCGGCGTGGTGGTGCTATTGGCGGCGGTGGAAGCCGGCGCCCGCTTGTTCGTCCATCGAATAAGCCGGATTGAAGGCCGTGTGGCCGCCGAGTACCAAGCCGCCTTGCGGATTCATGCCGGCAGCCATCCGCCACGGCAACTCCTGATGGTCGGCAATTCGCTATTGGAGGAGAGCGTCCCGGCTGCGTTGTTGCGGCCGGACTGGCTGCAGGGCTGGCAGGCGACCCGTTTCCCCATTGAAAAAACCTCAACCCTAGACTGGACATACGGGCTGCCGCGGCTCTATCAGGACGGCTGCCACCCGGATGCATACGGGCTGGTGATGTCTCCGGCCTTTTTGACAAGCACCTTCAGCCGAGGTGAATACTCCGCTCTCTACTTGCTGCGGATACGGGATCTGGGAGCAATAAGCGGCGAGTTGCATCTGCATCCCACCCGGATTGCGAGCCTCGGTCTGGGTATCTATAGTAAGTTTTTCGCGCTCCGGACCGATATTCGTAAAGTAGTGCTGAGCCGTGCTTTACCGGGGATGGGAGCTTTAGCGGTGCTGCTTGTAGGCCGCGGACAGGATCGGCCTATGGAGCAGGAAGAATACTATCGCCAAGCCCTGCCCCGGCTACAGGCGATCCGCAAGACGGCTATCCAGGCGGAGAGCCGCATAATTCTCATCATTCACCCCCCCTCACCGCTCCTCTCCGAGGATGGTACCCCCGCGGTACTGCGGGCTGCCCGGGATGCTGGTGTCGAAGCGGTTGCTCCGGATCCCGCCAGCCGTTTCAGTCAATCCGATTTCCGGGATTCCCAACACTTGAACGAAACTGGCGCCGGAAAATTTATCCAATCGATAGGACCGGGCTTGCAGGCGGCATTGGACCGGCCGCTCCGCTAATGCAAAGACTTCTTGCGGCGGCCGTACTGATAGGCGCCACTTTCGGTCTTCAATGGTTCACTACGCGGCATTCGGCCGAGTTTTCTTTGTACCCCGACGAACCGGCACACTATGTGACCGGCCTCATGTTCACGGAGTATATCCGTCAGGGGTTCCCCGGTTCTCCGATCCATTTCGCCGAGCAATTCTACATTCACTATCCCAAGGTGGCGATCGGAAGTTGGCCGCCGGCTTTTTATAGCGTGCAAGCCCTGTGGGAATTGCCATTGGGGTCTTCAAAAGCATCCGCCTATTCCCTCATAGCAGCGATCATGGCGGCTATAACCGTGTGGATATTCCTGTTGTCCAGAGGCATGCTGGGTACGCCGGGCGCGCTTTTGCTGGGCGTTGTTTTTCTCTTGCTGCCGATTACCCAGTACTTATTGCAAATGATGATGGCCGATGGTCTGGTGGCATTGCTGACACTGGCGGCCACGGTCCTTTTCGCGCGCTACTGGGAAATGGGCCGTTATCGCGATGCTGTCCTGTATGGAATGTTTGTGGGCGCCACCGTGCTTGTCAAAGGGTCGGGAGTTGCGTTGACGCTGATTCCCGTTTTCGCAATCATACTGACGAGGCGCTGGAACATGGTGCTGGCCAAGCCCCTCTGGTTGGCGGCGGCAGTTGTTGCGATTATAGGAGGACCGTGGACAGCGTATACCCTGAAAATCGTTCAGGACGGCTTCCAGGAGTCCATTCCGCTTTCCAGTTACGTGCCTGCCGCGTTGTTGCGGCTTCCCTGGTGGCAAGCCCTGAATCTAACGATTCCCGTAGCAGGGGTATTTTGTTTAGGGGTATGGCGAATGAGCCGGCGTCCGGCCGGGGCCAACTCACCCCTCCTCCTTTCCACGGCGGCAACCGTTCTGGCCGTATTGGTCTTCCATCTTTTCGTCACGGTTGGAATGGAGCCGCGGCGTATTTTTATGGCTATTCCGCAGTCGCTCCTTATTGTCGCCCAAGGTATACACTGGCTTCGCGAGGGCTTACCGAACCGGCCTGTTTGGCAACTGGCTCCCAGTCTGGCTTTAGTTTTAATCGCCGGATTCCACAGTCTACCCCCCGTCAGGAAGCCCCATTATGGCTTCGATCAGGCGGCGCAGTACATTCACTCCAAGCCGTAGTGGGCCGGTTGCGTCACCCTTGTCTCGTCGGAAATCGACGGGGAAGGAATGCTGATTTCAGAAATGGCGGTCCGCGAAAACATTCCCCGGCGATATTTTCTACGCGCGAGTAAAGCGTTGTCTTCCTCGAGTTGGAACGCCACCGACTACAAACTGAAAATCCAGTCTGTCGATGAAATGGTTCGCTTTCCCGAACAATCACCTGTTAAGTTGATCGTCAGGGATACGTATCCCAATCCGCGGATTCATTATCCGCATCACGACTTGCTGGCGGGGGCGTTGGCCGGCAGCCCCCAATGGGAGAAAGTCGCCAGCTTCTCCGGATCGGCAACGGATGGCGCGATCTCCCTCTACCGTCATCGAACGAAAGGAGTGCGTTCGGAATCCTAGCATCGAGGCGGATCTGACTCGAAAAATCAACCGGTCTCTCTCGAACAATCCGTAGCGTCTGTCCCTCAGCGGGCGGCGAGCATCGCATCAATTTCCTGATTGGCGTAACGGGCGAATTCGCCGTTGTGAAATCGGCAATAACCCAGGAAATGAAGAAGGGAGAGATCCTCGAAATTCAACTGATGCTTTTCGTAGGAAAGATACTTCGGTTTCGGTAAAGGAACGCTATTGGGCGAATTGGCAATGACAAAATTAGACGCCAGTTGTTCGGTGCCCCATTCTTTCCAACGAGGCCCCATCAGCTCCAGGCCCCGGCGATGGAAGTCCTCCAGAACGCCCTCATTCGATGCTCCCTTGGCAAAGCCGGCAAATCCCGAAGAACCCCGCAAGTACAAAAACCGCTCTCCCTCGGGAAACTGCCGCGCCTGTTTTTCGAAGGCGTGGACGACATTATCCGAATTTCGGGCAATCCCGTCCTCAACCCATTCCGGCAAAGGCTTCTTGGGGATCCCGTCGGCAAGCGTGAAAGAAATATTATTCTCTAGGCAGTGAAGGACTTCCGGGATGGGGCCGACACAAAGAATATCGGAGTCCAGTTGAATCATGTACTCTTTTTCGGTGCGCCGGATCAGGTACACCAGCCGTTCCCAGGTACCGCCACGCGGGCAATTACCGGTGTCAATGGTTTCTATCGGAACGACCTCAACCGGACCTAAATGCTTGCGAATCAGCGCAATGGAATCAGGCTCGACGCCATCGGACACCATCACAATCCGGCCGCGTCCCAGTCGCCTGTACAAGGACTTGACCGCCAGTATGTACAAATGGGCGTCATGTTTGGCCACCATGCTGACGATGGTGAAGGGAGCGTCTCGTTGTTGAATGGGAGGCGTATCCAGGAGCCTCTTGGTCTGATGACAAAATTTAAAGTAGTTCAGGCTGCGACGAAGACGATAAAACAAAAGAGCTTCCCCTGTTACCAACTGTAGCAACCCCCTCCGGGCGACTGCAAAAATGGTTCTGGTGCAAAATCGGCTAGGTGGGTGAAGATAGGAAGGTGTCTCGGTTTGTTCCAGTTGAAGAATTGTTCGCGAGTGGCTATTTCGATGCGGAAATTGTGGTGTTATTCGTTTGCTGTACCTGAGTCTAAAGCTGAGTTACCAGGATTTGGTCAGCATGAATCCAAAATAGCAGCCAACCGCCGTGAAGAAACTATACCAGATCGTGACGCGAGCCACCAGAGAGTCGGCCGCCGTGGTCGAGTATTTTTGCCAAGCCAACGGACAAATCCACAAATCCTGCTGCCCATCGTGAACCTGATTGAGAGAGCCAGCTAGGAGGCGAGCAACGTCATACACCAGATCCGAAGTGACTCCCATTGGGGGCCCCAGACCTGGCTTATGTGGCGGCGGTCATGGCCATCTATGGCGACCTGCCGGAAACGCCCCGGAAACTGAAGCAAACGGCGTGGCGTTGTCTACTATTAAGGCCCGCTCTGCTGCTGGCTTCTCTGCGTCGACGAATCCGACCGAGGGCATTCCGGCCCTTTCCAAAACCGCCGTTCAGTTTTCCTCGCTTCGTAGCCGTCCGGGCGTATCTGTAAGTAGTTGATAATAAATATATACGATCCTAGTATGGAAAGGTGAATCGATTCGCTGGGACCACAATTACAATTTCTACTCCGCAATAACGATGTATTCTATGATCATGCGGCCCCCCCAGCTCAGACCTCCCCGCCCGCAACCCAAGCTGGTGCTGCCTGTCTCAGGGACCGCAGTACCCCCTCCTCGCGCGATTTATTCACCACCGGTGAGGCCAGCGGCTCTAAACGTTTCGAGCGGCCCCAATTTGGGCCTGTGGGTGCTCTATGCCATTGTTTTTATGCATTTCAGCCGAGTCTTCGATAGGTTCCTGGCTGGCTGGCACATCCCGGGGGCTCTTTGTTCCATAGGAATTTTGACTGTATTGATGCTGGGCGGAATCCGCCAGTTGAAATTTGCCCCTGGCATTGCTCTGTCTTGTGTAGTGGGGTGGATGACCCTATCCGCCCCCCAAAGTATCTGGCGTGTTGCAAGTATTTCCTACGTCTTCAGCTACCTCATCTACTGGTTTCCGTTGATGATATTGGTGGCGTGCGTTCCCCGGTCTTCTCGGGATCTGATCCGGATTAGCGCTGTCAGCGTAGCAGCCTCTTTTTTCCAAATAACGGGAGGCACTGTAATAGACGGCAGATTGGGTGGCAGCGCGACGTTTGGCAACCCGGATGATTTTGCTCTGCTTTCTGGATTTGGGATACCATTCATGGTTCTCATTGCGCAGCGACTCTCAAACCCGTTCCTGTCCTTTGCTGTTATGGGCACGGGAGTGTTTTTCCTCTTATTTACGATGTTCCGTACGGCCACCCGGGCCGTCCTTCCTGCGCTGGTTTTGATGCTCGCCGTCTACTTCTTTAACAGCAAAGCCATACATAAAATAGGCTTACTGGTGGTGGTTGTAATATCCGCCGTGGCCATGGTCTTCGTGTTGCCGCATACCGTGATCGACCGGCTGGCGACTATCTTTGACTCCCTCGACTCACAGCGCGTCCAAAGCATGGCCCAGGATAGCGAGGCAATGGCCTCCACAGCAGCACGAAAGGAACTCCTCGCGGATGCCATAAAACTGGCACTCGACAACCCTTTTCTGGGTGTTGGCCCTGGTGAGTTCGCCGACTACCGCCGGGAGTATCTCACCTACGCCAGCGGGGGGCGTAAAGGAGGCGTGCCTTCTCATAATACGTATGCCCAAATCGCTGCGGAAACGGGGATACCTGGTGTGATCTTCTACATTGTATTCCTGATAACGATCTATACTTCTATCCGCCGCGTTCGTAAATTGATCCAGACCTCAGGTCATCCCGATGCGCAGCCTTTTTCCCAGATTGCTATCGCTCTTCAAGCCGCATTGGCCTTCTTCGCCGTCTCCGCCTTCTTTATGACGTGTGACCGGCACCCGCAGCAGTTTCTGCTGGCGGGACTGGTAATGGCCTCTGAGCGTCTGATTCTCGAGTGGATCGCCCAAAACAGGCAAAGCCCGGCCCAGAGAGTGCAAACTCCGAATTTTAGAATATCTCCTCCGTTGTCTGCCCATTCCTTTCCTGCAACCGGACCGCGCCCGGCTTGAAAAGGTTCACTTATGTCATCTAAAGGCAGGTGTTCACTCCCGGCTCTTACGGGGCTTCGCTTTTTCTTGGCTTTGTGGGTTATCCTTTACCATCAGATTCCGCATGAAGATAACACGCTAGCGGTTTCCTGGTTAGGAAATCTTCCCCTCCCTTTTCACTTGTTCCTTCGAACCGGTTATGCCGCCGTCACCGTATTTTTCGTCCTATCCGGATTCGTACTGGCTTATAACTACGATTTGGGGGCGACCTGGAGCCGGCAGAAACGGCTTCGCTTCTGGATCGCCAGGTTCGCCCGCATCTATCCGGCCTACTTTGCCGGTCTCCTGCTCATGGTGCCCTTCCTGCTTTACCGTTCTATTATCTTAAAAAGGTCCATCTCCCTGGCATACGAAGCTCTTACCGCTCTTCTCAATTTTGCCCTTGTGCAAAGCTGGCATCCGGCTGCGGCTCTTACTTGGAACTATCCGGGATGGTCTTTATCGGGGGAGGCCTTCTTTTACGCCGTTTTTCCTTTTATTGGCATTTGGCTGTGGCGTCTGCAGAAACCATTGGCTTTAATAGGCATGGCCGCGATTTTGTGGGTTTTGTCGATGGCGCCTTCCTGGGTGGCGGTCGTCTGGCCCATCCCGGGATTCGGTGACGTTTCCGCCGCCGTATTCGACATTCCGGAAGCTGCCGGTTTCGCGGCGAATCTGATACGCTACAACCCTCTGCTCCGGTTGGCGGAGTTCGCCGCCGGGATCCTCCTTGCGCGCTTATACTTTTATTTGCAATCCCATCCCAATCCCCTCAAAGGGTCCTGGTTTTATATGCCCGGTCTACTTGTAACCGCCTTTGTTCTGGGACAAGCCGATCGCATTCCCTATCCTCTGGCGCATAATGGTTTATTGCTGCCTCCCTATGCCTGCCTCATCCTGGGGTTGGCTCTCAACGGCGGGTGGTTGGCCCGATGGCTCTCGTGGCCGCCTCTTGTTTTTCTCGGAAATGCCAGCTATTCCATGTATATCCTGCATGCTCCCATTCAAATCTGGCTTATGATTCTTTTGCGGCGTTGGTTTTCCGTAGAACCACAGGGCCTAGCTTGGGTTACCGCCTATGCAATGGTGGTAATCGTAATATCTAGCCTGTTTTTTGTCTATTTCGAAGAGCGGGCGCATCGATCGCTGCGGGAGGCTCTCCGGCGAAGATTCGAGCCTACACCGTAGTCGGTCTGCGCCAAACGGCGATGATGGTTTTACCAACGGAATAAAGGAGTATCTTGTCAAAGACTCGCGACACTGGGACAACCCAATGATCCCAGAAGTAAAGCTGCGCTTTGGTCGGCATGGATTGCCGGAGCAAGAACACATTGGCGGCCGACAAGACGAGGCCGGCGCAATCCAGGTATCTCATTCGTTCGAGTCGCAAGTTTGCAGGAGAAATCGCTCGCAGCATCCGGCGATTGTAACGCCGACAGTGTCCTATAGCAGCATCGAACGGCGAAAAGAGGCGCTGGTGCGCGGGTGATAGGACGATGAGATGGCCGCCAGGTCGAAGGTGCGACGCTGCTTGCGTTAACTCCTCACTTTCGTTGTCGATATGTTCCAAGACGTCAATATAGATGATTGTGTCGAACTGTTGGTTGACTAGCAATTCTAGTGTTCCACAGACGATTTCGTATGCACTTCGTTGTTCCGTTTCGCTGAGTGTCTTAACTAACTGTCCGCTTAGCCCAGGATCCGGTTCCAGGCATACCCACCGTCCTGCGCCACCGGGATCTAGAAAGCGGGTGTTTGATCCAATCCCGGCGCCAACCTCAAGAACATCGCCCGTGAGAAACGGTTTTATCTGCCGCGACCAGTACGCCTTCCAGTTCCACGCAGCCGAGAAAAGGTCCAACTCGGAGCCGGCGTATTTAAAGTCACTCATGTGGGTATATACCTGCGGCCTCATTCACAAACAACGAGGAGGCGCGAAGCGGCACAAAGCTCCGGTTTGTCTGGCAGGAAGGCATAAACAATGGAAAATTTGTCGAAATGGTGATCATCTGAATCGCAATGATAGCGAGAGTACCGGTTGCGTAAGTCGCCAAGCCCGGGTAAGACACGATTTGTAAATAGCCGTACCGTCGCGACGAGCCCAATACCAAGGCCAGTAACAACGATACGGCCCAAAGACCCGATTAGAAGCCTAGCGCCGACAATAGATTCAAACACCGGGCCGGCGCTTAAACCATGGAAAAACAAAGCGACAAAGTTCATTATAGGAGTTTCAGCAATCGGGGTTTCATCTATGCTCGAAGGGCGGTACATTACGCAGTCAATCTCACGCAACTGCGGAAACAAGTCATCGGTGTTTGGTAGAAAAGTATTCACGACGAAACCGGCGTTTTGAAAGACTTAAAGTGCCTGTAGAATCTAGCATCCCTTCATAGAAGTATACGACAAATAACTCACTTTGCAGACCGTCTATTGCAAGGATGATGACCGGCGAAGGACCTACGCGAACGAGAAGTTCGATTTTCTGGGCTATACATTTCGGCCGCGGAGATCGAAGAATCGCCAGGGGAAGTTCTTCATCAATTTCAGTCCGGCTGTTTCCGATAAGGCGGTGAAGACAATTCGTACGGAGATTCGGAGCTGGAATCTGCATTTACGCAGTGACAAGCGAATCGAAGATCTGTCGCGGATGTTCAATCCGGTCATTCGCGGCTGGCTCCAGTATTACGGGCATTTTACCGGTCGGCGCTCTATCCGCCGATGCGTCAACTGGATCGATCTTTGGCCCATTGGGCCGAGCGGAAGTACAAGAAGCTGCGCGGCCATTTGCGCCGGGCGACTCACTGGGTCGCGCGTAT
>Ga0105048_10003951_pt1 | contig 24260 bp, 30 predicted proteins | sample MAT05_FD_78382 | JGI IMG/M metagenome (GOLD analysis project Ga0105048, IMG submission 78382) | Freshwater microbial communities from Lake Fryxell liftoff mats and glacier meltwater in Antarctica - MAT-05 | ecosystem: Environmental > Aquatic > Freshwater > Ice > Liftoff microbial mat | place... | reverse complement strand
TTTACTATTGGCTTGTTAAAGTTTTAATTTAATCTTTACATTGATTGTATCATTAAGAACGAGTAGTATTTTTAAATCTTATTCAATTAAATCTTTAATAATGAAATTTTTACAATCTTTTTTAATACCTGGATCTGTGGTATTTGTTTGCCTGCTTAGTTGTAATAATGCTGTTGTAGATAATGAAAAAATTACTGCAACAGCAGCCGATAGTGCCAAACAAATAACAGTTAAATACGCCGCTAATCTGGCAGATTTAACAGGTAATAACAACTTAAAAACTATTGTATGCCAGGGCTGGCAATTACAAGACGACCTTGAAACCCTTACTATGAGTAACGATGCGGAAGGCATGCTACCTTTTAGGAGTTTCTATCTTTCTTCCGATGCTACTTTTGTAATGAACCCCCGAAACAGCATTGTATTTGGTAATTGGCAGATGGATGAAAATAATAAAACAATTACATTAAACCAGGCAGATGGTGGTAAAACGGTTTATAAAATTGAGGACTTGCAACAAAAGCAACTCATTGTTACAAATAAAAGTGAAGGTAGTACTACACAACTAAAATTTGTTAGTGCAGGCTATCAGTACAAACTGTTGCTAAACGATCCATTTCATACAAGTAATAATACCTGGCGAATAGCGCCCAAAAAAATAGAATCCGATTCAGCTATCCGGGAAAGATTGAAGGGGTTTGTTCGTTTTCACATTCTTTTTTATAGAGATAATCTTGCAAAAGATGAAAAGTCAATTTCTTTTTATGGATTTCCTACCTGCCTTCGCTGGTATGCCGGCGGTATTTTTTTAACCAAACAAAAAGACCTTGCGGCTAACTGGTATCAATGCTTTTACAATAAAGAGCAGGCTTTAAAGGCTTATGCCATGATGGATAAAGCATTGGCAAAGAAATATACCTGGGAAAAATCGAGGGTAAATTGGGTTATAAAAAATCTTGGAGTGCTGGAGCAAATTTCCAATCAGCTTTAATTGATGTAGGCAGTGCTTACAAAACTTTTAGTGCCGCAATAGTAGCTATAGGATTGTCAGCTTTAAAAACTGTACTACCTGCTACGAGTACATCTGCACCTGCTGCTACTATACTTGCCGCATTTTGTAAGGTAACACCACCATCTATTTCAATTTTTACTTTTAAAGATTGCTCATTAATCATGGCCCTTAGTTCTCTTATTTTATTAAGTGTATTGGGTATAAATGATTGCCCACCAAAGCCGGGATTTACACTCATCAGGCATACCAAATCAATATCGGCCAATACATCTTTTAGCAAAGCTACTGGCGTGTGTGGGTTTAAAGCTACGCCTGCCTGCATGCCAAGTGCCTTTATTTGCTCAATATTTCTATGCAGGTGAGGGCAAGCTTCCAGGTGTACAGTTAAAATATCTGCACCAGCTTTTTTAAATGCTTCTGCATATTTCCCCGGTTCTTCAATCATTAAATGCACATCACAAACTTTAGTAGTGGTTTTTCTAAAAAATTCAATCAGCATAGCACCAAAACTAATATTGGGTACAAAGCGCCCATCCATTACATCTAAATGAAACCAGTCTGCCTCACTTTTATTCAGCATATCACACTCCTGTTGTAATTGTAAAAAGTTGGCAGCAAGTAATGATGGCGCAATAATGGACATTTGTTTATTATTTATTGTTAATTATGAAGTGTGGTTTGTATCTATTTCTTTTACAGCCTTTGCCTGGCAAATATGTTTATTGTGTAACGCCTAATTTTGCCAATGCATCTTTTGCTTCAATATAGTTAGAATCAAATTGAAGTGCAAGCTGGTAATTTTGAATTGCCTGTTCTTTTATATCTAATTTTTCAAAACACCTGCCCATCCAATAATACGCCTCTTCGTAGGTTTTATTTATAGTAATTGCCAATTCCAGCGTTTTTATAGCATCTAAAAATTTACCAGTATCGTACAGGCACAATGCTTTTTCACGATAAGCAAATAAATAGGTATAATCAAAGGCAATACAATTATTAAAAAAGCCAATAGCTTTTACTTTATCGTTTATGCTGGAGTAATACAGCCCTTTTAAAAAAAGAGCCTGTGGCTGGGCATTGGGTAATTTTAATAAAATATCGGCCAATGTTATTGCTGCTGAATTTTTTGTAAAGGCATACAGTGTACCCAACGAAATTAAATTTTCTGGTAATGGCTCAATTGCTACAAGGTTTTCCCATGCTTCAATGGCTTTGGTTGTGTCTTCGTTTTCTGAATGCAGCATCGCTTTCATGTACCATATCCTGCTATTGGTTGTATCTTTTTGTAAAATTTTATCTGTTTCCATGATGGCCTCAGTATAATTGCCATTATCTCTAAAATACTGCACTAGCTTTTCCTTTAATGTAAAAGAGTCAGGAAATTGTGTAATAGCATCCCTTAAATTTTTTTCTGCCAGCGGAATAGTTGTTGTTTGTTGGCTTTTGTCTGATTGATTATTACACGACAGTAAAATAAATAGCAAACTAGCAAAAACTGGTATTTTTTTTCTCATACATTTATTTACGTTGCAAAATTACGAGGTTGCCATAAATGTGATTACAATATTTTGACAATCTTACGTATAATAGATGCTAGCTTTGCACTTTTAAAAATTGGGCATGAAAAATTTATATTTTGTTTTTGTAGTTTTTTTGATAGTAAATAGCATAACAACTTACGCCAATGTGCATGATACAGCAAACTTTGCTGCATCAAAAACCTTACTTCAAGATACAATTCAGTTTGATGGTGAAAAGCATTTTGCCAATATTCGTCAGCTTACATTTGGTGGCGATAATGCAGAAGCTTATTTTAGTTATGATGGCAAGTACCTCGTATTTCAAAAAACAAATGCTAAAGAAGGTATTCTATGCGATCAAATTTGGATGGGCAAATTACCTGCATCTGCCGAAGAAAAATTTGAACCAACTCTTGTAAGCACCGGTACAGGCAGAACAACTTGTGCTTATTTTTATCCCGATGGTAAACATATTTTGTATGGCTCTACTCACCTGGCCGATACTAATTGTCCGCCGGTACCCGATAGAACAAAATATGGTAACAAATACATTTGGGCAATTTATGAAGGCTTTGATATTTTTAAGGCAGACTTAAATGGCAAAATTGTAAAGCGCCTAACCAGTACAAAGGGGTACGATGCAGAAGCAACTATTTCTCCAAAGGGAGATAAAATTTTATTTACTTCTATGAGAGATGGTGATTTGGATTTATACACCATGGATTTAAACGGTAAACATGTAAAAAGAATTACCAATCAATTAGGATATGATGGAGGTGCATGGTTTAGCCCTGATGGCTCAAAAATTATTTGGCGTGCCAGCAGGCCAACTACAGCAGCGGAAATAAAAGAATATAAAGATTTGCTTGCAGAAAACCTTGTAGCACCCACCCACATGGAAGTTTGGATAGCAAATGCTGATGGCAGTAATGCTCACCAAATTACATTTTTAGAGCAGGCAAACTGGGCACCTAATTTTACCCCTGATGGTAACCATGTAATTTTTTGCAGTAATCATGAGTACAAAAGAGGCTTTCCATTCAACATGTACCTTACAGACATTGATGGCAACGGCAAAGAGAAGATTAGCCGTGATAAAGGGTTTGATGCTTTTCCTATGTTTAGTCAGGATGGAAAAAAGTTTGTTTTTTGCAGCAATAGAAACAATGGTGGTACCAGAGATACCAACATCTTTATTGCTGATTGGGTAGAGTAAAGTAACCTGCTAATATTTTAACCAAAAGTAAATTTACAATAATCATAAGCAGGTGTATAATTACATCCTTTGAATGGTAACATAAAATGAGCGAAACTATTATTGCACCATCGAGCGTTTATAAATGATATAATTCATTACACCCTGTTATAATTATTTAAAAGTAATTATACAGTTTTTCAAAAACAACCACTTCTTGAATACCAGTTTTTAGATTTTTTACAAGGCAATACTTTTGTTCTATTTCCTTACTGCCAATTATGATGGCATAACTAAAGTTTTTTCTTTCGGCATAGGTAAATTGTTTGTTGATTTTTACAAACTCGTGGTACAGTTCGCACGATACTCCCTGCTTTCTTAATTGTTGCATAATGCCAAATGCAAACAGGCTTTCTACTTCGCCCATATTAAAAAATATTGCAGTAGGCCCGGCATCTACCGCAATAGGAAACAGATTGAGTTCTGTCATTACATCGTAAATTCTATCAACACCAAAGCTAATACCTACGCCCGGTATGCCAGGTACATCAAATAAGCCAGTAAGATCATCATACCTTCCACCGCCGCCAATGCTGCCTATTTTTACTGTGTTGGGTGCCTTTGCTTCAAAAATTACTCCCGTGTAATAATTTAACCCTCTTGCCAGTGTTGAGTCTATAGAAATATTGGTATTTTCTGGTAGATGAGTAATCAGGTATTCCAGTTCTTTTATTCCCTCTATTCCAATTTCCGAATCAGCAAAAAAATCTTTTAAAAAGGTTAGTTTTTCAATATTGGTTGCCGTGTTGGTATCAATACCATCCATAGTAAGGTAGGTTTCAATAATTTCAACCTGGTCATCATTTAATCCCTTTTCAATCAACTCTTCTTTTACTCTTTCTATGCCTATTTTATCCAATTTATCTATAGCAGTAGTAATGGCAACTACTTTTTCTTCTTCTGCACATACCTCTGCAAGGGCAGTTAAAATTTTTCTGCTGTTAATTTTTAATTCGTAGTCTGTTATGTTTAGTTGGTTAAATACTTCATGATAAATAGCGGCCAGTTCTACCTCGTTTAAAAGTGAATTGCTGCCAACCACATCTGCATCGCATTGTGTAAACTCTCTGTAGCGTCCTTTTTGAGGATTATCGCCTCGCCATACTTGCTGTATTTGATACCGCCTGAAGGGGAAAGTAAGTTTGCCATAATTCATGGCTACATACCTTGCAAATGGTATAGTAAGATCGTATTTTAAGGCCCTTTCAGTAAGGTCTTTGCTGCTTTTACCCTCTAGTACTTTTTCGAAACCAGCTTTCGATTTTTCAATATTTTTAGGGTTGCTGATTCCGTTATTTAATATTTTATACATTAATTTATCACCTTCTTCACCATATTTGCCCATTAATGTTTCTAAGTTTTCTAAGGCAGGTGTTTCAAGTGGCTCAAAACCATATATTTCAAATACATTTTTTATAACGTTGAAAATGTAATTACGTTTTCTTACTATTTCTGCACAAAAATCTCTTGTGCCTTGAGGGATAGATGGTTTTGCCATAATGGGTATAAAAATTGAGGAATTTAGTTAATTAATTTAGTGGAAAATTACTTTTCTTTATTAAAGATTCGCACGCCGCATCAATAAGGTGGTAAACCTGGTAATACCCATCTTCTGAGCCATACCACGGATCAATAATGTCTTTATCACAGCCAGGATGCAATTCATTCATAAGTAAATCCACCTTACTTGAATCAAATTTATCTTTAGCAATGTATTTTATTTCCTCCAGTACATCTAATGCCATAGCGTATATTTTATCGTATTTTTCAAAATCATCGGCAGTAAACAACCTGCTTTTTTGCTTGCTAATATCTATTCCATTTTGATAAGCTACTTTTTGCGAAAAATGATGCGGTGGCTGCCCAATGTGAAAACCGTTAGTACCAGCACTATCAACCTGCCAAAGCAGGCCGGCTTTTGTGGCTTTTTTTGCCAATATACCTTCTGCAAGAGGGCTTCTGCAAATATTACCAAGGCATACCATTAATATTTTCATGGCGCAAATATAGCTTAGCCTTGGTGCATTTCAAATAGTAACAAACGTTTTAAGGTTGTGGTGAGTTTCAAGAATTAACCGGCGGCTTGTTAAGAATTATTTAAAGCTATCTACTCCACCTACAAGCCATTAATTTTTTATAAATCAGGTAAGCCTTAGTATAAGGTTACTTGTATGCAGGATAAGACTTAACAGCTTTTTCCTTCTTTTTTTTATTATACCGTTTACCGCAATAAAATTGCCATTTAAACAAGTGAATGAAATTTTATTTTATAGCCAGCGTTTAAGATATGTCAATAGCAGTGCGCTTTTTAACATTAAAATTAGTAGCTTTTTAAAATTTACCAATTGATAGTTGGCAATAAATAATTATTAAAAAATAAACTTTTGTTTCAAATAGATGTTTTAACATTAAATAAATGAAATAAAAATTTAAAATAATCTCAAACGCAAAAAAAATCAATTTTATGATTACTCAATTGAACGCTCAATACAGCGAAATAAATAAAAAAACAATTGCTGAATTAGCAATAATACCTGATGAAACTTTAGAATTTAATATTAGTAACCAAAAATCTTTTACTGCTGCAGAATTATGGAACATTCAACGCCAAAAAAGAACCATTGTGCAAAGGAGATCTTCACTTCAATAATCCACTAAAAATAATAAATTATATTTTTATGGAAAAGCTACCTAATAAACAAGTCAACTTTAGAAGTAAAGAACAGGTTTATACCTTAACACAAGTCGTAAAAACTTATGTGCGGCAGATTGTACAAATCACAAATAGTTTAATGCTGTTGATCTTTGGATTATTCAACGCAGTTAAAACATTGCTTAACAAGTGCAGTAGTTAATTAATTTTTTGAAAGATTAAGAGACATTTGTTTTATAGCATATTCTATAATACTACTTGAATAAAAAATAGGTATTACTCTAAATTGTAGTATTACATTAAAAGTTTTAAAACTTACATTTAGGCTTTTAAATGCTGTTAATAAGTTTTGTACAACTATAAACCGATCAACCAGTTGTAATAATTTTTTAAAACCAAAACATGGGTGTTTTGCAAATTCTAGTGTAAATTTTATGTTATGGCTCTAACTTTTTGTTGGGGCTTTTTTTATTTTCTCTCCTATAGTTGGTTATAAAAGCTATTAAAATTTCATTTTCCTTTAAAAGGTTTTTGGATTAAGTATTTTTTCGCAAAGCTTTTACAATGTTGTGCTAGCTACTTTTTACTTTTTTTTCTTGATAAAAAAAGTAAAAGTCTTCATTTATGAACAAAATACGTAATCCAGAAAGGTTATACAGCCAGAAAGTGTAGAACAATTTTTAAACTGCGGTATTTCTTAATCTTTTCAAGCAAAAAATAACCTGCAATACTCCATTGTATTTTTCCTGTTGCTATCTTAAAATCTTTCCAACAAAATTATTTCCATAATCAGGGTAAAATTATTTACCCTGTTTATGGAATACAAAGTCATCTGTATCTTACTAAAAACGGCGCCGGTTTTGTTTTTTTTATCACACTCAAAACCTTTTTCATGAATACAGAACTGATTCTTACTTCAGATATGCTTGATATTTTATTTTACAAAAAGAATAAATTGTACGGGGCATATACTCTTCGCAAATTTTATCCTAACAGGATAAAAAAAGCATTATTAATAATGATTGGGTTTGTAACGCTGCTGTCAGCAACTACCTTAATTCCTGGTAAAACTGTTTTTCGTACACCTACAGTAGAAACTGTTTTTGCATCAATTAAACCGTTGGAGTTTAAAAAAAGTGAATTACCCAAAAAATTATTGAAGTCGAATACAAAACAAGTTGCCCAGCAAAAATTTTTACAAAATATTATAATTATACCCAAAGTTGATTCTACTGATCAATTAAATGATATTAGCAACTTGCGTATAGGAAATAGTACCTACATACACTCCAAAGGTGAAACTGTAAATGAGGAGTTCAATAATAATGATGGGCAAAAGGGGGACATATCTTCCGCAAAAGAAGTAGCAAAACAGTTTCCGTTTGATAATCCTGATATACAGGCATCATTTCCTGGAGGCAATAAAGCGTTGATTCGATTTTTAGAACAAAATCTTCAGGTGCCTCAAACTGTAGAATTTAAAGAAACAATTCAGGTTAAAGTGAAATTTGTAGTAGATTTTGATGGTAATTTACAAAGTTTTACAGTAGTGAAAGATGGGGGAGAACCTTTTAATACAGAAGTAATAAGGGTTTTAAAAAAAATGCCGAAGTGGATTCCCGGGAAAAAAGGCGAACAGAATGTTCCTGTATTTTTTACGATACCGGTAAAGTTTACAGCGGATGAATAATTATTGTTTTAAAAACTGTAAATTGAGAGTTTTTAAATAAATAATTATTATTTATCAATTGTTTTATTAAATAGTATTGCAGAAAATGTTAGGTAAAGTTTATCTATTATAAACTGAGTATAACATAGGTTTATCTGCATTTTATCTTTTAATTTTTTTAAAAAAAATTATGGCATTAGAAGAATTTGAAAAAGAACAATTAACAGAACGTCAGCGGGGCATATCTCAAATGAGGAGTATAAGTAATTATGGCATGGGCATATTTTTAATTATTGCCGGCTGTTTTTTTATGTTTCCTACAAAATACACTGAACATTTTTTAAACAATTACGATAACTCAATTATAAAAATTTTTGCTATTGTATGCTGGATTTATGGTGGATTTAGAGTTTACAGAGGATACCAGAAAAATTATTTTAACGACTAATGAATACAACGCAGACAATTTTTAATTTTTTATTTTCAAATATATTTCTTGCATTTTTTTTCTTTTCTATTAACGGATGCAATGAGGATAAAAAAGCTTTTGTAGCTACCGATTCGCCAACTAGTGGAACCATACAAATTAGTGTAGATGAATCTTTTAGGCCGGTAATTGAAGAGCAGATAAAGGTATATGAAGCTAGTTTTCCGGGTACAAAAATTATTGCAAATTATAAGCCTGAGGCTTTATGCTTAAAAGATCTTTTTTCTGATACGGGCACCCGGTTGGTAATCACTACAAGGGGGCTTACTTACAAAGAGGCAAAGTACTTTGACGATACCTTGCATTATGTACCAAGAAGTGAAAAAATTGCATCTGATGCAATTGCTGTAATTATTAATGGCAACAGTACAGATAGTCTGTTTACTTTAGCAAGCTTGCAAAATTTATTTACCGGCGTTACAAAAGGAAATAAAAAAATTGTATTTGATGGATTAAACGCTACAAGTACAGTTCGTTTTGTTATGGATAGCATCTTAAAAGGAAAAAAATTTGATAGCAATACTGTAAAAGCAGTTAAAACCAGTGGAGAGGTTTTAGATTTTGTAGCATCAGATCTTAATGCAATTGGATTTACAGGTATTAGTTGGATTGGAAATCCGGAGGATACTTCTCAACTTAGGTTGTTAAAAAAAATAAAAATTTGTTACGTAAAATGTGAAGTTTGTTTAGATTCACCTTACGTAAAACCAACACAGATGAGTATTATGAGCAGAAGGTATCCATTGGTGAGGGGTTTGTTTTATATACTTAAGGAAAATTATTCTGGTCTTGGTTCGGGGTTCGCTAGTTTTCTACAATATGAACGTGGCCAGTTGATTTTTAGGAGAGCTTATTTGTGGCCGGCAGCTATGTCTTTTAATTATAGAAATATTCATCTGAATGAAAAATTAAAAAAAGAGTAAGTTTGTTTGCATGGGATGTTAGTTTATTTAATATTATTGTAAAAGTATTAAAATCGAAAAGTAAAATGAAGAAATCAAAATTAGCATTGCTACTGATTGTAACTTTTGTGACTATGAATGTTATAAAAGCCCAAACTATTGAAGATGGTAGGAGGTTTTTATATTACGAAAGGTATAAAAGTGCCCGGCAATTATTTGAAAAACTAGTAGCTGTCAATCCTGCAAATGTAGAGGCTGTTTATTGGTTAGGTCAGTCATTTATTGGCCCGGAAACAGATTTTGATTACCCGGCAGCCAAACAACTTTATCAAAAAACTTTGATGGCAAATCCTAATAGCCCATTATTGTTGGTGGGAATGGGGCATGTTGAGTTGTTGGAAAACAAACCTCAAGATGCAAAAAACCGTTTTGAAACTGCTATTAGTCTTACACAATCTAAAAATATAGCAGTCTTAAACGCAATTGGTTTTGCCAATGTACATGCACCTAATGGAGATCCTACTTATGCTATTGATAAATTGAAAACAGCCACCACCTTAAAGGGAATGAAAGATCCTGATGTATATGCTAATTTGGGTGATGCCTACAAAAGATTGGCTGATGGCGGAAATTCTCAAACAGCTTATGAAAATGCACTAACATTAAATCCAGCTTATGCAAGATCATCTTATAGAATTGGTAAAATATACCAAACGCAAGGTATTGCACAGGAGGAAATATATATGCGGTATTTTAATGAGGCAATAGCAAAAGATTCTACTTATAGCCCTGTTTATGAAAATCTACAACAGTATTACTACCTTACCAATGTAAAAAAATCAGCGCTTTATCTTGATAAATACCTGGTAAATACAGATGATAACCCCAAAAATTGTTTTTACCGGGCTCAAATGAAATATGCACAGGGTTTGTTTGCAGAAACAATTACTAAAGCAGATGAGTGTATTTCCACAGAAGGCGTAGAACCTTATCCAAATTTATACGGATTAAAAGCTTATGCTTATAATAAATTAGATGATTCTTTAAACTCAAAAAGTGCATTTGAATTATATTTTGAGAAACAAGTGCCAGATAAAATTGGCCCAACTGATAATAAAACTTATGCTGAGGTTTTATTGAAATTTCCAGATAATGACTCTTTAGCCGGAATTTATATTGATAAAGCGATAGCTGCTGATAGTACTGAAGTTGGAAAAGTAGCTACTATAAAAACTATGACATCTTATTACGAGGCAAGAAAAAAATATAAAAATGCGGCTGATTGGTACATGAAGGTGTTGGATTTTCGTAAAGAAATTCGCAAAACTGATTTGTATAACGCCGGCAATAACTATACAAAAGGGGGAGAATATCAAAAATCAGTAGATGTTTTTGAAAAATACATTTCTTTATTTCCCGCAGAATCTTTTGGCTATTATATGAACGCAAAAAATTTTTTGAGAATTGATTCTGCCGATACTGAAGGGAAAAGTTTTAACTATTATACTAAAATAATAGATATGACAGAACAGATTAAAGATAAATCGGGCGAACCTGACAGAATAAAAGGAGCCCTTAGGTATATGATAGAGTTTTATGCAAATGTAAAAAGGGATAAGGATAGTGCCCTGCTATATTGCGATAAAGCAATAGCTTTAGATTCTACAGATGTTGATTTTAAGCATATACGTGAAATAATAAGTAGTGCTAACATTACCCCGCTAAAAAATACACCTGCAAAAGATGCAAAGCCTTCTCAGACAAAACCTTCTGGAACCAAACCGGCTGGCAATAAAACCAGTTTGCCAAAGCAAGCTGTAGCAAAAAAATAAAAAATTTGTTTTATTTAACATAATCCCCAACCTTAATTTATAGGTTGGGGATTTTCTTTTTAAACTATAGTTGTTTATTTAAGATGCTACCTTATTTTTGCTTATGCAATTTTTTATCCTACAAGCTTCTGAATTAAATAGCGCAGCTAACTACCTGCCAATTGGCCTCCAGTTGATTTTTGCGATTGGATTTATTGCAACAATGATGGTTTTAACACATAAGTTTGGACCAAAGCGCAACGGTACAGATAAACTTCAAAACTTTGAAAGTGGAATAGCAATAAAAGGTAATGCAAGGCAGCCAATGGCAATCAAGTATTTTTTGGTGGCAATCCTTTTTGTGTTGTTTGATGTTGAGGTCATTTTCTTTTATCCCTATGCTGTAAATTTTAGAGAGTTAGGTTGGAATGGTTTTTTGGCGGTAGTAATGTTTGTTGGTTTATTTATATCTGGCTTTATTTATATAATAAAAAAAGGAGCAATAGATTGGGAAGATTAGTGTTAAATGCAAACAGTCTATTCTATTAAAGTTTATATTTAATATTTCTAAAAAGAAATAACTTTTCTTTTTGAACAAAAGTTTTGTTTTTAAAGTTTAAATAGAACAAACTTGCATGCAAAGCAAAACAGCACTTTTAAAATTAAAAACTATGCGTCCCGTACAATACAATAGCAAACTAAAAACAGTAGAAGCTCCGGAAGGAATGATAGGAGAAGGTTTTATGGCTACATCTTTAGAAAAAGTAGTGGGACTAGCCCGCAAAAATTCTATTTGGCCGTTACCTTTTGCTACTTCATGCTGCGGTATTGAATTTATGGCAACAGCTGCCAGTCACTACGATATTGCAAGATTTGGTGCAGAACGAATGAGCTTTTCTCCTCGCCAATGCGATTTATTAATGGTAATGGGAACAATATCCAAAAAAATGGGTCCTGTATTAAAACAAGTTTACTTGCAAATGGCAGAGCCACGTTGGGTTTTATCTGTTGGGGCTTGTGCAAGTAGTGGAGGTATATTTGATACTTACTCAGTATTGCAAGGTATTGATCAAATAATACCTGTTGATGTATATGTACCCGGATGCCCTCCAAGGCCAGAAGCAATAATTGATGGATTTATGAAAATACAAGAATTAGTAGGACAAGAAAGTTTGAGGAGAAGAAATGGTGATAAATACAAAGAACTTATGGAAGTTTACGGTATTCAATAAGTTGATAAAGTATGTTAGACCTAAGGTTTAATAAACGATATATTTTGTTGACTTATGGTAAAAATCAGGTGTTAATTTGTTAATTTTTAATTATACAACCGAAGGGTTTTCTCTTAATACAATATGCCTTTAAACAACGAAACAGTAAAACTTACCTTACAAGAAAAATTTGGTGAACTTTTAACCGAATTTACGGAGCCTTACGGTATGCTTACTTTTATAGCACCTAAAGACTTAAATTTAAAAGTGTTACAATTTTTATATGATGATGAAACACTTAAATTTCAGTTTTTAACTGATTTGCAAGCTGTACATTATCCAGATAGAAAAGGCGAAGAGTTAATGGTAGTTTATCATCTTCACAACCTTGTTGACAATATACGTATAAGGTTTAAAGTATTTACTGATATACAAACACCTGATGTGTATAGTGCAACTGCATTATACCAATCTGCAAATTTTATGGAAAGAGAAACGTACGATTTTTTCGGAGTAAATTTTGTAGGGCATCCTAACCTGATAAGAATTTTGAACGTAGATGAAATGGATTATTTCCCTATGAGAAAAGAGTTTCCTTTAGAAGATCAAACAAGAATAGATAAAGATGATGAAATGTTTGGAAGAGGATAATAAATCAGATTAAACCTTTAACGTTTTATTTTGAATCTATTATATTGATTGCAAAAAAATAGAGCTGAACTTTATGCCGGTTTGGGCCTTTTGGCTTTTAATCGTTTTGTTGTTTGTTGATGCTGGTTTTTGGGTAGGTTTTTCACAGGGTGCACTTACTGTTGTTATTATTTATTTTGTTTGGTTTTTGTATAAAACAATATTCAATTCCAGTAAATAAAGCAGCAATAATTGTTGATAATAAAAGATCAATAAATATATAAAGTATTAGAGTGCGACGCTATTGCTGCACAACAAAGATCAAATGAGGGTAACAAAAAAATAAAGAAATTCATGTCTCAAAGTGAACACATAGTTTTACCAGAAGGAAGTATAGAAAAACTGAGCACTACATTAAATTTAGGGCCAACGCATCCTGCTACACACGGTGTTTTTCAAAATATTTTAGAGTTAGATGGTGAAAGAATTTTATCTGCTGTTTCTACTGTAGGGTACATTCACCGGGCTTTTGAAAAGTTGGCAGAGCGCAGGCCTCTGTACCAGATTACTCCTATAACAGATAGGTTGAACTACTGTTCATCACCTATAAATAATATGGGTTGGCATTTAACATGCGAAAAACTTTTGGGCGTTACTACTCCTAAACGTGTAGATTATCTGCGTATCATTATTATGGAGCTTAGTAGAATTTCAGATCATCTTATCTGTAATTCAATTGTAGGGGTTGATAGCGGAGCCTTTTCCGGCTTTTTGTATCTGATGCAATATCGTGAATTAATTTATGAAATATATGAAGAAGTATGTGGCTCCCGCCTTACTACTAATATTGGGCGTATTGGCGGTTTTGAAAGGAATTTCACAAATACGGCGTTTGAAAAACTCGAAAAATTCTTAAAGGAATATCCTAAAACGTTAAAAGAGTTTGAAAACCTTTTTACCCGCAACCGTATTTTTATGGATCGTACTATTGGTTGCGGTCCAATCTCTACAGAAAGAGCTTTAAATTATGGGTTTACAGGGCCAAATTTAAGAGCTACCGGCGTAGATTATGATGTACGGATACACAGTCCATACAGCTCTTATGAAGATTTTGATTTTAAAGTGCCGGTAGGTACAACAGGCGATACGTACGATCGGTTTTTAGTTCGTAATGAAGAAATGTGGCAAAGCCTTAGTATAATTGAACAGGCTTATAAAAAAGTTCAATCGTTTAAAGGTGCAGATGCAGAGGTGTTTCATGCCGATACGCCAGCATACTATCTACCAGAAAAGAAAGATGTTTATACAAAAATGGAAGCACTTATTTACCATTTTAAAATTATAATGGGAGAAACTGATATCCCTGCCGGGGAATTGTATTTTCCCATTGAAGCTGCTAATGGTGAATTAGGCTTTTATATTATTAGCGATGGAGGAAGAACACCTTATCGTTTGCATTTTCGCAGGCCATGTTTTATTTATTACCAGGCATATCCTGAATTAATAAAAGGTGGTATGTTGAGTGATGCTGTTATTACTATGAGCAGTTTAAATTTGATAGCTGGTGAGTTGGATGCGTAGGTAATTATGAATTAAGAATTAAGAATTACGAATTACGAATTACGAATTATGAATTAAGAATTGCGAATTAAGAATTACGAACTATGAATGTTGAGTTTTCAAAACAAAAATTAGACAAGGTTGCGGAAATAATTTCACGTTATCCAGATGGTAAACAAAAGAGTGCCTTGCTGCCTGTATTGCACATAGCACAGGAAACTTTTGGTGGCTGGCTGGATGTACCGGTAATGGATTATGTAGCATCCCTATTAAATATTGAGCCAATAGAAGTATATGAAGTGGCAAGCTTTTATAGTATGTATAATTTGAAACCAGTTGGTAAATATTTATTTGAAGTTTGCCATACTGGTCCATGCATGGTGAATGGTAGCGACAATATTATAGACTACATAAAAGAAAAATTAAACATTAAAGTAGGTGAAACTACTGCCGATGGAATGTTTACATTAAAAACAGTTGAGTGTTTAGGAGCCTGTGGTTACGCACCTATGATGCAGTTAGGCAATAATTATAGAGAACATTTAACCAAAGAAAAAGTAGATGCGATTGTTGAAGAGTGCAGGAATAATGCGGTACGAAATAATTAGTACATGTATTTAAGCAAACCGATACCGAAAGTTATCACAGTAAAGCCTTTGGAAGGTTATAAAATTTATCTTGAATTTAATGAGGAAATAAAAGGTAGCGTTGATTTGTTTTATTTGCAGCAGATGGGTGTTTTTGCCTGGTGGTATTTGGGTGATAATTTTTTAAAGTTTATATAGATAATTGCGGGGCAATTGCATGGAATCAAGATCTGGATATTGATTCACTCAATTGTTATTTAAAGATAATTAACAAAACTTTTGAAGAATATGCCGGTAGTTAGTTCTTTTTTGGAATAGTAAGTTATTTCTATTTTGAAGATCACAATCCGCCTCATTTTCATTCAAAGTACAATTAATTTGAAGCCTTGATTGACATTGAAACACTGGGAATTGTAAGAGGCAATTTGCCATCAAAAGCCCATTCACTGGTGGTGGAATGGGGTTCAAAACATAAAACAGCATTAATGAATGATTGGGAATTGGCAAAGGCTAATAAGCAGCCCGAGAAAATAGAACCACTAAAATAAATGGGTATTACCAACGGGATATTAACAGTAGAATGTTTAGGGGTTTGTTGTTACCAACCTATGATGCAGTTAGGCAATAATTTTAGAGAACATTTAACCAAGGAAAAAGTAGAGGCGATTGTTAAAGAGTGCAGGAATAATGCTGTAAGAAATAATTGATTAATTAATGAACAATTTTATCCCATATTTAAAAAATGCAACGGCGCTACCTGAATATAAAATTTTGGTAGAGTTTGAAGATGGTGTTCAGGGAATTATTGAATTATTACCTTGGAAGGGGAAGGGAGTTTTTGCATATTGGAACGATGAAGCAAATTTTAAATCTTTCAGAATAACAAGTAATAAGAAACTGGAATGGAACGAGGAAATTGATATGGATCCAGATTCATTTTATTTAAGATTGGTAAATAAAACTTTTGAAGAATATGCCAGTGATAAGCAGCTTTTACGGTATTCTCATTAGAATGTATTTTGGAGATCATGTGCCTCCACATTTTCATGCTGATTATGGTGAATTCTCTGCTCAAATAAGAATTGCTGACTTTGGTATTGAATCAGGATATTTACCACCAAAAGCTTTGGCACTTGTTGTAGAATGGGCTAGTATTCATCAATCTGAGTTGATGTTAAATTGGAAAAACTTAAGTATGAATGGAAACGGTTCATCTACTAAAATAGAACCACTAAAATAAATGGGAATCACCAACGCAATATTAACAGTAAAAGAACACCGCAAATCTGTAAAGACAGCAGCCGTGAATTTTTTAATTGATAGTGGTGCAGTGTACAGTTTGGTTCCTGGTAAAATTTTAGATAAACTGGATATAGAACCCTATAAAGAAATGAGTTTTTCACTGGCAGACGGAACAGTTTTAAAAAGAAAAGTATGCTCGGCTTATTTTGAATATGAGGGTGAAGGAGGACCTGCACCGGTAGTATATGGTGAAGAAGGGGATGAACCATTGCTGGGTGCAACAACATTGGAATCGCTGGGATTGGTATTAAATCCATTTACGAGGACCTTGCACCCTATGAGAATGTTGATGGTAAATTTGAAATAAAATGAAGTTCTTTTTATTAATGCTATTTTCTTTAATGTTTGTTCATTCTTATGCTCAAACAGAAGAAGAAAAACTCGTAAAAACAGTGAAAGAATTTCACCTGGCATTGGTTAATAAAAATACAGTTTTTATTAACCTGCAAACAGACAAAGCTTTGAGTTATGGACATAGTAATGGTTGGGTAGAAACAAAAGCTGAAGTCATTAAAAATTTAGAGACAAGCTATATAAGTTATGGTGCTATAGAAGAAGACAGCATTACAGTTACTATAAATGCGGCTATGGCAAATGTTCGTTTTTTAGCAGCTATTACTGCAACATTAAAAGGAACAACCAGCAATTTTAAATTGAGAGTTTTAGAAGTTTGGGTTAAGAAAAGTAAAAGATGGGTGTTGTTTGCAAGGCAGGCGGTGAGGGGGTAGCACACTTTAATGAAAGTTGAATTAAGTAAAATAGTTGAAGAGTTCAACGTCACTAAAGTTTAACAAAGAATAAATTTTGGTAACAAAAAAATAAAAATTTGCGGAAAGCAAATTAGGAAATATGAGCAAAAAATTATTATTAGCAAACGCAAATGTTCCGGGCATTAGAAGCTACGATGTTTATCGCCGGGAAGGTGGTTACCTCAGTGTGGAAAAGGCATTAAAAATGACGCCGGCAGATATTGTGGAGGAAGTAAAAAAGAGTGGTCTGCGTGGTCGTGGTGGTGCCGGATTTCCTACCGGAATGAAATGGAGTTTTTTGGCAAAGCCGGAAGGTGTAGCCCGTTACCTTGTATGCAATGCAGATGAAAGCGAACCCGGTACTTTTAAAGACAGGTACCTGATGGAATTTATTCCTCACCTATTGATTGAAGGTATGATAGTTGGTTCTTTTGCATTGGGTAGCAATGTTAGCTATATCTACATTCGTGGCGAGTATGCATGGGTAACAGATATTTTAGAAGAAGCTATAAAAGAAGCAAAACAACAGGGTTGGTTGGGCAAAAATATCCAGGGTAGCGGATTTGATTGCGAAATATATATACAACGTGGTGCAGGCGCTTACATCTGTGGAGAAGAAACAGCTTTAATAGAAAGCCTTGAAGGCAAAAGAGGTAATCCCAGAATCAAGCCACCTTTTCCAGCTATTAAAGGATTGTACGATTGCCCTACAGTGGTTAACAATGTGGAAACCATTGCAGCCATCGTTCCCATCATCAATGAAGGTGGAGAAGCGTATTCAAAAATTGGAGTAGGAAGAAGCACCGGTACCAAATTAATTTCGGCCTGCGGCAATATCAACAAGCCCGGCATTTACGAAATTGATATGACCATCTCTGTGGAAGAGTTTATTTACAGCGATGACTATTGTGGTGGAATTCCCAATGGAAAAAGATTGAAAGCCTGTATTCCGGGTGGATCATCTGTGCCCATTTTACCAGCTAATTTATTATTGACCACTGCCAAAGGCGAGAAGCGGTTGATGAATTACGAAAGCCTTAGTGATGGAGGTTTTGCCACAGGCAGCATGATGGGGAGCGGTGGATTTATTGTGTACGACGAAGACCAGTGTATTGTAAAAAACACCATGACATTAGCAAGATTCTATCACCATGAAAGTTGCGGACAATGCAGCCCATGCAGGGAAGGTACCGGCTGGATGGAAAGAATTTTGAAGAAGATAGATAGTGGCAAAGGCGAGATGAAAGACATTGATTTGTTATGGGATATCCAACGTAAAATTGAGGGTAACACAATTTGTCCGTTGGGAGATGCAGCAGCATGGCCGGTAGCAGCCGCCATCAGGCATTTCAGGGATGAATTTGAATGGCATATCTTAAACCCGGAAGAATGTTTACAAAGGAATTATGGATTGGCGCATTATGCTGATGAAATTCATGTTCCGGTAACAGCTTAGCCCCCATCTCCTAAAGGGGAATCATGCAGGGTTTTAGTAATTTGAAACATAGGAATGAAATTTATAGATAACATAGAAATAAAAAATTTTAAATCAATACGCCATCAAAAAATTGAAGGGTGCAAGCGGGTTAATGTTTTTATTGGTTATCCAAATGTTGGGAAGAGTAATATTTTGGAGGCGATTGGGCTTTTAACTTTTATTCGTAAAAAGAGACCAGTTGGATTGAAGGAATTGGTAAGGTTTGAAAGATTCACCCAAATATTTAATTATTCTAAAATTCAAGAAGAAGCTATTATTGAATTCAATGATAATTACTCTCTGAATATTAGTTATGAGGACGAAGAAAAACTAAAGTTTAGGCTTATTGATAAAAGAAGGAAGAACACAGCATACGAAAAAAGTCTATTTGAATTGACAATCGGCAGGGGAACCCTTGGTTCGAGTTCATCTAATGATTTGGATGATTTTTCAGGACAATCAACTGAAATGCAGGATTTTAAAGTAAAACCTTACAAATTTTCTGAATCAAAAATTTTCAATAAAAATATTTCAGCTCTTGAATTAGATGTGCCATTCGGAAAAAATATGTTTGAGGTTATTATTAATAAACCTGAAATGCAAAATGAATTTTCAGAATTATTAAAGCCATATGGTTTGGGACTTGTAATTGACACCTCGGAAAATGACATAAAAGTTTCACCTCAAATACAAAATGGCATAATTCATACAATTCCCATTTCATTAGTTGCTGATACTTTGATCAGGCTTGTGTTCTTCAAAACTGCAACATGTACTAATAAAGAATCAATACTTATTTTTGAAGAACCAGAAGCTCATTTGTTTCCCAGGTATATTTCAAAACTTACCGGTGAAATTATTTTGAACGAAAATAATAATCAATATTTTATGGCTACTCACAGCCCATATGTATTAAATGATTTGATTGATGATTTAGGATACGAAGATTTAGCTTTATTTATTGTTTCATTTGATAAAGAAAAAGGAGAAACTGTGGTACAAAGAATGACTGAACCTGAAATGAACGAGGCATACCAGTTTGGTTATGATTTTTTTATGAATATCAATAATTTTATTCAGCCCCAGCCGCATGACTAAATATGAACAAAACTGGTGTCAACACTTTGTTACTGAATGTTATTTTGATACGGTACTTGCAAAATCACTTTTGCAAACCCAAAAGAGGTTGATACACAAACAAGGGTGCAGTAATGTGATTAATGAATTGAATAGTAAAAGATTGAGAGAGGATTTTGCAGTTGCTTTGATTGATAAAGATAAATTTGAGCTTACTTACCTGAAAAATTGTAAAGTTATTTATAATGAAAATAAGCTCCTATTGTGGAAGCATGTGGAAAGAATGCATTTTGTAATTCAACTTAATCCACCTCTTGAAAAATGGATTATTGAAGTGCTTAATGAGAATGATCTAAACATAGAAAGTTTTGGATATTCAGTATCCTATAAAAAATTAAAAGCACAAATAAAAAATGATATTGATACCGAAAATGATGAAAAATTAAATTTGCTCGTAAATGCAATTATCAAAACAGATTGTGCTTCAATCAAAAAAATAAAATCATTTTTGCTGTATTTAAAAGAAAAAAATTATCAAGCAGATATAAACACATTAATAAATGGCTGAAGAAACAAAACCAGTGCCACCAACAACTTTTAAAGTTACTATCGACAATATCACTATTGATGTTGCCCCAGGTACTACCGTACTAAACGCTGCCAGGCAAATTGGCGGTGATGTTACGCCGCCCGCCATGTGCTATTACAGCAAGTTGCAGGGTAGTGGCGGAAAATGCCGCACCTGTTTGGTTGAAGTTGCAGCAGGCTCTACTGCCGACCCAAGGCCAATGCCTAAACTGGTAGCAAGCTGCCGCACAACTGTAATGGATGGTATGATTGTAAAAAATATCACCAGCGACAAAGTAAAAGATGCAAGGGCAGGTGTAGTTGAATTTCTTTTATTAAATCATCCGTTAGATTGCCCTATATGTGACCAGGCAGGCGAATGCCACCTGCAGGATCTTGGTTACAGCCATGGCAAAGAAGGCACCCGTTACGAATTTAAAAGACGCACTTTCGAGAAAGAAGATATCGGGCCATACATACAGTTACACATGACACGTTGCATACTTTGCTACAGATGTACCTACGTGGCTGATCAACTTACAGATAAAAGATCACATGGTATATTAGACAGGGGAGAGCATGCTGAAATATCTACCTATATTTCCAAAGCAATCGACAATGATTTTAGTGGCAACATGATTGATGTTTGCCCGGTAGGCGCATTAACAGATAAAACTTTCCGGTTTAAAAACAGGGTATGGTTCACCAAGCCGGTAGATGCACATAGAGATTGTGAAACACCTGATTGCTGCGGTAAAACTACCTTGTGGCTTAGGGGTGAAGAAGTATATAGGGTTACAGCACGTAAAGATGAATGGGGAGAAGTGCAAAGTTATGATGGCAAGCCTGGCTGGATATGCAATACCTGCCGCTTTGATAAAAAGAAAACAAGTGATTGGGTTGTTGACGGAATTACTAGTATTAACAGGCACTCAGTTATTTCGCAGGGTAGATATCCTGGTCTTGTTATTCCAAAAGAGACACTTGTGGAGGTAATGGGGGGCAGGGCTCCAAGGTTGTTAATGGATATTCATACTGAAAGTGATGTGAACAAACCAAATGTTCATCTAAGTGAAATAAACGGTCCGGCTAATTCCGATACCTTTAATAATGGCTAAATTAGTTCACCTAAATTTATAGCTTAATTTTTAAGCTAGAGCAAACAACCATGAAAAAGCATTTTACATACGGCTAAATAAGATGGATCATTATTATTTGTTTATTAGTAGAATTATTAACAAATATTGGTGATGTAGTAAAAGGGTTTAAAAAAGGTTGAAATAGTGTAGCAAGCATAGAAAAAAATAAAATAGTAATTTAAAAAAATAAATCAAATAGATAAATTATAATAGATAAGTAAAATGTTTGTAATTGCTAAAGTTCTTCATTACGCTATCTTTATCTATTTCAATACTGTTTGTTGCTGTTAAAAATATTTTAAAATAGATGTATGTTGTTATCCATTGATTGGGCTATTATTGTTGAAAAATTGGTTTTAATTACCGTTGTTGTAATGTCGTCATTGGTAATAGCAATGTACACCACTTATGGTGAACGAAAAGTAGCAGCCCTTTTACAAGATAGGCGTGGCCCAAACAGAGCAGGTCCTGGCGGCATATTTCAACCGCTGGCAGATGGCTTAAAGTTGTTTTTTAAAGAAGAAATTATACCAAATTTTTCATCTAAGTTTTTATTTATTCTTGGGCCTTGTTTGGCAATGCTTACTGCTATGATGACTGGAGCTGTAATTCCATGGGGCGATAAGGTTCATTTTTTTGATAGAGATATTAACTTGCAAATTGCAGACGTCAACATAGGTATCTTATATGTATTTGGTGTGGTAAGTATGGGTGTTTATGGCATCATGATTGGTAGTTGGGCAAGTAATAACAAGTTTTCATTAATGGGCGGTTTAAGAGCTGCATCACAAATAATAAGTTATGAATTAGCAATGGGTATCGCTCTAATAGCCTTGCTAATGGTTACAGGTACACTCAGCCTTAAAACAATGGTTGGTTTTCAAATGGATGGATATTGGAATATTGTAAAGCAACCGCTTGGGTTTCTAATCTTTTTAATTTGTGTATTTGCTGAATGTAATCGAACACCTTTTGATTTACCCGAAGCAGAAAATGAATTAATTGGGGGGTATCATACAGAATATTCTTCTATGAAACTGGGATTTTATTTATTTGCAGAGTATATAAATATGTTTATAAGTAGCTCTGTAATGGTAAGCTTGTTTTTTGGTGGGTACGATATTCCTTTTGTAAATGATGCACAGCTTACACAAAATATTGGTGTAAACTGGACAGCACTTTTACATTTGTTCTCTTTTTTGGCCAAAGCCATATTTTTTCTCTACCTATTTATGTGGGTAAGGTGGACTATTCCCCGTTTCCGTTACGATCAATTAATGAACCTGGGCTGGAAGATTTTAATTCCTTTAGCTTTGTTTAATATGCTTGTTACAGGAGCGCTTGTACTTCTTCAACAAAATAACTGGCATTTTTAAGCCAATAAAAATATATTTGCACAAAATTTTAAACAAGGCATTTTCAGATATACCACATGCAACCACTTACCAACAAATCGAAGCCAGTAGATAGAAGGCCAATGAGTTTTGCAGAAAGGCTTTATTTGCCTGCAATTGCAAAAGGCATGGCTATTACTTTTGGCCACATGTTTAAGAAACGACCTACAATTAATTACCCTGAAGTTACAAGGCCTTTCAGCCCTGTATTTAGAGGTTTACATATTTTAAACCGTGATGCTGAAGGAAGAGAAAACTGCACAGCTTGTGGTTTATGTGCTGTTGCATGCCCTGCAGAAGCCATTACAATGGAGGCTGCGGAAAGGCAAACAGGAGAAGAACATTTATATAGGGAAGAAAAATATGCCGCTAAATATGAAATTAACATGCTTCGGTGTATATTTTGTGGTTTGTGCGAAGAGGCTTGTCCTAAAGATGCCATTTACCTTAGTGAAACTTTTGCACCTGCAAATTTTCAACGGAAGGGTTTCATTTACAAAAAAGATGATTTATTGATACCGCACCCAATTAATGAAAAAGAAGCTTACGATAAAGCCAGAGGCGGAAGAGTAAAAATTGAGCATTCTTAATATAACATTCAAAATTTATTTTTTTTGAAATTCAATATTTGTAATTCGTAATTTAAAATGGGTATAACTGCAATATTATTTTGGTTCTTAAGTGCTCTTGCCATTGTTGGAGCCTTAATGGTGGTAGTAAGTAAAAATCCTGTTTACAGTATTCTATATTTAATTATAACTTTTTTTGCCATTTCAGGGCATTATGTTTTGCTAAATGCTCAATTTTTAGCTATTGTAAATATTATAGTATATGCGGGCGCTATCATGGTTTTATTTTTATTTGTTGTAATGCTCATGAACTTGAATGCAGAAACTGAACCACCTCAAAAAAAGCGTTACCTGTTCTTTGCTGGAGTTATTGCCGGCTGTAGCTTAATGCTGGTTTTAGTTGCAGCTCTTAAAAGCAGTGCGGCAGGTAACCAGTTAGTACAAATGAAAGATGGAGATGTTGGCTTAATCAGTAATTTGGGTAAAGTATTATTTACTCAATATGTATTTCCTTTCGAAATAAGCAGCGTTTTGTTTTTGAGTGCCATGATTGGTGCTGTAGTAATTTCAAAAAAAGAAAATGTTCATCCGGAATAGCATGCTGCTAAGCATGCTATTGTTGATTTACTGCTGATACTATCGTTGATTTAATAAATAAGTTTAACCCTTTATATGCCTATCAATTATTA
>Ga0105048_10003949_pt1 | contig 24262 bp, 21 predicted proteins | sample MAT05_FD_78382 | JGI IMG/M metagenome (GOLD analysis project Ga0105048, IMG submission 78382) | Freshwater microbial communities from Lake Fryxell liftoff mats and glacier meltwater in Antarctica - MAT-05 | ecosystem: Environmental > Aquatic > Freshwater > Ice > Liftoff microbial mat | place... | reverse complement strand
TGCACTGAGGGTGAAGGTTGAAAAAAACAATACTGCGAGAAAGAGGAAGTTTTTCATTAAATTGTTATTGATTTAGTTTGGTTAATGTGTAATATTTAAATTTTTTTGGTAAAAAGGGGTTTGCTTTGGCACAAGGTAGAAATTGACCGATAACCAATCCATCTATTTGTAAGTACCTTATAAACCGGTTCACCAATTTTCCTGAATGATTTGCTTTACTTCTTTTTGGAGTATTGGCAGGTACTTGACAACAATTAGCCATACAACATCGTCAGACACACTGTCATAGCCATGGGTAATACGGTTTCAGGTATCAACGATTTTCCGTGAATTGCTGATTGGAAAATCCGGCTTAAGCTGTAAAATCCGGCGCATGGCCTCTCCGAGAATTTCGATGTTTCGTTCTACAGTCCGTTTCGTTTTTAAGTCCTTTTCGAACTCGAAAAAGTTGCGTGGCTCTGGAAGGAAATTATTGATTTCGGCAATGGCTTTTTGATATCCTCAAGCCAAACCTTGATTTCTTCTTGCATAAACCAGCATTTTTTTCTTATTCACCATACACGCGAATGGTTTGTTTTTTATGGCTTTTTGTTCCAAAAGATCAATTTTTCGATTGAAAATCAGCTCTAATTCGAACTTAAGTGCAAAATAGTTTTCAGCGTATTCCAGAGGGTCAATGGACGAAATGGTAACCATAAAGTCCAGGTCGCTGTTGGCATTGAAGGTGCTGGTCAGCACAGAGCCAAAAGCATACAGCTCGTCGACGTTGAATGATGTACAAGCTTCATTAAGTTCTTTTCGATATGACTCGAGTAGATCCATGGTTCAAGGTTTAAGAAGGCAATTTAAGGGTTTTAATGTTTGAAAAAAATTACTTTCTCTCCCATCCCAAAACCACCCCCGTCACCGCATACAACCCAGCCGTTTCTGTCCGCAACCTGGCTTTACCCAAACTTACCGGCTCAAACCCTTTTTCAAGCGCCATTGCTACCTCCTCGGGCGTAAAATCGCCTTCCGGACCGATGGCAACGACCACATCCCTCGGTTCGCCTTTTAAAAAAGTGATCAAATGCGGGGGCATTTCCTCTGGCAACCATCCGATGCAACGCAAGGGTTCGTTGCAGGTTTCCACAAACGTTTTAAACAATACCGGCCCAACCAGTTCGGGCAATGTGGCCCGCATCGATTGCTTCATGGCCGACACGAGCACTTTTTGCAGTCTGTCAAGGCGTACCACCGTGCGTTCGCTGCGTTTGCAATGCAGGAGCGTGATTTTGTCCACACCAATCTCCGTAGCTTTTTCCAGCAGCCACTCGATGCGGTCGATGTTTTTGGTGGGAGCGATGGCCAGGTGCAGCCGCGCTGGCCGCTCGGCGTCCGCCACCGTTTCCGACACGATGCGCAATACCGCTTGTTTTTTGCCCGCCTCCGCTATTTCGGCATCGTAAAAACGGCCCTTACCATCTGTAAACGACACGGCATCACCCACACCACGCCGCAACACAGTAAGCAAGTGGCGGCTTTCCTCCTCATCGAGGCGTGCCAGACCGTGGGCTATGTCAATTGTGTAAAAGAGCATTTCAACTTTGTAACGTCTGCAAATCCAATCTTCCCAAATCCCCTCAATCTTCCCAAATCCCAATCAGGATCCCTGCGGGACGAGTCCTAAAAATCCAGATCATGGTTCGAAATACCCCACACTGCTCCCCACCCATGTTTTGCCCATGTTGTAACGCACACCCACCATTTCGCCTTTGCTCATGCGGATGAGGTTGTTCACGAGACGTGGTTTGTCCCATCCTTTTTCCCAAAGCATCATCATGCGGATTTCGCATTTCGAGGGTTCGTTGGGGTCGAGCGTTTGTACTTCGGCCACGTAATTCACCTTGCGTTGCAGGATGTAATCGGCGGGGTCGGCCACGGCGTCGAGGTCGTCTTTGGTGACGTTTATTTTAACGCCTTGTCCGGAGAAGGAAAACAGGGGTTTAAGCACCCAGTTTTCGAGGTCGGTGGGATAAGATTTTACGTCGCTGAGAAAATGTGTTTCCGGCACAAATTCCGATTTCAGGAAAGGGAGGGTATGTTTGCTGATGCGGAAAAACCAGTTGGGGTGGCCCACCCATTCGGCATTCACTTCGGTAAGCATGTCCCACTCGCGGGGCAGGTCGGCGCGTTTTTCCAGTTCATCAAAAATGATGCGGTTGTAGATGCGTTCGATGGCCACTTTCCGGCCGTTGTCGTCGAAGTAATACAGGTCGCGGCCTTCGCGTTTCACCTTGCTGAGGCACAGTACTTTCAGTCCCAGGTGTTTGCGTGTGCCCCAGAAGTCGATGCGGGTATTTTGTTTTTCCGGCTCGATTTCCAGCAAAACCACGTTTTCCGGTTTCGAGTTGCCGATGATCACCTGGCGCATCAGCTCCAGGTAACCATTGATGTCCAAACCGCCAAAAAGGTGGTTAAAATCTTCGGGTACTTCGAAATGTTTGCGGTACGAGGTGGCGAGCAGGTGCTGGAAATAATAAAGCGACGGGAAACCCTGCAATTCAATGAGTTGGGGCGTGAGGTTGCCTGCTGCATCGCGGCAGATGCCGAAGTCGAGCTGCAGGAACTCCGAGTGGCTGGTTTCGCCCGGTACGCGCAGGTGGTTGGGCAGTGCGGCTTCGCTGCGCGCGCGGAAATCGTCGCGGGTGAGTACCGCACAGATGTCGTTTACGCCCTGCAGCAGTTGATTTTTGAGTGTTTTGTGCACAAAAACAGGCGTTTCGCTCATGCGGAACGTAACCGGTTCGCCGAACTCGGTGTTCATGGTGTTGAGGAAGCCCTGGTATTTTTCGTCGGTAAACGAAGCGTTGAATCGTGTGCGTGCGTTTGGATGCATGGATGCTGTTGGATTGAGACTTGTTGTGGCGAAGGTTTGTATTTTTTTGCAAATACCCAAGGCTTGAGATCAAACGATTAAGAAATCAAAATCAAGTACCTTTGCAACCGTTTCAAAAAGAAAGCGCCCTTGCCATGTCCGAACTGAAGTCGATGATCCTACCCGACAAAGTACCGCAACACATTGCCATCATTATGGACGGCAACGGTCGTTGGGCCAAACAGAAAGGAATGCCCCGTGTTTTGGGGCACCGCAGCGGCGTAAAAAGTGTGCGTGAGGTGACGGAAGCTTGCGGCGAAATCGGGGTAAAATACCTCACGTTGTACGCTTTCAGCACCGAAAACTGGAGCCGTCCGCCCGCCGAAGTTACCGCACTTATGACCCTTCTGGTGGAAACCATCCGCGGTGAAGTGCGCGACCTCAACAAAAACGGCGTACGCCTCATGGCCATCGGCGATTTGGAAGCTTTGCCCCCTGCCAGCTACAAGGCACTTATGGAAGGCATTGAAAAAACCAAAAACAACACCGTTCTCACCCTGGTACTCGCGCTCAACTATTCGGCCAAATGGGAAATTCTTCGTGCCACACGCCTGTTGGCCGAACAGGCGGCAGCGGGCACTTTGAATCCTGCCGACATCAACGAGACTACCTTCGAAAGTGCCTTGAGCACCCAAGGCATCCCCGATCCCGAATTGCTCATCCGAACCAGCGGCGAAACACGCATTTCCAATTTCCTGTTGTGGCAAATCGCGTATGCTGAGTTGTACTTTACGACCGTTTTTTGGCCCGATTTTGGAAAAAAAGAGCTTTTTGAGGCTGTTTTAAGCTATCAGAGAAGGGAAAGGCGGTTTGGGATGATCAGTGAGCAGGTGAAGGGAGGGAGTTAATACACCACCACCAACTTCCCGCCATCCGGACTCACCGCCATCCTCGTGATTTTTTCCACGCCGTACGCCGCAAGATCGGCCACCATTTTCCATTCCTTGTCCACACCCGGCTGGTATTTGTACAGTTTGGCGCCGCTGCCAGCCAAGAAGGTGCCGTCTTTAAGCAACACAAAATCCTCGCTGCCGTCGATGGTTTTCACCAGGATGTCGGAGCTTTTGCGTGCATGATCGTAAATTTTCAGGTACCAGGTTTGTTCGGTCGCTTTTTGCACGTAAGCGAGTTGGGTAGGCGACATGGCCACCAAGCACCGTCCGGGATTCACCGCGATGCGTATGGGTTTGCCGCTGCGTTTGTTTGCCACCACCAATGTATGGGGTTCACCTACGATGAACAGGGCAGCGAGGGTGTCGCTCATCCAGGCGTGGTAGCCCACGCCGTACACGTCGGGGAATTCGGGCAGGCCATTGTCGGAGCGGATGAGTGGAAATGACCACAGGCGCTGACGGCCGTCGGCTTCCACCCGCACGGCGCTGAAACGTTTGCCGCCGGGCATGGGCATGGGTGAGTATTCCGGGAGGCCCGGCGTGGCGGTCACCCGTGTTTGCGTGCGCGCCACAAGGTCGAGGGCGTAAATGTCGGTCTGCGTGGTGTCCTGCGGCATCTGCACGGTGAGGTACAACTCGCTGTTGCTGAAAAACTGCGGCTGGTTGTTGTAACCTTTGAGATTGAAGCCGGTGAGCAGGCGCGGCTTGGCTACCGTGGGGCCACTGGATAAATCGAGCAGCAAAAGATCGTGGTGCACGAGCTTTTGGGCGTGCAGGGAGGTGGTCAAAAGGAGAAGAATGAGTATGCGCATAAGTAAAGGTACATTTTTGCAGCACATCGGCAGTCGGCAGTCAAGAGTCGGCTATCGACTGTTGACTGCCGACTGTTGACTCTTTTTATAGTCCAGTATATTCAAATGCACCGGACAAAATTCTGCGTCGTGCGGGTCGTTCGAAGCGATGATCACCGTCCTTTCGCCTGCGTAATCCCGGATCAGGTTTTTGTACCAATCGATGCCTTGCACGTCGAGGTTGGTGGCGGGTTCATCCAGCAACAACAAAGGCGTATCGGAACAAACCGCCAGCGCTAGTTTGACGCGTTGTTTCATGCCGGAGGAAAAAAAGCGGATTTCCTTGTGCCGTGCTTTGGGCAACGACAACAATTCAACCACGCGTTTTTCATCAAAACCGGGCAAAAGCGGCTTCAATTTTACATGGAAACGGATGGCTTCTTCGAGGGTAAGTTCTTCGATGAGCTCGATGTAAGGCGCGGCGTAGGCTACACAGTGGTAAAGGGATTCGGGTTCGAGGATTTTGCCGTTCCGACTGAACCGGATGGCGCCTTTGGACAAACTCAGGTGGCCGCTTAGGACCTTCATCAAGGTAGATTTTCCGGAGCCGTTGGGACCCAGCACAGCATAACGTTTCCCGGGTTCAAAGGAAGTGTTGAGCCCTCGGAAGATCCAGTCGAGCCGAAAACGTTTGCCGGCATTGTCCAGGCTGATGGTCATATCAACAATTAGTCGAGTGCCGGTTCGGGAACTTTACCGCCGCTCAGGGCTCGGAAACCTTTCATGAGGCCGCGGTTGGCGCCGCGCACAAAAGTCACGATTTGGTCGCGGTATTTGGAAGGTTCGATTTCGTTTTCGATGGTTTCCAGGGCGCGTCGAACGCTGAGTCCGCGAACGAACAGGATGCGGTAGATGTCTTCAAGGTGGTGGATTTCCTCGCGGCTGAAACCTGCACGGCGCAGTCCAACGCGGTTGACGCCTGCGTAGGAAAGGGGTTCGCGGGCGGCCATGACGTAAGGTGGCACGTCTTTGCGCACGAGCGAACCTCCGCCCACCATCACGTTTCCGCCGATGCGTACAAACTGGTGTACGGCCACCATGCCACCGATGCGAGCATAATCATCTATCTCGATGTGGCCGGCGAGGGTAGCGTTGTTGGCGAGGATGCAGTTTTTGCCGATGATGCAGTCGTGCGCAATGTGCACATAAGCCATGAGCAGGGTATTGTCGCCCACTGCGGTGCGGTTGGCGGCGGTGGTGCCCCGGTTGAGCGTGCAACATTCGCGGATGATCACGTTGTTGCCTACTTCTACGAGGGTTTGTTCCCCCTGGTATTTCAGATCCTGCGGCACGGCGCTAATGACAGCGCCGGGGAAAATCCGGCAATTGTCGCCAATACGGGCGCCGTTGAGGATGCTGACGTTGTTGGCGATCACACAATTATCGCCGATCACCACATCGTCCTCGATGTAGGTAAACGGACCGATTTGGACGTTTTGACCGATTTTCGCTTTGGGGCTTATGGCCCGCAAGCCGTTGGAATAATTCATCGAATAGAATGGTTGTTCAGTTCACTCGTTTGCCTCTTTGCTGCGTCGCACGACCTGCGCGGTAAGTTCACCTTCCGAAACGATCTTGCTGCCTACATAGGCGGTGCCTTGCATGCGCACTATGCCGCGACGAATGGGTTCGAGGAGTTCCATCTTCAGGATTAAAGTGTCGCCAGGCATTACCTTGGCTTTGAACTTGGTATTGTCTATTTTCAAAAAATAGGTATCCCAGTTGCCGGCATCCTCTACGTTGTGCAACGCAAGAATGCCGCCGGTTTGAGCCAGGGCTTCAATCTGGAGCACACCGGGGAAAACAGGATTATCGGGAAAGTGGCCCTGAAAGAAGTACTCGTCCATGGTCACGTTTTTGATGCCCACGACATGGGTTGGACTGATGTCGATGATCTTATCCACCATCAGGAAAGGGTGGCGGTGTGGCAGGAGTTTCATAACCTGATTCACATCGTACACCGGTACTTTGTCTGGGTCGTATTTCGGAACGCCGCTAAGGCGCTTCTGGTCGTTGAGGTGTTTTTTCAAAATTTTGGCAAACTCGACGTTGGCAGTGTGGCCGGGTTTGGTAGCCACGATTTTGCCGCGTATGGGCCGGCCGATGAGGGCCAGGTCGCCAATCACATCAAGCAGTTTGTGGCGCGCCGGTTCGTTCTGGAAATGCAATTTAACGGTGTTAAGTACACCTTCCGAATCCACTTTGATGCCGGGTTTGCCCATTTTTTTCGACAAGGCATCAAGTTCACGCTTTTCCATTTTCCGGTCGGCGATCACGATGGCATTGTCCATGTCGCCGCCTTTGATGAGTCCCATTTCAAGCAATTTTTCCAGCTCGTGCACAAAAACAAAAGTGCGGCAGGGGGCAATTTCCTTCACGTAATCTTCGAGGCTGTTCAGCGAAGCGAATTGTGGACCAAGCACTTTGGAATTAAAATCGATCATAACCGTCGCCTCAAATGCGTCGGCAGGCAAGGCAAGCAGCTCGGTACCAGTAGCTTCGTCCTTGTAAGAAATGGGCTCGGTAACGTCGAAATAATCGCGGTCGGAATCCAATTCTACACGACCAGCTTTTAAAAGTGCTTCCACAAAAGGCATGGCCGTGCCGTCCATAATGGGCATTTCAGGACCGTTGATGTCCATCACCACATTGTCGATGGACAAACCCGTAAGGGCAGAAAGCACATGTTCAATGGTAGAAACCTGAGCATCGCCGTTTCTCAGTGTGGTTCCGCGGTTGGTCGACACAACCAAACGCACGTCGGCAGGAATGACCGGTTGGGCGGGAAGATCGATGCGTACAAAGCGGTAACCATGACCTGAAGGAGCGGGCTTAAACGTCAGCGTAACGGTTTTACCGGTATGTAACCCCACACCCTTTACGGATACTTCGGTTTCGATGGTGGATTGCTTCATAAAAACGGTAATGGTTTCAACAGGTAAAGGTACAAAAAAGTCCGAAAAAGCTGAAAGGATCTAAAGCGTAGAAAGCTTTGAAACTGTTTTGGGCTTGTCATACTTTCTGCTTTCTGCTTTCAGCTTTCCACTTTCCATTTTTAGCTCCGGTAAGGTATCCGGGCTGCAATGGACCTGCCCAGGGTAAGTTCGTCAGCGTATTCCAGGTCTCCCCCGAAAGACACACCACGGGCAATGGCGCTCACCTGAACGCCCAGCGGCTGAATTTTTTTCGACAAGTAATAAATCGTCGTTTCTCCTTCGATGGTCGGACTGATGGCCATGATTACCTCTTTGATTTCCCCGGCTTCCAAACGTTGCATCAAAGCATCGATGTTGAGCTCGGCCGGTCCGATGCCGTCCATGGGCGAAATGATGCCGCCCAACACATGGTAAAGTCCGTGGAATTGCCCTGTATCCTCGATGGCCATCAAATCGCGCACGTTTTCCACCACACACACAATGGATTTGTCGCGGCGCTGGTCGGCACAAAACCTGCAAAGCTCGTCATCCGACAGGTTGTGACACACCCGGCAGTCACGGATACCTTCCCGCATGGCCACCAGTGCCTGGGCAAATTGCACGGTCACTTGCTTTTCCTGCTTCAGCAAATGCAGCACCAACCGCAAAGCACTTTTGCGCCCGATGCCCGGAAGTCCTGCAAAAGCCTCTACAGCTTTTTCAATTAGTTTGGAGGAAAAAGTCATGATTCGAATGCGGAGTTCGGAGTTCGGAATGCGGAGTTCGGAATGCAGAATGCGGAATGCGGAGTTCGGAATGTGGAATGCGGAGTTCGGAGTTCGGAATGCGGAATGCAGAATGCGGAGTTCGGAATGCGGAATGCGGAGTTCGGAATGCAGAATGCGGAGTTCGGAATGCAGAATGCAGAATGCGGAATAAAACGTGATCAACAGCAAAGATAATGCTTTAGGTTGAGTGCTTGAAAGAAATGGCCTGAACCGTTAACTGGGTGAGGTGAATGGCATATTACTTGCCATGAACGGAAGCCATATTCTGCATTCTGCATTCCGCATTCTACATTCCGCATTCCGCATTCCAAACTCCGCATTCTGCATTCCGCATTCCGAACTCCGCATTCCGAACTCCGCATTCAAAAAGCGGCGGCAGGCCTTTTCAGGTTGCTGCCGCCGCAAGGAAAACTACCCTGTCAAGTTATTTTGGTCTGTTGGTCGATCGGTTTGTTGGTTTTACTTCGTTTTTAAGTTTATTGGCGCACTTTTAACTTTAATAGCAACCAAATTTTAAATACCAACCGACCAACCCGTCTAAATTGGTATGCTGAGCACAGGTATGTCTGAGTGGTTTGCGGTATCTTCTGTGAGGCTTCCGAAAAGCAAGTGCGACAGGCCCTGGCGCTGGTGGGTTGCCATGGCGATGAGGTCGGCACTTTGTTCGTCGGCAAATTGAAGGATGCTGGATGCTTCGTTGAAGGTGTTGCCGCTGATGAAAACGGTGGCATTTTTTATGCCAGCCTGGCTGCAGAAATCATGAGCGACTTTCTCTATGTCGTGGCTGGAATCGAAACCTGCCGGGTTGTTGAGGTACAAAACGCGCACTTCAAACGGGAAAACCTTTTGCCATTCAGCTACTTTATGGAAAGCAGGAAGTTGGTCGTGGCGCAAAGTGCTGGAAAGTACCAACACTTTGGGATTGAATTCGCCGGATGTTTCAGGAACTGCGAGCACAGGACAGTGGGCGGTACGAATCACTTTTTCGGTATTGGAGCCGACGAAAAATTCAACAGCACCGGTAGCGCCTTTGGTGCCCATAACGACGAGGTCTGCGGTGTCCTTATTGGCTACACCCCTTATGGACGTGTGCAAAAAACCTTCTTCAACACGGGTTATAATTTCAAGATCCTTGTTGTTTTTTTCATCCAACAGTGCTGATTTCATGTTGAAAAGCTCGTTGGCAGCCGTTTCGTAGTACTCAGCGGTATCGAAATTTGCCGGCGTATAATATTCCGGCAATGGAGGCGCGTAAGCTATGGCGGTGTTGGTGTGCAGAATTTCAATGCGAGATCCTGCTTTGGCAGCTATGGCTGCCGCGACATTTAAAGCATGTCGGGAATTGTCGGAGAAATCGGTGGGAACTAAAATCTTTTTCATAACAAGGGAAGTTTTGTAAAAATGCGGAAAAAAAACTCCGCCCGCGACACGCGCTTATGACACAACAAAAGTGCAGCCATACCCTTAGGGAAGCCCATGACCTGCGTCAGACCCAGCAATGAGTGTGGTCAGCGGGAAGTATACAGCAGTTAATTTTTAAAAAAGGAAGGTGAAAACAGATTTTAAAGGTAGTTTCGAATTTTCAATTTTTATTTTAAAACATTGATAATCGTTTATTTACACAATATTATTTTAAAATAAAAAACCAAATTTCACCTCCCAGCCATCAAAACTGCCTGCTGCCTGCTGCCTGCTGCCTGCTAATTGCGATATTTGCCCGTTGAAAAAACAGCGTTCGCATGTCGGCTAAAAAAAATCCTACAACCAGCAGTGTCAAAAAATCTGTTCCGGCTAAGCCCACTACCGGTGCAGCCAAGACGGTAAAACCCGTACTTGGACTTTTCCAGGAAGCATTTTGGAAAAATCATTGGGCGCCGGCAGCCCTGTTCATTGCTTTGTGTTTTGCGCTTTACGGTGCATCCATGAACTACGGTTACGTGCTCGACGATGAAATGGTGATCACCAAAAACGTGTACGTGCAAAAAGGCACAGCTGGGCTGCGCGAAATTTTTGCCTACGACAGCTTTATGGGTTATTTCCAAAAAAAGGAAAACCTGTACTTGCTGCCCGGCGGCCGTTACCGGCCACTTTCGCTGGCTACGTTCGCCATGGAAGTTTCGATGTTTGGCAAAGACAAGCCCAATCAAAGCCACACCATCAATATTTTGTTGTACGCTTTAACGGCCCTGTTGCTTTACCGCATCCTGTTGTCGCTTTTTCCCATTCGTGAAGGTGGCAAATGGTATTTCAGCGTGCCTTTCATCGCCACCCTGGTGTTCGCCATGCATCCGCTGCACTCCGAATGTGTTGCCAACATCAAAGGCCGCGACGAAATTTTGGCCCTTTTGTTTTCTTTGGCGGCCCTGTATGCCAGTTTGCGTTACATTGACGCCGGACAAATGCGGTGGCTCCTGGGTTCGGGCATTTTGATGTTTTTGGGGTTGTTCGCCAAAGAAAACGCCATGACTTTTCTGGCGGTCATCCCGCTCACCTTGTGGTTTTTTACCAAGGCGCCAAAACAGCGCATCCTTACTGCCGTAGTACCACTTTTTGCCTTTTTCCTGCTGTTCCTGATGGTGCGTTACCATGCGCTCGGGTTCATGCTCGACCACGGCAAAGCGCCTGAAAACGACCTGATGAACAACCCGTTCATGGGCATGAACATGGGCGAAAAACTCGCCACTATTTTCATGACCCTGGGTTGGTACCTCAAGCTTTTGTTTGTGCCCCACCCGCTCACCCACGACTATTACCCTTACCACGTGCCCAAAGTAGGCTGGACCGACTGGCGCGCTTTGCTGTCGCTTGCGCTTTACGTCGCGATGGCGGTATGGGCGGTGCTGAACGTTCGCAAACGCAAACTTCCGGCATATACCATTCTTTTTTACCTTATTACCCTAAGCATCGTATCCAACCTGCTCGTGTCGGTGGGTACGTTTATGAACGAACGTTTTTTGTACATGCCCTCTGTAGCATTTTGCCTGCTTGCCGGATGGTTTTTTGCCAGGCAGCTACCGCAGTGGCTCAACGAACTTGCCGACAAGCCCTACCTGCTCGGGATAGGACTCTCCGTGATGTTGCTGGCGGTTTACGGCTTGCGTACCTACTCGCGTGTGCCCGACTGGAAAGACGCCCTCGCACTCAATACCTCCTCGGTGCGGGTGTCGGAAGGCAGTGCGCGTTCACACTGCTTTTACGTGACCGCCATTTACCAGGATCTTTATTTGACGGCCAAAGACCCCAAGGAAAAGGACCGCTGGCTCGACACCATGGAATACCACATCAACCGTTCGCTCGAAATCAATCCGAACTACGCTTCCGCGCTCATCATGAAAGCGCCGATCGTAGCTGCGCGTTTTGAACAGAAAAAGCAGCTCGATAAGTTGTTCCACGAGTTTGAATACATCCTCGAAAAAATCCCGTACAACAAAAACTTTCGCGAATACCTCGATTCCTACATCAAATATTTGCGCGGAGGTGCGAACAATGACAAGTCTGCTGCGTTCTTCCATCGGGTGGGGTACGAGTTCTTTTTCGAGAAAAAAAGGGACTACGACGCCGCCTTGCACTTCCTGCAATTTGGGGTGGATCTGCAAACCGAAGACATCCGTATTCTGACCGATATGTCGGAAGTGTACCAGGCTGCGGGCGACAAAATCAAAGCGCAGGAATTCAGGGAACGGGCCGAAAGGGCCAGAAATTTGTAAAACAACACCATGAAGGTTACCGAACACTTCACCAATGTCCAAGATAATACCCTAGTGTCATTCGAAGTTTTGCCCCCGCTTAAAGGTGGGAGTATGCAGGCCATATTCAATACGCTCGACGCCTTGATGGAGTTCAAGCCGCCGTTCATAGACGTGACCTACCACCGAGAGGAATACATTTACAACAAACGTCCATCGGGTTATTATGAAAAAACGGCCATCCGCAAACGGCCGGGTACCGTGGGCATTTGTGCGGCCATCATGCACCGGTATAAAGTGGATGCCGTGCCACACCTTATATGTGGCGGTTTTTCGGTGGAAGAAACCGAAAATGCCCTTATTGACCTGAATTTTCTCGGCATCAACAACGTATTGGCTTTGCGCGGCGACGCCCGACAGTTTGAAGACAAATTCATACCCGAAGCCGACGGCCACAAATTTGCCCTTGATCTTATAAAACAGATCACGGGCATGAACCAAGGCAAATACATCGACGAGGAAATTGTGAACGGCCAACCCACCGATTTTTGCATCGGTGTTGCCGGTTATCCTGAAAAACATTTCGAAGCACCCAATGGAGCTACCGACCTGCAATTCACCAAACAAAAAGTGGATGCCGGTGGCGAATACATCGTTACCCAGATGTTTTTTGACAATAAGGCGTTTTTCGACTACGTAGACCGCTGTCGCGCCGCGGGCATCAAAGTACCCATCGTGCCCGGACTTAAGCCGCTCACGCGCAAATACCAGCTTGCCTCCATTCCGAGAAAGTTTTTTGTGAACATGCCCGACGACCTTGTGAACGAAGTCATGCTAGCCAAAGACGACGAAGCCGTGCGCCAGATCGGCATCGAATGGTGCACTGCTCAGTCGCTTGAGCTCAAAAAAGCCGGTGTTCCCTGCATCCATTTTTACACCATGGGCGATACAAGTACGACCAAATCCATCGCTGAAAAAATAGTGTAAAAGCCCGTTTAAAATTTGCCGCTTGTAGCCCGGTAACTGGAATTTAAACGGGCGTTAAAACAGGCACGCTTGTCATATTTTGGCATTTGCAACAAATAGCACACGCCATTGCTTTTTTCAAACGTTATTTACAGCACAATATCCACAAAGCCCATGCAAAGAATTCTGTGTTTGCTGATCCTATGGCTGACGCCCCTGTTCGCGGCGGCTCAGGATCCGCTGTTTTCACAGTTCTATGCCATGCCGCTGCAAATCAACCCCGCCTTTGCGGGTTCGGCGTCCGCGCCGAGGGTTGGAGCGGCATACAGGCACCAGTGGCCAGGCTTCAGCAACGCTTACCGAACATATGCCGTCTATTACGAACAAGGCATCGAACAGCTCAACAGTGGCATCGGCTTCAACATTGAAGGCGACAACGCGGGCGATGGTATTTGGCGAAGCACGCGTCTTTCAGCGCTGTACAGCTACAGCCTCAACATCAACGACGTTGTGGCCGTGAAAATAGGCGTGGAAGTCGGCGCACACCAGACGTCGCTCGACTGGCAACGCCTGGTTTTTCCCGATCAGCTCGACCCTGCGGGAGGCATCGTGAACAATACGGGTGAAATTCAGCCCGACCAAACAACAAGAACCAGGCTCGATTTGGGTGCGGGCATGTTGCTCGTTTCCGAAAAATTTTGGGTGGGCGGCGGTCTGAAACACCTCAACACACCCGATGAAAGTTTTTTGCTTGTCAACAACAACGTAACCAGCGGTTTGCCCCTTCGCATGACCCTCCACGCAGGCACCGAGATAATTGTTAAAAAAGGCAATAAGCGCCGGGAGGCTGCGTTTGTTTCTCCTAACGTCCTTTTTGCCTCCCAAGGCCCGTACAAACAACTCAACCTCGGCGCATATGCCAGCGGAGGTCCGGTTTTCGGCGGATTGTGGTACAGGCACAGTTTTCAAAATGCCGATGCGGTTATTGTTTTGGCAGGCTGGAAGCAGGGTATGTTTAAAATTGGCCTGAGTTACGACATTACGGTGTCGGGATTGGCCGGAACCGCCGGAGGAGCCTACGAGCTTACATTCGGCGTGTTGTTTGATCAAAATGAAAACGCGAAACGAAAAAAACGAAGCTCCCAACTCAATGATTGCCTGCGTATGTTCCAGTAAGGAAAAAAGGCATTCGTTAAATTTGGCGCTCAAGCGATAGTGAAATGTTTTATTTGCCTACATTTGCTGCTCATTTTTTAAAACTACTTTTAATACAATGAAAAAATTGCTCATTCACGGGTTAAGCTTTGTCCTGCTGGTCTTCCTGCTGGCAAGTTGCGGCCGTAAAACGGAACGCTCTGACGCCACAAACTGGAATTACAACGACCAGAAATGGGGCGGCTTTGAAAAAGTAGATTACGAAGGCCAGGTAACCGGCCCCAACCTGGTCCTTATCGAAGGCGGTACCTTTACAATGGGCCTCACCGAACAGGATGTGACTTTCGAATGGAACAACATTCCACGACGCGTTACAGTATCGTCGTTCTACATGGACGAAACGGAAGTGTCGAACATCAACTACCGCGAATACCTATACTGGGTGCAAAATACCTTCAAGGAAACCTATCCTGAAGTGTGGAGACGCGCTCTGCCCGATACGCTGGTATGGCGTGAAGAACTTTCCTACAACGAACCGTTGGTGGAAACTTATTTCCGCCACCCGGCTTACGACGAGTATCCCGTTGTAGGTGTCAACTGGAACCAAGCCAATGCCTATTGTATGTGGCGTACCGACCGCGTGAACGAAATGATCCTTATCGAAAAAGGCATCATCGACCCGACGCCCGACCAGAAAAACGAAAACAACTTCAATACCGAAGCCTACCTCGTTGGTCAGTACGAACCCGCCGTTCGCAAAAACCTGAAAGATACCCGTACCGGCGGCGAACGTGCTGTTCGCCTTGAAGACGGCATCGTGCTTCCCGCTTACCGCCTCCCAACAGAAGCCGAGTGGGAATACGCAGCCCTCTCGCTGATGGGCAACCAAGCCACCAGTAAAGACGAACTCATCACCGACCGCCGTATTTACCCATGGGACGGCAACACCGTGCGCTACCAAAAACGCAACAAGTATCAGGGCAAAATGCTCGCGAACTTCAAGCGCAGCGGTGGTGACTATGGTGGTATGGCCGGAGCTCTCAACGACAAAGCCTTCACGCCTTCGCCCGTTCGCTCCAATTGGCCAAACGACTTCGGTCTGTACAACATGGCTGGCAATGTGAACGAATGGACAGCCGACGTTTTCCGTCACCTTACGTCTTCCGACCTCGCGGATGCAGACAACATGGAGCTCAACCCTTACCGCGGTAACAAATTCCAAACCAAACAGCGCGACCCTGAAACCGGTGACCCAGTCACCAAAGACAGCCTCGGTCAACTCATCTACGAGCTGATGGATACAACCACCACCGCCCTGCGCGACAACTACAAACGCCCCGTGGTGTTCAACTACCTGGATGGCGACAAGGAATCAAACGCCTTTTATCCGGAAAGTATGGCCGCCATGCGCGAAGCCGGTCCCGATGCTTCCCGCGACCACGCCTTTACCCTCGTAAGCGACCACGCCCGGGTGATTAAAGGTGGTAGCTGGGCCGACCGTGCTTTCTGGCTCTCGCCTGGCTCACGCCGCTTCCTGGAAGAAGAAAAAGGCAGCAAATCCGTAGGTTTCCGTTGCGCGATGACCCGTACTGGTAGCCCTATCGGTAACAACGATAATACCGGCAACGATTTTAAGGTTAAACAAAAGAAACAAAAGCGCCGTTACAATTAAATAAAGCGCTTTGATGCGCAACCAGAAAAGAGTCATCCCGAAATGTTTGGGATGACTCTTTTTTTGTTCGAAGATTCTCATGCCATGTCCAGCTTAGACAACTTATACGACCTTTACCGAAAACACCCCGTGGTGTGTACCGATACCCGTCAACTGACGCCAGGTTGCCTTTTTTTTTCACTCAAAGGCGGCAACTTCGACGGCAACAAATTTGCCGTCCAGGCGCTGGCAGGAGGCGCAGCCTTTGCAATAGTTGACGACCCCGCCACGGCAGCCTCCGACCCCCGCTGCATCCTTGTGACCGACACGCTCCTGGCACTGCAACAACTGGCCACCCGCCACCGCAAACAATTTTTTATCCCCATCATCGCCATCGGAGGCTCCAACGGCAAAACCACCACGAAAGAACTGGTGTCGGCCGTGCTCACCAGCCATTACCCCTGCCATTTCACCCGCGGCAACTTCAACAACCACATTGGTGTGCCACTCACCCTGCTCTCCATGCCCGCCAACACCGAAGTGGGCGTGATCGAAATGGGAACCAACCAACCAGGCGACATCCAACAGCTCTGCCAAATCGCTCAACCCACACACGGGCTGCTCACCAACATCGGTAAGGAACACCTCGAAGGGCTCGGCAACCTCGAAGGTGTGAAACAGGCCGAAGGCGAACTCTACCGCTACCTGGCCGGCCACAACGGTTGCGTGTTCGTGAACGACGCAGAGAAATACCTGCGCAGTATGAGCCGCAGCAACAAGAAAAAAATCAGTTACGGTCCGACCAACGTACTTCGACCCAACGACAGCCACATCGACATCCAGTGTGTGAACGAAAACCCTTTCCTGGAAGTCGCTTTCCTGTCCGACGGCGATCAGCGGCGCGTCGAGGTGCATACACGTCTTTACGGCTTTCACAATTTCCACAACATTGCCACAGCCATCGCGCTCGGCGTGTATTTTAAGGTGCCTTCGGCAAAAATTAAAGCAGCCATAGAGGCTTACACACCCGCCAACAACCGCTCGCAATGGCTGCAACGTGGCACCAACACCATCCTGCTCGACGCTTACAACGCCAACCCGAGCAGCATGCGCCCTGCCCTGGATGTGTTGAAAAAAATCAAAGCCAAACACAAAATCGCCATCCTCGGCGACATGCTCGAACTCGGCGCCGAAAGCGAAGCCGAACACTTAGCCTTGTTGCGCTACGCCGCGCGGTTGAAACCCGACATGTTGGTGCTGGTAGGGCCGGAATTTGGCAAAACGCCGTACGCCAAATACAAGGCGCTGTATTTTCCGGATGCGGCGAAAGCAAAGGAATGGTTTGAAAAACAGGCGTTTGAAGAAACGCTGATTTTGGTAAAGGGGTCGCGGGGGATCAAGGTGGAGACGGTGGTGGGTTCTCTGGCGGGATGACAATTCATCCGCACGTTTGGGAAACCTCCAAAGGTTTCTTAAACTTAACCCCTTACCCCTTCAACTTTTCCAACTTGTCGGACATGTCCATCAAACAGCCGTCGCTGAACAAGAAATAAAAATGCTCCTCTGCTTTCATGTGCGGCCCGAATAAGTCGCTCATAAACAACGCAATGTATTGTTTGGTCAATTGCGTTTCGTAATAATCGCAGTCGATTCCAAAAATGGGGCGTTTGAGCGGGTAGTTCAGGGTCATGGTTTCGTAATCGTAGTATTCGGCCACGACGAACAATTCCATTTGGCGTTCATCGCAGTACGTTTGCAGGATGTGGGGCGGGATGCACAAATCGCTGGAACATTTGGGTCTCCACACGTATACAAGCGCTTTACCGCTCTGCTCCAGACAAAGCCTCAAAGCGATGCCGTTGATAGCATATACCACCGGCGTGTTGAGTTGCACAAGACTGCAAATGGGGACGATCGGTTTTTGAATCAGACCCGGCGCGCGTTCGGCTGTTTTCTCCTGATAACTATTCAAACCCTGGAAGGAGCCGTGGATGCTGCATGCTGCTACCGAAAGTATTAAGTATAAAATGCAAGCACAGTAAAATATGTTTGTTGTGATCGCTTTTTTCATTTGCGCTACTTTGAAGTACTTGTTTCCAATTACCCACCCATTTTTGGCAAGCCAAACCGGTACATCGCTTGCAACAACCTTTCCGGTAATTCCTCCCTACAGGCAGACTGGTAATCCTGGAACGAACACGGTACGAGCCGGTGCCGTTCGTGTTTTTTCTGTGGGGCCGACGGAACTTGCATCCACCAGCGGCCAGTTTTGATGCTTTTCCAAAAAGTAAGTTGGTAGTGCATTTTTCGGAATTCCACAATGTATTCGGTGAGTCCTTTGGTGGTTACCGGGTAGTCCTGTTTGCGGCTGAACACCCCTTCCATAAAATACCAAAGCATTTGCGATACCACCTGTGCGCTCTGTCGATCAAGATCGAGCGCCGCGTCGAAACCGTAGATGCCGAACGATGTCAGTTTGTCGCTCATGCCTGCATAACGGCACAATTGGCAAGCTTCTTCGGTGAAAAAACCTGAAGGTGTTGCGCCCGCCACGGCTGGCGCTTCCACTTGCTTGAGCGCAGCCATGTGGAAAGTCAGCAGGTCGGCATCGCGTATTTCTGGTTCGGTTTCTTCCAGCGAGGCGCGTATTTTTCCCAAACGCATGGCGTCGAAATGCTGCTCGTGCAAGGCATCCACCACATGAGGCGGCGTGAGGTGCGACTGGTATCCCAGCAGGCCGAAATGAAACAGGGAAGTATGCCGCGGTAAGATGAGGGGCGTGTACACGTCGGTGGGGTTGAGCCCGAACCGTTCGTGCACCACGGCGAGGTTTACCAGCGCTTTGGCATCCTGGTAGGCCAGAAACTGGGCACGGGCGAAATGGTCGTCTGTCGCCAGTACAATAGGCAAAACCTTGCCTTTAAGCAATTCGTTGAGCAGGGGGATAAGCAGTCCCGCCTCCGATTTGCGCAGGTTGCCCAGGTCGGCTACTGAGCCCTTGGGAAAAGCGTTGACGAGCGGGTACAAACTTTGGCGGACGGCATCGGCACCGGCGTCGCCTACGCCGAGCAAAGCCACGCGTACGTCTTTTAGTTGGGGTTCGGCGCCAGTGCGGTGCAATTGGATTTGCCTGCCCAAACTGTATTCGGGAAGTGCGGCGGCGCTTTTGAGCAAGGGGGCGGACAGAGGTTTGAGCCAGTTGTGCAACATGGGCCAAAAGTAGCGTATTTTTCGAGCCTGCCAATCTACCGGCTTTTTTCAATACATTGTGCAAAACACAACTTTCACGAACTACTTTTGCGGCTTCAAAACCAAATTATGCAAGCCCTACTGCAGCAATACAAAGATAAACAACCAGAAGTCATTTTTGAATGGCACGACGCGGAAACCGGCGCCGAAGGATGGATTGTCATCAATTCCCTGCGCGGCGGCGCGGCCGGCGGCGGCACACGCATGCGCAAAGGACTCACCCGCGACGAAGTAACTTCCTTGGCGAAGGTGATGGAAATCAAGTTCAGTGTGGCAGGCCCAGCCATCGGCGGCGCAAAAAGCGGCATCAACTTCGACCCCGAAGACCCACGACGCCTACAGGTGCTCGCGCGTTGGTACAAAGCCGTATTGCCGCTGCTGAAAAACTATTACGGCACCGGCGGCGATTTGAACGTGGATGAAATCAAAGACGTGGTGCCCATCCTCGAGGAACTCGGTGTGTGGCACCCCCAGGAAGGCATCGTGAAAGGCCACCTGAAACCCACCGAAGGACAAACCATCAACATCATAGGCCAGTTGCGTCACGGCTGTTTCAAAACCGTGGAAGACCCCGAATATGTGCCCGAAGGTAGCCACGACCGGTATGCTGTTGCCGACCTGATCACCGGATACGGCGTAGCTCAATCGCTGGTGCATTATTACGACTTGTACCACCAGAGCACCGTTGCCGGCAAAAAGGTGATCATCCAGGGTTGGGGCAACGTGGCTTCGGCCGCAGCCTGTTACCTCGCAAAGGAGGGCGCTCTGATCGTGGGCATCATCGACCGCGTAGGCGGCATCCTGGCGCCCCAGGGTTTGTCGCTCGACGATGTGAAAAGTTTGTTCATCCACAAAGAAGGCAACAAACTGAGCAGTCCGTTCATCCAGCCTTTTGAAGAGGTCAACAAAAAAATCTGGGACATGGGCGCCGACATCTTCATTCCGGGTGCAGCTTCGAAGCTGGTGACCCGCGAACAAGTAGACCGCATGCTCGCAGCGGGTGTTAATGTCATTTCCTGCGGCGCAAATGTGCCTTTTACCGACGACGAAGTTTTTTTTGGTCCGACCGCCCGTTATGTGGATGAAAAGATCGCGGTAATCCCCGATTTTATCGCAAACTGCGGCATGGCGCGTGTTTTTGCCTACTTAATGCAGCCCGATGTGGGGATGACCGACCATGCGATTTTCTCCGATGCTTCGCAAACCATACGCAAAGCACTGGTCGAAGTATTAAAAATTAATGCGTCACCAAATAATATTTCATCAAACGCCCTATATTTGGCCCTGAAAAAGCTGGGTGTTTGAATTTTAGTCCCATCTTTATGCCAAAATCGGGTTTTATATTCATGAGACCCGGCTTCTAACAACCAAAACAAAACATTCATCGAACTGTTAACATTTACTCATCCAAAAGAATTCAACTTATGACAGTTAAAAACCTAGTGTTAGCTGTTGCTTTTATCGCAACTGGCTTCAGCCTGGCTGCACAAGACGGTACAACATACCGTTCGTATACCCCTGCTGATCAGTGGGAACTTGGCGTTGACCTTGGCTCCCCCTTCATCCTTGGTGATATCGACCATAACTTCGGTTTTGGCGGCGGCATCCACTTCCGCAAAGCTTTCGACCACGTCTTCTCCCTGCGTATTGGCGGACAGTACCTCCAAATGTCCAACGAAGATGAAGGCAACAATGCTTCCACTTCGGAAACGGTTATGGCCGGTGGTTACGCTCACCTCGTGATGACCGTAAACAACCTGCGCTTCAACAAGCCTTACCGCAAATGGAATGTAAACGTTTTCACCGGTATTGGTGTGAACAATTACATGGTTGACTACACCAACGTACGTCAGGGCGACAACACGCGTCCGGATGCATCTGGCGAATACGACAACGAAATCGCAGGTCAACTCGATTTGGGCGCCGGCCTCGCTTACCGCATCAATCCTAAATTCAACATCGCTCTTGAGTACACTGTTACCACGGTGCTTGGCCCAGGTGGTGACTTGCTTGATGCCGACGAAAATGTACTGGCCGATGTGACCACGTTTCGCGACTTCCTGCACTACCCCCACCTTTCGCTGAACTTCAACCTCGGCGGCAGCAAAAACGGCGTTAAGCGCAGCGAGCCCCTCTACTGGGCCAATGCCCTTAGCACCACCGCAGAAGCCATCGCAGCCCTCGAAGCTCGTCCGGTTTACGATCCGACCGATACCGACGGCGACGGCATCATCGACATGATCGACCAGGAGAAAGAAAGCCCCGCAGCCGCACGTGTGGATACCCGCGGTGTAGCTGCTGACTCGGACGGCGACAAAGTGTTCGACTACAAAGACAAAGAGCCTTACTCGCCTCCCGGTTTCACGGTTGATGCCATGGGTGTAGCCCAGGTTCCTAAAGCCATTACCGAATCCGATGTTAACCGCATCGTTGACGCCAAGCTGGCTGCCTTCAAAGTTCCCGAACCCAAAGGCATCAGCAACTGGTTCCTCCCAATGGTGAACTTCGACAACAACAGCTACGCTGTGAAGTACGATGAGTACGAGAACCTCTACCAAATTGGTCAGGTTCTGAAGCAAAACCCATCGGTTAAACTGGTTGCTACCGGCCACACCGACAACACGGGCAGCGAAGGCTACAACAACGTTCTGTCGTACAACCGTGCCAATGCCGCCATCGATTTCCTTACTTCACAGCACGGTATCAGCCGCGACCGCATCATCCTGAACTACGCAGGTGAAGGCACTTCGCTGATCCCCGTTAAAGGCTCCAACCGTTCCAACCGTCGTGTTGAGTTCAAAGTAGCTGGCAGCGAAACCGAACAAGCTCGTCCCGAAGGCCCGAAAGCCGGAAAAGGTGGCAGCTTCAAAGGCAACAAAGACGCAGGTTACTAAACCCCGATTCTAAAAAATAGCTTGAGGGCCCGTCCAGATTTGGACGGGCCTTTTTTGTTGTGTAAATGGCATTGCCTATTGGCCCGCGTAAGACTCTGAGTTGTATTCATTCCAAGGTGCGTTTATTCCGGGTCCTTGCGCCTTATCCATAACCCCCTATCTTTGCACCCATGCTGAACGCCATCCCAACAACCCCAAGCGCCAAACGCCGCCTGCTCACGGCTGCCTTTCGGGCCTCCTTGTTTGTTTTGGTGGGTATACTCCTATGGCGTGAACTAGTCCATACCCCAAACCTCACAACCTTTGCTGATACGCTTACCCGATCGTGGAACAATAACGGCTGGTGGTACCTCATCGCCGCAGTCATGCTCATGCCTGTCAACTGGTTGGCCGAAACACGCAAATGGACCATACTGATACCTTCTGATGAAAACCTAAGTACCGCAAGGGCTTTCCGCGCCGTTTGTGCAGGCATAACCGTTTCGCTTTTTACGCCCAACCGGGTTGGAGAATACGGTGGCAGGATCCTGTTCCTAAGTCCGAAAAACCATGCACAAGGCATTATGTCCAATTTGCTGGGCAACGCGGCACAGTTGCTGGTCATCTTTGCCATCGGGTTGCCTGCCGCCGTGATCTATTTTCATGGGCTACCAGGGGAACAACCAGGCTGGCTGACTTTGATGCTGGTGCCGGCGCTCGGAGCAACGGGGTTACTTGCATGGGCGTATTTTAACTTATCTTTAATTTGTTGCTGGGCAACTACTTTGCCCATACCGATGTTTTTAAAAGAGATGTTGAAAAAATGGCAACTGCTCCAACATTGCAATAAGAAGCAGTTGTCTAATGTTTTGTACTGGGCATTGTTGCGATTTACCGTCTACACCTTGCAATATTGGTTTTTTTTGCTGTATTTTGGGGTGCGTACGGAGGTGTTAACCGCCATTGCCGGGATTGCTACACTCTATTTGTTGCAAACCAGCCTGCCGCTGCCACCCCTAACAGGGTTACTTACACGCGGTAACTTGGCCATACAAATATGGGCACCGTTCTACGCAGAACCATCAGCGTGCCTCGGAGCAACCTTCGGTTTGTGGATTTTAAACCTGATCGTGCCCGCTTTGTTTGGTACTTTTTCAATGTTTCACGTCAACATTGCCAAAGCCTTCGGATATGAAAACACATAGCATGTTAACCGCACTGGTTTGTCTTGGATTGATGGGATTCACCTATCCCGCCAACGACACCCTTCCACACCCCAATTCCAAACTTGGAAGCAACAACAGCTTTCAGCCTGGAGAAACCATTGTTTATAAAATTTATTACAACCTCAACTTTGTATGGATTCCTGCTGGCGAAGTTACCTTTAGGGTGTATGATGAAGGCAAGCAGTACCATTACCAGGCTGTAGGCGAAACGTATGATTCGTACGAGTGGTTTTACACCGTACATGATAAATACGACTCCTGGGTCGATAAAGAAACCCTCTTGCCCAACTATTCCGAACGCAGCATCAAAGAAGGCAAATACCGCGTTTTTGAAAAAGTAGCGTACAATCAGACAGGGAGAAAGACCACCGTTTGGCGCTCACACGAAAAAGGTATGCCTGAAACCAAAACGGAACACAACATCCATGATCAGGTTCACGATATGCTCTCAGGCATTTACCAGCTCCGCAATGTGGATCTTTCCAAAAAACCAATTGGTGCAACAGCTCCTTTCAGTGTTTTTTTGGACAAAGAAGAGTACCCGCTCCGCATGAAATACGTTGGGAAAGACGCCAAAAAGAAAGTTCATGGTATGGGCCGTTACAAAACGGTGAAATATGAGCCGCAACTGATCGCAGGCAATGTGTTTGATGAAAAAGCTAAAATGGAAGTCTGGGTGTCCGACGACGCCAACCACATCCCCATCCTCATTGAATCTCCAGTTTCTGTGGGTTCGGTGAAAGTGGTGCTGAAAGAATATAAAAACCTGAAATACGACTTTACCGCAAAAGTGGATTGAAGAGCTGTTAGCCGGTAGCCGATAGCTGATAGCTGATAGCCGTTAGTAAAAAAGATGAGTTCAATGGATACTTTCCACTGAACTCATTTTTTTTACTAACGGCTACCGACTAACGGCTACCGGCTACCGGCTACCGGCTACCGGCTACCGGCTACCGGCTACCGGCTACTTGTGGGCCCAGCAGGAATTGAACCCGCGACCCTCTGATTATGAGTCAGGTGCTCTAACCGACTGAGCTATGGGCCCTGCTTTTTATAAAAGCGATGCAAAGGTAAGGAATTTTCACATTCTGA
>Ga0105048_10003948_pt1 | contig 24263 bp, 22 predicted proteins | sample MAT05_FD_78382 | JGI IMG/M metagenome (GOLD analysis project Ga0105048, IMG submission 78382) | Freshwater microbial communities from Lake Fryxell liftoff mats and glacier meltwater in Antarctica - MAT-05 | ecosystem: Environmental > Aquatic > Freshwater > Ice > Liftoff microbial mat | place... | reverse complement strand
GATCTTGCGAGCGAAACCTCGGCGCAGGGGGAGCCATTTCAACGCCAGCTTGGCCATTGCGATGCGATTCGGTCGGAAGATGCCGGCCTTGCGAATGGCCGATGTTGACAAGAAGTCGTTGAAGAGTTCCTTCCCGGCCTTCGTTCCTCCGAAACTACTCCAGGTGGGCGACATAAAGGGGTGTTTGTGTTCAGTTTCGAAAACCGGCGGCAGCAGGTCGCGGAACGCCTCGCGCAGCAGATTCTTTTCACGCAGGCGGTCAAGGTCGATGAAGTGCCGCGGCGGAATGGTGCCGGCGAATTCGAGCAGGTCGCGATCAAGAAACGGCGGTCGACATTCCAGTGAGTTGGCCATCTCAACGCGATCGCCCAGCGCTGGTATCACTAGGTTGTAAAGTTGGTTGAAGGTGACGAGCCGCGAGGTGTTGAACGGATCGAGGCCCGCGCGACGCTCGGCACTCACCGAGTGACGCAGCGTATTATCGGGAAAGTCGTCACGCGAGAGGCCAAGACGGTCGATGTCGAAGAACGTCTTGACGCAGCGGTTGGCGTCGCGGGCGCGCATGTGGAAGAAGTTGGGGTAGCCGAAGATGCTCGTGGCTTTCTTCCAGCGTTCGCCGCGGTGCCACAAGAGACCCTCGGAACGCTTTTCGAGAACGCGGAACTTCTTCTGTAGCGCCAGCGAATGTTGTGCGGCCGCCCCCCCTTGCATCTGCATGCGCCAAAGCATTTCCAGTTTGAAATAGGGGTAGCCCGCGAACAGTTCATCCGCCCCTTCGCCGGTGAGGCACACCTTCTGGCCGCGCGAGCGGACGTAGCCGGAAAGCAGCATCTTGGCGATCGAGTTGTAGTTATTCAGCGGCATCTCGGCGCAATAAACCGTCCGCGCGATGTTCTCGGCTATGCGCTCGTGGCTGCACGGCACTGTCTCGAAGCGTTGGCCGAAGTGCTGGGCGATGTGGCGAGCCTTGGCCGATTCGTCGTAGGGGGAATCGGGAAAGCCGACGTTGAAGCAGGTAAACTTGGCGCCGGCCTGCGTCATCAGGCCGGTCACGATGGTCGAGTCCATGCCGCCGCTCAGGTAGGCGTTCACCGGCACGTCGGCGGCGAGACGACGAGACACGGCCGCCGTCAAACGATCACGCACCTCGGTTGTCGCTTCGGCGAAGGTCATCTCCTCGCGAACATCGAATCGCGGCCGGTAGTACTCGACCTCGCGCGGCGCCTGGCCTTCTTCAAGAATGAGATAATGCCCGGGCCTTAGCGAATGAACGTTTTCAAAAGCGGAAGCATTGTCCTGATAGATGCCCAGCGCGGGCCCCGCGAGGTACTTGGCCGAGAGTTTGCGGTCGAGGCGATCGAGGGCGAAGATGCCTTTAACTTCCGAACAGAGCAGCAATTCGTTGGGCGTGACATGATAGTAGAGCGGCTTGATGCCGCAGCGATCCTTGCCGGCAATCAGACGTTTCTGATTCTCGTCCCACAGCAAGAACGCATATTCGCCATTGAGATGATCAAGGCACCCGACGCCGTACTGTTCATAAAGATGGATGATCAGTTCCGAGTCCGACGTCGTGCGGAAGCGGTGGCCTTGTTTGGTCAGTTCACCATGCAGTTGGGCGTAGTCGTAGATCTCACCGTTGCAAATGACGGAGATCGAGTAGTCTTCGTTGTAAAGCGGCTGATGGCCGCCGCCGAGATCGACGATGCTGAGCCGGACGTGGCCGAGACCGACCGTCCCGCGATTTAGAAGGGCGAAGCCCGCGTCATCCGGCCCGCGATGGGAGATGGCCGAGCCCATCCGCCGTAGGTCGGCCGATTCAACACGTTTGCCGTCTCGGCGGACGATGCCAGCAATGCCGCACATGGTAACGAATCCTTTCGTTGATGATGACGCCAAACGGTAGGTCGACTATCCTTGCCGACGCCGTCTCTCCCAATTTGAAATAACTGTTGAAATCGTAACGACGCTCACGCTGAATTGCGTGAGACCGCTTCCGCCGGATTCATTCGTCTAACTCCTGCGACTCTCCCAACAGTAATTCACGACATATCGGGCGAATCGAGGTTCCGAAACGGCGGCTCGCAGTGACTATATCTTCCGGTATCGCTTCAATTCGGAGCCTTTGCGACTCATCCGGCGGCTTGAATGGCAACGATGTGCTAGATTTCATGTACGTCGTTCCGACGTTCTCGACACGAGATTTGTCGCAACATTGAAGTTCACCACGGATGGTTGCTTCCCTGTTTCTCTTGAGAGATCCCTATGCGCGGCAAGTCTATCCCTCTCTCCATTCCTCGGCGCGTGATGTGCGACCTTATGGCGTTTGCCAAGGACGTGCCGACTGTCCCGGTTCAGCGACGAATGAACGTATCCAGCGTGGTGGCGGCGCGGGCTCGCCTGGCCTCGGGGCCCGGCTACTGCGCGATCTTCACCAAGGCCTTCGCCATCACTGCTCAGCGTTTTTCGGAACTGCGCCGTGCGTACATTTCCTTACCGCGTCCCCGCCTTTACGAACATCCGATCAGCATTGCTTCGGTTGCCATCGAACGGCAATACGAAGGCGAGAACTGTGTTTTCTGGTGCCATCTTCGCCAGCCGGATCAGCAATCTCTTCACAACCTTCAGGCCCTTCTTCGACAGGCCAAGGACGAGCCGCTTCAGAACTCCGCCTTTTGCCGGCGGGTGTTGAAACTCGGTCGGCTGCCAAGACCCATCCGCCGTTTGGCCTGGTGGCTGGGCCTGAACTTCTCCGGCAAAAAACGCGCCCATTACTTCGGCACTTTTGGGATCAGCGTTTATTCCGGTCTCGGCGCGGAATCGCTGCACCCGATCTCGCCGCTATCGACAACCATGAACTATGGTCCCATCGACAAGGACGGCTTCGTGTCGGTGCGCTTCGTCTACGATCACCGCGTCATGGACGGGGCGACCGTGGCCCGCGCCCTGGCCTGTATGGAAGATGTACTGAATCACGAGATCGTCGCGGAGTTGGCCCAAGAGCGAAAGGTGCTGGCGGCCTGATCGAAAGCTAGATGCTGCGCATCAGTGTGGCGGCCCAAGAATAGCCGACGCCAAATCCCACCAACATGACGAGCTTGCCGGGCGTTAGCTGTTGACGAGCGGCCGCCTCTTTGAGGGCGATGGGGATGCTCGAGGAAACCGTATTGCCGACGTGACTCATGGCGATGACGAATTTCTCGGGCGGAATCTGCAACTTATCGCGCAGGTGCTCCAGCATGTAACGGTTGGCTTGATGGAAGACAAACAGATCGATTTCGGCAATCGTTCGCTGGGCTCTGGCCAGCAATGCTGCGACGGCGGCGGGGACCGCCTGCAACGTGAATGTGAAGATCTCCGGGCCGTTCATGTAAAGACGATCGCTCGAAGGGACTGGCTCGGTCTCTCCCGCCGCAGTTGAAGTCTGTACGCAGGCTGGCCGGCGCATACCGCCCGCGGGGACGATCAGGTTGTTCATGCCTCTGCCATCCGTACCGAAAACGAACGGGCCGAGCCAGGGAAGATTGCCCTGAGGAGGCCCTAGGCGAGCCTGCACCAGGGTGGCCGTGGCGCCGTCGCCAAAGAGCGGGCGCACTCCACGATCGTGCGGATGTAGAAATTTGCTATAGGTATCGGCCGTAAGGAAGAGCAAATTGGTTGCCTGGCCCGTCTCGATTAGCCCTTTAGCAAGGCTCAAACCGTAGACAAAACCCGAGCAACCCAGGTTGAAATCGAGCGCCCCCGCCGTCGTGGGCAGGCCGAGGCGATCCTGAATAATGCAGGCCGTGGTGGGAAGAAAGTAGTCCGGCGACTGCGTGCAGAACAACAGGAAATCGATCTCATCCGGACGGCACACGCCGCTCTTAAAGAGCTTTTGGGCCGCGGCAACCGCCAGATCGGAGGCACACTCTTCCGGTGCGGCAAAGCGGCGTTCCACGATGCCCGTCTTGCTCGCGATCTTTTCCGGCGTCCAACCGGGGATGGCCTGAGCCAAATCCTCGTTGGTAAGGACACCCTCCGGGAGATGGTACTCGATGGCTCGGACCGCTGCGAACATGGAGTGTCTACCTCGTCAAAAACCGGCCGAAAGCCATTCTTCAAGCCGCTGCCCGGACGGCTCCGATACCAAGCAAGTCAAGAAGATCGGCAACCGTTCGGCATCGGGCAACTCGGCCTCCGGGCAGAGGACGTCCGAGTTCTTTATCGACCATGGCGATGAACGCCATGGTCGACATCGAATCCCAGCCGGCAACTTCCCTGAGTTCCTCAGCACCGGTTAACGAATTCGGGCTCATTTCCAGCGTCTGCTCGATCATCCGCAAAGCGTCATGCCTGGTCATTGCCGATCTCCTTTTCATGCCGCTCGAGTGGCGCCCGTGCCGCCGCGCATACCCTTAAGCTCGTTGAGGATTTGATGGTGCAACGCCTGCTCCATCTCCATGAGGGTGTAGCCGACCATGGCGCCGTCGACCACGCGATGGTCAAACGCCAATCCTACCGGTACGTCCCCTTCCGAACCAATCATGCCATAATGAAGAAAGGCGGTCCAGAGCGTGGGAACTTCCAGCGTTTTGGCCCCAAAGGGGCTCATGGTGGTGACGCCAAATGTCCCGAAGTGGCGCGCGCGGCGTTTGGGCAACACATTGAGGCCCAACCACCAGAGTGCCCGGCGAATAAGCCCGGGCATACGGGCCACGAGGATCGCCTCGCGAAAGGCTCGAAAGTTCTCGATCGGCTCTTCGCGGTAGCGTCGGAGATGGCCGTCAAGGGCTGCCAACGACTGGTTCTCCGGACCGACCAGGGGGGCCAGAAAAATCACATCCTCGTCCCCGACGCGGCGGTTCACGATGACGCTGGCAATTTGCGATTCGAACTCCCCGAGATGCCCAAATGGAAAGGAGAAATAGGCTGAACGCATCTCTGGATAATTGTGGGCTGCCAGGGCGAAAGCCTTGGTCATGATGGCCCCCCAGCTTGGCCGCGGCGACGCCAAGGCCCGCGCCGCGACGACATCCGGAAGCCGCATCAGGCGCTCGGCTGCCGCCGTTTGACCTTTGTTGCTGAAATGCAGGTATTCGCACAGCAAACGCCGTCCCAACGAAAGTCGTCGTCGTCGGCACTTCGGCGTCGCCATCAAGCCTCACCCATCCTGGAAGACCGGGATAATCAGAATTCTCAGCCCGGCTTTATCCAAAAAAAAGCTGCACCTTCTCGGTCGCAATGGCGATATAACCAGTGCTTTTCAGCACAATCGGGGTCATTATCGCCAGATGAACCTTGTATTCATCGGACGATCCAAAACGCCGCTGATCAAAATGTTCCCAAGTCAAAATCTTTACGATTAAGCGGTCCTGTCTAACCCGCGTCGCTGAATTTTTCGAACTCCAGCGCGGGCCGCGTTCATTCGAACTCTTTGACGCTCTGGTTTTCAATTTTCTTCTCCACTCCGGCGCGGTATCATCTCCTTCCACCCTGGCCTTCACCGAGGAACATCCCATGCGCCGGGTGCCATGCTCACGGCTTTGCATGAGCATGAAACGTAGGACGAGTCATTCGCCGATCGTATACGCCACTACTGCCTTCCACGGTCCTCGCATGCTCATGCAAAGCCGTGGGCATAGCACCCAGTTGTGTCCCAAATCACAGTGGTTCGCCCCCCATCACCCCTCATCGCGATTCTCATCGCGATACGGTTTTTTGGCTAGGTAGAGTTCCAGCCGTTTTTCCATTCTTTCCCGGCTTTCCTTCGAGAGCATCTTATCTTCGAGTGCCTTGCGTTGTTCGCTGACGGCGCGATCGAAATCACCGGCTTCGGCGTAGGCGGCGGCCAGCGTATCGCGCGTGGATCCTGAATCTCTCAGTTTGATCACTTTTAGGGCAAGCTCGACTGCTTTTTTGCCATCACGATATTTCTCGACGGGGCAGGTGGCGTGAAGCCATGCCAATCCGTTAAAGGCGGCGCCGTGATTAGGGTCGAGCTCCATGGCTTTAGAGAAGTCGGCCATGGCCTTCTCGTATTCCTTTTTCCGGCTGAATGCCGAACCGCGGCGAGCACGCACCTCGACATCGTTCGGTTTGACTTCTAGCACCTTTGAATAGTCGGTGATGGCTTTATCGTAATCTTTGATTTCGACGTACATGCTGCCACGATTGCTGTAGGCCGAAACGTTCTTCGGATCGAGTTCGATCACCTTCGAGAGATCGGCGATGGCCTTATCAAATTCGTTCTTCTGACTCCACGCGAAGGCGCGGTCGTTGAGGGCCGTGGTGTCTTTGGGGGCGAGTTGAATTAATTTGGTGAGATCGGGGATTGCCTTGTCGTAGTCCTTTTTCTCCATCCACGCCTCGGCGCGGTTCAAATAGGCGGCAGCGACATTCGGGTCGAGTTCGATCGCCCGCGTGCAATCGGCGATGACCTTGTCGTATTCCTTCTTTTCAAACAAGGCTTTGGCGCGGTTAATGAAGGCCCCGGTGTATCTCGGGTTCAGTTCGATCGCTTGCGAGTAGTCGGCAACGGCCTTGTCGTATTGCTTTGTATTGAGCCACACATTGGCCCGGTTGAAGACGGCGCCCACGTCTTTCGGATCGAGTTCGATGGCTTGCGAGTAATCGGCGACGGCCTTCTCGTACTCCTTCTTATCCGCCCACGCGACTCCGCGGTTGACGAAGGCCGAGGCATACTTCGGGTTCAGTTCGATGGATTTGGAGAGATCGGCGATGGCTTTGTCGTACGCTTTTTTCCCCAGCCACACGACGCCGCGGTTATAAAAGGCCAGAGCAAATTGGGGATTGATCTCGATGGCGAGCGAGTAATCGGCGATGGCCTTGTCATGTTCATTCTTGCTGAGCCACACATTGGCGCGGTTGATGAAGATGGCGGCCGCTTTGGGATCGAGTTCGATGGCTTTGGTGTAATCAGCGATGGCCTTGTCATGCTCCTTTTTTTCACTCCACGCTAGGGCGCGGTTGGTGAAGGATCCAACTACTTTCGGATTGAGCTCAATTGCTTGGGTGTAGTCGGCTATCGCCTTGTCGAAATCCTTCTTATTCTTCCACGCGATGCCCCGGTTGCTGAACGCCGGGGCGAATTTCGGGTCGAGTTCGATGGATTTGGTGAGATCGGCAATGGCCTTGTCATACTCTTTGTTGTTGAGCAAGATCGTTCCGCTGTTAAAATAATCGATGGCGCTGTTCTTCTTCTCCTGTGCGGCCAGCGGGGCGACGACGATCAGCAGGAGGACAAAGGCAAGACGCATGGCAATCTCCAATCAACGGGTAGGCAAGACGCAACAACTCGATAGAAAATAGAAGGGCAATGAACAAGTGTCAACAAAACCGCTATCTTTCTTTCCGAATGGAATGCCCACTCTTAAATCAATAGATCTCCATAATGCACTCCCCACCATGTTCGGGGTTGCCGATCAGGCGTTGGTTCTTCGTGTCCACGACCCAATCGAGAGCTTCAACCGATAATTGCCCGATTCGGACCGGCATGTCGTCCGCAATTTCTCCCACATCCATGGTGCAGTCTCTTCCCTGAATTGTCAGGCGCACGGGTGAACACATGGGAATCGTTGCCTTCCCACCGATTCCCTTGGCTTGCCGGGTGTAGACGCGCCGCAAACCGAGTTGTTCGATGTAGCGTTTCGGGAGGAGAAGTCCCCACGCGCCGGTATCGACGAGGGCATCCGCGACTTCGACGGTTCGAACCTTCTCTGGTGCAAGTTCCCCCATCTCTCGGTCGCCGACATCATAGATGTTCTCAAACCGCGCCCTCACCTGCACTTTTCCCATGCGTTCGACTCCCATGATGATGCTCCCCTGTCTTGCTTGAATTCTGCTCAGTATATTCTCTCACATCCTCTTTGCCCCTTTCAACGTCATAATTGATTCGTCGCGTCGCGGCTAACATAGCCGGGCGAAATAATTAGGAGCCAATCAAATGCCGCCGAGTACCTTTCACGCGACTTGCCCGGCCCTACATCTCGCGCAATTGTCACAACCGCTACAAACGGTACAGGAGTTACAATTATTCCAGGCCACAAGACCGTTGCTCGGTGGTTTGCGTGATGCGAATGAACTATAAGGGACTATTGAGGGTTCGCTCGCATCCTGATCAACTCCAACCGAGGCTTCCGCGTGTACGCTGCCATTCTTGCTTTGACGCTCAGCACCGCGGCCGGGCAGCTTCCGCCTGACATTATCTTCCCCGTTGAGCCGGAATTTCCACCCTTACCTTGTGAATGTCCGCCGTCGCCACGCCGTATTGCCGCCAAGCCCCAGCCGGCTCGGGACGTCGTCCTGCGTTGGAACGACGTCGTACTGGACGCGATCCGTGTCGAGAAGACGGCGCCCCCGGTGGCCGCGCGCAATTTGGCGATTGTTCATATCGCGATGTACGATGCTGTCAACACGGTTCGCGGAACGCATCGGTCGTTTCACGTTTCGGTGGGGGCTCGGCGCGGGACCTCGGCCGAGACCGCGGCGGCCCTCGCGGCCCATCGCTCTCTGCTCAGCCTCTATCCGAAGCAGGCGCGCCAGTTTGATGCGGCTCTCGATGAATCACTGGAATCGATTCCGGACGGCTGGTCCAAAACCGAGGGCGTCAATCTGGGTCCCTGGGTGGCCGAGAAAGTGCTCGACTGGCGGCGCGACGACATGGAAGGGACATCTCGTTATGCGGCTCGAACGGAACTCGGCCGCTGGCAGCCGACGCTTCCTGGGCTGAAGCCGCCCTTGCTGCCGCACTGGGGAACAGTCAAGCCGTTCGCACTGCGCGATCTTGCGGACGTTCGCCCGCCCGGCCCGCCTACATGGACAAGCGAAGAGTTCGAGGCGAGTTACCGCGAAGTGAAGATCCTGGGCGCCGTCGACAGCCGGGTGCGGACGGCGGATGAAACCGAGATCGCCCGTTTCTGGGCCGATGGCGAAGGGACCGTGACGCCGCCAGGTCACTGGAACCGGATTGCCCAGACTGTGGCCACGGAACGTGGTTTATCCTTCGAGGAGAACGCCCGCCTCTTCGCGATGCTCAACGTCGCGATGGCCGACGCGGCAATCGCTTGCTGGGAATGCAAGTTCCATTTCGACGTGTGGCGGCCGATCACGGCGATCCGCTTTGCCAATCAGCTGAAGAACCCCGCGATTGTGGCCAACCCGGACTGGACGCCGCTGTTGCCGACGCCGCCGTTCCCCGGCTACACCTCGGGACACAGCAGTTTCAGCGGGGCCGCGGCCGCCGTGCTGGCGGCCTTCTTCGGGTCGGATTCCATGCGGTTCGCATCAACGTCTGACACGCTGCCGGGAAAAAGCCGCTCGTTTGTTCGGTTCAGCGATGCCGCGATGGAAGCAGGCATGAGCCGCATCTACGGCGGCATCCACTGGAATTTCGACAATCGCGACGGCCTGGAGTTCGGCAAGAAGATCGGCCTGTATGTGAATGAACATTCCTTTCAACCGATCGATCGTCCGCGCGAGTGAGGAATGGCGGCAACCTCGTTTGTCTTGAATGAGTTGATGCGTGAGTTTCTCGGCGCGCCTATCAATAAAAAGTATCATCGATCAAGGCACTCATTATCGAGGAGCGTCAACATGGCAGGAATTGAAGCGTGGGTCGCCACCGCGGCCAAGCAGAAACTCGTTCGACAGAAAGTGGATCTCGGACCGCTTGGTGCCGAGGACGTCGAAGTGGCAGTCGAGCATTGCGGGCTGTGTCACTCGGATCTTTCGGTACTGAACAACGATTGGAATTTCTCGGTGTACCCGGCCGTGCTCGGTCACGAAGTCGTGGGGCGTGTGGTCGAGGTCGGGTCGGCGGCCAAGGGCTTGAAGGTCGGGCAGCACGTGGGCATCGGCTGGAACGCGGGCAGTTGCATGCACTGCCGGCCGTGCAAATCGGGCGATCAACACTTGTGTTCCCAGGCGCAGCCGACGATTGTCGGTCACCGCGGCGGGTTCGCGAGCCGGGTTCGCTCCCACTGGGCTTGGACGATCCCGCTGCCGGAGAAGCTGAACATCGCCGAAGCGGGCCCGCTCCTGTGCGGCGGCATCACCGTCTTCAATCCGTTGGCCATGTTCGTCAAACCGACGGGCCGTGTGGGCATCGTGGGCATCGGCGGCCTGGGGCATATGGGCGTCAAGTTTGCCGCGGCTTACGGTTGCGAAGTGACGGCGTTCACCTCCAGTGAGGGCAAGTTCGACGAAGCCCGCGGGTTCGGGGCGCACCACGTCGTTTCGAGCCGCGATTCCGGGGCGATCAAAAAGCTGGCCGGCACCTTGGATCTGTTGATCGTGACCGCGAATGTGGCTCTTGATTGGGATGCCTTGATCACTTCGCTTGCTCCGAATGGTCGGTTGCACATTGTCGGCGCGGTGCTGGAACCCATTCCCGTCCCGGCCATCCCGATGATCTTTGGCCAGAAGAGTGTGTCCGGATCGCCGACAGGTTCGCCGGTGGCGATCGAGACGATGCTCGAATTTGCCGCGCGGCACAACGTCACGCCGCAGACGGAGCACTTCCCGATGAGCCGGATCAACGAAGCGTTCGAGCGATTGGAAGCGGGCAAGGCGCGATACCGCATCGTGCTCGACGCGGATTTCTAGGGTGCGCCGCCCTCGCCCTTGACATTCAGCCGATCAACGGCTAAACCGTCCCCACGCGCGCCACGGGTGATTTGCGTGCAATTCCTATACAGAAGGAGTCCTGGCGCGACTTTCCTATTCTCTGGCGGGTAGATGATCAGGCACTCATGCAACCACCACCCATTCCTAAATCGGGAAACGAGCCTCGTTCGTCGGCGGTGGGCCGAACAACAAACATTTCCACAACCCTCGTCGCGGATCTGCAGCCGATTTTGGCGTTCACCCTCGAAGAAATTGACGTGACGGGGTTAAACCTTGATCCGTTCATGCGGATCCGAATATCGAACGAACGTCTCGTGGAGTTCCACGAGACGGCGGCGCATAGTGTTTTTGCGAAACCAACCTTTCCGCTCGCGGCTCAATTCTGTTCGGTTTCAAGAATGCTGACTCCCCATCTCATTTCACGATGGATCAATGAACCGAGAATTGACCGTGGACTCTTCGAACGATTTTTCAATGCGGCTTCGTATGGCAATCTTGGCCTGATTCTCGTTACCATGGCCGCCGCCGAGATGAGCGAGGAACAGCGCGAACAGCTCAACAAGTATCAGGAATCATGCCTGCACCGTCGTCGGCTCCTGATCCTTCTCGAAGCAAAGGGCATCGAAGCAGTTCGCGAAGCCGAGCAAGCGGAGTCCGAACGGTTGCGACAAGTTGAACTGCGATCCCATCAGCCGAAGAGTGTAGCCGGATAAGCGTTCTCACTGGTCGATTCCGCCTGTTCGCTCTCTCTCGGAGTGATCTATCTCGCCATGGCTCTCCCTTCGCTTGATGAGTTTCTTTCCGCGTTTGATGGATTCCACCGCGAACTCTTCGGAGAGGCGGGGGAGTTCGCTTCGGGCGCTGGCACCTTAATGAGTCTCACACCGCCGATTCTTCAATTGGGCAGGCAGGTTAACACGGAAGCCAACAGTTGCGCGGACTGGCCGTTTCACCTTGAAAAAAGGCTATTTCAAGAGGGGTGGCGCGGCGCTCTGTACCAATTTGACAACGTGATTGTTTCCAATCTGTCATTGGCTTTGCAGCAACCCGCGGAAACGGCTCGCGCAACGTTAATGAGCCTGCGTACGGCGGCGAATCAGCTTCGAGAACAGTTCGCTCAACTCAGTGCCGATTTCCGCATCCCGCCCGCGGATAGTCATCACGAAGGACCGATCGAGACCGATTTTGAACGAGCATTTGTGCAAGTCGATATGGTGGACTACTCAATTCATGTGGAGAACTTACGGCGCTACTGTCGGAACTTTACGGACGAATTGAACAACGTCGATGGCTTCAATACCAGAATACGGGTGCTCATTAGTGATTCACTGCCACGTCCCCTTCAAGTGGATCATTCGATCTTGGTCACCACGGGAGACGGTGCGATCTTGAGCATGCCCGCGATTGGCGACGCTCACCGGTTCGCTGCGAAACTTCATGATACCTGCGCGGTGCTTGATTTCGAGCGTGGACGCAGCCTTATGGTTGCACCAGTACCGAATATAAGTGTGTTTCAATTTCGGGTGGGGGTCAGCTGGGGATGGGTTCAATTCCGGGACCTTCGTCGCGTCCGTCCCAATCCATTCCGTGGCAATGACCTTTCAGGAATACCATTAATCGAAGCGGCACGCATGGAAAGCGGAGCGAATCCGGGCGAGACGATATTGACCGACAAAGCGTATCGCCGCTTGCAGGCGGATGATTCTGATCTCTCGGAACAATATCATGGTCCATTCGAAATACGAGTCAAGCATGGCCATAGGTTGCCGGGCTATCGTACGCAAAGGCCTGTCGAGGCTCCGCCTGATGCTCCTCCGCCATTGAATTTGCCGCCGTCGCCCCAAGACTCAAAAGGGGTGCCGATCCCGGTAGTTCTTCTGTTGCTCGTGGTCGAGGCGATACTATTGGTGCTGCTCCTCAAGTGATTTCAAAATTGAGTCGCTTCCACTGAAATTAAATCGATTCATGGCGCATCCGCTCTCACCAAAATAACCCATGTTTCTTGTCAACCAGTTTTACGAAACCGTTAGGTTCCGTCGATTTCGCCCATTGGAACCCCCTCATCGTACCGAAGAATCGCTGTCCACCCTTTCGCTGGCCTTGGCGTTGCGCGGTCACCCTTGGCAAGACACTAGCGCGTTCCATCGGTCGATCAGCTCGGGCAGGCCCTACCATCCTTTCTGAAGCCGTAATCAGTGACGGCGTGATTGAACTAAAAAATAGTGCGAACCCCACGGAAGTCTGTCACCAGCAAAATCGCCCTGGAATCACAGGGACGATCCGCCTAACATCTGGATGGTGTTGAAACCTCCCCCAATTTCATTCGCGGCGACCCCATGCACACTTCCGGCAACGAACCGACCGACGAATCGAGAGCGCTTGCGGCCGCGCTGGGGCGCATCCCCAGCGGGTTGTTCATCCTCACTTTCCGGCAGGGGTCGCACGAGACCGCGATGCTCGCAAGTTGGGTGCAACAGTGTTCCTTTGAACCGCCGATGGTGGTCATCGCCATGAACACCAAGCGTTACGTTCTCGATTGGCTCATTGATGGAGCCCCGGTCGCCGTAAATATTCTCGCGGAGGGCCAGAAGGATTTGCTGAGCCATTTCGGGAAAGGGTTCGAACCGGATCAGCCGGCGTTCGAAGGAATCGAAATTCAGCGCCACGGGAAGCGAGCACCGACTCTCTCGGCCGCTCATGCGGTGCTCGAATGCCAGGTGGAATCACGTCACCTGGCCGGCGATCATGTGTTGATCGTCGCCCAGGTTTTGGCGGGGAAACTACAACACGAAGGCCGGCCGGGGGTGCATGTTCGCCGAAGCGGGATGCATTATTGAACCGGTTACACTTCGTAGTGTTCGGCTCCGTGGAGCCGTTTCGCGGCGAGCGTGCCGTCTTTCTCGTCGCCGCGGAGCAGGTCGCCCGTCATCCGTTCCAAGTTGTTGCCGTGGAAACGGACTGTGAACTCGCGGCCATCGGTCGAAGAGTATGACTGGGCCGGGCCCGCCCAATCAATATTCAGTTTGAGCCCGTCGCGGCCGACGCTGCCGTTCACCCGATAAGCCTTGCGCGGCTCACCGTCGAGGTAGAACGTTCCCAGACGGCGGTCTTCCATGATCTTCCCCGTGGCTGAGTCTTTCAGATCGTGGATATCAAAGACCGACTTGCTCATCCCCGGCAGATGGTAGAGGTCGAGGATGCCTTGGCGGCCGTCGATCTCGAGCGACCAACGGCCGAGGTAGGCGAGTTCATTCCACGAGCGCGGCGTCGCGACTTCCGTGATGATGGTGGCCCCGTGGCCGTAGCGACGTGGATACTCGTAGGAGATGCAAATCTTCTGCTGGTTCTCCCAGCTATTCTTCACGAAGAAGTAGGGCCGTTCGGCGTCCGATTTGTCGAAGCCGTAGATCAACATCGAGTGGCCGCCCTTCGCCTGCGAGCCATCATATTCCCAGAGCCATTCTTGACGATTGCCGCCGACGCCGAAGTCCCAGATCACTTCCTTGCCTTGCAGGAGAGCGTCTTCGATCGCCTTCGGGTTGTTGGGCCGTACGTCGCGGCAGGCGCGGATGCCGTAGTAGGTCTTTTTCGACAAGGCGGCCATGTCGAACCGCTTGGGATCGAGGTTGAACGAGTTCACCCGATATTGCAGTCCGAAGGCGGAGTCGGTCGGCAGGAAAGGCGAGCGAGCCTGGTACGGGAGGTCCTTCTCGGTCGGAATGGCGAAGCCCGACTCGACCATGAAATGGGCGACGCCATCGCTCCAGCCGTGATCGCCCATGTTGTAGCGGTTCTCGTTCCGGTAGGCGGGCAGTTTCACGGTCGAGCGTGGTTCGAGCCAGAAGGTGCGGAGCATGTCGTTGGCGAATTCTTCGGAGAGGTCGAGATCGCCATAGCCGGCCCGTTTGTAGGCGGCTTCGAGGGCGGCCACGATCGAGTAGACGTAGCACGTTCCCCGCATCTGCTGATCCTTCATGCTCGATTGAAAATCGCGAAGGATGTGGAAGTCCGGCCGGGCGGAAGCGAAAGCCTTGCCGGCCCCGAGGCCGACGGCCCCGGCGAGCAGGTATTTGCCAAACGAGCGGCGATCAAACTGGCTGTTGGTGAAGAAAGCGGCCATCGCGAGTCTCCCGTTATTCGTCGTGTTTAGGGCTCTATGCGGAACTCAGCGGCACGAGTGGGCGAACGGGGGCGGGAATTGTTGAAATTCATCAAGTCTCATGCCAAGACGCACACGAATCTCTCTGGGTGGAATCTGTTGGCACGTGATCAACCGCGGCAACGGGCGGCGACAAAGCCGGCCGCACGAGAATGAACGTGCCTTGAGGTTGCTCACTACCAGTCCCGAGATTGTCGCTAGAATCACTATGCGATTTCAGACACCCGCCTGATCCCTCCTCCCGAACGGAGATTGCGATGCCGATTTTTCGTTGTGCCCTGCTGCTGGCGTCATTCGCCGCCTTTCCCGATGCTTCGCTGTCGCAAGAGAAGAAAGAGCCGCCGAAGAAAGTGCCGGCGCCTGTCTTCACCAATGCCGCCGAGGCGGGGCCCGAGTTTATCATCCAAGGTGAGTACGAGGGCACGCTCGGTTCCGCCAAGGCTGGCGCTCAGGTGGTCGCGCTGGGCGATGGCAAGTTCGACGTCTACCTGCTGAGCGGCGGCCTGCCCGGCGCCGGCTGGGATCTGAAAGGCAAAGAGAAAGTGGACGCCAAGACGGAAGAAGGGAAAGTGGTGCTCACCGGGAAATTCGTCGGCGGCATCGCTGATGGAAAACTCACCGGCAAGAGCCCCGAAGGAGGCGAGTTCTCCCTCGCGAAAGTCGAACGCAAGAGCCCGACGCTCGGCGAGAGGCCGCCCGAGAGCGCGGTGATCCTGTTCGACGGCAAGTCCGTCGACAACTGGAACGGCGGCAAACTGGTCGAAGAGAATCTCCTCTCCGTCGGCACCTCGTCCAAGAAGGGGATCGCGGCCGGCAAATTGCATCTGGAGTTCCGCACGCCGTTCCAACCCAAGGCACGCGGCCAGGGGCGCGGCAATAGCGGCGTCTTCATCCAGGGTCCGGAGATTCAAGTTCTCGACAGCTTCGGCCTGACCGGCGCCATCAACGAGTGCGGCGCGTTCTACAACAAGCGAAAGCCCGACGTCAACATGTGCCTGCCGCCGTTAAGCTGGCAGACATATGACGTCGAGATCTCGGTAGATGAGAAGAAACGAACGGTGGCCACGGTGCTGCACAACGGCGTCAAGATTCACGATAAGCTCATGATCCGCGGCGACGAGCCGAAGCTAATGTCGATTAACCTCCAGAACCACGGCAACCCGGTTGCCTATCGCAACATCTGGTTTGCGGAAACGAAGTGATGCTTCGTTTCAGTTCCGCACGAGATGGAACACGCCCATGACGATGAGCAACAACAAGACGATCTGTTTGAAACGGGCGGGCGGGACGCGTTCGGCAAGTTTCGCGCCCGCCATGCCGGCCAACATGTAGGGGACGACCGCCAGCGCGCAAATCCACGCGAGTTCCGCGGTCACAACGCTTGTTGCCGTCGCGATGACGCGCAGGCCGGAATTGATGAGGAACATGCACTGAAGCGTGGCGACCGCCCACTCGCGAGATCCGGGCCGCGCGTAGACGAAGATGATGGCCGGGGGACCGCCGACACCGAAGGCCGCACCCAGGATGCCGCACAAAATGCCGATCGGCAAGCCAAACCAGAGCGGGATCGGGAGGCGCCAGCGCTGGGCCAGAAAAAGCTCGTTCAGCGGAAAGACGATCAACATCACACCGAGCAGGCGCAGCAATTGTGTTCGATCCAACTGGTCGACGATGAGTAGGCCGATCGGCGTGCCGATGACCGCTCCGATCCAGAGCGGCGCTCCTTCCCGCCAGGACAAAGCGTGTCGATAGCGCCACAAGGTCCATGCCGCGATCGGCAGAGTAAGAAAGGCGCTGAAAAACAGAGCCTCCGGAAACGGTTTGAGCAACGGCAAGAGCGCCATGATGACCATGGCCGCGCCGAAGCCGGTGAAGCCATGGACGAAGCCGCCGGCACAAACACAGAGAATGAGGAGTGTCGTTATCATCCGGCCAGGGCCGATCGGATTGCGGCGACACTCATGTAGCGGATGCCGAGCCGTTCGCCTTCTTCCTTCGCTTTTGCCTGGAAGAGATTGGCGGCCGGGATGTCGATGCCCGCGCAGGCGTCTTCGACCATCACGACCTCGAATCCCGCCTTGCGAAAGTCGCGTGCGGTGAAGAAGCAGCAAATATTCGTGGCGATGCCGCAAACGAGCACCGTGCGGATGCTCGCGGCTCGGTACGTGGCAACGAGCACGGGATGCTGGGCCGTGACCGCGTAGGCCTCACGGTCGCGGTTGTAGCCTTTCCGCCAGATCGTGTGAAAAAGTTCGCTGCTCAATCCCGGCACGAACTCGGCACCGGGCGTCCCCATCACGCAGTGCGGCGGGTAGAGATTCTCGCTACGGCCCAGGAAACTACAGTGGTCCGGCGGATGCCAATCCTGGGTGGCGTCGATCCGTTCCCAGGGCATTTCCAGCAACTTGTTGACGTGCGGCACGATGTCCAGACCGCCTGGCACCGGCAGTTCGGCCGGGCAAAGCGACGTGAACCCTTGCTGGACATCCACCACCACGAGACCACTGGAGACGGCGGCGAGTTTCATGATTCCCTCGCGATCGAACAGATCGTTATTCCCCTGATCGGCATCACCCGGATAGAATACGAAACGTCGCCAACCCGATCCTGATGGGTGAGTACGCATGTCCCGTATCGTTGCAATCATGGCCGTGGCGTTTCTCGGCTTCACCGGTGCCGCCCCGGCCGCGGAGTCGCCCGGCGAGCGAGCGCTGCAAGCGCGAACGATCCTCAAGAAATACTGCGCGGAATGCCACGACAGCCCGGCAGCGAAGGGGACGGTCAAGATTCTCGACATGTCGTCGCTCGTCAATCTCAACCGCAAGCTGCCGCCCTTCGTGAAACCGAAAGCGGCGTCGGCCTCGCAGATCGTTGAATTCATCGAAGATGGCTCCATGCCGCCGGGCATCCGCCCCAAGGTGTCGCCCGAGGAAGCCGCCATCGTTCGCGCGTGGATCGAAGGCGGAGCACCAGCCTTCCCGCGCCAGTTCGACGAGTCCTTCGCCAATGCCGCGATTCTGGCGGATATCGAATCGGTCATGGCCGTGGAACGCAAGTTTATGCGTTACCTTTCGCTGCATCATCTCCTGGAGGGCGCCGCGCCGGTAGACCTCGCCAAATCACGTGAGGCGTTGCGAAAAGCGATCAACAGTGTGTCGAAGAAAGAAATTGAAGCGCTGAAGCCGATCGACCCGACGGAGACGATCTTCCGGCTGGATGTGCGTGAGATTGGCTGGGAGGCGAATGAGTTCCGGCATGTGCAGCCGGGCAAACCGCCGTTGCAAGTGACGTTCAACATTTTTGATTTCCTCCTGCTGGAGTACCCGTTCGGCGAGATGCCGCCCGCCACGCCCGACGCCGAGCGGTTGGCCGATCTCTGGCTTCGAACAGCGGGGATGGTCCGGCCGATTACTCATGTCCGAGGCGACTGGTTCGTGAAGGCTCTCGACGGCACGCCGCTCAAGACCGATATCAGTCGACTGATCGGGGGCGGCGCCCGCGGTCGCGGCTTTGCCCCGGAGAAAAAAGGGCTCGACCTCAAGCCCGAGGATCTGCCGCAGATTGTGATTCGCCCGCTGGCAACGGCCATCCCGATCGTGCCGATCGACGCCTGGTATAGCGGCAACTACGAGCCGAAAGCCCCGGCGCCGAGCATCGAACTCGTCTTCAAAAACGCCGGCCAAGTGACAACTCGTTTCAAGCCAGGCGACAAGTTGCAGCTCGAGATCAAGTCGAACGAAACCGTGTTTGTCGAATTGATTCAAATCGATCCCGAGGGGAGCATCTTCGTCCATGGCACCAAAGACCGCATCAAGCAGGATGAAGTGAAGGACTACCCGTTTGAAGGGAAGAACGAAGGTCTCACGATCGGCGACCTGATGGGAAAGAACCGTTTCATCGTGTTCGCGGCCAAGGATCCCTTCCCGGAAGGCGAACTCCTGCAGAGCAAACACGAAGAGTTGCCGATCGAGCGCCTCGTCCACCGCTTCTACGAACTCCCGAAGAAGATCGGCGACCCGCCGCCGAGATTCGACCCGAGTAAGATGGTGCGGAAGACGGTGATTATTGAAGTGGGGAAGTAGCGATTTTCCTGGCTGTCTATCAGCACGGAGGTTGGTATTTCCGGAGCTGCAATTGGCCATTAAACCATTCGAGTACTTCGATTACCACCGCACCAACATCGGATTTCACGGCACCACCGTTGAATCGGCAAATCGATTAGTGGCGGGAGAGTCGTTCCGAACAAGTGACAGCGACGACGATTGGCTTGGCAAGGGCATCTATTTCTGGGAATATGCACCCAAGCAGGCTTGGTGGTGGGCACGCTCATACAAGAAGCTAGGCGAACCAGCCGTCGTGGGATCGATCATTTGGTCGGGAAATTGCTTTGACCTGCTTGATCCGTGGAACCTGAAGACTCTGAGGGAATTTCACGGTTCACTTGTGGACAGGTGGACGGAAGAGAACATTGAAATTCCGACAAATGCTCGACATCACCGAAATCTCGATTGCGCCGTTTTCAACTTCATGTATAATGAAGCTGAAGGAGTTGGGACGCCGATTGACAGTGCCAGGGGCGTGTACGTTCCCACCGCTAAAGCGAAGCGAGTCTGGAAAGGGAGTTGGATTTATGACGACGCGCACATCCAAATCTGCGTCCGCAACCCAAAGAGCATCCTCGCCGTCTGGCACGTCCGCCCCGACGGAAGGTATGGCAAGCAACCGGCTCGTAAGAAGCGACGTGGATATGGAAGCTACGGCAAGATCGTAACTCATTTGCAAAGTATGTCGTCGTCGGAATTTCGCCAGGCCCTACTTTCCGCCGGCATCATTACCAAAGCAGGCAATTTACGGGCGAAATATAAAAGAATGGCCAAGTCTTGATTCATCGCTTTTCACCCGCCTGTTATTCGTCCTCAACCGCAGCCTTCATGATCTCCCTCAAAAGAATCGTCGCGTAACACCCGGCGGGGAGCGTACACGTCACCCGAAGTCCCTCGCCTTCCCAGTTCGCGGCGAGTTCATCGGGATAGACTAAATTATGCCGGCGCGTCCCCATCATGAGCTTCCCAAAGCCATCGAACGAACGCTCAGTTAGCTCCGCTTCTTGAAGACAGCGTGCCTCGCGCTCGGCCGCCTCGCCATGCGTGGGGAAGGTTTTGCGGCCGAACATCGGTCCGCCGGTGACCGTCTCGCGCCGGTCGAAGCGCTCTTGTTCGACGGCAATATCCTCGGCCGTGAACATGCCGCCGGCCGGCCATTTCATCATCACATCACCCGGCAACACGCGGCGGAAAAACCCGTCCGCCATCCGCTGAGCCAGCATCTTGTTGAAGAGTAATGACTGCACCGACGAGAGAGACAACTTGCGCAGAAACGGACTCACACGCCCGCCCCCCTCGCCGCGAAGCAGACGCAGCCCGGTCGTGACGGTCTCGCCATCCTTGCCGAAGCGTTGGGCGCCGTAGAAGTTGGGCACGCCTTCCGCGTTCAGGCGTGCGACGATCGTGGCCACTCCCTCCGCCTTCGTCGAATCGGCATCGCGGATGAGAATGCGGAAGCGATTACCGCGCAGGTGGCCGGGCTTCAGCTTGTTGCCATGCCGGCTGACGCGCAAGACGCGGATGCCGTCGCCTTCAAGGGCCGGCAGATTCGCTTCGACCGGCGCGGGGACGGAGATCCATTGCCGGGTAACCGCGTGACGATCTTTGAGACCAGCCGTGCCGACCTCGCCGGGCGGCAGGTTCAGCCGCTTGCTGATCTGGCGAACGAAGAACTCGGCCCCCATGTCGCGCTTTTCGATCCACAAGTAGAGGTGGTCGCCCGTGCCGCACGGCTCGTAAGCGGGAATTTCCTCCACATCGAAGTCTTCGGGAACACTTTTGATCCGCCCGCCCGTGCCCGCTAAATCGGCCGTGAGATAAGGGGGGTTCATCGCGTCGACAATGTTCATGAATAATCTCAGGGCGAAATAAATCGATTTTGACGCCCCCAGCGGAGCGTTCGTGCCGCTGAGTTGGATGTAAGCAACTCACTTCGAGTTGCAAGAGATAATCAAAACCAGTTTGAGGAGACGACCATGAAGACCTTCAAGACCCTGACCGCGGCCCTGCTCTTGACCCTCGCCGGAATGAGCATGGCTCAAGCCCAAAGCAAGCCCGCCACGGGCGCCATGACCGAAGCGGAACTCAAGGAACGGCTCATCAGCCTTGGCTACGAGCCGAAGGACGCTCCGCTCTCGAATAACCGGATGGGTTACTGGATCAACGTGCCTTTCAAGGGCCAGCAGGCTTCGATGTTCATGCAGCTTAGCCCGAGCGGGGCCAACATCTGGAGCACCATGAACCTGGCTGAGATCAAGCCCGAACACTCGACCGAGGGCGCCCGCTTCATCAAGTTGTTCCAACTAAATCAGAAGCATGGTCCCAGTCACTTCTACGTGACGCCGGACGGCAAAACGATCTGCATCACGCGGTGCTTGTTCAACAAGAACATCACGGCCAAGGAGCTTCGCGAACACATCGACTCGCTCCTTGATGTGACCACCCAGACGACCGACAACTGGAACACGAATGCCTGGAAGGTCGAGAAGACCTCTCTCAACAAGTAGACTGCTCGTAGGGCGGGTCGAGACTTCGAGGTCCGCCGAGACTTGCGTTCGGGAGTCTACCGAGAGAAGCGCTGGCGGGATTTGAAGACTCCACTCGCCCTACCTCTACTCCGGTCACTAACGCTTTCGGCTGGTCTTGCAGCCGCAAGCGCTCTGCTTCGCAGCGCCTTCGCGTCGTCGGATGCCAGGGGGATCTTGAATAGCGGCAGGCGCTTCTGAAGCGTCGTGGTGTAGATCTCGTAACGTTCTGGCTGCATGCAGCGGGTGACGGTGATGGCGAAGTCCCATTCGGGCAGGCCTTCGCGGGAGTAATTGAGAAACAGCCGACTGCAGGGCTGACAACGGCTGGCGCCAATCGCCCCCACATCTTTGCGGGATTGATAAAATATTTCCAGGTGCCGATTTTCAAATATATAGTCGCAGACATCGACGGAGAGTGACGTGAACCTCCCGATTCAATTTCCGAGCAACACAGAAGTGATTCGCGAGGAAGTAACTCGATTCCGAGCCTTGTCGCCCGTCGATCAAGTTCGCGAACTCGACGAATCGTTTCGAACCTACCATTTTTTACGAGCCGCATCAGGCCGAGCGGAAGCCATTGACCAGCTCGCTGAGGAAGACGAACACGCAGCACGAAAAGCCATCACGGAGTTCGCAGCGCGCCATGGTTGATTCTGCGTGTTCAGATTCACCCACAGGCCGGCGTAAGACTATAGGATAAAGTTACTTCTTCTTCATTTTCTTCGCAGAAGAGCTCGGTTCATTTGGAATGCCTGTTAGCGCCATTATTCGATTTGCAAAGTCATTGAACTCCTCGCCGGTTCCCGACTCAATTGACGCGAGCGAATAGAACCGGTTTGTGCTCGGCGACTCAGTCTTTGCTTTCGTTTGATCAAAGTTTCTAACATTTACGATTGTCCAACATTCAGTAAAGCCCTTTGCTTTCGCCTTTTGATGGCTTTTTTCCGCCTCTCCGATTCGGTTGTGAATATTTGAAAAATCACTGCCTCCTTTGATCTCAATTGCAATGATATTTCGAAATTCATCATTCGAGACAGAGATTTTTTCTCTTATGATAATGTCTGGATCTGCCGCAAAATTGATCGATACGATACGGCTGGCGGCATTTTTGATCTCGTTGGCGCTGGTCGACATGGAATTAATGTGACTTTCGACAATTCGCTTAATGGCCTCGAAGACTTTTAATAGGCCTCGCTCACCAATTGCATTATTTTTGCCGCCACGAAGTTGCGGCCCCAAGGTAAGTAGAGTCAAGTCATCGAGAAAAGATTTTTCAAGAGTGAACTCTGATAATTCCTTGATCAAATATGAAGCTGCATTGTTCATCGCTTGGCAAAGCTCATTGAGCCGAGAAAGACATGTCAACGACAGAATACCCTTCTTCTCCATCGACCGGAATGCTCCTAAGCCTGTTCTGGAATGGTAGAATTCCTTCTGGGAATATCCAAGCAACAGGCGGTAATAACCCAATAAGAATGGATTTGTGCGGAACACAATCGGAGTCGAGAACACAATCTCCCCACGAAGACCTTTTGAAGCAAGAAGCGATAAATCGGGAGGCGCGACCAACTGCGCAAGATTTTGGTCGAGTGCCGCAATGTCAATCGACTTAACTGTCGCAAACAGTGCACTTTGCAGGTAAGTTTCAAGCAATTTCAAGAGCGCAGCAGCAAAGTCAACCTGAAGATCAGGATTTGAAAGGAAGATGGCCATTACCCTGTCCGTTAAAGTGAGCGAGCCGATTCGAAGCCAACTCGATGTATGCCGGATGTAATTCGATTCCAACGTAATTCCGCATTAAACGATCACAAACGACTCCAACTGTCCCAGAGCCAAAAAAAGGATCCAATACAAAGTGCCCTGATTTCGTACTCGCTCTGATGCATGGCTCTACTAAAGCAGTAGGAAATGTTGCAAAATGAGCATCCATGCAAGGTTCGGTATTGATGTCCCAGACGGTCCTGAGGTTCCGCTTGCCCGCCCCATCTTCTCGAGGTTCTCTTGCAGCTTCGTGATCATAATAATAGCGATCGCTTTTCGTCAGCATAAAAACGTACTCATGGGAGCGTGACGGTCGATCCTTTACGCTCTCAGGCATTGCGTTGGGTTTGTTCCAGACAATGTCGCTCCGCAAATACCATCCATCCGCCTGAAGCGCGAAGGCTAAACGCCACGGAATCCCAAGTAAATCCTTCGGTTTCAAACCCTCCGGCGTGTCAGGGCGAACGGACATCGCTCGCGCAGGGTTCTTTTTATCAGGAGCTCGCCAACCTCGATTACCGCTGGTGTAGCCGTCTCCGATATTCAGCCACATTATGCCGTCATTTTTAAGAATGCGATGAACCTCTTTAAAGACGGAAACCAGTCGATCGATGAATTCATGGAGAGTTTCTTCGAGACCGATTTGTCCATCAACTTGGTAATCGCGAAGTCCCCAATAGGGCGGCGAAGTCACGACGCATTGGACTGATTCGGTTGGTAATTGTGATAGAATGTGAAGCGAGTCGCCCCGTAGTATCATTGAGCCGATCAGATTGATTTGTGGCGACTCTGAATCCGCTACTTTCGTTTGAAATCGTTTCATTTTTGTTGTTTTTGGGTTGATCTTCCTACGGCTTGATTTCGCCACTTCTAATATTTTGGTCGCCATCGTAATATAGACGCTTCCGACAAAACTCTTGCTTGACATAACCACTTATTGTTTATGACTTTATGTCATTTTTGTCTTGCCGGACATTTCCTCTTTGTTTATCATAACACCATGTCATTCATGGAGTTATGACTCAAATGCGCTACACGGTTGATCCGCGACAAGGCCGTCTGTTTGACCCGTTCGAGGGCGTCATTCCG
>Ga0105048_10003947_pt1 | contig 24268 bp, 21 predicted proteins | sample MAT05_FD_78382 | JGI IMG/M metagenome (GOLD analysis project Ga0105048, IMG submission 78382) | Freshwater microbial communities from Lake Fryxell liftoff mats and glacier meltwater in Antarctica - MAT-05 | ecosystem: Environmental > Aquatic > Freshwater > Ice > Liftoff microbial mat | place... | reverse complement strand
GATGGTGCTGCCGCCGGCGATGAGGAAGCTGCGGGCGGACTCGGGGTAGGTGCGGCCGTGATCGGTGAAGTGGTAGGCGCGACCGTGATCGGTGGTGACGAACAGAGCGGTGTCGCGCCCCTTCTTTTCGATCGCGCGTAAATCGCGGCGGAGCTGGCCGATGTAGGCGTCGGCGCTTTTGAGGGCGGCCAGGTAGCCTGTGTAGTCGCCGCCGTGCGCGTGCTCGTCGGTTTCGCCCAGGCTGACGAAGACGAAGTCGGGGGAGGCTTCGTGGAGGAAGGCGCGCGCTAGGTGGCCTGTGGTGGTGTCTTTGCGCAGGCCGCCTTGTTCTTGCTCGCTGGCGCCCAGGTTGAGCCAGTGCGCTGCGCTGGGGTATTTGGACAGGACGTCGTGGTTGTAGCCGCCGCTGGGGCCCGCGGAGACGACGCCGTTGCCGCGTTCGGCGGCGGCTGCGTGCTCTAGCCTGGGCCAGGACGAGAAGACTCCGGCGCGGCTGGGATCGGCTGATTCTGCGTGGAATTCATCCAGCAGCGTCGCGCGCGGTACGGAGCGACAGTCGTTCTCGGTGCAGCCGGTGCGGCGTGAGCCCGAGAGCATCTCCATGTAGCCGGGCAGAGAGACGAAGTTGGGACCGGAGGCGAAGAAGCCTGTGGTGCCGGGGGCGCCGAGTGTCGCGCCCTCGCGTTCGAGTGCGGCGATTTCGGGCACCAGCTGCTCGCGCGTTGGAGCGGTGGGCGTGGCGAGCCAAGCTTGGTTCGCGCCGTGGAAGACGTCCTGCCAGCGTACGCCGTCGATGACGACGAGTACGACCAGCGGGCGGAGCGAGGGTGCACTGGGCTCGATGCTTTGGGGCGCGCCGGTCAGGGGCGGGCCGGGCGGCGAGTGCATGCAGCTGACGACGCTGGTGGCGGCGACCCCGAGCAGGTGCCAGGCGCTGAACGTGCTGGCTTTGGATAGAGAGAAGACGCGCACCATGAAGGAGAGACTCACGGACAGTGAAACTGAATGATTGAAGTGACGAGCGGGGAGAGACGCGGTGCCGTTCTCGTCACGTCATGGAGACGAGACCGGCGGCGGGAACGTCGGGCTCGAGAGACAACTCTCGGGGACAGGTCTCCCTTCCCCTGTACGGACCGGCGCGGCCCTGGGCGAAGGGCCGTTTGACGTTTTGTCAGGTTTGGGGGCCTCGGGCCCGTCCGCTCTGCCAACCTGGCGGCCCGTCTGGGCTGCGGAGGGCGCTAGATTGGTGAATTCAGCCGTTTTTCCGGCCATTGACCGCTGGCACGCCTCTCGCTTTAAGGGTCTCGGCTCCGTGCGCCCGCGCCTCGGCATGGCGGCCCTTCGTTCCCCTTCGAGCTGCGCATCCGTTCGGTTGTTTTCGTGTCGGTCGACGTCTTCATCAAACGCTATTTTAGTGCGCTGCTGCTCGCGGTGGTCGCGCTTGCGGCTTACTTCCAAGCTCGCGGCGTTGCCTATTTGTTGTCGGCTGCATTGGCGCCCGAGACGGCTCTGGCTTTGCCACCCATCCCGCCTGTGGCCGTCGAGAGCATCAACCGCCCCCAGGCCCTAGCCATTCACGAACGCAACCCGTTCGATTCAGTGACGGGTCCGTTGATTGGCACCGAGGTCGACATGCCGGATCAGCCCAAGCGTGCCCTCGACGTCAGTGATCCGTTGAGCGTGCCCGTCTGTCCGGGCGTGAAGATCTTGATCCTGACCGAGTCGGACGTGCCCACCTGGTCTTTCGCTGCCATTCAGGGACCGGGCGAGGCGCATCCTTTCTTGCGCCGCGTGGGTGACAGCGTGGGCGACAAAAAGATTGCCTACATCGGCTTCAATCCTCGCAACCAGAGCCCCACGGTGTGGTTCGAGAGCGACAGCCTGTGCCAATCGTCGCTGTTTGGCCTCGAACCGCCACCGGCGGTGGCCAAGGCCGAAACGCCTGCCGCCGAGCCCGGCAAAGTCGGCTCGCGCGCGGTGAGCCCCGAGATCGCCTCCAAGATCAAGAAGATCAGCGACACCGAGTACGAGATCGATCGCAGCGCGGTCGACAAGATCCTCGAAGATCAGACGGCGCTCATGCAGTCGGCGCGCATCGTGCCCGAGCAGAAGGACGGCAAGGTCGTGGGCGTGCGCCTGTTCGGCATTCGTCCCGAGACCCTGCTGGGCACCATGGGCTTTCAGAACGGTGATCGGCTCGAGCAGATCAACGGCTTCGACATGGGCAGCCCCGAGAAAGCCCTCGAGGCGTACGCGCGCCTCCGCACCGCCGGCAACCTAGCCGTGAAACTCAATCGCCGTGGCCAGCCGGTCAACGTCGACTACCGCATCAAATGATCCGTGACCGTGAGCCCTTCGTGACCGCACAAATTCCTTCGTCCACCCGTCTCTTGCGCAAGCGTGGCTTGCGCGGCCCCTCTGCGCTCGGCGCTATCCTGTTGCTCTCGGTGAGCAGTAGCTGGGCGCAGCGCGCGCGCCCGCCGCGCGCTCAGAAGGCGCCCGCGCCCACGCCTGCCGCCACGACGCCAGAGCCTCCTCCCGAGCGCGAGCCGCCCGGCGCCGCCTCCGATTTGCCAAGCACGATGGACAAAATCGCGGCAGCAACCGACATCGAATACAGGCCGATGCCCGGCGGCCACAAGGTGAAGTTCAACCTGCAAGACGCCGATCTGGCCGAGTTGGTGAACCACATCAGCGGCATGACCGGTCGGCGCTTCATTTACGGCGCCAAGGTGCGCACCATCAAGGCCACGGTCGTTTCACCCGAGCCGGTGACGCTCGAAGAAGCGTACCAGGCGTTCCTGTCGATTCTGGACGTGAACGGCATGACCGTCGTGCCGCATGGTCGTTTCCTCAAGATCGTCGACAGCGCGGGCATCACGGCCCTGAGCACGCCCGTCTACGATCGCGGCGCGCCCGTGCCGAACTCCGATTCCTACGTCACGCGCATCTACCGCACGCGCTATGTGAGCGCCGACGAAGCCGCGCAGCTCTTGTCCAAGTTCAAGAGCAAGGAAGGCGACGTCACCGCCTACAGCAACGGCAACTTGCTGATCATGACGGACACGGGCTCGCAGATCCGGCGCATGGTGCGCATCGTCGAGGAAATCGACGTCGGCGGCGCCGGGCAGCAGATGTGGATCGAGAAAATCAACCAAGGCAATGCGCCAGAAATGGCGCAGCGCATCAACGATTTGTTCGAAATCGGCCAGGGCAATGGCGGCGGTCTGAGCAAGGTGATCGCGGACGAACAGACCAACTCGCTGATCGTGGTCGGTACCGGTGACTCCTACAACAAGCTGCTGCAAATCGTGCGCAAGCTCGACAGCCGTCCGGGTGAAGCTGGGCGCGTCCATGTCTTGCCGCTGCAGCACTCGGTGGCCGACGAACTGAGCAAGACGTTGCAGCAGATGCTGTCGGGTCAGACTTCGCGTGCGTCGGGCAAGGGCGGCAGCCCGCAAGCAGGCGGCGGCGGCGACGCGGGTGGCATGTTCGAAGGCGACGTCAGCGTCACGGCCGACGTGGCGACCAACGCTTTGGTCGTCACCTCTTCGCCGCGCGATTTCGCGCAGCTGCGTATCGTCGTGGACAAACTCGACCAGCCGCGCCGTCAGGTCTTCATCGAGGCCGTGATCATGGACGTCGGCGTCAGCGACACGAACACGCTGGGCTTCTCGTGGCACGGCGGCTTTCAGGAGAACGTGACCGGCACCGGGCCCTCGACCTTCTTGGGCGGCTTCAATGCAGGAAAATCCGTCGGTTTTCCAGCGGATCCGAGCGCCCTCCAAGGCTTCGCGGCCGGTGTCCGCGGCGCGGACTTGCCCGGCACCTCGAACTTGCTGGGCACGGGTCTCAGCATCCCGGCCTTCGGCGTGGTGGTGAACGCGCTGGCCAGTTCGGGTCGCGGCAACGTGCTGGCGACGCCGCACATCATCGCCACCGACAACGTACCAGCCGAAATCAGCGTCGGTGAGAACATCCCGCTGCAGACCAACATCGCAGGTGGCGGCGCGGGCGGCGCGGGTGGCGCTCTGGGCGCTCTCGGCGGCCTGGGCGCTCTCGGTGGCTTCAACGCCCAGCGTCAGGACGTGGGCAACAAGATCAAGGTGACGCCGCACATCAACGAGTCGTCGCAGGTGCGGCTCGAGATTCAGCAAGAGAGCAGCTCGGCTGGCACGCCCGTCGGTACGCTCGGCGCCATTCCAATCACGAAGCGCACTGCCAACACCACGGTGGTGGTGAAGGACCAACAGACGGTCGTCATCGGCGGCCTGATGAAGGACGAGTACGTCACCTCGAAGGACAAGGTCCCCATCCTGGGCGACATTCCGGTGCTGGGCTTCCTGTTTTCGAGCACGAAGCGCGAGACGCGCAAGGCCAACCTGCTGTTGATTCTGACGCCCAGCATCATCCGCGAGCAGGACGACCTGCGGAAAATTTTCGAGCGCAAGATGCAGGAGAGGCAGGAGTTCATCGATCGCTACTTCGTGTTCGCGACCGATCAGTGGAAACCGCCGACCGACTACACGCGCGCCAACGGTCTGCTCGAGGACATTCGCCAGGCCTACTTCGAGATCGAGGAGGCCAAGCGCCTCGAAGAAGAGCTCAAGCCGCGCGAAGTCAGCGAGCACCTGCCGAGCGAGCCGATCGATCTGCCTTCGGGCACCAAGGGTGGCGCCGGTGACAGCAGTGGCGGCAGTGGCGGCAGTGGCCGTCCGGGTCGCACACGCCAAGCGCCTCAGTCGGTGCCGCCGCCGACGCCGGCCTCACCCACGGGTGACAACGGCGCGCGCATGCGCCGCCCGATCGAAACCGCCCAGGTGGGCCCCACCCTGCGTGTCGCACCTGGCGCACGCAGCGTACCCGTCGAGTCCGTGGAGTAAGCCTGGTGGATCCATCGCGCGCCATCGGCAACATTCTCGAGAAGCACGGTGTGCTCTCGGCCGAGGTCCTGGCAGGCCTCTACGAGCAGATGCGTGAGCGGCCTGGCCTGTTGGTCGAAGTGGCCGTGGCCCAGCGCGCAGCCAGCGAAGAGCAGATCGCCCGCGCGTTGGCGCTCGAGTGCGGCCTCGATTTCATGGAGAAGATCGATCCAGCGCAGGTGCCACTCGAAGTAGCCACCCGCCTGCCGATTGGTTACGCCAAAGCACAAAAGGTGCTTTTGATCGCCGATTCGGCGGATTTTGCCGAGGTACTCTGCGCCGATCCGCTCAATCTGAGTGCGCTCGACGACGTACGCGCCCTGCTCGATCGTCCGGTCGTGGCGATCGTGGCCACGCCCAGCGTGGTCGTCGATGCCATCAATCGCGTTTACGAGCGCCAGGACACGATGGGCGACCTCGAGTCCAAGGACCGCGACGAGCAGGACGACCAAGTCGACTTGCTCGACTCGGACGACGACGCGCCCATCATCCGTTGGGTCAACACGCTGTTCTCTCAGGCAGTCAAGGAGCGCGCCTCCGACATTCACATCGAGCCCGAAGAGAAGGAAGTGATCGTGCGCTACCGCGTCGACGGTGAGCTCTACATCGCTCGTCGCGCCAGCCGTCAGTTCATGAGCTCCGTCATTGCGCGCGTGAAGATCATGTCGGGCCTCAACATCGCCGAGAAACGCCTGCCGCAAGATGGCCGTATCTCGCTCAAGATCGCCGGCCGTCCGCTCGACGTGCGCGTCTCGACGGTACCCACGAGTCGCGACCACGAGCGCATCGTCATGCGCCTGTTGCAAAAGACGAATATCCTGCTCGATCTGAGCGATCTTGGCTTCAGCCCGCGCGACTTCTCGCTGATGGATGGCCTGATCCAGCGCCCGGACGGCATCATCCTCGTTACCGGTCCGACCGGTTCGGGCAAGACCACGACGCTCTACGGCTGCTTGAACCGCATCAACAAGCCGAATATCAACATCCTCACGGCCGAGGATCCGGTCGAGTACGAGCTGGGCGGCATCCACCAGATCCCCGTCAGCGCCAAGATCGGCCTCACTTTCGCCAGCGCCCTGCGCGCCTTCTTGCGCCAGGATCCGGACGTGATCATGGTGGGCGAAATTCGCGACAAAGAGACGGCCGAGATTGCCATGCACGCGTCGATGACGGGCCATCTCGTGCTCTCGACCCTGCACACCAACGACTCGGCCGGCGCCGTCACGCGCTTGGTCGAAATGGACATCGAGCCCTTCTTGGTGCGCTCGACGGTGATCGGCATCTTGGCGCAACGCCTCGTGCGCGTGCTCTGTCCGCACTGCCGTGAAGCCTACGAGGCGACGCCCTACGAACTCGAGCAGCTCGGTCTGGATCCGCGGCGCACGCGCTGGCGTGACAACCGCAAGGTTTCGTCGCGCTACAACCTGCCGGGCGTCAAATACGAGCCCGTCGGTTGGCGCGAAGCGACCCCGCCCATCTTCTATCGTGCGATGGGGTGCGAGCAGTGCGACAACAAGGGCTTCACCGGTCGCCGCGGCATTTACGAGATGATGATCGTCGACGACATCGTCGGTGGGCTCGTACTGGCCAACGCCGATGCCCAAACCATCAAGCGTGCCGCTCAAGAGTCCGGCATGGACACCATGCGTGACGACGGAGCACGCAAGGTGCTCGAAGGTCGCACCACGGTCGAAGAGGTCGTGGCCGCTACACAAGAGGACGTCGTCGTCGACGAATGAGCCATGGCAGTCTTCGAGTTCACCGGCATCCACGAAGCGGGCGGCAAATCCGTCAAGGGCTACCGCGACGCGGATAATCTGCGCGCGCTACGCACTTTGCTTCGCAAAGAAGGTGTCATGCTCACTTCGGCCCAAGAAGGTGCCGAAAAGAAGAAGAAGAAGCCGACTTCCGACGTCGATCCGTTCGCCTTTCTCAAGCGCGTCAGCGCTTCCGACGTGGCTGTGATGACGCGCCAGCTGGCGACATTGGTGCGCGCAGGAATTCCGCTGGTCGAGTCGATCAGCGCCTTGACCGAACAGGTCGAAAAAGAGCAGCTCGTGCGCGTGCTCTCCACCGTGCGCGACAACCTGCGCGGCGGCACCAGCTTCGCCAAATCGCTGGCCGAGCACCCCAAGGTATTTCCGGCCTTGTACGTGAACATGATCGCCGCCGGCGAGGCCTCCGGCAGCCTGGAAGCGGTGCTCGAGCGCCTGGCCGACTTCATGGAGGGCCAAGCTCGCCTGGCTAGCAAGGTGAAGGGCGCGTTGGCCTATCCGGTCGTGATGCTGGTCTTTGGTACGGCGCTCGTCAGCTTCCTGATGATCAGCGTCGTGCCCAAGCTGACGAGCATTTTCGACAATCTTGGCCAGGCGTTGCCTTGGTACACCCGGCTGCTCATCTTCGTCTCCAATACCATCGCCAACTACTGGTGGCTCATCCTGATGGTGTTCGTTGGCTCGGCTTACGCTTTCGCGCGTTGGAAGAAGACCGAAGCGGGTGAATACAAGTGGGACAGCTTCTGTCTGTCCGTTCCGATCTTCGGTCGGCTCAACCTGCTCGTGGCCCTGGCTCGTTTCACGCGCACGCTGGCCACGCTGTTGGCGAGCGGCGTGCAGCTGCTCCAGGCCATGGAAATCGGCCGGAACGTGCTCGAAAACGTCAAGCTCGAAGGCGTGATCACCGCGGCCATCGGCTCGATTCGCGAAGGCGAAAGCATCGCCGAGCCGCTCAAGCGCAGCGGTCAATTCCCGCCGATGGTGACGCACATGATCGCCGTCGGTGAAAAGTCGGGTCAGCTCGAGGCCATGCTCGAAAACGTGAGCAAAGCCTACGAGTCCGACGTCGAGACGCGCATCGCGGCTCTCACGAGCATGCTGGAACCCGTCATGATCATCGGCATGGGCGGAGCCGTTGGCTTCATCGTCATCGCCATCATGATGCCGCTCATGGAGATGAACAATTTGGTTCAGTGATCACCATGGCTGCACTTCGAGGTCGCAAGGCGCGTGAACGCCGTATCTTCTTCCCCTGGGAGGGTCGCTCGGGTCTGCGGCGCTTCTTGGTGCTTGGCCGCGTCGGTCCGGCGGCGCTCGCCTGCGCCGTCCTCGTGTTCGTCTGGTGGGTCGGGGCGCGCGAACGGCTCGCCTCGGGCGAGCGACAGACGCGAGTCGGCCTCACGCTCGTGCGCCAAGGCGTCGAGCGCTACCTGGCCGAACACGCAGGCGGCTGTCCCGAGCGTCTCGAGCAGGTGTTGCCTTATTTACACAAGAAGCAGCTGCCGATCGATGCCTGGGGCCGCCCTTTTCGCTTGGTCTGCCCGGGCGAACCTGCTGGTCAGAGCTACGTCTTGATGAGTGACGGCCCCGATCGACAGCCCGGTGGTCTCGACCGCATCGAATTCTGAGCCCCGACTCGACCTAGCTCAACCATCCTTTCTTCGAACTCCAACTTCACCCTTCCTATCAACCAGGAGCTTTTCATGAAACACGACGACCGAATCTCACTCAGGGCACTCCGCAGAGCGGCCCAACGCGGCATGACGCTGATCGAAATCATGATCGTGGTTGCCATTATCGCCATGGTCGCCGGCGGCGTGGCTGTCGTAGCCATCCCCAAGATGAAGGAGGCGCAGATCAAGACCGCCGAGACCGCCGCGCGCACCGTGCGCAGCGCCGTGGGTCAGTGGCAGCTGTCGAACAACGACTACGCCTCGTGCCCGACCATCAGCCAGCTCGTGCAGGACAAGCAGCTCGATTCCGGCCAGAACACGGCGGATCCGTGGGGCGCGGAGTTCAAGATCAGCTGCGAAAACGACGAAGTGGTTGTCAGTTCGCCCGGGCCCGACAAGAAGCCGGGAACCAAGGACGATCTGGTCGTGCCCAAGGGCGCAACCGCGCCCATTCAATGAAGCCATTGTTCGACGAGTGATGTGCCGTGACGACCTCGAACCGAACAGATGGGACCTCCTGCCCGCGACCTCTGGGTCGTGAGCGCGGAGGACCGTCGGTTCGGTGGCACGCTGCAGCACGCGGCATGACCCTGATCGAGCTGTTGATCGTGATTGCGCTGATCGCCATTTTTGCCGGCACGTTGCTGTTCGGTACTGGCGTCTTTGGTGGCGCCGAGCAGCGGGCGGCCGCGTCGCTGGTCGTGGTCGGCGTGCGCAAGGGGCTCGCCCGCGCGAACGCGACGGGCATGCCCGTTCGACTCACCCTCGATTTCGAGACCAAGCGCGTGGTGCTCGAGGAGTCGAGCTCGGTGCTGGCCCTGCGCGAAGCGCCGCTCAAGAAGAACGAGACGCAAGCCGATCGCATCCTGGCGCAGGCAGAAAAGGAGAGCGACCAGATCGTCGCCGGTCCGGTGCCGCATCGGCCCGAGTTCCATGCGCTGGACATCCTGGGCCAAGATGGAGATTCGCCGGGCCGCCAGTTCGGTTCCAAGACGGAGCTGCGGCTCGTACAGACCGAGCACGACGAAGAACCGGTCACCAGCGGCCGGGCGCACCTGTTCTTTTGGCCTGGTGGGGTCACCGAGCGCGCGGTCGTGCAAATCGGACAAGGCGACAACGACGGTCTCACCGTGGTGATTAGTCCGCTCACCGGGCGCGCCCGCATCGAGCGCGGCCGCATCGACCTGCCCGAAGGCAAACTGGGCGACGAGTTCTCCGAACGGGAGGAGCCATGAGCCGCCGGGTGCGCGCCACGCCGCGCGGCTTCACGTTGATCGAAGTCATGGTGGCCGTGACGATCTTGGGCCTCGGGCTGACGATGATCTTGAGTTCGCAGGTCGGCTTGTTCGCCAGCGTACAGCGCGTGCAGAACGAGACCGTCGCCACCAGCCTCATGCGCTGCAGGATGACCGAGATCGAGCTGGAGCTGATGATCAAGGGCTTCCCGCTCATCGATCAGAACGACAACGGCGAGTGTTGCGAGGACGAGGATACGCCCGGCTTCACCTGCTCCTGGAAGGTCGAGACGATCGAGCTGCCACAGCCGGCGATGATCAAGGACAACAAAGCCACGCAAGCCGACGCGATGAAGAACGCCAAGTCGGCGCTCGGCGGCAAGGATCCGTTGAGCGCGCTCGCCAGCGCGGCACCTTCGGGCTCGGCTGGCTCGACCGTCCCTCCGGGCTTACCGGGCATGGGCGCGCTCGGCGCTTTGGCCTCGATGGAGGACACGAAGGGCGCGACCTTGGGCCCCAATGCCAAGCCGGCCGACGTGGCTTCCAGCTTCGGCGCCGCTGCTCCTGCGGGTCCGGCCGGCATGGCCACGATGGCCATGGGCCTCGTCTACCCGACGCTCAAGCCCATGCTCGAGGCCAGCATCCGCAAGGTCAGCGTCCAAGTGCTGTGGTCGGAGGGCCGCAAGGAGAAGAACTTCTCGGTCGTGCAGTACCTGACCGATCCGCGCAAGGGCTCACTCAACCCCAATGCAGCGGCCGGCCTCGATGCCATCAACCAGATGATCAATCCCGGGAGTGACTCGGCCACGACGAGCGGCACGGGAACCGGCACGACCGGTTCCTCGAGCAGCGGGAGCACCAAATGAATCTCGCGCGCCGCTCGCGTCGCGCCTCAACGCGCGGCCTCACACTCGTCGAGCTGCTCGTGGCCATGTCCATCTTGGCCTTCATCAGCATCATGATGTACACGGCCGTCGAGGGCATGCGGCGCAGCCGCGAAGGCGTCGAGCGCATCTCGGATCGCTACCGCGAGGGGCGCATGGCCATGAGCCGCATGGTGCGCGAGCTGGGGGCTGCTTACTTGTCGGAGCACGCCCCCATTCAGCCGTCGCTGCGCGCCGTCAGGAACATCTTCAAAGCCGAACGCGGTTCACCGGCTTCGCGCGTCGACTTCAGTTCGTTCGCCAATCGCCGGCTCCAGACCGATGCCCGCGAGACGGACCAGATGGAAGTCAGCTATTTTGGCAGCGAAGATCCGGAAGCCAAGGGCAAGATCGATCTGGCGCGGCGCGTGAGTGCCCGCGTCGATGACAAACCGATCGAAGGCGGACGTGTCGACGTGCTGGCGACCGACATCGATTTGTTCTTGCTCGAGTACCTCGACCCGCTCACCGGCAAGTGGCGTGAAGAATGGGACAGTAGCTCGACGATCGCGCAGAGGGGCCGCCTGCCACTCCAGGTCAAGATCGTGCTCGTGCTCAACGGGGGTTCTCGCAACTCCAGCACGGGCACGAGGAGCAAGCTGCGCCTCGTCACCAAAATGCCGATTTTCATCCAAGATCAGTTGAGCTTCGCACTCAAATGACGGCGCCCAGCGAAAGCCCTGGCGGCGTGTTGCCTCTCGATCCGCCTCTCGACGCTGCTCGGGCGGCGCTCGGCGCGCTGCGGCGGACGCGCGCTCTGCGCTCGCGGCACAAGCAACGCGGCGTGGCGCTCATCATGGTGCTCGGCACGCTGACTCTGCTGTCCGTGATGCTCACCGAGTTTCAGGATTCGACTTCGGCCGAACTCGGCAGCTCGGTTGCCGCACGCGACCAGCTCAAGGCCGAATACGCAGCGATTTCGGCCATCAACCTCACGCGATTGCTGATCGCGGCCGAGCCGACGATCCGCACGGGCGTGGCGCCGCTGTTCATGATCGCCATGAAGCAGGCGCCGCCGCAGATCCCAGTCTGGGATTTCTCGGACGCCGTTCTGGGCGCGTTTGGTGACGCCGAAGGCGGCCAGGCGTTCGCGAACTTGTCGGGCACCACGTTGTCCGATGGTCGCAACTTGGGCATGGAGGGCGCGGGTTTTCGCATCCAAGTCGTCGACGAAGACTCGAAAATCAACTTCAACCTGGCTGCGCGAGCCGATTCCTTCTCGCAGCAGCGCATGGCCGAGCAAATTTTGGCACTGATCGGCGGGGCGCAATACAACGAGATGTTTCAAGCTCGGGATGCGGATGGCAACGCAGCCGATCGCCTGACCATATGCGGAGCGTTGATCGATTGGGTCGACCCCAACATCGATTTGAACGTCTGCAATCCGCGCGCCGAGACCGCCGTGCAGGCCGGCTCCGAGGACAGTTACTACCAGCTCTTGCCCACGCCTTACCAACGCAAGAACGCGGGCTTCGACAGCCTCGAAGACATGCGCCTGGTGCGCGGTATCACCGACGAGTTCTGGAACACCTTCATCCAACCCGATCCCGACAACCCCGATTCGCGCGTGGTCACCGTCTGGGGTTCGGGACCGATCAACGTCAACACCGCCAACCCGCAGACGCTGCTCACCTTGGCCTGCCACAAGGCCGTGCCCAACACGCCGCTGTGCATCGATCCGCTGCTGCAAGCGAAGTTCTTGGCCTCGCTGAAGATGGCGGCCATGTTCACGCCGGGCATTCCATTGTTTCCCAACCCGAAGGCCTTCCTGTCCGCGCTCGCGGGCAAGGGCATGGTCGGTACGATGATGGCAGCCATGGGCATTCCGCCTATCAAATTGCTGTCGGCCAGCGAAGTGGAGAAGGCGGTCTCGGTCGAGAGCAAGGTGTTCTCGATCTATGCGACCGGCTACGTCCGCTCCGGCACGCGCGAGACGCGCACGCGCGTCCAGGCCGTCATCGATCTGCGCGGCGCGCCGCCGCCCGGCACTGCCGAAACGCTCCGTATTCAAGGCCAATTGCAGCAGGCGACCGGCCAGACTCCCGCGACGCCTCCCGCCGGCACGACCCCGGGCGCGACCGGAGCCAACGGCTTGCCCGCCGGCTTTGCCGAAGGCGGCATCGCCTCGGCGCTCATTCCCAAGGCCGGCGGCAGCTTTCTCTACTATCGCGTCGACTGACGCGCATTGACCCATGATTGATCGAAGAGGAACCTCCGCCCCATGAGCCGCGTCATTGGAATCGATCTCCGCCTGAGTAAGGTGCGAGCCGTCGTACTGAAAGCGGTCTACCGCAAGCTCGAACTCGAGGCCTTGAGCGAAGAGAGCTTGGCCGATCATGCGACCCCGGCCGATGCCGTGCGCGCCTGCATCACCCGCTTGGGCGGGCTCGACGGGCATCGTGTGGACACCATCGCTGCCAGTCTGGATGGCTCCAAGGTCTTCGTGCACTTGTTGACGTTGCCGCCCAGCGCCGAAAAGCGTTTGGAAGAACTGCTGCCCTTCGAACTCGAGGCTCAACTGCCGGTCGACATCGACGACGTCGTCTACAGCCACGAGCTGTTGCCGCGTCCGCGCGGTTCGAAGCAAGCCCTCGAGGTGCTCACGGTCTCGGCTCGCATCGAGCACGTGCGCACCCGCATCGAGCAGATCAAGGGTGCGCTCGCCCGCGAGCCTGATCGGGTGGGAGCCTCGGCCATCGAACTCGGACAGCTGGTGCACGTCTGTTCGCTGTTGCGCTCGCCCGAGCCCATTGTCGTGGTCGATATCGGCGACGACGGCACCGATCTGTGCTTGCTGGTCGGCGGCAGTGTGCGAGGTGCGCGCAGCCTGGGCCTGGGCGTGAGCGCCTTCCCCGCGCGGGCCAAGAGCATGACGGCCCAGATGCGCCAGACGCTCGCGGGCTTCGAGGCGCTGTCAGGCGGCCCGGTCAAACGCTTGTTCGTCTCGGGCGAAGGCCTCGAGTTGCCAGGAATTTTGCCCTATTTTCAAGCCGAGCTCGGTATCGAAACGAGTCCGCTGCCCGAACTCTCGTTCGAAGGCATGAAAGAGAACGACCGGGTGCGCTTGCCGGCTTTCGCGCGCGCCTTGGGTGCTGCTCTGCATGGCGCTCGCGGCAAAGGGTTCGATCTGCGCCAGGGTCCGCTGTCGTTCCAGCGCGGCTACAGCTACCTCAAGGATCGCGCGCCGCTCTTGCTTGGCATGAGCGCTGCCGTGGTCACTTCGTTCCTATTTTCGACCTGGGCCGAAGGGCGCGCTCTCGACAACGAGCACACGGTGCTCGCGGCGCAGCTCGAGCAGATCACCAAAGCGACACTGGGTGAGGCCACCAGCGATCCGGACGAAGCTCAGGCCCTGCTCGATCGAGCGCGCAAGGCCAAGCCCGAGGATCCGATGCCGTACATCGATGGTTTCGGTGTGGCAGTGGCCTTCGCCGAGACGTTGCCCGCCGACATCAAGCACGACGCCGAACAGCTCGAATTCTCCAAGGGCAAGCTGAAGTTGCGCGGCATTGTCGACTCGACCGATCAGGTGCAGCGCATCGCCAAGGCGCTCGACGAGCACCGCTGCATCGAAAACTCGACCGTGACCAAGATCTCCCAAGTCGTGAACAGCGAACGCGAGCGCTACATGCTCGAGGCCGACGTGCGCTGTCCCGAGGATCCGCCCGATCCCAAGCAGCTCGCGGCGCTCCAGAAGGAGAAGGCCGAGAAGGCCGCCCAGGATGCCGCGAAGGAGGAGACGCCGTGAGCCTCAAGACTCGATTCGATCAGCTCGCCGTGCGCGAGCGTAAACTGTTGGTCGCCTTTGGCAGCATCTTGGCTGTGCTGGTCCTAGTGCTCGTGCCGCTGGCCGTGGGCATGTCGGTCGGTAGCCAAGAGGACGAAAACCAAGCCTTTCGCGACGTCATCCAGCAGATCAGCGACGAGCGGGTCGCACTTTCGCGACGCCAAGAAGAAGAGGCGCGGGTCGCTCGTCGCTATGCGTCGCCCGCGCCGACCCTCGCGGGTTTTCTAGCCGACGCCGCGGACAAGACAGGTGTCGACATCCCCGAAACTCAGGACCGCTCGGCCGTGCCCCATGGCAAGACCTTCAAGGAGCGGCAGACGCGCATTCGCCTGAGCAAGGTGGGCATGCTCGCGCTGTCCAACTTCCTCGAGAAGATCACGCAGACGGGCTATGCCGTGCAGGTTTCGCACCTCGACATCCAAAAGCGCGGCGCCAACGACGACGAGTACGACGTGGACATCGACGTGAGCGCCTTCGACCGCGAGGAAGCCAAGAAAGCTGCCCCCAAGTCCAGGACCAAGGCCGATCCGGACGCCCAGGAACCCAGCGAATGAAAAAGATTCAGCTCAGCCCCATCGGGCGTCAGCTGGCCCAGTGGCTCGGCATCGGCGCTTTCTACTTGCTGAGTCTGTTCGTTTTCTTGCGGCTCACTTTTCCTTACGACACGCTCAAGCAGCGCGTCCTGTCCGAGTTCAACCAAAGTCAGACCGACAAGCGACTCGAAATCGACGACATGAGCGGCTACTGGCTTTTCGGCATCGAGGCCGACGGCGTGCGTCTCATCTCCCTCGATCGCACTGTCGTTGCGGCTGGTGAGACCGCGCCGCCGCCCGACGTGCTGGCGATCGACAACGTGTCAGCCAGCGTTTCGCTGCTGTCCTACCTCTTCGGCACGTTGAACGTCAGCTTCGGTGCCGAGCTAGGTGGAGGCGAGATGGACGGTACGTTCAAACAGAGCGACACCGATTCCTACCTCGAGATGACTGGCGAATCCGTGGACATTTCGGGCCTCACCTTGCTCTCCAAGGGTATCGGTCTGCCGCTCGGCGGCAAACTGTCTGGTCAGCTCGATTTGCATTTGCCGGAGAAGAAGGCCCAAAAGGCGGAGGGCAAGATGGAGCTTGCGATCGTGGATTTGTCCGTCGGCGACGGCAAGGCCAAGGTGCGCAACACCATCGCTCTGCCCAAACTCTCGGCAGGCGACCTCAGCTTGAAGGCCGAGGTTGCGGCCGGTCGGATGGATATTTCCGAGTTCGCGTCGAACGGCGGCGACTTTCAGCTGTCTGCGGACGGCAAGGTGCGCCTGCGCGAACCGTTCGAACGCAGCGTGGCGGACCTGAATGTATCGTTCAAATTCAAGGACGCTTACACGAGCAAAAGCGACCTGACGAAGAGCATCTTCGGTTCGCCCGACGGCAAGATCCCAGGCTTGTTCGACATGGACCCTCAGGTGCGGCAGGCCAAAGGGGATGACGGCTTCTATCGTTGGCGCGTGACCGGTCTGCTGACGCACCCGAGCTTTCGGCCTGGCAACAAGATCAACGCGCAACCCGCCGCGTCCGCCGCCGAACCCTCGGACGACGAATAGGCTCAGAAAAACTGGGATTGGGGCTCTTAGTATCCGGGGGGTTTCGGCCGTAGCTGGATCCTGAGAGCGTCTCTCGACAGGGGTCATGGCTTCTTTTCGCTTTACTCCAACCATTCGTTTGGACGTTCAACCGAGCGATCTCGCGAATTTCGACGCGCTCCACGATCTGCTTCTCGCGCTGAACGACCCGTACGCCGCCGGCGGAGACCTGACGCAGCACATCGAGCGCATCCCGCTGCTCAGGGCGCGCCTCCTGCGCACGGCCCGCCTCAAGACGGGTCATCTGGACATGACGGAGCTGGGCCGTGCTCTGGCTATGCTGGGCAACAAAGGTCTCGAGATTGAGCTTTTGCAGCTGCTCGAGGACATGACTATCGCCAAGGCCGACTTGGGCTCATGAAGGCGCTACTCGCCGACTTGATAGAGCGGCGCGTCGTGGCCCTGAGCGGGCCAATGCCCGGGATCGAGACCGCGTGCGTCGAGTTCACCAAGCAGCAGTCGGTTGATTGCCGCGTCGAACTCGAACCAAGCCAAAGGCCCGGGAAGCCGACTTTCCAGCGTGATCAAGCGGTGCGGTTCGTTCAACAAGACGCGCTCGAGTCGGGCCCGCAGATCGAGTTCCGCGTGCGTAGAGTTGGAACGCGTGCACAGGACAAGGGTCGCATTCCGTCCGTGCAAGCTCTGCAGCGGGCCGTGCATGAACGACAGCAGCTCGATCGCGTGGGGCAGGGGCGCAAACAGCCCTTCTTGCCACTTCCAGCACAGCGACGGCAAGAGCGGAGCGAGTTCGCCGACTGCCAAGAAGACCGCCGGATCCGCGTCGAGTCGCGAGCGAGGTTCGTCGAACGTTCGGTCGACGGCGCCGGGGACTTCGTTCAGCCGTTCGCACCAACTGGGCCGAGCGCCTCGAGAACCGAGCCGTCGCGCGAGACGGAGCGCGGCGAGCGACGCGCACGCGGGGCCGACCAAACGCACGAGGCTCCCGCCTTCGCGCGCTGGGGGATGACTCCAGACGACCCCGCCAGCTTCCCGAAAACCGTCGAGGAGCGCGGCTTTCAGCGGGCCGTCCTTTTCGACTCCGGTGACGGTCGTGAGCAGGACGGCCGTTTGGTAGCGGCTTGCTTGGCGGAGGGCGAGCCGCGCGTTGGGACAGAGCCCCTGCGAAAACACGATCAATGCGGCTTCCCGGCCATCCTGCTCGCTCACGAAGCTCGAAGCGGGGACGAAGCGCGCTCGCCAACCCAGCTCGAGCAAGACTGCGACCAGGAGCTGCGCGGGACCCTCGGATGCGCCAATACCCGTGACGTCGATTCGAGACTCGAGCGCGAATGCGGGCGACAACTCGGGTTCGGGGGCGTTGAGCAGCTGCGCGAGTTCGCCCGCGAGCGTCTCGGCGCGTGCCCGCAAGTCGGCGGTACTGGCGGGCCCGCCGGAAAGCGTGGTGGGGCGCGGGCGCTCTTCGTTCATGGCGACCGGTCTTGGTGGTTGGCCATGAGGCGCAGGTAGGCGACGATGGCGTCGAGATCGGTCTCGGAGAGATCGGGGTTGGGCAGCATCGCGCTATAGCGAAAGGTCTCGGGGTTCTTGATGAACGCGCGCACGTCCGCCTCGGGGCGGTACGAAAGGACGTTCTGCGGTACGTTGAGCTCCGGCCCCAACTTGCCGCCTTGACGGTTGACCGAATGGCAATGCAAGCACCGGCGCTCGAAGATGGCGTGTCCGGCCTGCGCTTGGGCGTTCGTGCCGAAGCCCCCCGGCGGCGCGGTACGCGCCGTTTCGGCAGGACCGGCGGAAGCGACGATGCGGCTCAGCGCCCACGGATGTGGGTAGACGTCGGTGTTGCCATGGCCGGGTCCGACCCAGACCACGTAGAGGGGCCCTGGATCGGCGCCGCGCGGTCCGATGGGTTGCCACGAGGCATGATCGAGATCCGCGAAAGCCAAGTAGACGTCGCCGACAAGCAAGCGTTGGCCCTCGATGGGCGTCTGATAGCCGTCCTTGGCTTCGAGCACGAAATGCGCGCGCTGCAGCTCGGCCAAACCCTTGCCGAAGCCTCGTTCGAATGCCGGCACGAGAGGTAGCGCGCGGTAGCGTTTCTTCTGCTTGTAGTAGGGGTCATCGACCTCGATCTCGACCGGCTTCTGCGCCCTGAGTAAGTCGTCGATGAGCAGTTCGCGCGGCTTTCCCTCCCACACGAAAGTCAGACTGCCGCTGATGCTCGGCGTCTGGCCGATTGTCTGGCTCGGCGTCTGGCTCGGCGTCGCAGTTTCGCCGGGCGTTGAACCCAGGCATGGGGGAGGCGTCTTCTCGCCGCTTTTGCAGGCCAAAAAAACGCATGCCGAAACGGCGCAGGCGCCGAGCCACGTGTTCGAGCTCATTCGAGCTCCGACGGGCTGATCCAGTGCACGAACAGGGGGAACGAGCCGTAGTACAGGACGTTGGGCACGACGCGCAGAGCATAGCCGGCGTCCGCTCCCGAAAGGATCCACAGATCAGCCACTGCCCAGAGCGCGTAGTAGCCGAGCGCGCAATGGCAGATCAGCGTGACGAAGCTGCGCTCGGCTGGCGCGAGTGTTCGGCGCGACAGAACGCCCCAGCGGTAGAGCGACAGCCAGAGCACGAACAGACACTCGTAGGCCAAGTACGTGTGGCGCGGATTGTCGAATAGCTCGGGAAAGAGAGCGAGCAAGCCGGCTTGGGCGAGAGGCACCGGCGCGGTGAGCAAGACAGCTCGCCACAGCCATCCCAGTCCGGATGCGCTGCCGCCGAAGCGTTCGGTCAGCACGAAAATACGCGCGTCTCCGAGCAGTACGAAGCCGAGGCCCAGCGCACTCGCCAGAGGCGAGGGGAGGGCGAGCCACGAACTCGTCGCCACGGCGTCGACCACCGCGAGCGTCGTGACGGCCCACAGATAGATGGCCAAGAAGGTTCGACGACGCGGTAAGAAGAGCGACAGAACGACGGGGACGGCCACCAGCAGCCCGGGCTGTTGCCAGGTGCTTTGGTAGAAGGCTTCGAACATCGGCTCTTTCTATAACCCGAGTGCTGGCGTTCGCACGGGCGTGATCCGAAGTACGCGCTGTTTCGTAGTAGAAATGCGCGGTCGACGGTCCCGATCTGTGTCACGTAGACGGATCCCGCCCGTGATCCTAGGCTTTGAAGAAGGGCATGGAAGAGGCACCCACCATTTCGACGACTCGCGTTCCGGCCAAGCCCGTGTTCAGTTGGCACCGGGCTCTCGAGTTCGTTTCGGTCGTCACGTTCGCGTTCGTGCAGGCCATGGGTTGGCTCGAAGTCTGGCGGCAGAGCACCGGGCTGAGTGGCATCTTGCTATTGGTTCTGGGTTCGGCTCTGGGCTGGTTCTTGTCCGACGCATCCTCGGGTCTCTTGCATTTTTGGGCCGACAACTACGGGCGCGAGAGCTGGCCGTTCGTCGGTTCGGCGTTCATCCGTCCGTTCCGCGAACACCACCGCGATCCACTCGCCATCCTCAAGCACGGCTTTCTGGAGACAAACGGTAACAACGCGCTCATTGCCTTGGTGGCTTTTTCGTGGGTGCCGTTCGTGAGCTCGGAGGGTTCGCGTGCGGTGACGCTGCTCGGCGTCACCTGCCTGAGTTGGGGCTTGTGGACGGTGGTCACGAATCAGATCCACGCCTGGGCGCATGCGTCGGAGGTCTCGGCGGTCGTGCGTGTTTTCCAGCGCTTGGGCGTCTTTCTGTCTCCTGAGCAACACGATCAGCACCACGAGCCCCCCTACCGTTCGCACTACTGCATCACCAGTGGTGTGCTCGACCGGCTATTTCGCCTTCGTCGCTCCTGGTGATGCCGCTCACCCCAGCGGAGCTTTGGCGAGCGCGACTCGGCACGGCCGCCGCGCTCGGCTTCGTGCTTTCGATGGCTCTGGCCATAGTCCGGTACCCCGTCGACGCGAGCGGACGCGGCTACGACTTCTTTGCCCACTACTGGTGCGATTTGTTCGATCCCGTTTCGGAGTCGGGCATGCTCAATCCGGCACGGTGGTGGGCCGTTCTGGGCATGGCGGCGCTCGGGCTCGGCCTGGCGTCGTCGTTCTGGTCGTTGCGCAGCGAACTCCGTGGCAGCGTGACGGCGCTTGGTTTGCTCGGCTCTTTCGGGGTGGCCGCGGTCGCTGTCGTCACCGCGCTCGGCCTGCTCGACCTGCACCTCGCTCTCATTCTGGGCACCGGTCCTGCGGGCCTGCTGGGGCTTGTCCTTGGCATCGTGCTGCAGAAACGGCGTGGCGCGTTCGCGGCCGCTCGCTCGGGCTATGTGCTTCTGGCCCTTGGAGCGTGGAATTTCGTCCAGTATGCGCGTCAGGCCGTCGGCGGCGCGGAGCGCTGGTCGGGCCTGCCCGCTGTCCAGAAGGCGGCCACCCTGGCCCTGCTAGTCTGGCTCTTGGTCGGCTTGTGGTTGCCGGCGCGGCGCGATGTAGGGAAGTGAAGTCGCGCAAAACGGGTCGGAACCGCGCTTGGACCCTGGTTTGTTGGACGCCTACGCGTGTAATCTGTGGCCGATGATCCCTCAAGAGATCGAGGACGCGCTGGCCCAAGGTCGAGTCCAGGAACTGGCTCCCTGGCTTGCCGATGGTCGTGCGGCTTCGCTGCTCCAGTGGTGCGCGCAGAACGTCGCGCGCGGCAACGTCGCCATGTCTGAACTCTTGGGCCGCGCCGTCCAGGAACCTCGCCTCGTCGACGAAGCTCGAGATGTGGCGCGCGATCGCATCGTGCAGGGGCCGCTGGTGGACGCCTTGTGTTGCGCGCCGCTCTTGGGTTCGGGCGACGAGCTGCTCTTGCCGCAGAATCAGGAGGCGCGAGCGCGCCTGGAGATCTTGATCTGGGAAGCGGGTGCGAGCGCCTTGCAAGTGCCTGAACTGGGTCGTTGGGTCTGGGGATCGAGCCAGACTTTCGACGTCGTCGTCGCCGAGCCAGCGCGTGGCTCACTGCGCGGACGCGTGCTCGCCGCGCGCTGCATCGAAATCAGCGTGCGTGGCATGCCGCCGCGCGTCGATCAGCAATTGCTCGGCCGCACGCTGCAGATCCTGCAGCCGCTGCTGCTGCATCCGGAACCGCTCGTTTCCACGCACGCGGCTCGCGCGCTGGGTCTGTTGGCCGGCACGGTCGAGCACCTCGAAGGCATGCTGCTCGATTGGCTCGGCGGCGAGTCGTTGGTCCTCCGTCAACGCGCCATGACCGCGTTCGCCTCGCTCCCCGCGCAGCGCCTGCGCATGCTCGGCCACGAGCTGGGCGCCGTGCTCGAAAACCCGGAGACCGAGGATTGGTCCCTGGCGGCCGCGGCCGCTGGTACGCCGTATCTGTTTCGCGGCGCGCGTGAGCGTTGGGACAGCATGGCTGCCCGCATCCTCGAGGGTGGCGGCGGAGCGGTGGCGGCGCGCGAACTGGCGCGCGGCCTGGGCACCTTGTGGCGCGGCTCATTCAACCACGACGAGATCCGCGCGCCGCTCAGCGAGCTGCGCCAACTGGCGCGCCGCGCGCGTACCGATTCGGTCGAGGAGTGGCGCGACTGGTTGGCGGTCATCGCGGCGACCGATCCGGTGGACGGCGCGGAACGCGATCCGCTCGACCTCGAGCTGGGCCTCGAAAACCTGGTGCATTTGGCGGCGCAGTACGACGACGAGGAGGCAGATGCGCGCGCCGCGCGCTTCGCCGAAAGCCTCTCGCGCACCTTCGAAGAGGCCCGCCGGGTCACGCTCGGCGGAGGCTCGCTCCGCCATCGCGCGTCGGGCATGAACGCACTGGAAGGCTGCGCCCGTTCGATGGCCTTGCGCCTGTGGGGACCGCAGCTCGCCACGCACCCACGCGGCGAGGCCGTACCCGAGCCCGAACTTGGCGAGACCTGGCAGATGATGGCGCGCTCGCCCACCGAGTTGCTCGACGTCATTCGCGAGCGCCGCCAGGCCGGCCAAGAACAAGCTTCTGATCTGGTCGCGCTCGAAGTGTTGGCCGTTCGGCTCGGCGGTTACGCGCTCGACGCCTGTGGCGACGACACCCAGCTCGGACCCGGTCGCGGCCCGACCGCTCACGACACGTGTCGTTGGCTCAGCAAGCTCGAGGGCGTGGCGGACGGTTCGCGTGAGCTGCCAGCGCCGCTCCGTACGGCGCTCAGCTCGGTGTTCTGGCGTTTGGTCGACACGACGCGTGGCACTGCGCTCGGAGAAGTCGACGACGTCGAATGGCTGGGCCCGTTCGCCGCGTGGTGGGCTCTGGTCATCGATCGACCTGCCTTGCTGCAACAGCTGACCACCGCGCTGCCGATGATCCGCGAAGGCGCTCTGGAGCGCTGCTGCGAGCTGGCCGACGCCATCCGCACGGCCGTCGCCTCCGGCGAACCTGGCGGCAAGTGGGGACCGGGAGCCGAACGCTCCCTCGCCGAACTCCACGCCTCTGGCACCGAACTGGCAGCGTCGCTCTCGGGTCTGGCGTCCGCGCTGTCGAGCTTCGACGGCTCCTCGGGGCGCACACCCGAGCTCGAGGCTTTGTGCCTCAACCTGGTGCTCGGCGCCGAGCGTCTCCAAGATGCCCTCGCTGATCCGGTCAAGGCGCTTCATCCTGCCGTCGCCTTCGGCGAAGATTTGCTGTCGCGCGCCACGACCGAGAATGCCCCGCGTATCGCCGCCCTGGTCACCCGCGCCATTCGTGCCCGCGAGCTTTCGATGCTCGACGTCTGGTTCACCTCGCTCGGCCCGGTCGCCTCGGCGCTGGTCGAAGGCGCAGTGCGTGAAGCCACGTTGCGTACCCCCCCTCCACCGCCCAGTCGCAAGAAGCTCGAGCCCGAGACGATCGAAGGCTACGAGCTCGTGAAACCGCTGGGCGAAGGCGGAATCGGCAAGGTCTGGCTCGTGCGCAAACCCGGAGCCGATCGGTTGTTCGTGCTCAAGATCCCCAAGGTCGAAGCCTTGGCTTCTGCCAGCGATACCGAGCGCGCGGGCATTCTCGAGTCGTTCGTCGAAGAGGCCAAGGCGCTCGCCGGTCTCTACCACCCCAACGTCGCCAACATCATCGACCGCGGCGTCTCCAAAGAAGTGCCATTCTTGGTGCTCGAGCTGTTGATCGGTGCCGATCTGCAGCAGTACTCGGCGGGAGGACTCCTCAGCTTATTCGAGTTGCGCCAGATCGTGCTCGACTCGTGCGCGGGTCTCGCCGCGCTGCACGGCGCCGGCCTGGTCCACCGCGACATCAAGCCAGCCAACATCTGGCTCCGCTTGCCGCTTGCCGGTGGTGAACGCTTCGACGCCCCCAAACACCGCGATCCGGCCGTCACGCGGCCGCTCTCAGCCGTCGTCATCGACTTTGGCATGGTGCGCCCCATGCGCGTTGCGGCCGAGGCCGCAGGGCGTTTCGTCGCAGGTACGCCGGGCTACATCGCGCCGGATCAGGTCCTCGACCCAATCGAACTCGACGGTCGAGCCGACGTGTATGCGCTCGCAGGCACCATCTACAACGTGACCACCGGGCGCGCCTTCTTCGACGACGTCGAGAACCCGCGCGACCGCATCTTCGCGCACATGCAAAAAGATCCGCTCGAAGACCCAGCGCGCGTGCAGGGCTACCCGGCGTCCCTGATCAAACTGCTCAAGGCAGCCACGGCCATCAACCCCAAGGACCGCCCGCAACCCATCGAGTTCGGGCGCAACTTCGAGGCGTGCCTGTGAACGGTCGGGCCGACCTTCCACCCCCGTTGCTCGAAAAGCTCGACGCCTTCGTGCTCGGGCACCCGGACCGCGAGGCGTTGATCGAGCGCTTGTTCAAAAAGCGCGCCGCGGCGGACACGCAGAGGGAGCGCGACGCCATCGAGAAAATGCTGCGGAGCGTCGCCTCGCCGAGCCGGGCAGGCTGGTATATCGCTCTCGCCGTCGGGCTATTCGTGGTCGCCGTGTTCGGGTTGCTGAGGGCGAGTGGGCAGAATCACCTGGCGGCAGTCGCCGCCGGCGAAAAGGTCGTGGCCCGCGTGGAGCGCCTGGACAGCGGCAACTGCTGGGTCGGCACCAAGACGTCGCTATGCGTGCATCTGGTGCTCGAACTGCACCCCACAGGGCGCGAGCGCTACCGGGGCGAGCTCAACCACGACATCTCGAACCTGTACCTGTCGCGCGTGCAGCCGGGCGCTTGGCTCACGGTGGCCGTGGATCGGGCTGACAAGAGCAAGGTCTACATCGACGAAGAGAGTCTGGCGTTGCCGCCGCCGGACGCGCAGAAATGATTTGATCGCTCCCCGCCCGGTCGGAAGGCCCAGACGAATTCTGAGCCTGCCCCGGGTCACCTGCGACACGAATCGGGGGCAACGAGTGTGCTTTTTGATCGCCCGCTTTACCACTACGTCGACAACTT
>Ga0105048_10003946_pt1 | contig 24270 bp, 27 predicted proteins | sample MAT05_FD_78382 | JGI IMG/M metagenome (GOLD analysis project Ga0105048, IMG submission 78382) | Freshwater microbial communities from Lake Fryxell liftoff mats and glacier meltwater in Antarctica - MAT-05 | ecosystem: Environmental > Aquatic > Freshwater > Ice > Liftoff microbial mat | place... | reverse complement strand
CTTTTCTATCAGGACCCTGAATATCGCAAGTACTTCAAAGTAAAGGCCGAATTTGACAACCGGATAGAGCGTTCACCACAGATCATGCGTGACTATGCGTTGTTTGTGGCAACGCACTGCCGCTGTGAGAACCTGTTGCACTTTGATCGAAGTGGTATCGCCCGGTTGCTGGAATATACAGCCCGCATGGTGGAGGATCAGCAGCGTTTTTCATCACAGTTCATGGAGATTGCCGATTTTATCCGTGAAGCCAGTTATTGGGCTCAAAGTGATGGGCATACGGTTGTTCGGGCCAATGACGTAATGCGTGCCGCCGAGGAAAAGCTATTCCGTTTTAATCGCATCGAAGAGCGACTGCAGGAGCTGTATGACGATGGTACTATCATGGTTGATACCTCCGGCGCTGTAGTCGCCCAGATCAACGGTCTGTCAGTAATGGATCTGGGAGATCATGTTTTTGGACGTCCTTCGCGTATTACGGCCAGTGTTTATACGGGTCGGGCCGGAATGGTAAATATAGAGCGGGAAGTAAATCTCTCCGGCCCGATCCATGATAAAGGAGTCATGATCCTGACCGGCTATCTTGGCGGTATTTTTGCTGTTAACCGCCCCTTGTCGCTGTCGGCCTCGATCTGTTTTGAGCAGTCCTACAACGGTATAGACGGCGACAGCGCTTCATCAACCGAGCTTTATGCCATGTTGTCAGCTTTGTCAGGAATTCCGATCAATCAGGGAATTGCAGTTACCGGCAGTGTTAACCAGCGTGGCATGATTCAGCCCATCGGTGGGGTAAACTATAAAATAGAAGGTTTCTTTGCGGTCTGCAAGTCCAAGGGACTAACCGGAAAACAGGGGGTTCTGATACCCAAATCAAATGAGCGGCATCTTATGTTGAATGACGAAGTGGTTGCTGCCGTTACTGCCGGAACCTTTCACATTTGGAGCATTGAAAACATTGAAGAGGGGATAGAGATCCTGACCGGTATGAAAGCCGGCGCAAGAGGTCGAAACGATAAGTTCCCTAAAGGTACGCTTTACCATCTAGTTGACGAACGTCTGGCAAAAATGGGGGAGATGCTTAAAAAGTCGGGTGACAAGAGCTCAGCAAGAACAAAAGAGAAAGCTGGCAGCAAAAGTGCTAAGAAGGAGGTCGTCAGTGGGAATTAAATGGAGAGATTCGCTCAATATCGGGGTTGAAGAGATAGATACCCAGCATCAGGAGCTATTCAGACGATTTGACCTGTTTCTGAGTGCCTGTGAATCTGGAGAAGGTATTGCCAGGCTGAATGAACTGCTCGAATTTCTTGCGGACTACGTACAATTCCACTTTCATGATGAAGAAAAAATGCATCTATTACATGATTATCCTGGTTATAAAGAACACTGCAAGCAGCATGGAAAATTTATTGAAGATTTGAGGAGGATGCAGGAGGGGGCTCGTGTTGAGGGAGTGGCTTTACATCATATTATTGATACAAATGCCCTTCTGTTCAAGTGGATAATAAATCACATCTCCAAAGCGGATAAGGAGTTTGGTGACTTCATAAAACTGCAGGGGCACACAAAATAATAAAGGGGCGCTTTTGAAAAACGCCCCCTCAGCATATCAATTTCAATTTATGCAGATCAGGTACAATCTCCGCGCCAAAGACATTGATCCTGTTCGCAGATATCTTTCTGCCCAGTTTCAAAACAGGGATCATTTTTTTCCGATTCCTGAATAGCTCTGATCAACTCTGCCTTTTTCATTTTTCCGACTTTGATGTTGTGTTGTTTGGCTATTTCCTTGACATCGTCGATTTTCATCTAATGAGTCCTCCTGACCAAATTTGCTTTGTATCGCTATGAAATTAATTTATTTAAATAATTTTAGCGCAGATTGAAAAAAAATCCAGTCAGAAAATAAAAAAAGGCAGACCATTTGGCCCGCCTTTTAAATGCGGCAGTATTTCAGATACTTATTCCGGCAATGCGGAAAAGCGCTTCCCTGTATTTATCAGCTGTTTTTTTCACGACCTCTGCCGGCAGTGGAGGTGCCGGCGCACATTTACCCCAGTCAAGGGTTTCCAGATAATCACGTAAAAACTGTTTGTCAAAGCTTGGTTGCTGACCACCGGGCTGGTATTGGTCTTTCAGCCAGAAGCGGCTGGAATCCGGTGTCAGGCACTCATCGATGATGATCAGTTCCCCTTCGAATACGCCAAACTCGAATTTGGTATCTGCAATGATAATCCCTTTTGTGTCAGCCAGTTCCCGAGCGCGTTTATAAATTTTTATGGTGTAATCACGGGCTTGCTCAGCCAGTTCACGGCCACAGATCTCGACCATTTTGTCGAATGAAATGTTTTCGTCGTGCTCACCCTGTTCAGCTTTTGTAGATGGGGTGAAGATCGGCTCTTCAAGGCGATCAGATTCCTTCAGTCCTTCAGGCAGCTTGATGCCGCAGATTGAACCGCTGTTCTGATAGTCCTTCCAGCCTGAGCCGGAAACGTAGCCGCGAACAATACATTCTGCCGCCAGCGGTTTGGCCTTTTTAACCATCATTGAACGCCCTCTCAACAGGTCGGCATATGGCTGGCATTCAGCAGGAAAATCAGCAATATCAATGGAAATGATATGGTTTTTGACAATGTCTTCCATCTGCTTAAACCAGAACGCTGCGATCTGGGTCAGAACAAAACCTTTGTCCGGAATTGGTTCATTCATGATCACATCAAAAGCTGATATGCGGTCAGATGTTACAAGCAGCAGGGTTTCACCAAGATCATATATGTCGCGGACTTTTCCGCGCGCAACCAAATTGAGCCCTGGAAAGTCGGTTTGCAGAACGAGTGGGTTTGACATGTGTTTCTCCTATTTTTCAGCTAAAAGAGCTTGATTGATTTCTATTTTGGCTTTGTCACGCAGCCCCTTGATCCAGCTGGTCAGAGTGTCTTCCTGTTTTTTAGGCAGCATTTTTTGTTTGATCTGTTCTTTGTTTTTTTCAAATTCGGCACGTGGTGATTCGCTGCGTGACTTTAGTTTGATGGCGAACCAGCGGTTGCCGACTTTGTAAGCGCTGGAAGCAGCAGGTGCAGCTGTCGAGAGTTTGAATGCCGCTTCCATCAATTCAGGTGAAATTCCAATGGCAGGGACATCTCCCTTGGCGTTGAATCCGAAGCTGCTGCTGGTCAGGCTCTTGACGGAAGTTTTTGCCGCAAAAGCCTTGGCTGCTTCCTCGGCCTTTGTTTTTGCCAGTTCTACAGCTTTGGCCGCTTTTACCCTTTGCTCAACTTCAGACTTGATATCTTTCAGTGCCGGAACAACAGAGGCGGTGCGCTCTTTTGCCTTCAGGATATAAATGCCCCTGGCGGTTTCAACCGGACCACCCATCTCGCCCTGCTTAAGTTCAAAAGCTTTTTTGATTACTGCAGTCTCGCCAGTCAGGGCCTGTGGAGCGGCATTGGCTGTAAAAAGGGCAGTGTCACTGATTTTTAGGTTCAGTTGGCCGGCAATCAGTTTCAGGTCGCCGGATTTTATGTTTTTGAAAAGAGTATCGGCAGCCAGTTCATAAGCCTGTTTTGCAACTTTCTGCTTTAGTGCTTCTGCCTTGACCTTCTCTCTAACTTCATTAAGAGGCAGGATGCCGTTCTTACCCTGCCAGCGGTCAATGTTCTTCTGGTAGAAGGACTGGATTTCATCTTCTGAAAGAGTTGCTTTAGAGGCCTGTGTAGCCGGATCCAGAATGATGTAGGAGATGGAAACTTTTTCAGCTGTTTTGAAGTCATTGGGGTTCTTCTGCAGATAATCATTCAGTTCGGCTTCGGTCGGCTTTATCTCGCCGATTACATCGGAAGGACCATAGGCTGCATATTCAAGTTCGATCTTATCGTTGTCCTTGCGGTACTGACTGAGTGCATCTTCGTCACTGATCTTGACGTTTTCAGTAACAGAGTTGCGTGCCTTTCTTATGGTCAACTCCATCTTCTGGCTCTCTTCAAAATCATTTGCTGTTATGCGCTGACTTTTGAGGATCTGCTGATAAAGGTCAAAGCTGAATTTTCCATCTTTCTGGAAATAAGGCAAGCCAGCGATGGCGGTTGAAATTTCTTCTTTGGTGACTTTGATTCCCATTTTTTTGGCTTCGGCCAAAGTCAGCCTGTTTCCGATCAGGCTGTCCAGAGCAACTTTTTTTAGCCCCAGCATCTTTTCCAATTCAGCAGGCATAGTCTGCCCGTATAGTTGCATGTAATTGTTTCTGATATTTTCATAAGCATTACGGTATTCATCGAAGGAAATTTTCTTGCCGTTCACCTTGGCTGCATAATCGGAGGAACCGCTACCTACCTTGTCAGAGACCAGGAATACTGTGCCGATAAAGGAAAGAATGATGACAACAAAAACTACTTTTACAATTACTGATTCCTTCTTTTTGCGTATGAAGTCCAGCATGGGCGGGTGACTCCTTGATCATTTTTTTGTAAAAAAAAGCCGCTAAGGCAGCTGGATAGCGGATATTACTATACGTCCAGATTGATTGCAAGCTGTTGTTTTCTCGGTTTTCAGGCTTTTATTGTGCTGTAACGTGTGTTAGCTTGCTGTAATTGCAACAGTAATATCAGTTTGTTCATTCCAGCGGGCCGAATGGCGTTTTTTACTGTCACTATTGGCAGTTGCATTTTCTGTCTGCAGATATGGGGGTAATTAGACAATGAAAATCAGTTTTTCCAGTCCCAATAAGGAAGTAAATCAGCTGATTACCAAGATGTTTGAGGTGGCAGGCGGGATCAAACAGCCTGACATTATCCGCGAAATGATTCTTTCTTCGCTGCTGATAGGTCAGGAAACCGACTATCTGGCCGATCTGAAGCTGATAAACACGACCCTGCGGGAGATGCGTTTTACTGCCAAGGTTTTTGCCCCTTATCGGGACAAGAAAAAAGTTACCATTTTTGGATCGGCAAGAACCGCTCCTGACGATGAGATGTATCTCAAGTGTGTCCGCTTCAGTCGGATGCTGGCTGAAAGGGGGTATATGATCATCACCGGTGGCGGTCCGGGAATCATGCATGCAGGTAATGAAGGTGCCGGCAGTGAAAACTCCTTTGCTGTAAATATCAAGCTTCCATTTGAGCAGAACCCAAACCCGATCATGTATCGCAATCCGCGTCTGATAACATATAAATATTTTTTCAACCGTAAGGTGGCTTTTGTTAAAGAGGCCGATGCCGTGGCGGTATTCCCGGGTGGATTTGGAACTCTGGATGAGGCAATGGAGGTCTTTACCTTGATCCAGACCGGCAAGACGGCTCCAAAGCCGCTGATTCTGATTGATGATCAGGAAGGCTATTGGGAAAACTTTTTCCGTTTTGTCAGGGAGAGTCTGTTGGTTAAAGGATTTATTTCCGGTGAAGATTTTTCAATTTTTACAATTACCAAAGATGAAAATGAAGCGGCAGAGGCGATTGAAAGTTTCTATCGTGTCTATCATTCCATGCGCTTTGTTGACCAACGCCTGATCATTCGCCTGAACAAGGCCTTGACTTCAGAACAGATTGCCACACTGGAGATGGAATTTCCTGAGCTGATTACTAACGGAGATCGCATACTCTGCTGTGGAATGTTCCCGGAAGAGACCGATGAACCTGATCTGGCCCATCTGCCCAGGATCTCCATGAATTTCGACCATCATCATTATGGACTGTTGCTGGCATTTATACACAGAGTTAATACATTCTAGTATGGATCTGTCGGGCTTCCGGCCTGGCCCGGCAGGCCCGTTGACGATTGTATAGCCGGTCTGAATTCTCTGTATATTTTTGACATTCCACCCTATCTGTGATAAAAATAAACACTTTTACTTATAAAATTTATCCAGGTTAATCTATTGTAGAGAGGGCGTTATGAATCACTTTCAGTACAAAGGTATTGAGCTTTTCGCAGAAGATGTTGCAATAAAAGAGATCGTTTCAAAGGTCGGTTCACCGGTTTATATCTATTCCCATGCCACTCTGGAGCGGCATTTCAAGGCTTTTGATAATGCATTTGCTGCAATGCCGCACACCATTTGCTATTCGGTCAAAGCAAACTCTACCCAGTCTGTACTCAAAACATTCATCAACCTGGGTGGCGGTGTGGATATCGTTTCCGGTGGTGAACTTTATCGTGCTGTTAAGGCGGGTGTTGATCCGAAAAAAGTAGTCTACTCGGGCGTTGGCAAAAAGGACGATGAGATTGAGTATGCCCTGAATACCGGCATTTTGATGTTCAATGTGGAGTCCGAGCAAGAGCTTACACGTCTGAATGAAATTGCTGTGCGCATGGGTAAGAAAGCTGGTATCTCGATCCGCGTCAATCCTGATGTGGACCCTGGTACTCATCCATATATTACGACCGGTCTGAAAAACGCCAAGTTCGGTATCACAATCGATACAGCCATGCTGGAATATGCCAGAGCGGCCACTTTGCCGGGCATTGATGTGATCGGTATTGATATGCACATCGGTTCCCAGTTGACCAAGGTCAATCCTTTCGTGGATTCCATTGAAAAGCTGAAAGTAATGATCGCCAAGCTGCGCAGCCAGGGCATTGACCTGAAATACTTTGACTGCGGCGGCGGTCTGGGTATTCAGTACAACGATGAGGCACCGCCACTTCCTGTTGATTACGGTCAGGAAATTGTGGCCGCCACCAAGGATCTGGGCATGCACCTGATTTTTGAACCGGGTCGCAACATTGTGGGCAACGCCGGTATTCTTGCTGCCAAGTGTCTATATACAAAGCAGCGCGACGATAAAAATTTCATCATGATCGATGCCGGTATGAATGATCTGGCCCGTCCGGCTCTCTATGGCTCATTCCACGGTGTTCAGCCTGTAGTTCAGGATCAGGACGGCATGATCGTGGCTGATATTGTCGGGCCGATCTGCGAGTCCGGTGACTTCCTGGTCAAGGATCGCGAAGTTCCGATGTTCAAACAGAATGACCTGATGGCCTTCATGTCCGCCGGAGCCTACGGCTTTGCCATGAGCAGCAGCTACAACAGCCGCCCACGTGTAGCCGAAGTTATGGTCAAGGGTGATAAATTCGAGGTTATCCGCGAGCGTGAAACAGTAGAGGAATTGATCAAGGGAGAGAAGATCGCTTCATTTCTGTGAAGTTATCTGCATGCTCTCAAAACAGATTGATTTGAAAAGGGGTATATCATGTTTGAAGGTAGTATTGTCGCCCTTGTAACGCCGTTTACCAATGGAAAAGTTGATGAAGTGAAATTGCGTCAGCTTGTGGATTTTCAGATTGATAACGGTACAGATGCTATTGTGCCTTGCGGTACAACTGGTGAATCATCCACTCTGGACTATGAAGAACATATCAAGGTTATTCAGGTGGTTATCGAGCAGGCGGCCAAACGTGTGCCGATCATTGCCGGGACCGGATCCAATTCCACAGCCGAGGCAATCGAGCTTACCCAGCAGGCCAAAGATGCCGGTGCTGACGGAGTGCTGCTGGTAACTCCTTACTATAACAAGCCTTCCCAGGAAGGATTGTACCGTCACTACATGGCCATTGCCGAAGCTGTCGATATTCCTCAGATTCTCTACAACGTACCGGGTCGCACAAGTGTAAACATGCTGCCGGAAACCGTTGCCCGTCTTTCCAGCCACAAAAATATCGTGGCAATTAAAGAAGCCACTGGATCACTGCAACAGGCCTCGGAAGTAATCAGTCTTTGCGGTGACAATATAGCTGTTCTTTCCGGTGATGATTTCATTACTTTTCCCATGATGGCGTGTGGCGGCAAAGGAATTATCTCGGTTGTTGCCAACATCATGCCTAGAGAAGTCGCTGCAATGGTGGATGCTTTTAATGCGGGAAACATGGAGGAGGCGCGCAGGCTGCACCTGAAAATGCTGAAAATCAGCAACGCCATGTTCATTGAAACAAATCCGGTTCCTGTCAAAACCGCTTTAGGTATGATGGGTAAATGCAGCGGAGAGGTTCGTCTGCCGCTGGTTGAAATGAGTGCTGCCAACACGGCCAAGTTGGCAGAAATCATGAAAGAGTATGGTTTGATCTAATATATACTGTAGCTGAGTCGGGTAAAAAAATCAGCAGGCAGAATTTAAAGAGGGTTTATATGATTAAAATAGCGATTTGTGGCGCAGGGCGGATGGGGCGGCACATTGTTAATACGGTAAACGAGGTGGAAGGTGTTCAGCTGACCGGTGTTCTGGAACGTCCCGGCCATCCGCTGGTTGGTCAGGATGTGGGACTGGTGGCCGGTTGCGGCGCTCTGGGTGTGAATATCTCCGACAACCTGAATGAAATTATTGCCGGTTGCGACGTGCTGATTGATTTTACCACACCAAAAGTATCATTGAAAAATTTGGAAGCCTGCAGTCTGCAGAAAAAGTCGATTGTCATCGGTTCCACCGGTTTTACACCGGAAGAACGTGAACTGGCTGTTGAGCTGGCTAAAAATATCCCGGCCATACTGGCACCCAATATGTCGGTCGGAGTCAATGTCTGTTTCAAGATTTTGAAGGATATCGCCAAGACACTGGGTGATGACTTTGATGTGGAGATCGTTGAAGCCCATCACCGATTCAAGAAAGATGCGCCTTCCGGTACGGCTGTCCGTATGGGAGAAGTAGTGGCTGAAGCTTTGGGCCGCGACTACAATAAGGTTGCTAATTGCCACCGCGAAGGCATCACCGGCGAGCGAACTCAGGAAGAGATCGGTATGCAGACTATCCGCGGCGGCGACATCGTCGGTGAACACACCGTCTACTTCATCGGTATGGGTGAGCGCATCGAACTGTCTCACCGTGCCATGACCCGCGACATGTTCTCACGCGGCGCTGTCCGGGCGGCCAAGTGGGTTGTGGGGCAGAAGCCGGGGTTGTATGATATGCAGGACGTTTTAGGATTAAACTAACAACAATTTTAGCCACAGAGGGCTGCATTTGCTCCCCTCTTAAGTTAAGAGGGGGGGGGAGTTATAAAGCCAAGGCATTAACCCCTCCCAGCCTCCCCTTAATTAAGGGGAGGAGTATATAAGATAAAATCAGAGACACTTTTTAATTCTTTTTGGGGAGGAATTTTAGTAATGGCAAAAATTAATGATAACTACTTGAAACTGAAAGCAGGTTACCTTTTTCCCGAAATCGGCCGCCGTGTGCGCGAATTTTCCGCCGCCAACCCTGATGCCAAGATCATCCGTCTTGGAATCGGCGACGTAACCCAGCCGCTACCACCGGCCATCATCAAGGCCTTTCATGATGCTGTTGATGATCTGGCAACTGCGGAACATTTTGCAGGTTACGGTCCTGAGCAGGGTTATGACTGGCTGATCAATGCCGTCATCGAGAAGTCCTATAACAAGCTGGGCGTTGAGCTGAAAACCTGCGAAATGTTCATCTCCGACGGTTCCAAGTGCGACTGCGCCAACATTCTGGACATCTTTGCCCTGGACAATGTTGTTGCCATCGGCGACCCGGTCTATCCGGTCTACAACGATACCAACGTTATGATTGGTCGCACCGGCGAAGCTGACGAAAAAGGCTACTACAAAGGGATCGTTTATCTCCCTTGCAATGAGGCCAATGGCTTCATCCCTTCTCTGCCTACCGAGAAGGTTGATATCATTTATCTCTGTTTCCCTAACAACCCGACCGGCACCGTTGCCAGCAAGACCGAACTGAAAAAGTGGGTCGATTATGCCAATGCCAATGACGCTGTTATCTTTTATGATGCAGCCTACGAAGTGTTCATTACCGATCCGGCTATTCCACACTCCATCTACGAGATCGAAGGTGCTAAAAAATGCGCCATTGAATTCCGTTCATTTTCCAAGACAGCCGGTTTCACCGGAGTCCGCTGCGGTCTGGTTGTCGTGCCGGAAGATGTTATGGGCACCACAGCTAATGGCGAGAAGTACAGTTTCAACAAGCTCTGGCTGCGCCGCACCACCACCAAGTTCAACGGTGCTTCCTATCCGGTTCAGCGCGCAGCCGCAGCTGTTTACAGCGAAGAAGGCTGGAAACAGACCAAGGAGATCGTTGCCTATTATATGGAAAATGCCCGCATTATCCGTGAAGGTCTGGCCGAGGCTGGCTGCACCGTTTTCGGTGGCGTTAACGCCCCTTACATCTGGCTGAAAACACCGGCCGGCATGACCAGCTGGGATTTCTTCGATAAACTGCTGACCGAGTGCAACGTGGTCGGTACACCCGGCTCCGGTTTCGGCCCGAGTGGGGAAGGTTACTTCCGCATGTCGGCCTTCGGCAACCGCGCCAATGTGATTGAGGCGGTTGAGCGGATTAAGAAAAATCTCAAGTAGATATTTACTTAGGGCGCTGATTGCAGCGCCCTTTTTTTTATGGTATTACACGATCATGAGAAAACAGGAAATCATCGAAATAATCAGGAACAGCAAGCCGGAGATCATTGTGCGATATGGTGTTCATCGTCTCGGGCTATTTGGCTCCTATGTCCGAGATAAATATGCTGTTTGAATGTATAAGTAGTAGTTGAGGTGGAAGCCCCTGGTGATATTGTTAGCTTGTTAGTTCAGCAGCTAGACCGGCATGCCGTCCAAAACAAACTACCAGGGTTGAGGTTAAGCAGCTGTTCGGTGTGTTGTGAGCACCGACAATGCCTCCGGGTCATGATCCAACAAAATAAGAGCACTGCTGACAGCGCGGCTTGGCAATAAGTCGCCACTTTCGTACTTTTGAAAAGCACGTGGACCACCGCCGATCAAGAGACCTGCCGCTTCCTGGGAGAGATGAAGTTTTTTGCGGATACGACGAATTCCCTCAGGCTCAAGCAGTCCTTCGCTTCGAGCCTTAAGGAGATTCAGCGTACGGTCGGAAGTTTTCATGTCCTCACCTGTATGGATACTCTCCTCGGATTGGTCACAATACCAACCAGGCATATCAAAAGTAATGCTCTTGCTTTTGTAGGTAAGTGTAATGGGGCGCATTCCGCGATACATCGGTGCTCCGGTTTCTGGACAAACGGGATTAGTCATTGTCTTTCTCCTTGAACGATAGCAGCAAAAACTCGGTAATGGCATCGGCAGTGAACTTTACATAAAGAACACCCACCGGAGACGGAACGTGATACACGTCCTGTTAAAGCCGGGAATCGGCATAAGCAGTCATAGATTTATAGAAATGTCCTCGCTGCATCGTCTGGATTGTGTTCACGATTACAGCGCGACCGCATCCAAGCGCAGCAGCACTACGAAGCACCGTGCCTGTGACAGCAAGCCTTTCGACGCTGCCAAAAGTGGCCTTGAACGCATCAAGATCATATGTAGGTTTCCGTTTTTCGGCCATAAGTAACTATATACACCTTAATGGTGTAAATCTCAAGATCAATTTTTAATTCGAAGAATTCCAGGGGCACAATACCGAATTCACAAAGGCGGCCAATTGGTCGTTTTTGCTGTTTTATATGTTTGTGTTTTACGTGATTCTGCACTGGCGACAGAGCTTATCGGTTGAATCATGTTGATATTAACCTTAAAAAAGCTGTTAACCGCCGATAAAGGCGGATGCGCGCCGATAAATCTGTTTTTCTCGGCGTTCATCGCTTAGAAGCGCCTACTTTTGACCGCGTGTTCGGCGGTTCAAATGCCGTTTGTAGGATTAATAAGGTGGTATTCAAAAAACGATTTGTAATCCAGAATTATCGTGTTATTGTTAAATAGCTAGACTGTCTAGCTTGATAGGGGTGCGTATGAAAATCAGTAAAACCGATCGGTTACCACATGACAGAGAGTGGCAGCTTCAGGAAGCCAAAAACCGTTTGAGTCAGGTGGTTGATCTGGCCATGAATGCCGGACCTCAGACTATTACCCTTCGGGGCAAGCCTTCTGCGGTTGTTGTGTCATTCGATGAATACCGGCGATTGACCCAGCCTCGCACCGGTTTGTCACAGTTTTTTCAGCAGTCTCCCCTGCAAGATGTTGAACTTGACCTTAGCCGTAGTGCAGAACTCTCACGGGAGGTGGAGTTGTGAAATTTCTGCTCGATACCTGCCTGATTTCCGAACTGGTTAAAAAAGAGCCGAATCCGTCAGTGGTAAGCTGGCTGGATGAACAGGATGAGCAAAAGCTGTTTTTGAGCGTCCTGAACCTGGGTGAGTTACAGAAGGCGATCAGTAAACTTCCGGATAGTAAAAAGAAAACCGAGCTTCAATCATGGGTGGAGCTTGATCTGGTTGAACGTTTTAATGGCCGGATTCTTGAAATAGATCTGGATACGGCTATCTCATGGGGAAGGCTTCAAGGGGAAGCGGAAAGGGTTGGTGAGAAGTTGCCGGTAATGGATTCGCTTATTGCCGCTACCGCAGCGACACATGGCTTGATTGTTGTTTCGCGGAATGAAAGAGATATTGAGAGATGCGGGGTAAGGGTTTGTAATCCGTGGGGGTGAAACAATGTCTTTATGGCGCAATACATCACCTGATTTACGGGCTTTACGATTATTACCGAGGAGCGGACTAATGTCTTCAATAATACCCGGAACTGCTACTGACCGTGAAGCAGCGGTTATTCGGGAAATCGAGAAGTTAAAACGGCGGGTGATCTGGAGCGAGCGGGCCGGTAGTGACAGCTGGCGGCAGATATCTTTCATCTACCGGGTGGCGGACCGGTTTGGTCGTCGTCTTTACGGACAATCCTTCTGTGGCGGTGAACTCAGCACCAGTGGCTGTTCCACCGGGGCGTGCTGCCGTTGCAGACCTGATGTGTTTGCCTGTGAAAAACAGGTGTTGGACCTGCTGCCCAAAAGGAGCGATGCATCCGGCTACTGTCCTTTCTTTAATCTGGCCAGGAAAAACTGCGGAATTTACAGCGTCAGACCGTTTGCCTGCCGGGTTTACTTTAACCTGGCCGCTTCCGCCCATTACTGCCGGAACCCAAATGACATGACGCTGCAACTGTTCGATAATATCAAGCCACATCTGGAACGGATTTTGGGGCCTTATATTGGAGGCTATGACAGCTGAACAGCTAAAATAAAAATGGGATGGGCAATAATAGCCCGTCCCATTTTTATTTGCGATGCCAGTACGTCTTACCCATGGGCCTCTCTGGCTCAAAAGAGAAACAACCAGCCAGACAATTCAGTCCACATGACCTGCTGATAATACAGTTAGTGCATTGGCAATTTTCATATAAGCTTTGACGGTTTCCTCGGTGTCCACCCACGACCTTTTTTGTAAATCCTGTGATAAAAGCCATCATCGATCTTCTGATTTTATGTGCCAAATAATAAGCCCGGGACACCTAAAAGGCGTGCCGGGCTTATTATTTGGTTGTGACTCTTGACTGAATTGATCATCGCCTGATCATATTATTCAAGCTATTGGTTCACGGCTGTCGAGCAAAAATAAATTACCTGTCTTCAACTCCCAAGCAATCTCAGATTACATGGCACTGAAATATGCGCGTTTTTATGCCCCGGTTGCTAAAACATTGTTGACACCGGTCATGGAAATACGTATAGGTAGTCATATGACTACCTATGTTGCAAAAACTGCAAATGAGCTGACTTCACGACAGAGACAGGTGCTTCAATTTGTCACCTCCTTCGCCGATAGCCATGGCTTTTCCCCCAGTCAAAGGGAGATTGCCGGGCATCTGAAGGTGTCCGGAACATTACCGGTGATGAAGCATCTGGCTGCGCTGGAGCGGAAGGGGTATGTCAGGCGGGAAAATGTTAACCGGGGAATTGTGCTGACCACTCCCCACAGTCGGCATGTGTCTCTGCCGATTGTGGGGACGGTACGGGCCGGGAATCTGTCTACTGCTATTGAGGATGTTCAGGGTTATTTTTCCGTTGACCATCTGGCGGTGAAAGGGTCCGACTGCTTTTTTCTGAAGGTCAAAGGTGATTCCATGGTTAATGCCGGTATCATCGAGGGAGATCTGGCCCTGGTGCGCCCGGATACGGCTGCTGAAAACCGGGATATCGTTGTTGCTATGCTGGATGGTGAGGCTACGGTCAAGCGGTTTTACCGCGAAAAAGGCTGTATCCGTCTGCAGCCGGAGAATTCGAATATGGAAGCGATTATCATCCGGCCAGGTGATGGCGCGATGAGTATAGTTGGTAAGGTGATAGGTATTTACCGGCAGTTATGAGTTTTTACGAATAGCGTTTAGTTGGATGAGTAGTTCAGGAGAATGATATGGAGCTGATTACCTTGTGTGGTATAGCAATAGTGTTTTTTTGTGTCTGGATCGAGCTGGAACCGGTTTTCAGGCGTGTAGCCAATGCTGTCAGTCGGGTCAGGGCGCGGAATACTGCCAAACCGCTGTTTCATGAGCATAAATCCGGTCTGGCTTGAGTGGGTGACAGGTTTACAGAGAAAAATCAGACAGAGAAATGTATTTATTGTAACACCAAAAAGGTGGTCTTAAAATAGTAAATTTCTTTAGTGATTTCTCTGTGAACTCAGTGGCTAACCGCCGTTTTTAGGGTAAAGGGTTATTGGAAGGAAAAAGATGAGAGGGTAGACGGCTTTTAATAAAGTCGTCTGCCCTCTTTTGCTTCAGGAATTCAAATTGGGATTATGGCTATTGTACTGGTTATTAAATCTGTCAGGGTATATTGAATTACTATTTACTTTCCGCGCAGGGCAACTCCCTTGATAAAATCAAATAGGAGCTGGTTGGTGCAAGCTTTGTAATGCTTATGTCCCGATTTTCTGAACAATGCGGTCAGGTCATGTTTTGTCATGACAATTCCTGCGTTTTTGAAGATTTCGATCAGGTCATCTTCCTTTAAGTCCAGGGCAATGCGCAGCTTCTTCAGGATGGCATTGTAGCTCAGATCAGCCTGCGGTGCTTCTGTCGGAGTCTGGCTTCCTTCCTGTTTGCCTCTATTGTGAATGATCAGGCCATCAAGAAAAAATCTCATGATCGGGTTGTTGCACGGGATATGCCCGTCCTCATCTTCATTTTTCAGAAAGGCGGTTATGGCGGATTCTCCGACCTCGCGTCCCGCTGCCTTAAAGATCTGGATCATGGTAGGAGTGTCCAGTTCCAGGGCTTCCTGGATACTGCGTAATAGTTTGTTATTTGCCATGGTGTCTCCGATATTAAATATATCTGTTTGCGTGATTATCGCTGTCAGCACCTGAATTACTTATGGATTCTGCTGTTCCTGTGCCGCAGCCTCTGCGTTGCATCGGTCTACAATCTCACGCAACCAGGCAATTTCATCGGGAACTAATTGTTTGGAATGTTCGGTGCCAACGTTCAGTGCTATGTGAAGCGGCGGCATGGTTGTGGCGGCCAGTATAAATCCCGGTACTCCTACGGATTTGACTTCAGCTCCTGCCCAGTTTTTCAAACGCTCTTCGGAGTCAAAAATCATCAGAAAATCGTTGCCTTCCGAGGCGATAACCAGTGGGAGAACCTGTCCTTCTTCAACTATTGATTCGCCGTCTAGTTCATTTTGGTCAAGTGTTGGGACGTAGAATGTCGTATTTAGAAAGAGATCGTAAAACTTCGACTGTAGTTTTGCATCGCCCATATCTTCGCGCATTGATTGTAGCGCCATATCGAGCCCGGACAGTTCCAGGGTTTTTTTTGTTGATGTAGCCATTGGGGCTCCTTGATATAAAATATTCAGCCATGGTATCTGAAATGACTGATTACGGCAATCGGCAATATGGAAAAGGTGCGGACCATGTGTAAATTGAACAATCTATGTGGTATAGTTGTGATGAAAAAACTGTGGTAATCCTTGACTCACCTGAATGTGAGGTGTAATTGTGGGGAAGAAAGTCAGATAAAGAGTTCGCTTAAATCAAGAAAAGGTAAATCCGTAATGCCAAAAAATCGTGATGCAGCACGCGCCAATCTGGAAACTCTGTACCGTATCTTCACTGTTCCGGAAGCGCCAGACTCGACTCTGGGGGCTATTGATCATGCCATTACCGACGATGTAGCCGGTTTTCTGCAGGAACATATTGTTGCCATTGAGCGCAGTCTGGAAGAGATCGAGGCCAGTTTTTCCACTTTTGCCATTCCTGAAGAACCAACCTACGTTTCCGAATATACGGAGTTTGTCAAAGAAAACCTGGTTGCCCAGTCAGTCCATACAGCTGCTCCCGGTTTTGTGGGGCACATGACCTCGGCGCTCCCCTATTTCATGCTGCCGCTGGCACGTCTGATGACAGCACTAAACCAGAATCTGGTCAAGGTGGAGACCTCCAAGGCCTTTACACCTATGGAACGACAGGTTCTGGCCATGCTTCATCATCTGGTCTACCGCAGTGATGATGAGTTCTATTCCCAATGGATTCACAACAGTCAGCATGCCCTGGGGGCTTTTTGCTCCGGCGGCACCATAGCCAATGTCACGGCGCTCTGGGTCGCGCGCAATCGGCTCTTTGCCCCGAATGACAACTTCGGCGGAATTGCCCGTGAAGGTGTGGCTCGTGCCATGCGGTATCGCAACTGTGATGATGTGGCTGTACTTGTTTCAGAACGAGGCCATTACTCGCTGGGGAAGGCGGCTGACCTGCTGGGAATTGGCCGGGACAATCTGATAAAGGTGAAAACCGATATTCATAACCGGATCGACATGAAGCAACTGCGAGAAGAGTGCCGTCGGCTGAAGGACCATAATATTCTTCCGCTAGCACTGGTGGGTATTGCCGGGACAACCGAAACCGGCAACATTGACCCACTGGAGGCGATGGCTGACTTTGCCCGGGAAATCGGCTGTCATTTTCATGTAGATGCGGCCTGGGGTGGCCCGACTCTGTTTTCCGATCGATACCGTTCACTGCTAAACGGTATCGAAAGGGCTGATTCGGTTACTATTGATGCCCATAAACAGCTGTATGTGCCCATGGGGGCGGGGATGGTGGTCTTCAAGGACTCGGCGGCCCTGTCTGCGATTGAACATCATGCCAATTATATCCTGCGTTACGGCTCCAAAGACCTGGGCAGTCATACCCTGGAAGGTTCGCGTCCCGGTATGGCGATGTTGGTGCATGCCGGTTTTTCTATCATTGGTCGCAAGGGATACGAACTGCTGGTTGATATGGGTATCGAGCGGGCGCAAAATTTTGCCGACACGATCCTTCAACATCCCGATTTTGAGCTGACAAGTGAGCCGGAACTGAATATCCTGACCTATCGCTACTGTCCGGTAAAAGTGCAAAAGGCCATGATGGCAGCTACTCCCCAACAGCATGCCGGTATCAACGCCCTGCTTGATCAGGTTTGCCAATTGTTGCAGAAACGTCAGCGTGAAGCCGGAAAAACTTTTGTCTCCAGGACACGCCTCCGTATGGCTAGTTATGAGGAAGAGGTCACCGTGTTGCGTGTGGTGTTAGCCAACCCATTGACAACTAACGAGATCCTGGCAACTGTTCTGGCAGAACAGTGTGAAATAGTTCGACATCCAGATATACAGGCTATGTTGATGTTGGCAGATAAGCTTTGTGACGGTCTAGGGTAAAGCTGAATATTACTTGAACAAACTAAGGGCGGCCGATTCGGTCGCCCTTAGTATTTTGTGCCTCAGGCGATTGCAAATTCATTAGTTGCCGTGATGTACTGAAAAAGGCTATTCTGTTCAGATGTTCAAATACCAACACATACTAGGTCGCCGCTGCTGGATTTTTGATATGGATGGAACGTTGACCGTACCGGTGCATGACTTTGCCGCTATTCGTTCTGCACTCGGTATGACAGATGCTGATTCCGATGTTATCAAGTTCCTTGACTCCCTCCCTGCAGACGAGTCCGTTGCCAGGTATGCCAAATTGATCAAGATCGAGTATGAGCTGGCTACCAGAACCGTTGCTTCTCCCGGTGCACAACGATTGCTGGATCAGCTGTTGCAACGCGGCTGCCGGATTGGTATCCTGACACGTAATACGCGGGAAATTGCCTTGCACACCCTGGAGATGGTCGGTCTTAGGCAGTATTTTGCCGTGGAGGAGATTTTGGGAAGGAATGAGGCTGAACCGAAACCTGACCCGGCCGGGATTAACAAACTTCTGGAGGCCTGGGAAAGCGGGCCACATGATGCAGTTATGCTGGGGGATTATCTGTTTGATCTTCAGGTGGGACGTGCTGCAGGAACTGCCACAATTCATGTGGATCAGAACGGTTTATTTAGCTGGCCGGAGCTGACTGATCTGGCTGTGAATACCCTGGAAGAGTTGATAGATGAATTGGTATAAACAGGGTGGGAATATAATATTGAAAACACGGTTTCCGTGAAATAACAAGGCAGGAGATCAGTTTATGAACGTAGATTTGATTAAGATGAAAAACTTGCTCAGTAAACGCAGTCATGAAATTGAAAAAAATGTTGAAGGAACCGGTTATCTGGCCAGAACAGTCATGGGAGTAGGAACCTTCCTGATTGATAACGAAGGAGACTATGATCTGCTGACCGCCAAACAGAAGGTTGTCTTTGAAAAGTTTCTCAAGCCTATGTTGGATAAGCCACTCCGTTAGAAACAATGTGGAGGTTGAATCTGAAAAAACTGCTCTTGCTGATCTTGATGCTGTTCTGCACTTCCACCTGCTCCGGCAACAAGGATTGGCGGACTGCCACTAGGGAATCTGCCGGTATTGCACCCGACCCGCAGGTTACCAGAGAGGCGGTTCTGCAGGTTTATGGTGCAGATACCTGGGGCTGGCGCGGCTGTTTTGCAATCCATACCTGGTATGCCGCTAAATACACTGGTGATAGTTTCTATACGGTTTATGAAGTAATCGGCTGGAGGCAGCGCAGAGGGTTGCCGGTGGTGCGAATCGAAAAGGATCTGCCTGACCGTTTCTGGTTCGGGGAAAAACCGCGCTTGTTGAAAGAATTTCGAGGGGGTGGTGTGGATCAGCTGATTTTGCAGGTGGACAAGGCGGCCCGTTCCTATCCCTGGCCAAATACCTATGAGGCGTTCCCCGGCCCGAACAGTAATACTTTCACCGCCTGGGTCGCAAAACAGGTGCCTTCATTGAATCTAAGTCTGCCATTTTCTGCAATCGGCAGCGGTTATACTGGAAAATAAACTGATCAGTTGCTGCCCAGTTTGTTTTTCAGCCTCTCTAGTACCTCTGCCAGTGTACCTTCAATATCTTCACCATGAATAGTGAAATAGAAAAACTGGCCGGCGTGGTTGGACCAGTCCAGATCTGAGACCGGAAGCGGTTCAAGTAGTTTTTCCATCTTTTCATAGGAGATGAAAGGGTCGCCATCAGGCCACTTTCTGTCCAGTTTTGCCTGTTGAGCATTGGTCAGGGCAACACGGTATGTTATGGAAGATATTTCGACATTCATAGTTTAAATATTCAGCCTTCTGTAGATTCAATCATATTATCCGGTGAGTCGAGTGCAAATATGAAATTCCAATTCCAGATCAAAGCCCCACCTTCGTTGGCTCGTCTTCGGCTTCTCAGCGTACTACCTGTACGCCTTCGTCGCCTCAATCCTCACCGCCTTGGTGGCATCTTTGATTTGAAAATAATATTCAGGGAGAAGCCGCGTTCTTTACCTGAAATGTCCTTCCTGATTGTTGAAACGCATTTGTCACGCCGCCGGTAGAGGCGCAGAGGTCTTGGACTGAACTCTGCACCAGGTATTGTTGACAAAGTCTTTTAGGCTGTTATCCTGCTTGGCGTCACCAGGCATGGCCATGGGGATTAGCATTGCACCCATGCTTCTGACGCGCAGAGAAGGATAAACGCTGGCCAGACCATAGGAAACAACCTTTTCCTCACTTTTTGCATTGATAATCGAGGTTAGATCAATCAGTATGCCGCTATATGTGTTTTTAAGTGCCAGCTTTTCAGCATCACAGAAATTATTACAGGCAATAGCAGTGACATCAAGCGGTATAAGGTTTTTGACAAGTAGCTCCAATGTCGCTTCCACATATGAGACAACAAGAATAGAGCGACTGATTTGAGGCATATATTGATCTCCTGCAGCAATGCAGTATAAATAATGATTAAAACGTGTAATGCTAATATATCACTGTCACTAATAAATAATAGGGCTATTCAGCAAAACAGGTATGGATAAGTTTGAAATCTAACAGTTCAGAGCAGTTTTGGGGATAATATTGATGCATGAAAATAAGCACCCTTTCCATACCCTGACACCGGAATTTATCATGGACGCTGTTGAAAGTCAGGGCTATAGCTGCGACTGCAGGAACGTGGCCCTGAACAGCTATGAAAACCGTGTTTATCAAGTAGGTATTGATGAGCAGCTGCCGCTGATTGCCAAGTTTTATCGGCCCGGGCGATGGAGTTCGGCTCAGATTCTGGAAGAACACAAATTTTGTTTTGAGCTGGCAGAGCAGGAACTGCCGGTTGTTGCTCCATTGAAAAATGATGCAGGTGAAAGCTTGTTTCATTTTTCAGGTTTCAAGTTCGCATTGTATCCTCGCCAGGGGGGTCATGCCCCGGAATTTGATAACCTGGATAATCTGTTGATACTGGGGCGCATGCTTGGCCGGATACACAGTATCGGTGCTGTCCATTCATTCCGTCATCGCCCAATGTTGGACTGTCAGAGTTTTGGTTATGAGAGCGTGGAACTGATTAGTCAGCACTATATTCCAGCGGAATATCGGCCGAGTTATTTTGCTGTAACGGATCAGCTACTGGAAACTATTGATCAGATTCTGAAGGACGTGGGAGAGGTCAGAGTTCTCCGGTCTCACGGTGATTGTCATGCAGGCAATATTCTCTGGCGAGATAATGCTCCGCATTTTGTGGATTTTGATGACTCGCGCATGGCACCGGCGGTGCAGGACTTCTGGATGATGCTGTCCGGAGAGCGACAGCGTCAGATCGCACAGCTGGATGCGCTGGTGGAAGGTTACAGTGAGTTCAATGAGTTTAACCCGGTTGAGCTGAGGCTGATCGAAGTGCTGCGAACGCTGCGTATGCTGCATTACAGTGCCTGGTTGGCTCGCAGATGGGAAGACCCGATTTTCCCAGGCACTTTCCCCTGGTTTAATACGGTCCGTTACTGGGGGGAGCATATTCTGGAATTGCGCGAACAGTTGGCCGTATTATCCGAACCACCATTGGAACTGGGTTAATATCGGGTGTTCAGGCAGTTGGCTTCAAAGGATGATTTGATAAAACCGACTAGTCAATTTGCAGTTTTTAGGGTATAAAATAACATTGTTTATTTATTATTTTAGCCGAGGCCCCAATGTCTCCAAGGCAGGAAGTTGAACTATTGGATGCATGCCGTATCCTGTTTCCCACAGCGGAAATCAACAGGAAGTTTCTTGGCTATATCCAGCCGGAGGGACTTAAAAATGCCTATCGCAATCGCGCCTGGGAGTGTCATCCTGACGCCTGTGACGAAATAGTCGGCAAAACCGAGCGGGTTGAACTTTTTCGCCGTTCCGTAGAGGCCTACAAACTGCTGAACAGCTTCCTTAAAGAGCGCAAGCCGGACCTGCCGCTACGTCATGCCCGACCTCAAAGAAAACCTGCCTTTCATCGCCCTGTACCTGTCAAACGCCCCGAGAATGAACAGTACTATATTGGGCCCAAGCCCTCTATTGAACTTAAATTGGGATTGTATCTATATTACAGCGGTGTTGTGTCATATCAGTCAGTTGTTCAGGCACTGATCTGGCAAAGGTCGCTGCGTCCACCGCTTGGTGATTTTGCCTGCCAGTGGGGCTGGCTGAATGAAAAGGATGTGTCGGCAATTCTGGCATCCACCGAGATTGTCGGTTCCTTTGGGGAGCGTGCCATTGCTCTGGGGCTTTTGACACAATCCCAGCTGAATCTGATACTGCTGCATCAAAGATCACGCCAGCAGCCGATCGGCAACTATTTTATCGAGCAGAACCTCCTGACAGAACTGACTCTGCGTCATCACCTGCGGGAACTGGATAAACATAACAAACAGGTACGTGATTCGCGCCCCTGATAACTGCCACATATAATAAAAAAAGCCGGTCAAGGATTCGATCCTGACCGGCTTTTTTTATTATGAGGATGTGTTTGTTTACTGGATTTTGAGAACAATTTTGCCGAAGTGTTTGTCGGCCTCCATCATTTTGTGCGCTTCCACAACCTGATCAATTGTAAAGACCTTCTCGATGATCGGTACGATGGTGCGGTCTGCAAATTTCGGCAGGGCACGTCTGGTGAATTCAGCAACGATATCACCTTTTTCAGAAACAGGACGTGAACGGATAACGCTGCCGATGATCTGCTGACGTTTGACCATCATCAGTGCCAGGTTGAGTTCTGCCTTGATGCCGCTGGTGACACCGATGATGACAAGCTTGCCCTTGTAGGCCAGGGAGTTCATGTTCGGAGCCAGATACTTGGCGCCAATATGATCGAGAATCAGATCAACACCTTTTTTGTTGGTGTACTCTTTTACAACGTCGGTAAAATCAGGTGTTTCCTTGTAGTTAATCAGGAAGTCGGCGCCGATTTGCAGAACGCGCTCCAGTTTTTCAGGGGAGACAGTTACAATCAGTTTGCTGTCAGGTGTCAATGCATTACAGAGCTGGATAGCAGCGGTATTTACGCCGCCTCCGCCGCCATGCAGTATTGCTGACTGTTTGTTCTGGAATCCGCCGATGATAAAAACATTCAGGAAGGCGGTGATATATGATTCGCAGACACAGGCCGCTTCTTCAAAAGACATTGATTCCGGAATCGGCATCAGGTGACAGGCATAGGCTACGGCATACTCGGCATAACCGCCGCCGCCAACCAGTGTCATGACTCTCTGGCCGACCTGCCAGCCGCTGACTCCTGCACCCAGTTCTTCAATCACACCGGCAACTTCCAATCCAAGAATTTCCGAGTCACCGGCAGGTGGTGGATATTTGCCTTCGCGTTGCACAAGATCAGGACGGTTGATGGATGTGGCAAAAACCTTGATCAGAACTTGACCTTCAGCAGCAGTAGGGCGTTCAGCTTCGCCTATTTTGAGGACCTCAACACCGCCAAAACCTTCCATTAAAACAGCTTTCATAAATATTCCTCCCAGCTTCTTATAAGATATTTTAGAGTATTCATCCTGCAGTTAAATTTACCACAGTTTATTAATTATGTAGCCTCTTCAGTAATGTTTGTAAATAGTTTCCGTCCGGAAAGGGTGTTTTTTCCCCCTGGCTACGTCAATCTTTGGCTTTGCTTGTGCGGCGTACCATGTACGCCTCCTCGCAAACCCTCGATTTCCTTGCCAGGAGAAAAAATCTCCGCTTTCCAAATCGGAAACCAATGGTTTTCATGTTGAAGTATTACATGATGCGTTGCCTTGATTTATATATTGAATTCTGCCATAAAGAAGCTAATAAATCCGGTGATTAGAACAGGATATGGCCCTTATGAACATATTGGTAACAAACGACGACGGGATACAGGCAACCGGTATTCTTGCTCTGGCTTCTGCATTGGGCGAATTGGGTCGTGTGACAGTAGTTGCACCGGACAGGGAACGCAGTGCTGCCGGCCATTCCCTGACATTGCATTCTCCGCTGCGAATTTTTGAACTGCGTGATGGCTTCTATGCCGTGGACGGTACTCCGACCGATTGTGTCAATATGGGCATCCACAACATGCTCCCATTCAGGCCGGATCTGGTGGTTTCCGGGATTAACCACGGGGCCAACCTGGGTGGAGACATTACCTATTCAGGAACTGTAGCTGCTGCCATTGAATCGACTCTAATGGGTATTCCGGCCATTGCTGTTTCTCTTGATACCTTTGAGCGACAGGGACATTTTGATGACGCAGCCCAGATCGCCCTGCGCGTGGCCCGTCAGGTTGTTGTCAATGGTTTGCCTGCTGATACTCTGCTGAACGTCAACGTCCCCAACTGTCCGCTGGATCAGATGTTGGAGCCGCTGATTACCCGCCAGGGCAAACGCTCTTTTGTGGGAAAAATTATCGATAAAACAGACCCGCGAGGGCGCAAGTACTACTGGATCGGCAGTGAAGAGCCTGATTTTAACGACTATGAAGGCACGGATTTCCATGCCATCAACCGTAAACACGTTTCAATTACACCGCTCCATCTGGATTTGACAAACTATGAATCCATGCAGATCATCAGGGGATGGAAGATATGAGTCGGCTGTACATCCATTGCTGTTTCTGTTATCTTTCGCACCGATACGGGGTAATTAATGAATTTTGAGTTTGCGCGTAAAAAAATGGTCCAGGAGCAGATTGTCGGTCGAGGAGTTTCTGACCGTCGCGTGCTGGATATCATGCTGAAGGTGCCGCGCCATATTTTTGTTCAGGAG
>Ga0105048_10003943_pt1 | contig 24277 bp, 20 predicted proteins | sample MAT05_FD_78382 | JGI IMG/M metagenome (GOLD analysis project Ga0105048, IMG submission 78382) | Freshwater microbial communities from Lake Fryxell liftoff mats and glacier meltwater in Antarctica - MAT-05 | ecosystem: Environmental > Aquatic > Freshwater > Ice > Liftoff microbial mat | place... | reverse complement strand
TTCGTCTCCAAGGCGGGCAAGGAGTGTCGGAGCGTCCACACCTCGTTTGACGTAGCCGAGGGCGACCTGTCGCGACAAGGCGAAACTCCACGCGCTGCTCGTAACTTTTCCGGCGGGAGCGCCGTTTGCGGCAAAAAGTTGCGCCCCGACGGGGATCGCTGCCTCCCCGCCCACGAGGAAGCGCAGCGTGCGATTGACGTGCCCGATGCTCTTAATGCGCGAGACGGTTTCCTGGCCGACGTAACATCCTTTATGAAAATCCACGGCGCTCAAATCCAGCCCCGCTTCGGCCGGCAGCGTTGATTCATCCAACTCGGCTCCCCAGCGCGGAACACCGTTTTCAATGCGCAGCGATTCGATCACAGCGGGTGTAATGTCCACCAGTTCTGCGGACAATCTTTCGCGCAATGCAGCGGCTTCGCCGGTTGGCACGATGAGGTCGAATCCGCTCGGCACCAGGCGCCGCGATTGCCGCGAACCTGCTTCAGCACAGGATTCCGCGACCACTTGAAACAGCGCCCACTCATCGCTCACGTCCTCAAGCAGTGCGTCGTCGGCGATGATGTAGCGTTCCAGTCGTTGAGCCAGGGGTGCGCGCAACTCCGGTGCGGCATCGATGAATAATGAGTCGTCGCGTTTTGCGATGGTCACATGTGCGCAGAGCCGCCCCTTGGCATTCATTACGCACGCCGACAGCGTTGCCGCATCGCCGAGCTTGCGGACATCGTTGCTCACCTGACCGTTGAGATATCGCACCCGGTCCAAGCCGGTCAATCGGAGGATGGTCTGGCCGCTAAGCTGAAAAAATCCGCCCCGCTCACGAACGGCAGCGTGGATCGTGGCGTCGTTCACGGGGTTTTGGTTTTGCCGAAAAAACTCCGCCACATGCCAACGGTTGCTGGCTTGGCAGCCTCGGCCTCCACTTCCGCCGCAGCTCCGGGAGGAAGATCGGGTTCCGACGCATTGGTTTCCGCCGCTTGTTCTTTCGGTTGATCGGGTTCGGCAGCAGGCGAGGAAGGTTGCTCCGTTTTGGCATCCACGGCGACTGCGACCTCAGGTTTCGCCTCTGCGGGCGCTTCGGAAGTCGCAGGCACAACCGGCAACTCGGGCTCCGGCTGTTTCTCATCCAAAGGCACCGAAAGTTTCGCGATGCACGTGAAATCCTCCTCACCCCACCCCTGCACGATCCCGTTGTAAAGCACCGCCGCCGCCGTGGCCGTGGCCGGGACGTGCAAGCCCGCGTCGTTGGCCATCTGCAGAGCAATCTGAACGTCCTTGAACATGTGTTTCAGCGAAAAATGCGGCTCGTAATTACCGGCGATCATGCCCGGCAATTTCATATCAACGAAAACACTCCGCGCCGCGTGATGCTCCATTGCGGAGGCCAGCATGGTTGGATTGATGCCCGACTTTTTCACCAGAGCAAACGCTTCGGCGAGAATCTGGCCGGTGCTCGCAACGATCATGTTGGTAGCAACCTTCAACGTGGCGGCGTCGCCGATTTTTCCCGCCTTCACCATCGCCTTGCTGCTGTCGCGAAGAATCGGTTCCGCACGCTTGTAAGCTGTTTCATCCCCTCCGATATAATAGCAAAGCGCCCCTTGTGCCGCGGCGTTTTTGCTTCCAGTAAATGGCGCATCGAGAAACTGCGCGCCATAAGCTTTCGCCCGTTCCGCAGCTTCCAGCGTGGCTTCGCGTCCGATCGTGGCATGGCAACAAATTACATGTTCGCCGGTGAGGCGCGGCCCCATGTCCTCGATGCATTGCATCACGGCAAAACCGTCGGTGACAAAAAGCTGAATGACCTGGCAAAGCCCCGCAATTTCGCCGGGCGATCCCATGAAATTCGGTTCCGGTTTCGGTGTGCGGCTCCACACGTAAACCTGATGCCCCTTGCTTCGCAAAGTCGCCGCAATCCGTGACCCCACAATTCCCAACCCCAGAACACCTACATTATTGCGAATCTTTTTGCGCATCGGCCCATCGAAAGCCACGCACCCATCGAAGTGAAGGCAAATCTCCACCGCCTATACGCCCCGAAGCCTCGAACGACGAGGGATTTTAACGTGCCGCACGAGGTGCCCACGCAAGATGATCAGCTTCCAGAGCGAGGACGGATGCCCGCTGGGCGTGTTGCTCTTGAAAAGAAGGTGTCGAAAAGAAGATTGCAATCGGCGGAGCATGTCGCGTAAAAACACCGTCGCGTGCGGTTTCAGCCAATCGCTCATGGAAAACACCTTACAAATGAAAACGAACTATTTTAATTTAAAACGTGGCCCGGTTTATGCAGTAGCTCTGGGGTTTTTTGGCGTCCTTGCAGGCCAAGGGTTGCTGGCTCAAGAGTCGATCCGGCCATCTTCCACCGGCGATATGGCAGCGGAAGCCAGGCGGGAAGTCGTTCTGCCCACGAACTACAATATCAAAGCCGGACCGCTGCTTCTCGATCTTACAGGCCGTTTGGAAATTGAAGCGAATGACAACGTGGGCCTTTCCGAAACGGACCGCGAGTTTGATGTCATCGTCCGTCCCGAGATTCGCTTCAATTCTTTCTGGCAAATCACCCGCTTCAACACTTTGGAACTGAGCATCGGTCTCGGGTTCGCAAAGTATCTTCTCAACACTTCGGCAGACACTTCAGGTGTTCTGGTCGATCCGGGAACCCAGATTTCCTTCGACTTTTATGTGGGTAACTGGCGGATCAATTTGCATGATCGCTTTGCGGTTTTACAGAATCCGATCGATGAAATCGGGCTGAGCGGCGTCGCAAATTTTGATCGCATTCAGAACGCCATCGGCGTTCAGGCAGTGGGCGATTACAACGACATGATGGTGGTGCTGGGCTACGACCACTATAACTTCTGGTCCTTGAGCGGCGAGTTCGAGTATCTGGATCGTGCTGAGGAACAGGTGTACGCGTCGGTAAGCTTTGACGTATCGTCAGCGCACCGCGTCGGCGTTGATCTCCATGGCTCCTTCGTGAATTACGATCAGGACTTCAACAATGACGGTACCACATATGGCGCGGGTGTGTTCTGGGAAGTAACGCTTTCCAACTACATTAAAATGCGGATTGCGGGTGGTTATCAAGGCATGTCGTTTGATGGCGGTGGCGCAAATGGCGATAGCGGCGACTACAACGGTTACTACGCAAATTTCATGATTTCCCAGCGGCTCAACGCATACTGGACGCATGCTTTAACGGCGGGCCACGAGGCCCGGCTGGGGCTCTCGGTCAACTATGACGAGTTTGACTACGCTCGCTACAACGCGACTTGGGCGTTCAGCAGCAAGTTCAGCCTCGGAATGAATGCCTTCGTGGAAAATTCCAATGAGTCGACAGGCTTTGCCTCGGAAAGTTCTTTCCGGCTTGGCGGTGGATTCAGCTTTGGCTACCAGATCAATCGTCGCACGGCTTTGACGTTTGCTTATCAATACGTCAACAAGGATTCCGATGAAGAATTCCGCAGTTACTATCAGAATCGTGCGGTCATCGGGATCAGCTACGACTTTTAGTTGCATCCCTCTGCGGAATCGTCCTTCTGAAGTTCGATCTGCGGTGTTGCAGTTCATTGGTTTTCAACTCGTTGGTTGAAGATTTCTCAGTTCCGTCGAAAATGACTCCATGAATTTCTTCCGTCCCCGAATTGCCTCCCTGTTCATCGTGTTGTGCATAGCAACCGAGGGGAAGGCGCAAACGACACCGGAAAATTTAAGAGAATCCGCGTCCTCGGGTGCTGCGGTGGTGGCAAGCACCATGTCCATGGATGTGCTCGATGCGGAACGGAAACTGGGCAAAGGGGATCGACTGAGCTACCGGGTGGTGGAGGAGCGGCGTCTGCCGATCTCGTTGGTGATTGCCGCCTCGGGCGAGGTGGAACTGCCGCTCATCGGACGGATTCAAGCCGCCGGGCGCACCTGTCGCGAATTGGCTTATTCCATCAAGAGTCCACTCGAACGGGAATATTTTTACAAAGCCACCGTCATTATCGGTCTCGATGCGATTAGTGAACGGGCGGTGGGCCGGATTTACCTGAGCGGACAGGTGAAGGCGCAGGGTGCAATGGATATTCCTCCAGACGAACGTTTTACGGTGAGCAAAGCGATATTGAAGGCTGGCGGGTTGGCGGATTTTGCGAACAGCAAAAAGATCAGGCTGGTGCGAAAAAACGCAACCGGCACCAGCGACACACAAATTATCGATCTGGACGAGATCACCAAAAAGGGGCGCCTGGAAAAGGATGTGGAACTTCAGCCGGATGATGTGATTATCGTTCCGGAAAAATTTGTGAATTTTTAATGGAAACCATTGATCATCGCAGTAGCCCGACGTCTTGGTGGTTTGTCATTCACACCAAACTGTACCGGTATCGGGCGCTCATGCGGAAGTATTGGTGGCTGGTTCTGGGCAGCGTCGCCGTGGGACTCGCGGCGGCGGGTTGGAGAGTTGCGACAGAACCGGTAACTTACGTTTCACTCGGACGCTTGATTGTGAGCGGCAAGATCGCGATGCCGGAGGGAGGCACTTTCAACGAGGAGGTTGCCAATTACATGGGCACGCAGATCCAGCTTTTGCAGAGTGATCAGGTCAGGACGCGCGCCGTGTCCAGAATCCAGGCGGCAGATCCGACCATAGAGATTCTGCCGGTCAGAATCGAAGTGGCCCCTGCTCCACAGGCTTCGGTTTTAAACTTAAAGGCCACGGGGCCAGGGCCGCAGATTACGCACAAGATGCTGGAGGGCGTCATGCAGGAGTACATCGGGGTAAAGCGGGAGATCCGTTCAGAGAAATCCGAACTCACGTTAAGCGCTATCACAGATCAGATTTCCCGATTGGAAAAAGAGATCGGCGAGGACGACCAGGCGGTGATTGATTTTCAGAAGAAAAACAACATTGGGTACCTTCGCGAAGAGGGAAACTCTGCGGCAACTTATCTCTCGGGGCTCAACCGCCAACTCGCAGATTTAAAAAAGGAATATCAACTGCTGGAACGGTTGGATTTTGAACAAAACCTCGAGCGCCAGCAGACAAGACCCGCAGATTCCGGTGGCGCCGAAGGAAATGAGGGCATCAGGATTTCCAGCGCAAGCGGCGGTCCGGAACTCGAGTACTTGAAAACCCGCCGTGAAATCGAGGTGTTGAAAGCGCAAAAGGCGGACTACGGGAAAACGCTGCGTCCGAAACACCCGATCATGGTCGAACTGGACCAGCAAATTACACAGCAGGAATCGATGATCGCGTCGTTCAAGGAGCAGTCCGTGGCTCAACTCAAGACGCGCAAGGATTCGCTCCGGCTTGAAGTTGAGAATCTGGAAGGTGTGATCCAGGAGTGGGAGGCCAAAGCCCTGATTCTGAGCGAAAAGCTCGCACAGTTTGAAAGCATGAAGTCGAAGGTGGAGCGAAAGAAAAACGCTTGGGACCGGCTGCAATCGAACTTTCTGACCATCGACGCCAACCGCGCCGTGGATCAGGACAACGTCTCAGTGCTTCAACCCGCAGGAGCACCATTTGCAGTGAAGCCCGGGGTGGTTCGCATGCTGGTGATGGGTTTTCTGGCGGGCCTGATTTTTGGCATGTTGTTGCTCTTCGTGATCGATCAACTGGATGATCGCGTCGCATCGTTCGTAGAGTTCCAGACGCGGTTTAACGAAAAGGTGCTCGCGCAGATTCCGCGGGATAAAGTGGGCAGCGAGGTGGGTCCACTCCAACCTGACGATCCCCGCCATGCGTTCGCCGAAGCTTTGCGCTCACTGCGCTCCTCCATCTTTTTCATGCCTGTGGAAGGGATCGCGCCGAAGGTGTTTCTCGTGACGAGCGCGGTTCCCAATGAAGGAAAATCCACGGTGGCGACGAACCTTGCAATTACCATGGCGCTTGCCAATTCGCGGGTATTGCTGGTGGACGGTGACTTACGGCGCGGTGCCATTCATGAGGTATTCGGGTTGAGCAATCAGCGTGGTTTCAGCGATGTGCTGCGTGAGGGTGTGGGGCTAATGTCAACCATCCAGCCCACCTACGTTCCCGATCTGTTCCTTTTGCCGCGCGGAACCGTGGTGAGCAATCCGGGTGAGTTGTATTTGAGCAAATCTGCCGACCAGTTTCTCAAGGATGTCTACGAGGACTACGACTATATCGTTATCGACAGTTCGCCTGTCATGGCGGCGGATGACACCACAAGCCTTGCCCCGAAAGTGGACGCGACCTTGTTTGTTTTCCGGTTCACCCATTCCTCTTCACGAACCAGTCGCAAGGCGATCGAGTTGCTCAGGGATCGTCAGTCCAATGTGCTGGGTGTGATTTGCAACGACGTGGACGAGGCGATGCAGGAGTACTACTACTATCGTTATCCGGAATACTATGGGACGGGAAGTTCGAAAAAACATGCCGGCTGATCGCGTTGCCCTGATCACCGGAATTTCCGGACAAGACGGCTCGTATCTGGCGGAATATCTTTTAGACAAAGGCTTCGAGGTTCACGGGTTGGTACGGCGCATCGCGCTGGAGGATGCCGATCATAAACTTTGGAGAATCCGTCATATCCTCGACAGAATTCATCTGCATACCGCCTCGCTGGAAAGCTTTGCGAGTCTCTACAAGGTGATAAACAAAGTAAAACCCGATCACTGCTACCATCTGGCGGCGTCGAGCTTTGTCAGCTACTCCTTCGAGGATGAGTTTCAGACGTTTCACACCAATCTTCACGGGACGCATTACCTGCTCTCCGCGATTCAGGAATGTGCGCCGCAGTGCCGGTTTTATTTTGCGGGGACGAGTGAAATGTTCGGCCACGCGCGCGAAACGCCGCAGAACGAGGACACGGCGTTTGTGCCGCGCTCGGTGTACGGGATTTCCAAGGTGGCCGGGTTCGACCTGGTTCGAAATTACCGCGAACGCTACCAACTCCATGCGTCGAGCGGTATTTTGTACAATCACGAATCGCCGCGGCGCGGGTTTGAATTTGTCACGCAGAAGGTGGTGCGCGGTGCGGCGCGGATCGCCGCAGGAAAAGCCACGGAACTGCGGCTCGGCAACCTGGATGCACGACGCGACTGGGGCCACGCCCGCGACTACGTGCGCGCCATGGCGCTGATGTTGGAACAGGAAACCCCGCACGACGTGGTCATTGCCACGGGGATCACGCACACCGTTCGCGAGTTTGTGGACAAGGCGTTCCAGTTTGTGGGTTTGGATTATCAAAAATACGTCATCATGGATCCGCAGTTTTATCGCGAGAGCGACAAAGTGGTGCTTTGTGGAAATCCCGCCCGTGCCAAGGCCATGCTGGGATGGGAGCCGGAAGTGGATTTTGACTCGCTGGTCCGCGAGATGATGGAAGCCAGCGTTCGCGACGTCCGATGAGGACGCACATCCGGCCGGTGCGCGGCCTGCAATCTCCGGGGTTTGCCGAACTGTGGCGCTATCGGGATTTGTTTTGGGAAATGGCGATGCGCGATGTGCGGCTGCGGTATCGTCAGACCGTGCTCGGCGTGGCATGGGTGGTGCTGCAACCGCTGCTTGGCGCGGGAATTCTGAGTTTTGTCTTCGGCAGCATCGCTCCGGGCTCGACGACTTTTCTTGTGAGTTTCGTCGGCCTGCTCGGCTGGAACGTTTTCAGTGGAACACTGCTCAAGGCGGCGACATCGCTCATGACCAATTCGTCCTTGGTTTCTAAGGTGTTTTTCCCGCGGTTGCTGCTGCCGTTTTCGACAAGCGTTTCCACGTTGATCGACTTTGCCGTTTCGCTCGTCATGTTGCTAATGATTCTCGTTTTAAATGGTGTGTTGCCTGGATTATCGATGCTGCTCGCGCCGTTGTGGATTGCCATCATCATGGGCTGCGGCATGGGAATCGGTCTGGTCTGCGGGGCACTTTCCGTCCGGTTTCGCGACGTGAATCACATTCTGCCGGTGGTATTGAATTTCATGCTATACGCCAGCCCGGTGGCCTACGGGTTGTCGAGAATTCCCGACAAACTCCGCGACATCGTGGTGTGGAACCCGCTGAGCTATCCGCTGGAAGGGCTGCGGTCCGCGATGTTGGGAACGGGGACGGTCTCGCTGGAAACCTTCGTGTTTGCGGGCGTTTCCTCCGTCGTGCTGTTGTTGGGCGGCATCTTCATTTTCAAATATCTCGAACGCGATTTCGCCGATGTCATCTGATCTCGCCATTTCCATCCGGGGCATCTCGAAAAGTTTCCTGATTTACCACGAGAAACCGCATCGCACGACGATGGCAGATGCGCTGCTGAGCAAACTGCGCGAAGTAAATGCCGGCGCGGAAACGTTCTGGGCTTTGCAGGATGTGAGCTTCGATGTGCCGCGCGGAGAAGCGCTCGCAATCGTCGGACGCAACGGCGCGGGCAAATCCACGCTGCTGAAAATCCTGAGCCGCATCATGACGCCGACCCGCGGCGAGATCGATATCGAAGGCCGAGTGGGGAGTTTGCTGGAGGTCGGGACAGGATTTCATCCGGAGTTGACCGGGCGCGAAAACATCTTTCTCAACGGCGCCATACTCGGCATGAGGCGTCAGGAAATTAGGCGTCAGTTTGATTCCATCGTGGAGTTTGCGGAGATTTCAAAATTCCTCGATACGCCGGTGAAGCGTTACTCGAGCGGGATGTACGTGCGACTCGCGTTTGCCGTTGCGGCGCACCTGAGTCCGGATGTGCTCATCGTGGACGAAGTGCTCGCAGTGGGTGACGCCAAATTTCAGCGCAAGTGCCTCGATAAAATGCGCGAAGTGGCAACGCGAGACGGGCGTGTGGTGCTGTTCGTCAGTCATAACATGGGAGCGCTGGGCCAGATTTGTTCGCGGGGCATTCTCATCGACGAGGGCCGCGTCGTGAATGACGCGCCGATTCAGGAAATTGTGCAGGGTTACCTCGCCTCGGGATCGGGCGGTGCGGGCGAGGCGATTCTGGCGGAGGATGTGGAGCGTCAGCGTCAGGTAAAACCGGCGTTCTTTCATCGGGCAAGTTTGTTGAGCGAAGGCGGCATGCCGGTCTCCGAGGTTCCTGCACGCGAGGGCTTTTCAGTGAAAATGGTGTACGAGGTGCCGCAACCGATCTCGCGTCTGGAAATTTCTGTACGGGTGACGACCGCCGAGGGAAATCCCGTATTCACGGCGCTTCAAAGCGACGCGTTGCAGGAAGTCTTTTTGAATGAGCAGCGCGGCCTGTTCGAGGCGGAAGCAAAATTTCCCGCGCTGCTGCTCATGCCGGGCGAATACGCGCTGACGCTTCGGGCGCAACTCAGTGGAAGCCAGGTGTATGATCAGCACGACAACGTCCTGCCCTTCACAGTCACAGAAAATGGTACGAGCTTTGCGCCGTATGGAAATGACCACCGCTACTTCGGCGTCGTGCTGCATCGAGCGGACTGGGTGCGCCGCGAGCTGGACGGCCCCGAGGTGCCATGACGCCCGCTTACTCCGCATACATCCCGTGTTTTAACGCTGCGGAGACGCTGGTGGAGGTGATCGAAAGCGTGCGTTCGCAGGATCCTGCGCCAACGGAGTTTTTTGTCGTGGATGATGGTTCGACGGATGATTCAGCACAACGCGCGGAAGCCGTTGGCGCGAAAGTTTTGCGTTTGGGAAAAAACTGCGGACGTGGCGAAGCACGACGGTTGGCGGTGAATACCGCGACCAATGAACTAGTGCTCGGCTGCGACGCCACGAACATCCTGCCGCCGGGTTTTTCCGCGTCGGCGTTGCGTTGGTTTAAAGATGAAACGGTGGCTGCCGTGTGCGGCGACGTGCGCCAACAACCGGGCGGAAACGCTGCAGGACGGTGGCGCGGACGGCATCTGTTTCTCCAGCAGACCGAGCGCGTTTTCAGTCGGGCGGTGTTACTCTCGGGGCTCGGTCACATCCTGCGAAAGAGCCACGCGCTGCAGGTCGGGAACTTCGACCCCACGATGCGGACAGGCGAGGACCGCGAACTTTCCACGCGACTGCTCGCGGCGGGTTTCGCGGTGGTCGCCGATCCGGAGGTGTTCACGTTGTCCATCGATCTTCAGTCGGTCGCCCGCGTGTTCGAACGTTATGCGCGCTGGCACAATCCGGTGGACCTTTGGACGCCGCGCGATTACCTCCGGCAGATTGTGTACTCGATGCGTGTGATGGCACCGAAGGATTTGAAGGATGGCGATGCGGCTGGCGTTTTACTGAGCCTGCTTTCGCCGCACTACCAGTATTTCATGCGGAACAGACCGCACTAGCCGCATGAGCTTCAGTATTGTCGTTCCCACTTGTAACCGCCCGGAGATGCTGCGCGAGTGCCTCGTGCGGTTACCCCGCAGCTCCGAGATCATCGTGACAGACGACAGCCGTGGGAACGCAACGCGGGATATAATTTCGCAAGAGTTCCCGCACATGCACTGGACTCGTGCTCCGGGACTCGGGCCTGCCGCAAATCGCAACCATGGTGCGCGTCAGGCGAGCGGCGATTGGATCGCGTTCGTCGATGATGATTGCGAACCGGGTGCAGGCTGGCTCGCGGGTTTGGAAAATGCGGCACGCGGAGGCGCGGAGGTGATCGAGGGAAAAACAGAATGCCCCGGCCGCCGCGACACCCCGTTTCAAGAACACGTGGAGAACCTGACGGGCGGCACCCTGATCAGTTGCAACTTCGCGATGCGGCGCGATGCGTTTTTTAAATCGGGCGGATTCGACGAGGATTTCCGTGAAGCCTATTACGAGGATACCGAACTCGCGTGGCGCATCCGAAAGTGCGGGCTGCGCGTGGTTTTTGCGCCGGAGGCCGTGGTGATTCATCAGCCGCGCCCCGTCACGCTGGATCACATCGCCAAGCGGCAGTTGCAACTGCGCTGGACGATGCTCTATCGGCTCAAGACGAAATCGCGCACGCCGCTCTGGCTCGAGTATTCGCTGAACCTGCTGCGAACGACCCTCACGCTGCCGCGCCGGATGAACAGCGCATGCTGGCGCACGCCGTTGGTTCATCAGGCTCTCGCGTTGGCACTGTTCCCGATGGTCTTGCCATATCTCTATTTCTGGCAATGGCGCTATCGGGAAATGCTAAACCGGCGTGCCTTGGAAAACCGCGAGCAGCCTTACCAGCGTCTCTCCGACTTTCGTCCGTTGCTCAGCACCGGCCAGGCCGTGTTGATGTATCACAAGCTGGATATTCCTAGGCTGCGCTCACTTCGCAAGGGGCTCTTCGTGCCAGCGCATCTTTTTGAAAAGCAACTCCGCGAGTTGACTGAAGCGGGTTGGCGTTCCGTGAGTCTCGCCGATTATCTCGAACGCGGCCCGCAACCGAAATCGGTCGTGATCACGTTCGACGACGGATTCGAGAGCGTCTGGCGCAATGGCATGAAACCTATGGCTAAACACGGATTTCGCGCTATCCAGTTTCTCGTGCCGGGCTCAATCGGGAAATTCAACCACTGGGATTTTGCCGAGACGCGGTCCGGGGAAAAACTCATGGACGACGCGCAGATCCGCGATTGGCTGGCGGCGGGGCACGAGATCGGAGCGCACACGATGACCCATCCGTTCCTCACGCGGTTGCCCTTGGACGAGGCGCGGACGGAAATCCGCGATTCGAAGCACGCGCTGGAGGATCGCTTCGGCGTGGCGGTTCGGCATTTCGCGTATCCGTATGGCGACTGGAATCCCGCCGTGCGCGACCTGGTGCGGGAAGCGGGTTTTGCTTCGGCAGCGATCACACAATACGGAGTAAACCGCGCGAACCATGACCCGTGGACCTTGCGTCGTGTGGCGTCCTTTTTTCCGCTGAGCGAGCGAGGCAACCTCTTTAAGGTGTTCCTTGTGCGTTAGTGATCTGTTGCATGATCGCGACGAGGCGTCTGGCAAAAAGCGACGTGTTGTAGCGGGTGTCCGCCAAAGCGCGGGCCCGCCGACCCATGGCTTCGGCTTCGGCGGGATGATCGTTCACCCACTGCACAGCCCTGGCCCACGCTTCAACATCGCCCTGCGGCAAAGCGAAGCCGATGCCCTCCTGCTCCACGTCGATATCACAGAGCGGATGCTTCGTGATTATCACGGGCTTGCCGAGGGCGAGTGCGTCGGTGAGCGAAGTGAGGCCGAGAAGCGTGGCATTCACGTTGAGTGGGATAGCGAGGGCCCTGGCCTTTCGCGCCAACTCCAGGAGCGTGGGATAGGTCATGCATTGTGCAACCGATTGCTTGAATACCTGCACCGCGGCGGAATCTCCGGCGGGTGCGAACTCATCGTCGAGACAGACGATCTTCGTGTTCACGCCGGTGCGCATCGCTGCCTGGCCTAACGTCTTCCAATCGCGTCCGGTGCGACCGGCGGAAAAAATGCCTTCTCCGGGATATTCCGGCATCGGATAAAACGCCACGTCCGGCCCCCACGGCAGCGTCTCGACCGTATCGCCCCGATGCCCCAACGCGTCGAGTTCGCGCGCGAGCGTCGCGCTGAGCGAGCAGCACGCGTCGGTCCCCGAAAGGATGAGTCGCGCCAGCGGCTTGCGGAGTTTTGCCATGCGTCCGACGAGCGGCGGATGATGCACGATTATGCAGATCGGCACGCGGAAAAGCCCGAGCCCACGCAGGCAGCAGAGCAGGCCGGTCTCCGTCTGACACGGCGCATAGATGGCGTCGTAGGAATCACGCGCCCGCCATGCCTTCCACTGCGCGGCGAGATTGCCAAGCGGAAGATGCAACGCATCGGTGATCCTTTGCAGCAACGTCCAAAACGCACCGCCCTCAGCTTTTGCCAACGTGACCGCAAAGCCTGCCGCCTCGAGATCGTCCACGCCGTAAAGATGGTGCCGCGGTTTTTCGCCGCGCCGCACTTCCTCGCCGACTTCGTCGAGCGGGTAGTTGTTGAAAACGAGGATGCGTTTCATGCGGGCGCAAGCGGCAGCGTGTTCCCCGCTCCGGCTTTATTCAAGATCGTCGGCTGCGCCTTTTTTGTTTACGAGCCCTTTGAGTTTACCGTGGATGAACACGTCGATGTCGCCGTCCATCACGGCCTGCACACCGCTGGTTTCCACGCCGGTGCGATGATCTTTCACCATCTGGTAGGGCTGGAAAACGTAACTGCGGATCTGGCTGCCGAAAGCGACCTCCCCTTTCTCGGAATACTGCCGGTCGATCTCGCTGCGTTTGCGGTCCTGTTCGAGTTGGTAGAGTTTCGCTGCAAGCATGCGCATCGCGAGTTCGCGGTTGCGGCCCTGGCTGCGTTCGGCCTGGCAGGCCACGACGATGCCGGTCGGGATATGCGTGATGCGCACGGCGGTCTCCACTTTATTAACGTTCTGGCCGCCTTTGCCGCCGCTGCGGTAGGTGTCGGTGCGGAGGTCCACATCATTGATCGTGATGGGCGCGGACTCCGGAAACTCCGGCACGACATCAAGACTCGCGAACGACGTGTGCCGCCGTTTGTTGGAGTCGAACGGTGAAATGCGCACCAACCGGTGCACGCCACGCTCGGTCTGGAGATAGCCGTAGGCAAACTCGCCTTTCACCTGGATCGTTGCGGACTTGATCCCCGCTTCTTCGCCCATCTGGATGTCGATCATTTCGCTCGTGAACCCGTGCCTCTCGATCCAACGCTGATACATCCGCAGCAGCATATCCGCCCAATCGCAGGATTCCGTGCCACCCGCACCGCTATGGATCGTTACGAACGCGTTGTTCCGATCGTGTTCGCCCGCGAGCAGGCTGCGAAGTTCCAGTGCAGCCACGGCCTCGGACGTGGCGTCGTATTCCTTCAACACTTCTGCTCGCGTATCGTCGTCGTCCTCCTCCTCGGCGAGACTGCGCAACGCGAGCAGATCCTCGACGCTCCGTTCGGTTTCCTGAAATGGATTGATCTTTCCTCGCAGCGTGGAGACTTCGTCGATGATTACCTGGGCGCGTTCCTTGTTATTCCAGAAATCCGGCGCACCCATCGCCGACTCACATTCCTCCAGGCGAACTTTTAGTCGCGGGAGGTCAAAGATACCTCCGGAGTTCGCCCATGCGGGCTTTCAGCGCGTCGGTATCAATGGCTTGTAAGTCGATGGACATGGTTGCACACGTTGCATCCGTCCTTTTTATGAAAAATTCAACCCTGAAATGTGGAGCTGTCGGCGACGGAGCAAAAGGGGACAGGAGTTTAGAGGCTGAAAGCCCCGAGGATAGAGGGCCAAAGGTCTTTTGTAGGGGTCTCGAGGAACTGGCTTTTGGGTCGGCGTTGTGCGCAAAACCCGGTCTCACCCGGATCGCCTGGCCTCCGAGGATGCTTCGCTGAGCCTGTGGCGTCTGGAACTCGGCGAGGAGTTTGAGTCAGCCTTGCCGTATCTGCGGCGCTTGCCGCGTATTGCCGGCCGAATTCCCGACCCAGATGGACCGCGCCATCGTCCGTGGATGGAGATTTATCCCACCGGTAAAGCAGGGCTGTATTGCGCCGAATCGGAGATGACTCCATCCCATCGTGCGCCATTCGACAGAACGCCCTGGCCAGAAATAGTTGAACAAAACGTTTGCGACATCCGCGTTATGATATAGAGTTTCAGTCTCAATTAGCGCGGTTTTCATTCCTTTTATGAAGTCTCTCGATCATCTCAAGTCCGGGCAATCCGGTCGGCTCGCCAGTGTTTCCGGTGATCCTGCCCTGGCCCAGCGCCTCATGGCCATGGGACTGCTTCCCGGCCAACCGCTCGTCCGCCGCCAACAGGCCCCGCTCTCAGGTCCCATAAAAATCCACTCCGCCTCTTCAGTAATCGCTCTTCGCACCAAAGATGCCGCGTGCGTCGTCGTGAACACCCAATGCCCCTAGCTGATCCCGCAGTTCGGGTTTCCTCTCCAAAACTGCCTCACGACGGACTCCGCGTCGTGGTGATCGGTCAGCCGAACACCGGCAAGACTTCGCTTTTCAACCGCCTGACCGGCCTTCGCCAGCGCGTCGGCAACTACCCCGGTGTCACCGTCGAACGCAAGGAAGGCCGTGGTAAAATCGGTGACACACCATTCACGCTGATCGATCTCCCCGGCACGTACAGCCTCAACGCGCTCTCCCTCGACGAACACATCAGCGTGCGCGCCCTGGCAGGCCATCCTGACATCGGGCCGATTCCCGACGTGATCCTCTGCGTCGTGGATGCCGCGAAACTGCAACGCTCGCTGCTGCCCGCTTTCCAGGCCGCCGCACTACACCGCCCCATGGTGCTGGCGCTGAATTTTTTCGATGAAGCCGCAGCGGAAGGATGGAAGTTCGATTTACCGCTCCTGGAGAAAAAACTGGGCATCCCGGTGATTCCAACGGTCGGGCACAAAGGCGTGGGAATCGATGCCCTCAAAAAAGCCATACTCCGCGCTTACGAACAAGACCTGACCATGCCTGGCATCCGGTGGCCAGAGCCAATTGAACAAGCCATGTCGCTGGTGGAACAACGCCTCGTCAGCGAAGAAAACGCGCACATTCGCCGCTTCAAGGCTCAGCGACTCCTTTTCGACACCAGCCACCATCCATCCGATCTGGATAACGATTCTGAGTTGCGCAAAAAGCTCCTCGAGGAAGCGCACACCATCATTTTGAACGGAGGACACCATCCGGCCAACGCCGAACCGGTGCTCCTTTTTCCGCAAATTGAAAACGCCCTCGAGGATTGCACGGAAAAAACCGGGGCTGTTTCCGAACGGCTGACCGAACGCCTCGACGCAGCCTTTGTGCATCCCGTGTTTGGACTGGCCTTCTTCGCAGCCATCATGTTCGGGGTATTTCAAGCAGTCTACACGCTCGCTTCACCGCTCATGGACCTCATCGAGGCAGGAACCGGATGGGTGCAGGACCTGGTGGGAGGCTGGCTCACGGTAACCCCGATGCTGCAAAGTCTCGTGAGCGACGGCATCATCGGCGGCATCGGCTCCGTCTTGGTTTTCCTCCCGCAAATCCTCATCCTCACGCTACTCATCGCGCTTCTCGAAGACTGCGGTTATCTCGCGCGCGGGGCGTTTCTCATCGACCGCAGCCTGAGCTGGTGCGGACTCAGCGGAAAAAGTTTCGTGCCGCTGATGTCGGGATTTGCCTGTGCGATTCCGGCGATCATGGCGACCCGGACCATTGAAGATCCGAAATCCCGCCTCACCACGATTCTCATCACGCCCTTGATGAGCTGCTCGGCGCGATTGCCGGTTTATGTCCTGATGATCGGAGCCTTCATCGAACCGCGCTACGGCAGCATCGCGGCAGCGGCGACACTTTTTGCCATGCACATGCTCGGACCGCTCATAGCACTGCCCGTTTCGTGGGTGATGCAGAAGAAAGTCCTCAAGGCACCGTCACCACCGTTTGTGCTGGAACTGCCGCCCTACCGCAGACCCACGGTTCGCGACACCACATGGCGGCTTTGGCATCGCGCAAGCCGCTTCATCACCGATGCGGGAACGATCATCCTCGCCATGTCCATCGTGATTTGGTCGCTGCTCTATTTTCCGCGTCCGGCAGCTTTGGAAAACACGGTGCGTTCCGCGTTCGTAACGGAATCGGTCGCCGAAACAGGCCAGTCTGCTGAACAGATTGAAGCCGCTCTGACAGATTCCGAATCCGAATTGGCCAAGAATTTCGAAGTCCATCTCGCAGGAGCTTACGTCGAACAAAGTTACCTTGGTCGCACCGGTAAATGGATTCAGCCCGTGTTCGATCCCGCCGGGTTCGACTGGAAAATCACCGTCGCTGTGCTCGCCAGTTTTCCTGCCCGTGAAGTGGTCATTTCCACGCTCGGCATCATCTACAACCTGGGCGGCGAAGAGGACGAGGAGTCGGCCACCCTGCGCAGCAAACTCGGAAACGAAATCTGGCCCGGCGGCTCGCGTGCCGGTCAACCCGTGTTCACCTTGCCCGTCGCCGTTGCCGTGATGGTATTTTTCGCCATCTGCATGCAGTGCGGCGCAACGATCGCCATGATGACCGCCGAAACCAGTTGGCGCTGGGCCTGGGGATCGTTTGTCGTCATGACGCTGATGGCCTGGGTCGCTTCCGTGGGAACTTACCAACTGCTGAGCCGGATTCTATGAGCGCATTTCTGGAATATCTCGTCGTGGGAGGTGTCGTCGGTTTCGCAACCGTGTACCTCGCGTGGTTGTTCACCGCAAAAAGGAAGAAGCCCGGTTGCGGCCAGAATTGCGGCTGTCCAAAGCCGGCTCTCCAACCACGAAAATAAAATAGGCATCGCTCTGCGCTTTGCTAAAACACTGGTCCGGCCTGTTTGGTCCCAACAGGCCCGCACCACTCCCATGATCACATCCCACGCTCCCGGACGCGTTGAACTCCTTGGCAATCACACCGACTACAACGACGGAGTCGTCCTGTCCGCAGCCATCGGCTTCGGCGTCACCATGCAGGGCTCAAAACGCGCCGACGACATCATCCGCCTCGCCTCCGCCACTCTCGATGTTGCGCTCGAGGTGCCGTCCGCAACGTTTGTAAAACAAACAACGGCGGATTGGGCTAACTACCCCCTTGGCGTCGTGGACGTCTTTCGCAGGGCGGGTTTTCCCGTGGGCGCTTTCGAAGCCGACATCTCCTCGGACCTCCCGCTGGGCGCCGGACTTTCCAGTTCCGCCGCATTGGAAGTCGCCACCGCGCGCCTGCTCGAAAAAATGTTCGGCTGGAAAATCTCGTCGCTCGAATTGGCTAAACTCTGCAAACAGGCCGAGAACGAATTCGCTGGCGTCAACTGCGGCCTGCTCGACCAGGTCTCGTCGGTTTTTGGCAAACGCAACCACGCCATCTTCCTCGATTGCCGCGCGGAATCCGTGGAAAACATCCCCTTCCCCGAAGGCGTCGTCCTCATAGTCACGCACAGCGGCGTCAAACACGCCCTGGTCGGCGGCGAGTACAACGAGCGCCGCGAACAATGCTTCGCCGCTGCGGAGACCCTCGGGGTTCGCGCTCTCCGCGACGCAACTTCCGCCCTGCTTGAAACCTATCGGGATCGGCTTTCCGATCTCCAATATCGCCGCGCCAAACACGTCATCGGTGAAAACGAACGCGTTTTCGCAGGCATCGATTTCCTCCGCTCCGGTGACGCCGCCGGATTCGGCGCGTTGATGTTTGACTCGCACGAAAGCTCCATTCACCACTTCGAAAACAGCACGCTCGAACTCGACGCCCTCGTCGCTATCGCCCGCGAAACGCGCGGCGTTTTCGGCTCCCGCCTCACCGGCGGCGGATTCGGCGGAGCAACCGTCTCTCTCGTCGCCAAAGATCAGGCCGAAACGATTCGCGCTGCATTCACCGAAGCCTACGCCAAACGCACCGGCCACCATTGCCTGACGTACCTCTGCGAAATCGCCGACGGCGCTGCATAATGCGGCAGCGGCACCCCGCCTTCCAAATTGCCCTCGACCAAATCGCTTCCGCTCTCGTAACTATCATCCATGGACACCTTGGACAAAATCATCGACTCCGTCCTCGAGTCCTATTGCCTCACCGGCGGCATCAACAATATCGACGGCTCGAACCTGCCGTCGAAACGCGCCATTGCCACGATCTGCGAAGATCTTCTCCAGCTTCTCTTCCCCGGTTTCCACGACGAGGAACCCATCCATTCCAAACACCTCCGCCGCGTCACCGCGCACCGCGTTCAAAGCATCGACACAAGGCTCCATGAGGAAGTGTGCAAAAGTCTGCGCCGGACCGAACCCGAATGCCCCGACGCCAAGGCGGCGGAGTTCGTCCGGCAGTTTCTTTCCACCCTGCCACACATCCGCGCGATGCTGCTCACGGACGTTGAAGCCGCATTTCAAGGAGATCCGGCGGCGGCTAATTTCGACGAGATCATCCTCGCCTATCCCTACCTCGAAGCCATCGCCATCCAGCGCTGCGCCCACATGCTGTACTGCCACGCCATCCCGCTCATCCCTCGCATGATGACCGAATGGGCGCACAGCCGCACAGGCATCGACATCCATCCCGGAGCGCATATTCACAAACACTTCTTTATCGACCACGGCACGGGCGTCGTCATCGGGGAGACGAGCGTCATCGGCGAACACGTCAAACTCTACCAAGGCGTCTCGCTCATCGCCCGCTCGCTCAAAGGCGGCCAGCAGCTTAAAGGAAAAAAACGCCACCCGCAAATCGAGGACAACGTCACGATTTACGCTGGCACCACAATCATGGGCGGCGACACCGTGATCGGCGCGGGCACAACCATCGGTGCCAACGTCTTCCTCACCCACAGCGTCGAACCGCGTTCCCTCGTTTTTTATGAGGAAAAACGCCTGACCATTCTGGCCAAAAACCAAGACGGCCAAGTGCCCGGCGGCGACTGGGAGATTTAGTGGGGTACAGCCCATGACCTATCTCGATTACAACGCAACCACGCCGCTTGCGCCCGAGGCTTTTGAGGCCATGCGGCCCTACCTCGAACGGCACCACGGCAACCCTTCAAGCATCCATGCCGCAGGACGCGAAACACGTGCGGCCATCGACGATGCCCGCGACCGCATCGCCCGTTTGCTCGGCGCAAAACCCCACGAAATCATTTTCACCAGCAGCGGCACGGAAAGCGACAACCTCGCAGTAATCGGGCTCGCACGGCAAAACGCTGCGCAGGGCAAACGCGTTCTCACCTGCCGTGCCGAACACCATGCCGTGCTCCACGCGGCCGAGGCGCTTGCGGCAGACGGCTTCGAAGTCGAATTTCTACCCGTCGATGAACACGGCGTTCTGCGCCTCGACGCACTTCACGACGCGTTGATTCCCGGAACCACGGTCGTGTCCGTGATGAGCGCCAACAACGAATCGGGGACGCTCCAGCCCATCGACGAGATCGCGGAGCTCTGCCATCAACACGGCGCACTGTTTCATTCGGACATGGTGCAAACTTTCGGGAAACAACCCGTGCACGTTTCGACGGAAGGGCCCGACGCCATTTCCATCGCCGCCCACAAATTTTATGGCCCGCCCGGTTGCGGCGTCCTTTGGCTGCGCGCGGGCGTTTCGATTCAGAAAATCCAGTTCGGCGGGTTCCACGAAAACGAACGCCGGCCCGGGACCGAAAATGTCGCGGCCATCGCCGGAACCGCTGTCGCCGCCGAATTCGTTTTGCGCGACATGGGAGCTGAACAATCCCGCCAGGCATCGCTCCGCGACCGGCTCTGGAAGGGCATCTCAGGCCATTGCCCTGAAGCCGTTCGCAACGGCCATACCACGCAGACCCTGGCCAACACGCTCAACGTTTCATTCCCTGGACTCAGCGGCGAGAGCCTCATCATGGCGCTCGATCTCGAAGGCGTCTGCGTCTCCAGCGGGTCCGCGTGCATGGTCGGTTCCATCATGCCTTCGCATGTCCTCCTCGCCATGGGCATCCCGGCGGAAATCGCCCAAGCCACGGTGCGCTATTCTCTGGGGCACGGCACGACTGAGGCCGAAATCGATCACGCACTTGTCGCCACCGCGCGCGTGGTGAATCGTCTCAAGGCATGAACGAGCAATTGGATTTGTTCGCCCTGCCGTCGCGAATCGAAGCCAAACCGGAGCCGTTCCCGCTTCCTCCGCCGCCAAAGCCCGCGCCTCGCGTCCTCCAATCCGCCCCGCTCGAAGCCGAGGCGCGCGAACTTTTACAAACCATCGGTGCCGATGCGCTCGCGGCATTGGTCAAGGTCCGCTGGAACACCCGGCTGCGCAGCACCGCCGGACTCGCGAACTATCGCAACCAAGTCATTCTGCTCAACCCGCAACTCGACCGCTTCGGCGAGGAGGAACTCCGTCGCACGATGCTCCACGAACTCGCCCATTTGCTCGCGCATTTCCGTGCGGGAAAAACCCGGATCTCCGCGCACGGACCGGAATGGAAAAAAGCATGCGCCGACCTCGGCATCGCCGGCGAAAAACGTTGCCACAACCTCCCGCTCCGCACCGCGCAACGTCCGCCCCGTTTTCACTACGCCTGCCCCGGCTGCAAAACCGTCATTCCACGCCATCGCAAAATGAAACGCTCCTTGGCCTGCCTGGCCTGCTGCCGCAAACACAACCGCGGCAAATACGACGCCCGCTTCAAATTCCAGATGACCACTCCCGGCTAAACTCCACTCCGTTTCAACAGCCTGCGTGTCACTGATGCCACCCTCCGAGTTGCCGGGATTTGGCATCAGCTTCGATCCGTCCGAGGTTCTCCAGAAATGCACGGGAGTCCGAACCATCGGGCAGCGGGGTGCGTGTGCCGTAGATACGGGCGAGACCGTGGCTTACAAGCGACTGGGCAAGATCTTCCGTGCCCAACACCACAAATGCGTAATAGCGCGGGAGTTTACTCCGTCCGAGGGCGTTTCTCCAACGGGTGTACACGGTGAATGGACCAGATAACTTCTGCCGGGTAAACGCGGTGGCCTGTTTGCCGAGTTCGAGCGATTGCTCTTCGTTGATACCGAAATATTTGGCCTGATCCGCGATCCGGGATTCGACAAGATTGTCAGAAGCCGATTCGGGTGTATCGACGAAGTAGAGGCGGAAAATAAACTCCTTGCCATTCGCCCGGACATGGAACGAATCGCCGTCATTACCCGTGTGCTCAATCCACTCGCAGCCCTCGATTTTTTGAAAAGGCAACGCGGCAGACCCTTCGAAGGCGTGCGAGAAGGAAAAAGCTGAAGCGCAGCACAGCAGCACAGCAAAAAGGCGGAGGAACCGGTTACACATCGTAGGAGAAGTGTAACCGGTTTCGCAGCGATACGGACGCGATTTTTTATGGTTTTCTTCAATGGTTGAATCATCCGAACTAATTTCCCCTCAAAGAGAAGGGGCCCTGCCCACGCCATCCCAACACTTCTGGTGGCAGAAAAACTCTTGCTCGTGGCTCCGGCCTTTACGGGGGTTTACGCCACCTTCTCGGCGTAAAGATATTTTTGTAATCCCGCGAAAACCTTACTGATCTCATCCGGTTTGCCGCCGAGGTCGGCGACGGCACCGGTGATGGAGTCGTGGTATTTCAAACGTAGTAACGGGTTGCGTTTGGTCTGTTCCAGTTGCTTCCCACCCCATCTCTCGATGACGCAGTTACCTTCAGCTACCGAGAGTCAGTTTCCTCTCGGATCGGGACTTTCACCCGATTGTTATTGTGCGCCCGTGGGCGCAGGGAGCGCGGGCTTCCTGCTCGCATCAGTCGGCATCCTGCCGACGCATCGCCAGAGCCCATCCGGCAGGATGCCGGAAGTCGCGGACTGGAAAGCCCGCGCTACCCCCAATCACGCTATGCGCAGCGAATTCACGCAATACCCAACTGCGCAAGCAGCGGCTCGATCCATTCTTCAAGTTCATCCTCGTGCAGCGAGTGCGGTTTCGAGATGCCGCCGAGCAAATACCATTTCTCCGTGTGCTCCACCGCCTGCCCCGGAAGCAAGGCGCGGAGGGGGCTGAGCGATTCCACCTCAAGCATTTCGTGATTCGCAAACGTCTCGAAGTTGCAGCCGAGATCGGGATATTTTTCGCCCTCCACGTAGTCGAACGTTTTCACAAACAACGCGTCCTTGGTCAGGTAGGCCACCCATTTCATCCGGTGCGCCAGTCCGATCTTCGTCGGAAAATGCCCCCCGCCCTGCGTCAACGTGATGAAGTGACGTCCGATCCGGTAACGCCCGTCGCTCAGGTCGGTGTAAGGCCACAGCACGATGTTGCGGTTCGGAAGCAGATCCTGCGGATGACTGCCCAGCGGCGGTTGCGGGATAATGGCCATGCCGCCCGGCGTCATCACGCTAAGACCCCATGTCGCGATCTCGATCGGCTCGCTACCCTCGTTGATCGCCCGGTGCTGCACTGTCACCTCCGAGGAATCCTCCGCCAGCGAGACGGTGAGCTCCTTGCGCACATGGAATGGATTGCACCCGTCGTTGATCAACCGCACGCCGTTCGGAGGAAGCAGTTCGTGTTTCACCGGATCGTTGTCCGGCAGATAGCTCAGGATTTCCTGCTCGGGCGCGATCCAGAGACGGTGCCCGCCGCGGATCATCCATTCGGCTTCCCCGCTCTTACCAAGCTGGTCGGGGAAGTTTTTGAACACGTTCGAACCGTGCGCGGTGTGATAGCTGAGAATTCGGGGGCCGACGTCCAGACTAATCACCACCGCCGCGTGGTCGTTCTGGATTTCGAGGTTATTGTGCCATCCGGCGAGAGGGACGTTTTTTGCGGTCATGATGGCAAGCTTACGGGTTCGGAGAAAAAATACGAATCGTGAATGACTAAATTATGACTCGCGGGCGAGGAGATGATGCGCCATCGCTTCGAGCGTCGCCGCACTTTTTCCGAGCGGCTGCAGCGCGGACAACGCGAGCTCGGTGAGCCGCGCCGCTTCCTTCTGCGCCTTTGCCATGCCGAGCACGGACGGATATGTCGCCTTTTGCGCCGCGACATCCTTGCCCGCACTCTTGCCGAGTTTCTCACTCGTCTGCGTCACGTCCAGGATGTCGTCGATGACTTGAAACGCCAACCCCAGTGCGCGGGCGAAAGTCGTCAGATTTTCCAACTCTGCCAGGCTGGCATTCGCGCTCATCGCCCCGAGCCGAACCGATGCCGTGAGCAGCGCGGCCGTCTTGCATTCGTGGATAAACTGGAGTTGCGCGGCGCTCGTCTTTTTCCCCTCCCCTTCGAGATCGGCAACCTGACCGGCGATCAGACGCAGGCTGCCCGAAGCCGTCGCGAGTTCCGTGATGAACGAGGAAAGCGGGTAACGTTTCACAGGTGCCACGCCCGCGAGAATGCTAAACGCCTGGGTCAGCAGCGCGTCCCCGGCAAGCACCGCGATCCCTTCGCCGAAAACCTTGTGCGAAGTCGGTTTGCCCCGGCGAAAATCGTCGTCATCCATGCACGGCAGGTCGTCATGAATCAGCGAATACGTGTGGATACACTCCACCGCGCAGGCGCACTCCAGCGACTTCCGTGCCGAACCGCCTGCAGCCTCGGCGGCAGCGATGCAAAGGATGGGCCGCAGCCGTTTGCCTCCGGCAAAAATGCTATAGCGCATGGCCTTGTGAATCGTCGCGGGTTTTGTCCGCGCCGGAGGCAGGGCCGCTTCCAGCGCCACGTTCACCAGCGCTTGCCGTTCATGGAGATACCGAGGGAGGTTCATCGGGGCCAGACCATGCACGAACAGCCCCGCACGGTTGAAGCAAAAAGATGCGGCACACCAAGCGAAACGGGGCGGCGCAGTTTTTCCTGAAACATTTTTCGCCCTGACGATGGGCTGCCGGTTCTCCGCCGGGTGGCCTCCATTTTTGCGGCCAAAACACTCCGCAACTTGGCGTTACCTCAAATTTTCGCGGCGGGTTCATTGACAGC
>Ga0105048_10003942_pt1 | contig 24279 bp, 21 predicted proteins | sample MAT05_FD_78382 | JGI IMG/M metagenome (GOLD analysis project Ga0105048, IMG submission 78382) | Freshwater microbial communities from Lake Fryxell liftoff mats and glacier meltwater in Antarctica - MAT-05 | ecosystem: Environmental > Aquatic > Freshwater > Ice > Liftoff microbial mat | place... | reverse complement strand
TAAACGCTAACCCAATAGCGCAAATGAAATATATATAAACTCTGTAAATTATTTGCAAATTCATTTTCAACAAATTAAAAGTATATTCTGTATTTGTAAATTATTCATATCGATTATCCAATTGGAAATTATACCTCCCCTATCAATCCCCTTCCTGATTTACGAATCATATCTTTTTCTTTAAGATGAGTAAGTATTTTATCAAGTACTCCATTTATAAAATTATTACTTTTCTCAGTGCTGTAATATTTTGAAATATCAAGGTATTCATTCAGAGTAACTTTGGTTGGAATACTAGGAAACTCGAGCATTTCGGTAATGGCTAGTTGCATGATAAGAATATCCATAAATGCAATTCTTTCCAAATCCCAGTTACTTGCTGTGGATTCAATCAGATCGAGACATTCTTTGCGCCTAACAACCGATTTCCGGAATAAGTCAACAACAAAATCACGATCTTCTTTGTTTTTATAAAGTTCCAGAAGATTTTTATCTGAACCGTCTGATTCATTATACCTTTTAATAGTCTTTAAAACCATTGATATAACATACTCCTGATCGTCATTCCAGTAAATGCTTTGTTCTTCCAAAACCTGACTAAATGACTCATTCGGGAGAATAAAATCAGAATATATTTTTGCGATTAGCTTTTTATCCTCTGCATACCCTGGCTCTTCTGAAGACATGTATTTTATATATTCAGCAGATTCGATGATCGATCCATAAAGTTCTTTTATCAGTTCAGGATATTTTACCCATGAAATGCGGTTATTGCTTAAGTATTTGTTAAGTTGGATATTATCCGTAAACTGCCGAATAAGCAGGTTATTTACAAATCTGCGATTAGGATTGATATCTTCAAAAGTGGGGATTCTTTTATTCGCTGCAATTTCAATTCGGGATTCTGCGTAATTAGCAATTTCACGGATTAATAAAAGGAGATAATTATAGAGTTCAAAAGACTTATTGATGCTAAAATGCAATTCTTTTTCAGAGGTGTGCAAATCCTTTTGTTCTGCTGTATAATAAGCATAAAGCACCTGTAAAACCTTAATTCGTAATAATCTTCTGCTGATCATTTGTAAAAGAACATGTCAAATAAAACAATAAATGAAAGGCCGAAATTAATATTTTTTCCAGTACTTCCATAATATATTATGCATTGCTCTAAATTTTATAATAGGAATCAAGTGTCAGTTTGCAAGCCTGAAATCGAGAAAACCAATATGCGAGATAGGTTACGAATAAGGAATAAATAGTTCGGAAATCAGTTTATATACCTGCAAATCAAAATATTATGGGATGAAACCAGTAAATTCTTAAATTTAATTAGTGTGAATTACGTGCAATCCGAATAATTTCTAAATTATTTTTATATTTTTGAGAATCAAAAGCTCTAAACCAAACTAAAATTGCTAACCAAGATGGAAGACGATCACGGGAAAATGGAGGAATTTGCTGAACAAAGCAGAGAAGAGATATTTTCCAAAGCAGTAAGGGCCGGAAAAAGAACCTATTTTTTTGATGTTAAAGCTACCCGGCGAAATGATTATTATCTGACAATCACCGAAAGTAAGAAGCGTTTTAACCGAGACGGAAAATCATTTTACGAAAAGCATAAAGTTTTTCTGTATAAAGAGGATTTTGAAAAGTTCGCCGAGGGGTTAAAGGAAGCAGTTGATTTCATTATAACAGCAAACCCGCAACTTATTGAAGGCCCGTTAGGTGATGAGCGGGAAGTAGTAATGGCTGACAGCTACTCAAATGTTGAGTTCGAAGATCTGGAAAATAAAGTATGATCTGAGGGAATAAATTCCTGATTCAATGTCGTTTACTTAAGGGTGTCCGAAATCGTCAAAAATCAGCCCCACCCCAACCTCCCGAACTCGGGAGGTTGGGGTGGGGCATTTTTTAGAATCAGAAAATTTCTTAAGTCAACGACATTGATTCCTGATTGATAATTGCAGTGAAATTTATGCTGGAAATACAGGTATTAATTGCTGTATTTATTTTTAGATATTGATTTAACAGATTGCTTCTGAGTTTTCAGGTAATCCTGTATCTCATCAAAACTCATTGCCTTTACATTAGAAATGATGAAGTTGGATATCAGAAAATTGCCAAACTGATTGCATTCTTCTATTGCTTCACAAAAAATATTTTTAATGTTTATTTTTAGGGGAATCAATGCCATTATCGTCGCGATTGATCCGGAAAATTTTAATTCTTCAAGGTCGGAGTCATACTTTTTCAAGCTAATACTAAATTCATTGCGAATAATTCGTTTGTGAAGATCGCTCAAATCTCCTGTTTCCTTTGCAATGATTACTACAAAATACCTTAGTTTATCTCCTCTTCCACCTAAGCCTGTTGATATAAACACATGGTTCTCGTTTAATAATTTTGACTCAAGCAACATTCTGTTTTCCTGTAAAGCGAGTGTACTCCAGTTCTTCAAATCACCGGGGGTTTCATTCTGAAACCGTTCAATGGCTCGGTATGCTTCAATTTTTTCAAGCGTTGCTATTCTGGCAAGTATACTTTTTTTCTCTTCTATACTTGTTGAGGATTCGAAAAGTTTACTGGCTGATTTCATAGCCTTATCAGGTTCGCCGGTATTTCTCATTCTACGGGACAGCTCGAAATATTCCAGCTGAAGATCTAAATCTATGATATTATCCAGCACATTAAGCTGAGTCGGAATGGTTCCCAGAATTTCTTTGATCTTATCGTATATGTTTTCGTGATCTTCCATTGCACCCAAAAATCTGATAATTTTAGGGTTAAAATACGAAATAAAACAATCTTTCCAAATTCCGATCTAATAATTCTGAGTATAAATGAAACTTTTTTTTAAATACTCATTATTTTCTAAAAAATTCAAAATCACTATTTATAGGTATAAAGAATATGTATATTTAAATTACTATTGCAGGGTAAAAGAAAAGTTCAGATGGTTTTAGAAGAATTGAAAAGCGGTGAAAGCGGGATAATCAGAAAAGTTAGGGGTGAAGGGGCTTTCAGAAAGCGAATCATGGAAATGGGCTTTGTAAAAGGTCAGAAAGTTACCGTTATTAAAAACGCTCCATTTAAAGACCCAGTCGAATATTCTATCATGGGTTATAATGTTTCTCTTCGACGAAAGGAATCAGCACTAATCGAAGTTTCCGCTGAAAATCTAAATATTCATTCTGATACTCAGTACAATGGTACTTTTTCGCAACCTGAAAATCCGGGACAGAATATAGAAAAAGGCAAGATTATAAATATTGGCTTGGTAGGTAATCCAAATTCCGGAAAAACAAGCATTTTCAATTTTGCATGCAGCACTCATGAACATGTTGGCAACTATAGCGGTGTAACCGTTGATACAAAACAAGGGCAGATTGAGTACAGGGGATATAAATTAAATATCTTCGACCTCCCTGGAACTTATTCCCTGTCGCACTATTCTCCCGAAGAAATATATGTTCGGAATTATATATTTGACTCTTTTCCGGATGTAATTGTAAATGTGGTTGACAGCACAAACCTTGAAAGGAATCTTTTTCTTACTACTCAGCTGCTCGATCTGAATGCCCCACTGGTTATTGCATTGAATATGTTTGATGAGCTGAAAACCAAAGGTGATCAGTTTGATTATCTTTCTTTTGGACGAATGATCGGTGCTAAAATTGTTCCCACTGTTGGCTCCAGAGGAAAAGGTCTTGCGCAGCTTTTTGAGGCAATTATTGCCAAATACAATGAACAGCCAGATGAGAAAAGGATAATCAATATTAATTATGGAAGTGACATTGAGAAGTCCATTTCTCAGCTTATAAAATTCTTCGAAAAGCCCGGACTTATCAATCTTACAAAGCAGTTTACTGCCAGATTCTTAGCAATAAAACTTCTTGAAAAAGACACTGACATAATTAAAAAATTCCCGTCCGGAAACGATCAAAAGATCTTGTTTGAAAAAGTAGCTTTTGAAATTGCTCACCTGGAAAGCCTTCTAGGAGAGGATACTAGTGCAATGATTGCTGATGCAAAATATGGGTTTATTGCAGGTGCTCTGAAAGAAACATATCAGGTTAACCATGCCAGCAAAAAACATAAAAGTGATCGCATTGATAAGATCCTGACAAACAAATATCTGGGTTTGCCTGTTTTTTTCGCATTGCTCTGGATCATGTTCGAAGTCACTTTCAGGCTTGGGCAATATCCTGTAAGCTGGATTGAATCGGGTGTTTTGTGGCTTTCGTCGTTTGCCGGACAGATTTTACCTGCTGGCGATTTTAAAGACCTTCTGATACAAGGGATTATAGGAGGAATCGGAGGTGTTATCGTATTTCTGCCTAATATCCTTATACTTTTCTTTTTCATTTCTATTCTTGAAGACACCGGATACATGGCCCGTTCCGCATTTCTGATGGATAAATTTATGCATGGTATCGGTCTCCATGGAAAATCCTTCATCCCAATGGTAATGGGTTTCGGTTGTAATGTTCCTGCCATACTTTCAACACGAATTATTGAAAGCAGGAATAACCGCATTATTACCATGCTGATTCTTCCATTCATGTCATGCAGTGCACGACTTCCTGTATATATTCTGATAATCGGGGCGTTTTTCCCTGCGCATCAGGGAACCGTTTTATTTGGAATGTATCTGTTAGGAATTGTTCTGGCAGCATTAACAGCATTGCTATTGCGAAGGTTTCACTTCAGAAAGGAAGATGTGCCCTTTGTTATGGAGCTCCCACCCTATCGAATTCCTACAGGCAGGAACACTTTTAGACACATGTGGCACAAATCCTACCAATATCTTCAGAAAATAGGAAGTGTAATTCTGGTTGCATCAATTATTATTTGGGGATTGGGGTACTATCCAAAAAAAGTCTCTGAAACGGTGATATCCGGAAAAACCATCTCTGGCAAGACACCAATGAACACTTTTAATCCCGATACGTTAATTATCAGCAGTTCAGGATCAAGCTATCTGGAAATGATAGGGAAATTCATAGAACCTGCAATTAAGCCGCTGGGGTTTGACTGGAAAATGGGAGTTAGTCTTCTTGCTGGAGTTGCAGCAAAGGAAGTTGTGGTGAGTACCATGGGCGTAATTTATGGACAGGAAGATGGAAAAGATGCAAAACTGAGTTTGGGCGAAAAACTGAAATTGCAGACATATAGTGATGGTAGTCGGGTATATACGCCTCTTGCAGCCTTGGCGTTCCTGGTATTTATACTGATTTACTTTCCTTGTATTGCTGTGGTAGTGGCTGTTGCCAGAGAATCAGGATCGGCCTGGTATTCAATGTTTCTAATCGTATATACCAGTGGACTGGCGTGGGTTTTGAGTTTTATTGTGTTTCAGTTTGGTGGTTTACTTATTGGATAAATTAAATTTATGACACAAGAAATTATTGCTACAACCATATTTGTCCTGGCGATTTTTTACGGAATATTTCAGCTTGGAAAATCTCTCCTGCCCTCAAAGCAAAAGCATAACGGCGGTTGTGGTTCTTCAGATTGTGGCTGTAAATAATTCAGACAATACGAAATTGCTTTGCTGTTAAATTAATAAATTTTTAAAATTTTTATCGGGGGAGACAAACTTTGTCCTTGTGCTGAAGATTTTTGTATTTCCCTGACTACTTTCATTCCTTTTACAACTCGTCCGAATGCAGCAAATCCCTGTCCATCTGGATTCCTAGCTCCCCCGAAATCGAGAGATGGCTGCTTTCCGATGCAAACAAAGAATTCCGTAGTTCCGGAATCAGGCTGATCCCTTGCCATTGAAATCGTACCGTTCTTATGAGAAATACCCGTTGCATTTGTCCTTTCGAGAGGAATGGGCCGTATCAGCGTAGTATCTATTTTTCTAAGGTTAAAACCTCCCTGTATAACTTGAATTATAACCTTTTTATCCGGTTGGTTTTCCAGAGTAACCGTTCGGTAAAAAGAACCTCCGTCGTTGCCAAGTTTCTCCACATAATTCATAAAATTTAAGCAAGTTAGCGGCGCTTTTTTTTCGTAAAGAGCAACAATTATTTTTCCTTTTGTAGTTTCAATAGTAACTAATTTTTTCTGAGCAAAGGTTGCGTTATTGATCTGTAGGAACGTTCCTGCGATTATAATAAAACAACCGGTGAAGTTCATCTTCATTACGGCTTCTCTCCTGTTTTAAATATAGTCCAATTCTGAGATGGTCTGTCGTGTAGTACTTCTTTCATCCAGTCGTATTGCGGGTGGCCAGAAAGAAACTTTTTCGCGTCAAACGGCATTCCGCAAGCAGAGCCCCACCTAGCTGAAAACGACATGTTTTTCGCCATTTTCGAATCGATTACTTTTCCATCCATCGTACCTGCAGGGTAATAGGGCGAGGATGGCCAGCCACAATTGTCTTTTTCGAGTTCACCGTGACAACACAACCCTCTACCACCGGGCTGCACTTTATTCCGGTATGTATCAAAATGCTCGGCTTCAAATTTCTTTCCTAATTCCAGACTTATTTTCCCTGCGTTTTGAGTCATAAGTTGTTTCCATCTCACACGACGGGCAATTGCCATATCGGTAATATTGGTTTCATCGGTAGTTGTTTCAAACCTTAAAATCTGAAGGCTTTCTGCAACGTTCGATCCGGTATAATATCCATCTTTGGTCGTTTCAAATCCTATAAACTTTAGTCCTAATTCAAGTCGTGCGATTTCATTGGTATTGATATCTCCAATAAGCCATGCATTAGCGTATCCCCCGTTATTACCCAGCTTCATGATACTGCACCACTCTTCAATATTTGATGCATCCTGAGTGGCGCGCCTCATTCTCGAAAATTCAGGAATACCCGATTCATCAAAGCCTTCAAAATCACCGATGGTAGTTTCGCAGCCAACAAGACCAGCATCCGTAACAAAGAAATCGGTGCCACTGTGTATCCAACCGGGAACTGTCTGCATCAGTATCCTATGACCTCTAGCAGGTAAGATATCGATCACTACATTACAAAAAACTTCATGATAGTTCGCCATGGTATTGTGTCCCATTACAATTCCCCCATCGCTTGTCATGCTTCCGGTAGCAATAAATGCGCTGCATGATTCCCGGGCAGAAGGCACTTTCAATACAGCCATCTTTTTTAATTCCAGGGGATACCAATACGAACTAAGTTCAATCCATGAGTTATAGCAAATGATCTCTGAAAGGGATGTTTCCACGCCCGAAGCAATAAGTCCGTCGGTAATTCCCTGCAATTCAGCAAGATTTTCCGGATCAATTTTATTATAAAACAGTGAATATGCCTTATCCGTAAGCCATGTCCATTCCATGGCTGAAATATGATTCCAGTTTATTTTAGAATCAATAATTCCTTGGGTAATTTCTTTCGATAGCAGATATCCATGCTGGAAGCCAATTTCAGAGGCAGTTCCTTCAACATGGAGATATATCCATCCAGCTTTTTCAAATCTGTAAGCTTTTTCAAGTATTTTTTTCTGAAGATCAGATAATTGAGGTGAGGTTTGTGAAAATCCTATCAATAGGCTGATACACCAATTTAATAGCAGAAATACAAGAATTTTTTTCATGGATCTTTCATTTAATATTTCTATCCGTCTCAAAAACATTTCAACTGATTATAAATTCATCCGGAAAATGCTAGAATATTTAGAATCTAAACTTAATGCCTATTTTGATATTTTCAAATTAATAGTTGTAACAATCAGTCTTACAGTTTCGTCATATTGCTTTTACATGAGTAGATGACAGAAATAAATTTTCTGTTGGATTAACTTAATATGGTAACTTTAAAAAGTTTTCAGCTTACTAATATCTAAAAATATTGGTAAAAGCAGTATTTTTCCCTCTAAATTAATAAAGCTATGGAAGTAATTCACGATTTCAGCAACAAATTTAATGAGCAGATTCAAAATGGGTATAGCGTAAAAACGGAAGACTATATAAGGCGCGGATGGGAGATTTTACGGATGCGAATGGGTTATTTTATTATATTCACCCTTGTCCTATTTGTAGGAACTTCGATTCCGGGGATAGGTATACTTTTAACTCAGACTCTTTCTGCCGGCCTTATTCTTGTTGCATTTTATTTATCAACCGGCAAACAAATATTCTTTGAAGATTTCTTCGATGGGTTTAAACATTTTGCAGGATTGCTGCTTTTTACCTTGGTATCAGTCATTCTTATTTTTCTCGGAATCATTGCGTTGATTTTACCCGGGATTTATCTTGTAGTAGGCTATGTTTTCACTCCATTCTTTATTATTTTCTCAAGAATGGACTTTTGGAATGCCATGGAAACAAGCAGAAAGTTGGTTCATAAGGAATGGTTCAGTATCTTTGGCTTTCTTATTGTCCTACTATTCATAAATGTTCTTGGTGTTATGGCTCTCGGTATTGGTTTATTAATTACTATTCCTTTGAGTTATTGCGCCTTGTATGCTGCGTTTGATGATATCGTTGGCGTTTCGAAATAAAATACAATCTTCATGAAAAAATCTATTTTTTGGCTTTGTCTTGTTGTCATCTTGGTTGCATGTAAAGCAAAAACTACTGAGACAGGAGCGATCGAAAGTTCCACAACATCCGATCTCATTGTAAATCCTGATGCACTGATCCAAATGGATCTTAATGTTGAGGGAATGACTTGCACAGGTTGTGAAAACACAATAAACTCAGGTGTTAGCGCAATTGCCGGAGTTGTTGAAGTAAATTCTTCCTTCCAGAATGGTAAAACAATGGTTAAGTTCGATTCAACCCAAACTGACATTTCAAAAATCTCTCAGGTTATTACAGATAAAGGGTACAGTGTGAAAGGGTATGCTGCACATACTGAAGAGGTTACTGTACCGGCGACAGAGTAAATATTTCCTTTAAAATAAAAGCCGTTGTTCTGAAATAGATCAACGGCTTTTATTGTTATGAATGGAAATTTATGGTAATGTCGTCAAAAATAGTTGGCGATTTTCAAAAAATGCCTATTAAAACTAGCTGATTTTTCGTTTTTCGCAACATTAAACATGAGGGGTTTAAACCCCGGATGTTTTGTAAAATGATGAACGATTTTATAAAACAAATTAGGTTTCGCAAAACACAGATCTCCGGCTAATATTCTGTTATTTAAAAGACAAAAACCTTACTTGCACCAAGCCAGTGTTGATTGTGTTTGAAAAAAATATTTAACTCAGAATTAGTTTTACAGGTAATTCCTAGCTTCCCAGGGTTGCAACCATAACTGCTTTAATGGTATGCACTCTGTTTTCAGCTTCATCGAAAACAATTGAATATGGAGCTTCGAAAACATCTTCAGTAACTTCCAGTCCATTCATTCCGAATTTCTGATTAATCTCCCTGCCAATCTTGGTTTCAAGATTATGGTATGCCGGAAGACAATGCATAAACTTCACTTTAGGATTACCGGTTTTAGCAACAAGTTCTTTATTAATCTGGTATGGTTTCAACAGGCGGATTCTTTCTTCCCAAACAGAATCAGGCTCTCCCATGGATACCCAAACATCAGTGTAAAGAAAATCAACTCCCTTTACAGCTTTTTCCACATCATCGGTAATGGTAATTTTAGCGCCAGTTTCTTTTGCAATTTCGAGACATGTTTTTACAAGTTCTTCTGACGGTTGCACACTTTTTGGCGCGGCTGCCCTGAAATCCATTCCCATCTTTGCAGCACCTACCATAAGCGAGTTACCCATGTTATTGCGGGCATCTCCAAGGTAACAAAAGCTGATCTGACTAAGTGGTTTATCGGAATGCTCCATCATTGTGAGAAGATCGGCCAAAATCTGTGTAGGATGAAACTCATCTGTCAACCCGTTCCAAACAGGCACACCAGCATATTTTGCGAGTTCTTCAACAATTGATTGCCCGTATCCTCGGTATTCGATTCCATCATACATACGTCCCAAAACCCTGGCTGTATCCTTCATAGATTCTTTAACACCTATTTGTGATCCCGACGTTCCAAGGTAAGTAACATTTGCTCCCTGATCGAATGCAGCAACTTCAAAAGCACAACGTGTGCGGGTTGATGTTTTCTCAAAAATCAAAGCAATATTCTTACCTTTCAAAGTAGGTTGTTCAGTACCGCTATATTTTGCTTTTTTCAGATCTGACGATAAGTCCAGAAGAAATTTTATTTCCTGGGGAGTAAAATCGAGAAGTTTCAGAAAACTCCGGTTTCTTAGGTTAAAGGCCATTTTGTAATGTGTTAAGGAATTGATTTATATATATTACTGCCATTCTCAGCAGGTACAAAACTAAACAATTTGAAACTAATCCTCATATTCCATGGTAATTTTCGTGCCATAAGATTTGTCTTCCAGCTTGAAAGCCTCAGTAATTACGCTCTTTTTCCCACCTTGCTCAATAAACTGCAGACAGGCTCTGATTTTCGGCGCCATACTACCTTCAGAGAACTGTCCCTCGTTAAGATATTTCAGAGTGTCCTTGTGATTAAGAAACTCTTTTATTTCCTGATCAGGTTTATTGTAGTTTATGTAAACAAAGGAAACATCTGTCAAAATATAGAATTCGTCGGCCTTGATCCTAGCTGCCAGCAGGGATGATGCAAGATCTTTGTCAATAACAGCCTCTGCAGGTCTGACATTTTGGTTTTCATCAATATAAACAGGAACTCCACCTCCACCTGCAGCAATTACAATGGTTCCCTGGCGGGTAAGGTATTCAATAACTTTTTCATTCATTATTGCAATTGGTTTTGGGGAGGGAACAACTCTCCTCCAGCCATCTTTAACTTTTATCTCTTCACGGAATTCCCATGATTTTTCAGCGGCAATTTTTTGTGACTGCTCACGACTGTATGTTTTGCCTACTCGTTTAGAGGGATTTGAAAATGCTGGGTCATTAATATCCACAAGGACTTGCGTAACAAGAGTAACAATCTCTTTCTGAATATTATGCTTTTTCAAAACATTACGGAGCATCCTTTCGATCATATATCCAATACCTCCCTGAGAATCGGCAACACAGATATCAAGAGGCATCTGAGGAATGCCGTATACACTCTCACCGGCATCATTCCTAAGAAGGATATTTCCAACCTGTGGGCCATTTCCGTGACTGATTACCAGATCATAGCCTTCACGGATCAGGAAAACAAGGTTCTCCAATGTATCTGTGGTATTTTGTTCTTGCTCATCGATTGTGCCAATCTGATTATCACGGAGCAAGGCATTTCCACCTAATGCAACAACAGCAAGTTTATTCATAATTCGGTTAGTTTCATTCTGTCCCAAAACTACTCAAATGAAAGTAATAAAAGTTGATTAAAAATTTGTTGTACAACAATATTATTTAAAGCAATGAATTACCGCGAGGCAGAGCCATCGAGGTATCAAATGGAATTCTTATTTTCTGACCCACTGGGTCGAGGAATAAAACCACATCCTTCTCGTCCGCAGAAGCGGAACGCGAAGGAGGATTCAAGACCTGCCAGGTTTGAATGATTTAAGGAATGAAATGTTGTACTAAACCCTATGACAATGAGTTGGCTTGAAAGAATATCAGGCTGTAAATGATAATTTTACACCCACGGTAGTTATTCTGTTAAAAACTCCTGACTTTCCGATTCGATTTATTTCATATCTTTACCCTTATTAACCGTTTATTTTTATCGATTTGAGATATACCCGTTTGTGGTATCTGTTGATACCTGTTTTTATAATTACAGCTTGTAAAAGCAATACAATACCTACCGGAGACGTTTCTGCTACTGTTATCGAATACAAAGTGACTTATCTTTCTGAAAAAGCTGGGAATATTCCTACTAAAATGCTTCCTGGTAAGATGACGGTAATTTTCGCGGAACATTTTGCTTTAAATAAAATCGAGGGCTTTTTTGGTCAGTTTTCTCTCGTTTACATTGGAAACCTGCACAATAAAAGTGTAGTTACCATGATGAAGCTTTTTGATAAAAAATACGTTTCCTACGGTAAAAATGGTGAAATGCCATGTGGCTTTTCAGAATTACAGAATCTGGTAATTACGGAAACCGGGAATACGAAAGACTTGCTTGGATTTCGATGTAAGGAATTATTAATCAGTTCTAACAGTGATTCAGCATTTTATGCACTTTGTACTGATGGAATAGATGTGAAGAATCCAAACGTCACCACTCCATTTAAAGAAATTGATGAAGTGCTTTTGGATTTCAGAACACATCTGAGTTTGCTTGATATGAGACTTACTGCAACTTCCATCGAAAAGAAGACTATTTCATGGGATGTCTTCCGTGTTACCGAAGGGTATAAGGAACGACCGAGGGAGTTTGTGGAGAATACGATTGAGGAGTTGTTTAAGTAAACCTACATAAAGGAAAAGTACCAAGGTTTACACTGAGCCCGTCGAAGTGAAAAAGGTTTACACTGAGCGCAGTTGAAGTGAGCACTGTCGAAGTGAAAAAGGTTTACAAATTTTTAATGAGTTAAAACCAGAATGGTTAAGTTTTTTAAAGCAATTATACATTTTTTCCGTGATGAGCGCGTAAGAATTACAATAGGGAGTTTTTTAATTCTACTCTCACTCTATTGTGGTATTGCCTTTGTTTCATACTTATTTACCTGGAAAGCTGATCAGGATTTCCTTTGGGAAAAAGTCTTTTCAGGCTCAGAAATCTCAGTCGACAATAACGCTGGAAAACTAGGCGCATGGGTTTCAACAATCTTTATGAACTATTGGTTCGGCCTTGCCGGATTCCTGTTTCCATTCATGCTTTTTGTACTGGGAATCAGTTTATTCCGCGTAAATCTTTTTAAAACCTGGAGAACCATAAAAATCAGTCTGGCAGGAATTATCCTGATGTCGGTTAGCTTGGGCTATATTTTCGGAAAACATAATGAGTTTTTAGGTAGCGGACCGGGAGGTGGACATGGTTTCTTTATAAGTCAGTGGCTGAACGCAAGTCTTGGAAAAACCGGAACTGGCTTTTTGCTTCTGTTGTTGGTATTTGGATTTTTCGTTTTTGCTTATAACAGCACCGTGCCAATTTTAAAAAATCTGATCCGGAAATTTTTCTCTAAAAGGGAGGAGAAAACCGAGGACATTCCAGCAGTACCAGAAACCGAAATTGCACCTGAACCTATTGCTGTTACTGTGGAACAGCCTGAAAATGGAGATTTAGATCTAGAGTTTGAAGATAACAATGAGGAAGCTGAAGATTTTACTGAAATTGAACCGCCACTACCAGTAGTTAAAGAAACTCTTATTCCCGCAGATGAAGGCGATCTCGACCTTGAAGTTGAACATGCCGATGAGAACGATCAGGTCCATAATCCGGATGAAATTCAAAAAGATTATGATCCTACGCTTGATCTTTCTTCATACAAATATCCCCCTTTATCCCTCTTAAAAGATTATGAAAGTGGCTCTGTATCTGTAAGTAATGAGGAGTTGATCTCCAACAAAAATAAGATTGTTGATACACTGGCCAATTACAAAATTACTATCGATAAAATCAAAGCCACCATTGGGCCTACGGTTACTCTTTATGAAATTGTTCCTGCTCCCGGAATCCGAATATCAAAAATCAAAAGTCTGGAGGACGACATAGCCCTAAGTCTCTCAGCCTTAGGCATTCGTATCATCGCTCCTATTCCCGGTCGTGGTACTATCGGAATTGAAGTTCCAAACTTACAGCCAAAAATTGTATCCATGAAGTCGGCATTGGCTTCCAAAAAGTTTCAGGAGGAAGATTATGAATTACCCGTGGCACTTGGGAAAACAATTAGTAACGAAACTTATGTATTTGATTTAACACGTATGCCTCACCTTTTGGTTGCCGGCGCAACTGGTCAGGGAAAGTCGGTAGGGCTCAATGCAATTATCACATCCCTTTTATATAAAAAGCATCCTTCGCAATTAAAATTTGTTCTCGTTGATCCAAAGAAAGTGGAACTTACGCTTTATGCGAAAATCGAGCGCCATTTTCTTGCCAAACTTCCGGATACTGAAGATGCCATTATTACCGACACTCAAAAGGTTATTACCACGTTGAATTCTCTTACCAAGGAGATGGACGACAGGTATAACTTACTTAAAAATGCGCATGTCAGGAATATTAAAGAGTACAACGAAAAGTTTGTGAAACGTAAGCTTAATCCCGACAAAGGACACAGGTTTTTACCATATATTGTGCTTGTTATCGACGAGTTTGCCGATCTGATCATGACGGCAGGAAGGGAAGTTGAAAACCCTATCGCCAGGCTTGCCCAGCTTGCGCGTGCAATCGGGATACATCTAATCATTGCAACCCAGCGCCCAACCACCAATATTATCACAGGAGTAATCAAAGCTAATTTTCCGGCCCGAATTGCATTCAGGGTTTTGTCGGTAGTTGACTCCAGAACCATTCTGGATATGTCGGGTGCCAACCAGCTTATTGGGCGTGGTGACATGCTGATATCGGCCGGTAGCGATCCGGTTCGTGTTCAGTGTGCTTTTATCGACACCCCGGAAATCGATGCTCTTACCGAATTCATTGGTAGCCAAAGAGCCTATCCTACTGCACATATTTTACCTGAGGTTGAAGAGCTTGTATCCGGGAAAACTGATGTAGACCTGAAAAAGAGAGATGTGGAATTCGAAAAAGCAGCGCGATTAGTAGTTCAACATCAGCAAGGCTCTACATCTCTGATTCAGCGGAAGCTTTCTTTAGGTTATAACAGGGCTGGCAGAATTGTTGATCAGCTTGAAGCGGCTGGAATCCTCGGCCCGTTTGAAGGAAGCAAGGCAAGAGACGTTTTAATTCAGGATGAGATCAGTTTGGAACATATTTTGAAGAGTCTGGAATAAACACATCAACCATGAAACCTATTTTATCGCTTATTTTTGTTTGTCTTTCATATAACCTTTCTGCACAAACAGGATCGCAAACTTCAGTTCAGGATATTGCAGCAGAGCCATATCTGGATGTTATATCGCAACTTTTCAATCCCGCGAAAGCGATACAGATTGAATTCAAATATGAAGTTACTACCCCTGAACCACCTTCAAAGGTTACTGATCACGGATCAATTATTATTAAAGGGGATAAGTACAAACTCAAAACCGATGATGGTGAAATGTACTTTAACGGTAAAACTCTCTGGGTCTATAATATTTCTGCAACAGAAGTGTACCGTAGCATTCCCGCAACCGAAAGTATGGATGATATGTTGATGGCTCCTTTCCGCTTAATAAAAGATTATAAAAAGTATTACAAGTACCGACTAATGGATGATGTGGTGGTTAGCGGAACCAACTATGCTCAGGTTGAATTGTATCCGATTGATCTAAATACCAGTTATTCAATTATGAGAATGTTGGTAGATAAGAAATCCAGAATACTTTTTTCATTCTCGATGCAACAAAAAAGCGGCGTATTGTATACTATTTTCACTAAGGAAATCATTAAAGACGTGAAAATTTCCGAAACGGCTTTTTCATGGAATGGCACGCTTTATCCTGGTGTGCTTGAGATTGAGATGTAAAGATTTTTGATTATTTATTTGATACTTTGAGGAAAGCCTTACTCAGGATATTCAATCCTTGGATGATAAATATTAATCAGCTTCGCTTTAAACACCTTTTTTATTTCTTCAATATCCCGGAACGTAAGCTCAACATTTTCGAATTGTTGCTCGCTGAATTGTCTGCTGATGATCCCATCCACAAGACTGTTAATTGCTCCCACATCAATTTTCTTTAGGCTTCGCGACGCTGCCTCAATAGAATCGGCCATCATAAGTATAGCAGTTTCCTTTGAGTAAGGACGCGGTCCGGGGTATGTAAACTTGCGAATATCCATCTCTGCACCCGGATATTCCTTAAGATATGAGCGGTAAAAATAAAGAACAGTAGTTGTGCCGTGGTGAGTGCGGATGAAATCGACAATACAATCCGGTAATTTGGCTTTCTGGGCAATTTCAACTCCCCTGGTAACATGAGTGATAATTTTCTCGGCACTCTGTTCAAAGCTTAGTTTGCTATGCGGATTAAATCCCGAATTCAGGTTTTCAATAAAATACATTGGATCATCGGTTTTACCAATATCATGGTAAAGCGCTCCGGTCCTAGCTAGTAGAGGATTTCCCTTTACCTTGATCACCGCTTCTTCACAAAGATTGGCAACCTGCAAAGAATGCTGAAATGTTCCCGGTGCAATTTCCGCAAGCTTTCGAAGCAAAGGCTGATTGGTATCAGCAAGCTCGATCAGAGTTGCATCTGAAACAAAACCGAAAACTTTTTCAAAGATGAAAATCAAGGGATATGAAGTAAGCACAAGCAAGGCATTCCCACCGAACCATGCATAATTAATTACATCAATATTCTGAAAACGCCCCTCCTGCATCAGAGATATCCCGGAATAAACAAGACTATAAGCAATAAATGTGAGTACTGCAGAAAAAAACAAATTTCCTCTTCGGTAATTATTTTGTAAAGTGAAGATTGCAACAACTCCGGTAATAAAATTCATAAATACAAACTCAAAACCATTAGGAGCCATGAATCCGATAAGTAAAATCGCAATCAGATGCACGAATAAAGCAATTCGTCTTTCATAAAACGTTCGAATAATAATTGGCAGAATAACAAATGGAACAACATACACACTGATCCTCTCATTGCTGATGGTCCATTTTGCCATAATGGCCATAATTACAATAAGCATTACTATAAAAAAAGTCTTGGTCGCATTGTGTAATACTTCTCTTTTAAAGTGGATAAGAAAAAGGTACAAAGCCAGAAATGCAAAGGCAACAATTACAAGCTGACCTAGGATAATCAGAAAATAATTCCTTTCGATATTCGGATTTGTTTCATATTCGCGTTTGAGCGACTGTAAAAGCAGTTGTTTGTCGTCGTTAACAACTTCGCCAAGTGCAATGATTTTCTCCCCTGCCTGAACCATCCCCTGAGTACTAGAAAGCTCATTCATAAGGGATTCCTTCATACGGTTTGAAGTAAGCTCATCGTATACAAGATTCGCCTCAATAAATTCAACCAGATCAATGGAACCGATAAAACGCTTCTCATGAACGGCTTTGGCTTCCAGTTTAGCTTCTTCTTTCTCTACTTGGATTTTAAGGTTTTCGTAAGCAGTTTTTTGGCTAAACACAGATACTGCAGGCCTCTCATCAATGGTAATTCCGGTGATAATATAAACAATTTCGTCTTTGTTTTTAATATTTTCCAATTGCAGGGGATCAAGAACTATTCCCTGAGAAAATATCCAGCTTAAATTAGTTGTTAGTGATTTAAGGTACTGATCATGTATTTTTTTTAACTCAGTAGCAGAATACTTTACATTTCGTTGATTTATTGAAGTATCAATATTTCGACTATTTTTCTCAAATTCAGTCCATTTCTTTTCAAATTCAATATTGAGTCTCTCCAGATTTCGAACTCCAACCATTGAATCGAGATTGAAATAGGGAATAAACCGCAACATAAGACTGTCTTTTTCAGCCTGAACAACTGCATCGGGTTTATAAATCGGGAAATTGAAAGGCGCCACTAATACATTATGCAGCCATGGCTTGCCTTTCTGAAATTCGTATCGGAATTTGCCCTCCCTTGGAAATAATAGAAGAATTACAGCAACGCCTCCGGCAAATATCAAAAACAAACGAATTCCCCTTAGAATAGAGTTAAATTTTTGGATGAAGCTCATAAAATCAGTATTTGACTTTGATTAATGATGTCACTGTTCCGTGTACAAAGCTAAATTTTTTTTAAACAATTTTGTATCAGGCGGATTTATAAAAATATTTCCTGATCAATTGACAGTTCAAGGTGCTTTATTGGATCTACTCTTGTTATCCGTTATGAAATCATTATCTTTGGTTTTATGCAAAAACTAAAGTCATATTTCTAATGAATTCTGGAAGACGTGAATTTCTTAAAGCAACTGGATTATTGGCCATTGGCTTATCTAACATACCTTTAAAACTGTTTGGCATCGAATCCGGCAAACGAGTTTTTTCACCCCGATTTGGCATTTGTACAGAAATCACAAACATCAGCATTCTGGAATCCGCAGGATATCAATATCTTGAAGAAGGCGTAAGGCGATTTCTGGTGCCTAACGAACCGGAAACTGTTTTTAATGAGAAATTTTCCTTTCTTAAAAATGCCGGAATTCCTGTTGAAGCCTGTAACTCTTTTTTACCGGGGGAGTTGAAATGCGTTGGTCCGGAGTCTCAACATGAGAATATTCTTCTGTTTTCGGAAACTGCATTTCGAAGGGCTGAAATAGCAGGAATAAAAATCATTGTTTTTGGAAGTGGCGGTTCAAGATCAGTTCCTGATGGATTTTCAAAGGAAGTAGCGAAAAATCAATTTATTGAGCTTGGTAGTAAGATGGCCACTCTGGCTAAAAAATATAACATTATTGTTTGTCTGGAACCACTCAATAGTAAAGAGTGCAACTTCATAAATTCAGTTTCAGAAGGCGGGGAAATAGTTAAAGCAATAGGACATGAAAACTTCCAATTACTTGCTGACATTTACCATATGAGGATGGAAAATGAAAATCCGGAAAGCATCATTAAATATGGAAATTATATTAAGCATGTTCATATTGCTGAAAAGGAAGGCAGAACTGCCCCGGGCGTTAGTGGGGAGGATTTCACGCCTTATCTGAATGCTCTGAAATCAGTAGGTTATGAAGGGAGAATTTCAATTGAATGCAACTGGAATAACCTGAATATTCAGGCTGGAAGCGCGTTACAGACTTTAAAAAGTCAGATCGACAAAATTGGATAAGAAATTAAGATTGAAATTCGTTAAAATTTGGTTTTAAAAATCAAGGGAAAAAAATATTTTCGATACTTTTAGGAATAAATAATAATCTGTACAATAAAACTTTCAATATCATACCACATGGAAACATCAAGAAGAGATTTTCTTAAGAAAGCAGCCATCAGTTCTGCGGCAGTAACAATAGGCGGAATGGGCTTTTCAGCAAAAAGTTACGGAAATATCAAGGGTTCCAACGACAAAATAAGAGTTGGAGTTCTCGGGTTTTCAAATCGTTTCAAGGATTCATTGGGACCATCGTTCCTTAAGTATGCAAATGATATGAATTTTGAATTTGTAGCTATTGGAGATCTTTGGAACCGTAGACGACAGGAAGGTCAGGACTGGATGAAAGCCAATACCGGAAAAGAAGTTTTCCTTGCCCGCAACTCTGATGAATTATGGGAACAGAAACTAGATGCAGTTATTGTTTGTACTGCTGACTTTCAGCATGCTTTGCTCCTAGCAGAAGGTGTTGATGCAGGATGCGATGTATATTGCGAAAAGCCTTTCGCAGAAACCATGGATGACGCTATTTTCGCACTCAAAGCTGCTAAAAAAGCAGGCAAAGTAATACAGATCGGATCTCAACGCAGAAGTGGGCCTAACTATACCGCTGCTGCAGATTATATCCAATCGGGAAAGTTTGGGAATATAACCATGGTGGAAATGACATGGAATGTAAATCAACCCGGCCGGTGGAGGCTACCTGACTTGATCTCCAGCATAAAAGAAACTGATACCGACTGGAAACGTTATCTGATGAATCGTCCTTTCGAACCATGGGATCCGCGTAAATATTGCGAATACCGGCTTTTCTGGCCATATTCTTCGGGTATACCCGGTCAATGGATGTCGCACCAGATTGACACTGTTCATTGGTTCACAAAACTAGCTCATCCAAGATCAGTTGCGGCAAACGGAGGTATTTATATGTGGAAAGACGGTCGAAAAAACAATGATACCATGAGCGCAGTCTTTGATTATGGTCCATTCGACAAACCTGAAGAAGGATTTCAGGTGCTTTATACTTCCAGGATGCATAATTCCTCCGGAGGAACAAAAGAATGGTATTTCTCTAATGGTGGAAAACTCGACCTCGACAGCAACAAAATCACGTCAGAAGGTGGAATGCAGGAACGCGAAGCTGCTGCTATGAATATGAAGTCAAATTTGCTTGAATCGTTCGAATTGCCTCAGTTTAAAGCTGATTCAGGGGTAAGCATGGGATCGGATCCCCTAACCGATGCTCACATGAAAAACTGGATGCAATGCGTCAGAGATAAAAATGTTGTTACCAACGCGCCTGTCGAAGTAGGATATAACCATTCCATTGCAAATATTATGGTTACAGCCGCACTTCGCACTGGTCAAAAGTCTGTATTTGACCAGAAAACCCAGCAGGTTATAGCTGGAGGAAAGGTTTTTAAGTATTAAATGAAAAAATAATGTACCCAACCGGAATTTGTTATCAGGCCTACATTCCCATGCGGAGACATCCGGAAAGCACTAGCGAAATGGTCAATCAGGTGCTTTTCGGCGAGAGCTTTTCAATCCTGAGTGAAGACAAACAAAAGAGCTTTAGTCTCATCAGCCTGCTTCATGATCAATACGAAGGTTGGATCAATACACACTGTATTTACTATCTTTCAGAGGAAGAATGGAGCTCGCTAAAAAAACTTCCGGTACTTGTAACTCATGAGGTATTTAATCTTCTTAAACCTGTAAATACTATCGAGCCATTAATTATCGGTTCCGGGAGTTTGCTGAGGATTTCATCCCCGGGTAAAATAAAAATTGATCAAAACGAATTCCATATCCCTGAAATAAAGAAAGAAGTTCACTCCAAGTTCAGAGAGAATATTGTAATAAATGGATTAAAACTACTTTCTATACCTTATTTATGGGGTGCACGTGGCGGGTTTGGCTTCGATTGTTCAGGTATGGTGCAGAATCTTTATCGACAGGCTGGAATTGAGATACCGAGGGATGCTTCGGCTCAATCAACTTTTGGCAAAACATTGAGTTTTATTGATGAAGCTCAACCTGGAGATCTTGCTTTTTTCGATAATGAAGAAGGTAAAATCATACATGTTGGAATGATTTTGGAAAAAGGAAAAATACTTCATGCTTCAGGAAGAGTGAAAATTGATGAAATCGACCATCAGGGGATATTTTCAAAAGAACAGAATCGCTACACTCATTCATTGAGGCTAGTTCGGAACATCGTGGTGAATTGATGCTAGATTATCATCCCCGCTCCTACTGTATTATTCGTTCCCTCTTCAATCAGAATAACACTTCCAGTAATCCTGTTATTTCTATAGGAATCAAAAAACAATGGTTTAGTAGTACGTACCTTGATTTGTCCTATTTCATTCAGAGCTAAAGAGTTGACGTCACGGATTTTCTCAAGACTGTTTATATCCATCTTATAATTTAGCTCTTTAATCAGGCATTTTACATCGTTACTGGTATGACGCAGAGTATATTTGCCATTCAGAGCCATTGGTTTTTCGCTCAGCCAGCATACCATCATTTCCACATCCTGACTAACTACCGGTTCCTTTGAATCCACCACAATCATGTCTCCCCTGCTAATGTCCACATCATCAGTAAGAGTAATTGTCACAGACATTGGGGCGTGAGCAGTTTCAAGACTACCGGTCATGGTATCAATTGATGCAATGGTAGATGCAAAGCCTGATGGAAGAATTTTCACTTTATCGCCTTTACTGAATTCCCCGCTTGCAATGCGGCCTGCATATCCGCGATAATCGTGATATTCAGCCGATTGCGGACGAATTACATATTGTACCGGGAAACGACTGTCGACCATATTAAGGTCATTACCGATATGAATATTTTCAAGTACCCACATCAGAGTTGGGCCATCATACCAGTTCATAACTTTGGATCTTTCAACAACGTTATCACCTTTCAGCGCACTAATAGGGATAAAGCGTACGTCGAGAATATCAAGCTTTGCTGCAATCTGGCTGAATTCTTTTTTAATGGACTCGAAAACGTCTTCCTTGTAATCAACGAGGTCCATTTTATTTATGCAAATCATCACATGCGGAATACGCAACAATGAAGCGATATAGGCATGACGAATGGTTTGCTCCAGTACACCCTGACGTGCATCAACCAGAATGATTGCCAGATTTGCTGTGGAAGCTCCGGTTACCATATTACGGGTGTATTGAATATGACCCGGAGTATCGGCAATAATGAATTTTCGCTTGGGAGTAGCAAAATACCTGTATGCAACATCAATTGTAATTCCTTGTTCACGCTCTGCACGAAGCCCGTCGGTAAGAAGCGCGAGATTCACATGCTCGTCGCCCCTTCTTTCGCTAGCGAGTTTTACAGCCTCCATCTGATCTTCGAAAATAGATTTGCTATCATAAAGAAGTCGGCCTATTAATGTGCTTTTCCCATCATCAACACTTCCTGCAGTAGTGAATCGCAGGAGTTCCATATCGAGGTAACCTGGGGTTGGGTTTGTTTTTTCGTTTGCTGTCATATTTAATCGCGAATTTTAGACAAAATCAATTTAAAATAAATGCTGTTAAAGGATAACTCTTTTAATCCCTTCTTTAAGCACTGTAACATGGAAATTAAGAATCAAACCAAGTGTAAAATTTCCGAGTTTTAAATAAGTAAGAACTTGTGCTATATGTACTTCGTTTAAGAATTCAACAGTTTTTAATTCAATCACAACTTTATTTTCAACTAGAAGATCAATCCTATAACCGTGATCAAGTTTAACATCTTTATAAATTATAGGCATAGGTTTTTCTTTTTGAACATCCAATCCTAATAACTTAAGTTCATAATATAAACACTCCCTATAAGCTGATTCTAATAATCCTGGCCCGAGTTGCCTATGCACTTCGATGGCACAACCAATTATCACATTTGACAATTCGTTCTCTGTCATTTCCTTATTTTTCTCTTTGTGTAACTTAGTGCTTCTTTGTGATCTCTGTGTAATTGCTGTGTAATAATTGTGTCACAAAGCACACAAAGAAGCTCAAAGGTTCACAAAGGTTAATACTATGAGATAAATTAAAAATACCCCTCTTTCTTCCTATCCTCCATAGCTGCCTCTGAACGCTTATCGTCGTATCTCCCTCCCCTTTCAGTTACGCGGGTAGCTGCTACTTCATTAATTATATCTTCGAGGGAGTTGGCTGTTGAGAGCGTTAGACCAGTGCAAGTGATATCGCCAATAGTGCGGCAACGCACATCAAGAGTCTCAGCCTTTTCAGATGCTTTCATTTCAAGAAATGGTGCTTTTGCAAGCCAGATTCCATCCCTGAAAAACACCTCTCTTTTATGCGTAAAATACAAATCAGGAATTTCAATTTCTTCCAGAAAAATGTATTGCCAAACGTCCATTTCAGTCCAATTACTTATGGGAAAAACCCTGAAGTGTTCGCCCATATTTTTCTTGCCGTTAAAGATGTTCCACAGCTCAGGGCGTTGATTTTTAGGATCCCACTGACCAAACTCATCACGGTGTGAGAAAAACCGTTCTTTTGCTCGCGCCTTCTCTTCGTCGCGTCTTCCTCCGCCAAGTGCACAATCAAATTTGTGCTCTTCAATTGCGTCAAGTAAAGTAACAGTCTGAAGTACGTTACGACTTGCATTATACCCTTTTTCTTCAACAGCACGGCCTGTGTTAATGCTATCTTGCACAAGTCTAACAATTACTTTCCCATTGGTTTTCTCCATTAACTCATCACGAAAAGTGAGGGTTTCAGGGAAATTATGGCCAGTATCGATGTGTAGACAAGGAAAAGGAACCGGCATAGGCCAGAAAGCCTTACGAGCAAGGTAGTACATAACAATTGAATCTTTACCACCTGAAAAAAGAAGTGTAGGACGCTCAAATTGAGCTGCCACCTCACGGATTACGTATATCGACTCAGATTCAAGTTCCCTAAGATGGGTTAATGTTGTTTTATCCATTTAATTAATCTTAAAAAGCCATTTCAAATAGTGCAAAAAAACAAGTAATTTAAGGCTTGTTACCCTGAAACATAACCGATACATCCTAAATCGAAGGGCAATTAAATAACAAACACAAAACAAGTTTAGGTATTTCAGTCCACAAATATAATAAATTATCAGTCAATGTCGTTTACTTAAGGGTGTCCGAAATCTTCAAAAATCAGCCCCACTCCAACCTCCCGAGTTCGGGAGGTTGGAGTGGGGCATTTTTTAGAATCGGAAAATTTCTTAAGTCAACGACATTGAATTATCAGTTGTGTTTTTAGTAACAAAAAAAGGCCGTCCTTCTGGGACAGCCTTTTTTAAATTGGTAATTTAAATACTACGAAGGATTGTAGTTTTCTACTATAACTCTATTCCCTCCTGCACTTCCTACATAGTAATAGCTAAGATCAAAGTTTTTATTAACAGGATTGAATGCATTTGTAAGTCCTGCGCTCATAAATACAT
>Ga0105048_10003940_pt1 | contig 24286 bp, 21 predicted proteins | sample MAT05_FD_78382 | JGI IMG/M metagenome (GOLD analysis project Ga0105048, IMG submission 78382) | Freshwater microbial communities from Lake Fryxell liftoff mats and glacier meltwater in Antarctica - MAT-05 | ecosystem: Environmental > Aquatic > Freshwater > Ice > Liftoff microbial mat | place... | reverse complement strand
CTCAAGAAGATCTGGCTGAGATCCATGCCTTCTTAAATGACCGACCACGAGAGTGTCTTGATTTTAGGATTCCGAGTGAGTATTATTATCAGGAGTCTGTCCTGCTTGAGGGGTAGCTGGAGGCCAGTAAATAGAGTAGTCGAGCCGACATTCGCAACCACTTCGAAGTCTTGATCGACCATTGCTGCCATACCAACCATTCCCTGCTGGGAAAAGTCGATACACATAAAGTTAGTACAGCTTCCGGTCAAGCCAACTGCATAGTTACTCGGCCGAAATACTAACCTGAAGTTGTTGAAAGGATTAGTGGTGAGTGGTCCACTCGAACCTACTACAAACCCCACCATATTTAGATTGAACTGAACTGACAGAGCGTTCCTGATCGTACCCCGGTACAAGACCACGTTCGTTTGCCCTTGTGAGACAAACGTTGTCATCTGTTGCACCGGCAAGATTTGCACTGTGCCCGGGACTAATTCTCCGTCCTCAAATCCAGTCTTCATGATCAGGTCTTGTGCCAAGGCACTTGAAATCAGGCAAAAAAACAATAAGACAACTAAAATTAACTTCTTCATAACTCCTCCTTTAGAGGATTGATTGGGGGAAATTGCAATATAACATACTTGCATCTAAATGTCAATAATCTCCAACAAATAGAAACCTGAGCTTTTCTCAGGTTTTTATCTTTTATATATTACTTCTTATCCGAAACTTTCTTCGTAATTTTGATTGGAGACTTTTTTGGCTTTTGCACCTCTACTGCAAGTGCACCATCTCGAACAATTACCTCAACCACACTCCCCTCTGCTGTTTGTTTGGTCACCAAAAGTGACGCAACTTCGTTGAGCACTTTTGTTTGGATGAGTCGTCGAATAGGACGTGCTCCATAGTGAGGATCAAATCCATCTTTGGCGATCTTTTCGAGTGCTTCTTCACCTACAACCAAATGAATACCTTTTGGCTTCAAGCGGGCACGAATTTGCTCTACTTGGAGTGTTACCACTTCGCGAATAGCGGCAGTCGTGAGTACATCAAAAACCACAATATCGTCGAGACGATTCAAAAATTCTGGACGGAAATGATTCTTAAGTGCGTCTTGTACTTTTTCTTTTGCATTTGCATACTCCACTATTCCTGTATTGTTTGAGAATCCCATTGTTTCCATTTTTTGAATAAACTCAGATCCAATGTTTGAGGTAAGAACAATAATGGTGTTTTTGAAATTCACTACACGACCTTTTGAGTCTGTCAGCCGTCCTTCGTCGAGCACTTGAAGTAGTGTGTTGAACACTTCTGGATGAGCTTTTTCTACTTCATCAAAAAGTACTACAGAGTATGGACGGTGACGAATTGCTTCAGAAAGTTGCCCTGACTCTTCATAGCCAACATAGCCAGGTGGCGAACCAATAAGTTTTGAAACAGCATGCTTTTCCATATACTCACTCATATCTACTTTAATGAGCGCTTTCTCGTCATTGAACATAAATTCAGCGAGTGCTTTGGTGAGCTCCGTCTTTCCTACACCTGTTGGACCAAGAAACATAAAAGAGCCAATTGGGCGGTTTGGATCACTAATACCCGCTCGACTTCTTCGTACTGCATCAGAGACTTTCTTTATTGCCTCACGTTGGCCAATAACTCGCTTTTCGAGATAATCTTCCATGTGTGCAAGTTTCTCTAATTCTTCTTCAAGCATCCGGTGAAGCGGAATACCCGTCCAGCGTGCAACAACCTGAGCTATATCTTCAGAAGTAATATCTTCTCTCAGTACTCGTCGTGTTTTTTGCAATTTCTTTAACTTCGCTACCTTGTCTTCAAGTGCTTTACGTAATTGTGGAATCTTGCCATAGCGAATCTCAGCAACAGCCGCAAGATCCTGGCGCATTTCTGCATTTTCAGACTCAACACGAAGCATATCGAGTTCTTTTTTAATTTTTGCTGTATCAACGAGAATATTCTTTTCACCTTTCCATTTCGTTTCAAGTTCGCGGGTTTTCTCTTGCACATCTGCAATTTCAGCCTCTATTTCCTTAATACGAACCTTTGTTTCTTTTACATCTTTATTACCCTTACTCTCAGCTTGAGCCAAATCTTTCAAAAGCGCTTGCTTTTCAATTTCAAAACGCATTATTTTCCTGTGTGCTTCTTCAAGTACTGGCGGTTTATTTTCAAGTGAAATACGAAGAGCTGAAGACGCTTCATCTATAAGGTCGATCGCTTTATCAGGCAAAAATCTACTTGTAATATAACGTGTTGAAAAATCTACAGCCGAAATCAAAGCATCATCAGTAATATGCACATTATGAAAGAGTTCATATTTCTCTTTTAAACCGCGCAAAATAGCAATACTGTCATCCCGTGATGGTTCTTCTACCATGACAGGCTGAAAGCGCCGTGCAAGGGCCGGGTCTTTCTCAATATGTTTTTGGTATTCTTTCAGAGTTGTCGCTCCAATTGCTCGTAATTCTCCCCGTGACAATGCCGGCTTCAATAGGTTTGCTGCGTCTGCTCCACCCTCTGATGCTCCAGCACCGACGATAGTATGGATCTCATCAATGAAAACAATAATCTTTCCATTTGAACGTTCAATTTCCTTCATGATATTTTTGAGCCGTTCTTCAAACTCACCTCGATATTTTGTGCCCGCAATAAGAAGCCCGAGGTCTAGCGACACGAGCTCTTTATTTTTTAGACTCTCTGGAACGTCGCCTTTAGCCATACGAATAGCAAGACCTTCCACAACTGCAGTCTTGCCAGTACCTGGCTCACCAAGTAAAATAGGATTATTTTTTGTTCGTCTTGAAATAATCTGCATCAAACGCATTATCTCTCCATCGCGCCCAATAACTGGATCAAGTTTGTCTTCGCGAGCATCTTTTGTAAGATTACGAGTATATTTTAATAATGCTTTGAACTTTTTAGGCGCAGCTTCATTTGCTTCTTGAGGTTGATTACGAATTTCTTCGTACGTTGCGTATGCAGTTTCTCGTTTGATTTTAAACTTTGCAAAAAGCTCTTGTACTTCACCTGGTACATCAAAGAGTGCAAGTAACATGTGCTCAGTTGAAATAAACTGCTCCTGAAGCGATTGAGCTATCTTTACTGAAGCATCAAACATCTGTGCAAGTTCTGGCGTCAGATACATTTGATATGACTGTTGTTGTACTGTCTGACCTTCTGGTGTACTTACTTCAATAAGATCAAGTGCACTCTCGGTAAGCAAAATGGTATCTATATCCATTTTCTCAAGCAGAGTTAATACAAGACTTTCTTCTTGCAACAAAAGCGCACACAGAACATGTGTTGGGCCTACATGATTCTGACCTCGTTCTATGGCAAGTTCGTGACTCCGCCGAATAGCGTCTTTTGCTTTCGTCGTAAAATTGTTAAATGGTGGCATATTTTTTTTCTATTTTGAATGTGAGAAAGAAGAAATCAAGTTGTAAAATAAGGGTATTTCGGAAAAACAGAACCTCACGTGTCAATTATATCACGAAGGTTATTTCACCGCTTCCTGTGCCCTTTTTTCAACTACACTCCAATCAATTGCATCCATAAATGAAGTAATATAATCTGCTCGTTTGAGCTGATAATCTGTCATATACGCATGCTCCCATACATCCATTACAAGAAGTGGTATGCAACTTGAAAGGTGTCCCATGTCATGCTCTGTAACCCATGCATTAAACACTGTTTGAGCTTCCGTATCTAAATACAAGATTACCCAACCAATCCCGCGCATTGTTCCCGTTGCCTTAAAATCCTTTTCCCAGTTTTCATAAGAACCCCATGCATGTTCGAGCCATTTTTTTAGTTCGCCTTCGCCAAGAACCACAGAGTCTTTAGAGAGATTGCTGAAATAAAGCTCGTGGAGACGCATTCCGTTCCACTCCCAACCATAACGACGTTTGAGCTCATTATATTCTGGAGTGCCCGTTTCTTTTGTTTTAATAAGATCAACAAGCTTGTTTGTATTTGTTACATACCCTTCATAAAGAGTGAAGTGATTTTTGAGCATTGTGTCAGAAAATCCATTGAGACCTAAAAGGTGTTCATATTTTTTAGCTATATACATACAGATAATTATATCACGTAGAATCAAAAGATATTTAAAGGGTTACACTCCTACAAAGGATCTTTAATATGCATTTATTTTAAATATTTTTTTGCTTTTTCATTCCTCTCTACAATTTTTGTCATTTCTAAAATAAGTGTATCTATATTTTCTTTTGTCGTGCTCCGACCCATAGAAATACGAATAGATTCTTTTGATTCTTGCTCAGTGCCCCCAAGCGCGCGAATAACATATGAACCTTCATCACTATTCATCCCACAGGCGCTTTTTGACGATATTGCAATTTGTTTCATATCAAGCCCTATTACAAATTCTTCAGAAAAAATTCCATGAACTGATACATTTATATTGTTAGGGAGTCGTCCAACTTTCAGTAAACTTCCCCATATCTTCATATTAGAAATCTTAGTAAGTTCATTAAGTGCATATGTTTGCAGTTCGTGGAGTCTAACATTTTCTGCTTCCCGCATTCCGAGTACTATTTCCATAGCAGTGCCACAGGCAACAATTGCAGCGGTATTTTCTGTCCCCGCACGTATACCATATTCTTGATCCCCTCCAACTATTTGTGGACTTATTTTTACTCGACGATTCACATACAAAATTCCTGCTCCGCGTGGTGCATATATTTTTGAACTATTAAGTGTACACAAATCAATTCGAAAAGGCTCTGGTCGTATGTCGCAATAATTTACCGACTGACACGCATCACTGTGAAAATATGGGTATTCTGTGCATTGTGCTTCACGATGCTTTTCAAGCATCCTACCTATTTCTCGAATAGGCTGCACTGTCCCCACTTCATTATTTGCATGAATTACACTTACAAGTACAGTATGCGGAGTAAGAGCTTCACGAATTGTCTTCATAGTAATAATTCCATCATCTCCAACAGGAAGTTCAACTAAATCAATAATTCCCTTATTCTTCATTTCTCGAAGTGGTTCAAGTACTGATACGTGCTCAATCGACGTTGTAAGCACCTGAGGTTTAAAAGAAAGGCTTGAAAAAGATTGGAGTATTCCACAAAGCGCAAGATTATTTGACTCAGTACCCGATGAAGTAAAGAAGATTTCTTCCGCTCGAGCTTGGAGCGCATCTGCAATTTTTTTTCTTGCCTCTTCGATAAGTTTTTTTGAATTAATTCCTAGTCGATGAATACTACCTGGATTTGCAAAATTATTTTTTTGAATAACCAAAACTGTTTCAAGAATAGTAGCGTCAACAGGTGTTGATGATGCGTGGTCGAGATATATATATTCAGAACTTTGTTTTTTTGTATTAAAAAGAGAAAACATTACAGAAAGTATAGCAAATAAAAAACCCCGCGCTGTATTGCGGGGCCTCGGGGGCACTCTGGCTCCCCGGCCACTATGGAAACCGCCAGCTTGGAGGTTTATGGGCCAGATCTCACGTGCGTGGTCTGGAGTTTTTTGATGAGAGCATGTCTCTCATCACTACGGTTGGGGAAGTTGCCTGCCTGCGCGGAACGATTCAAGACACTGTCCTGACTTCCAATGGCGGGATTGCTTCCCTCAACCAGACATAGTATAGCAGATAGGTAATATTTGTCAAGTACCCCTCTTGCCCATTTTACGGTATACTTGTCAAATCTGAGCTTTCGAGCTTTTTTCTTTTATGCAAACCCCCTCAAAACACATTGAACGTCCTCCTGTTGTTGCCATCATGGGCCACGTTGATCATGGAAAGTCTACCCTTTTAGACTACATTCGGAAAACTAACGTTGTAGACAAAGAAGCCGGTGGTATCACTCAGCACGTAAGTGCTTATGAAGTTATTCACAAAGAAGTTGGCCTGGACCGCAAAATAACCTTCTTGGACACACCAGGACATGCCGCATTTTCTACTATGCGAGAGCGTGGTGTAGAAATTGCTGACATTGCCATTCTCATGGTATCTGCTGAAGACGGCGTGAAGGCTCAAACACTTGAAGCGTTGAAACAAATTCTCGATCAGAAACTTCCTTATATCGTTGCTATTAACAAAATAGATAAACCCAATGCAAACATCGAGCGTACTAAAATGTCTCTCGTTGAGCATGGTGTCTACCTCGAAGGTATGGGTGGCTCTATTTCACATGTGGCTATCTCTGCAAAAACAGGCGTTGGTATTCCTGAACTTCTTTCAACAATACTTCTTACTGCGGATCTTGCAGAGCTCAAAGGAAATCCCAACGAAAGCGCAGAAGGGTACGTTCTTGAATCGTTTATGGACTCACGTCGAGGAATTTCTTCAACACTCATAATTAAAAATGGAACAATAAAGCGTGGTGCGTTTGTTCTTGCGGGCACAGCTGTCGCACCGTTTCGTATTGTGGAAGACTTTTTAGGTAAACCTGTTTCTGAAGCAACCTGTAGTTCCCCAATTATGGTTACTGGCTGGGATGAAATTCCACAATCAGGAACACTATTTCAAATTTATTACGATAAAAAAGAAGTTGAAAAGGCGAAAAGTGCTGCACAAGAAGTCCGAGGGTCAATAAAAAAAGAACCTGAATTTATAGGATCAAAGAATGCGCAGAAAGTAATTCCTCTTATTCTTAAAGCTGATGTTGTAGGAACACTTGATGCAGTAAAACAAGAATTGCGAAAAATTAAAGCTGAGAATTTGGCACTCAAGATCATCAGTCAAGGTGTTGGTCCTATTACAGAAAATGATATTCTTCTTGCTTCATCCGACCCACTTGCTGTCGTTATTGGTTTTCATACAAAAATTGAACCAAAAGCCAGCAACCAAGTTGAGCGCTTGAAGGTGAAAGTTGAGCAGTTTGACATCATCTACAAACTTAGTGAATGGCTTACTGAGTATGCAGAAATTGCTCGCCCGCGCGAAGAAACTGACGAAGTAATCGGAACACTCAAAGTACTTCGTATCTTTAGTCAAAACAAAGAAAAGCAAGTTGTTGGAGGTAAAGTTCTCACCGGCGCGATACGTATGAGTCATGTAGTAAAAATTATCCGACGTGAACATGATCTCGGACGAGGAAAAATTACTGAATTGCAATCAGCAAAAGTAAAAACAAATGAAGTTCTTGCAGAAACTGAGTGCGGACTCCTTGTTGAGTCAAAAACAGAAATTGCCATTGGAGACACGCTTGAATGTTTTATTAAAGTAACAAAATAATATGGCACAAGGTCAAAGAAAAGAACAGGTTGGATTACAGCTGAAAGAAATCGCGGCAACTTTTTTTGAGCGTGAATCAAGTGGACTTTCACTCATTACCGTCACGCGTACCGATGTTTCTCCAGATCTTAAGAACTGTATTGTGTATATTTCAGTACTTCCTGAATCAAAAGAAAAAGCGGCGCTCGATTTTGTACGGCGCCAACTTCCTGATTTGCGAACGTTTGTAAAAAAGCAAACACGGACTAACGTACTTCCCTTTTTTAAGGTAGAGCTTGATTATGGAGAAAAGAACCGTCAAAATATTGACGATATTAGCTTCGCGGAAAAGTCGAGAGAAGTTGAAAAATAAGACTATCTTTTTGGAACTACTTTTATTGGAGTTATAGTTGCAACTTCAGGTATTGGTGCAAAAAGCTTTGCCATAACTTCATCAAGAGATATCGGGGAAGTAGGTGCTTGAACTACAATTGGCACATTATAGTTTTTAAACTCAAAAACCGTATTTGCGCTCGTTACCTCAAACATACCATTAAACATAACAACATCTGGGTTGAGTACTATTTTATATGGCAAAAAATCTTTTGTTCCGATCCACAATTCTCCTTCAATAACACCGAGACTTTTTACACTTTCTGAAATAGTTTTAATACTCTCTTGTGTCAATTCACTATTCGCACCATTCATACCCTCGTAGAGAATTGAGTACACACGCGTAATAAATTCCTTTTGTTGTTCTTGACTTACTTCAAATGTATATTTGTAGACAGGGTTCCCCTCATATATATCCTCGGTTGCATCTATAACAGAAAGTAAGTTGGCGTTAAGAAATACTTCTTTTATACGTTGGGCTTTGTCACCTGAAATAAGCTCTGTATTTGCAAATGAATCTGTACCCAAAAATTGTTTTTGCAAGCCACCAAGATCAAGAGAGATCCACTTGTTTATAAAGGGTGTCGTATTAAAAAAAGAAGTCAGCGGAAAAACAAGATTTGAAACTTTTACATATAAAACCTTTTGCAATGAAACAAGGTCAACTTGTATAGATGCTTTTTCCGGTACTCCGCTTTCGTTTTGCATTGCATTTTCTGATATGAGTGTCAGTTGATGTATTGGGTTTTCAAATGACGAGATATCCGCAACGCCAGAAATTGTTGTTGTATTTGAAAAAGGTTTTTTACTTTCACAAATATTCATAACGTTACCTTCATCTGAAAAAGAATTCTGCATATTAGTACATGTCGATCCTTCGGTATTTGCTTGTACTTTGTACTCAAATGTTGTCACCTGCTCGATGGCAGATACCATTTTTTGAAGCACTATCTGTGGTGACGGCATTTTAAAATACGACACATATGCAAATGCACCCCCACCTAGAAACACAAGTAAAAGAATAGTTCCTAGAAAAACACTCTTTACGGAACCTTTCCCTGAGACAGCGTCGCCACTTGGCATAACTTTTATATTTTCCGATTGCGTATATACAGGGACAAATATAGGTTGAGAGCGTGGCGGAAGGATTGAAGTAAACACTTCTTCTACATCTTCACTTTTCCACCCTGCATCAAGGAGAGTTTTTCGAATGAGTGATTCTCCTACTCCACGTGCTATTTGTGTTTCAATGTAAACACGTAATTCTTGATTGATCATTCGATCATTATATAACTAGTTACGATGTTATACGAGTATTTGAACAATTGACCCACAAATACAAATAGTACACGATACGGTTTTTTTAAATAATTAAGACATCTGTAATATTCAAATAATATTTCTCGCTTGGTTCAAGCAAACAATGTATATTGCTCAAATTAAAATAGATACCGCCTCGAAATCCGAACACTATTGTAAATATCATTCGGTACGCCCAAGTTATACTACACATCTAGTCTAGCCGGAAACCTAGAGACACCTTCGCAGTAAGGCCTTAGTGAAGTGGGTGATGCTTGCAGTAATTCCACATGAATTTTTTAGAACGTTTTGCGGCATGGAGAAGGTGGCGATTTTTACCACAAATGTTAATGCGGAGAACCAATGTTTAATTAAACACAAATGTTTCTGCGAAGCACTGAACTGCCGATTTCTTGTAGGTGCTGTTGGTGGCTGGTGTTCTTCCGCTGCCCACTATATTGAAACATCAACAAGTGCTTTGCAGCAAAATGAGTATACCTTGTCTCTGTCCACTTCTTTTAAAATTTCTTTTTTTATTGAAGCTTTTACAGTCAAATTTGTTTCGATATGATGACTCTCAATAAGTCCGCGAATTGTTTTCAAACGTTCTCCTCTTGCTTCCATCAAATCAGGTCTGTTTAATTCAAGTTCATTCTCTGTTAATTTGGCTCTACTGTCTCCAGGTTTTGCCCAAATTAAAAAACCCACAGAATAAAAATGAGTTGAAGGGTCATCAATATATGGGTTTACAAATGGCACGGTAATGTCATAGGTTGCCGATTTATTTCGATTGCAAACAGGACAAGCAAGCCCTAAATTGTTATATTCAAAAGTGAGGTCAGGAAACTTAGCCTTTGCTTTTGGTTTAATGTGCTCAATATGCAGGTCAGAGATATGTTCAACTTTACTCTCGCAATACATACATTTACTCAAGCATTCCGTTCTCAATGCGTCCTTTATTTCGTCTTGGTTATATTTTGTAGCCAAAGCGGGAGGTACGACTCGATTTGCATTTTGCAAAGCACGTAATTGATTTGTCCATGTAACTTTGTTTGCAGTCAATAGTGCTGGTTCGTTTCCCTTAGTTAGTTTAATCATCGCTTATTTAAAGTTTTTTTCATTGCTACGGGCATCAACTCTTCTAAACCGATTTCCTTTAATTCCGAACGCATACTGTCAAAAGTATTTTCTGAAATTTCCTGTTGAGAATATTTTGCAACAAGTTCGTTTAACTGAGCTTCAACCCAAAGTGGCATTGTAAAAGGAACGCCAAGAACTTCATTTAAAATTTCTGTTGCAGTTTTTGCTTTATTAATAAGGTCCAATTTTTCATTATAAACCTTAACTGTTTTTGTCCCTTCAATTTTTTTATGTCTAAAGGCATAAACATTTGAGTTCTTAACAGAACCAACTATAAGGGGGCTGTGAGTAGAAACAATAAATTGGATATTAGGGAATGCCGAAATTAAGTTTGGTAGAATTGACCTTTGCATTTCGGGGTGCAGGTGATTTTCAATTTCATCAATAAGCACTGTTAATAACTCTGATTCGCTATTTCTATATGTGAATATTTGCCAAGCCAAATCAATGATTGCACTTACTCCACCTGAAACCGAATCTAACATAAAGTCTCCAGAGTCTGTAATCAAAACGATTTCATAATTTCTAATTGATATTTCAGTAAACCCGATTGAAGGAGGAAGAACTTTTTTCAAAACTAATTGAAAGTCGTCAAAATGTTTTTTCAATTCGTTGTCTGGAACAACATGTTTATTTCCCTCACCACCGATTGCCCAACTCATTAAAGTTTCTTTCAAATAGAAATTACTTGTTTGTCCACCGCCACTGAAGTAATAACTTCTTGAACTGCCGAAAGCTAAATCATACGCTTCTCTTTTTGACCTCTTAGTTGTTGAGATATGTGGTACATGCCTATAGAAATATGTTGGTCTGTGAGAAGGAATACTTATTCCTTCTATCCCTTGCTGTTGTGGGATTGATACTGCATATTGTGCTGTATTTTCATCAGGAATTGTTAAGTCACTTTTTTTATTGTCTGAATATAGTAGCTCTCCAATTTTAAGGTCGTTGCTTTTAATCTCCGATTTGAACCATCTTGTAAAGTATTTGAATATTCCTGTTTTTGTTTCCTGTGCTGGCGTTGCTAATTCTCTATGGTCCCAACCAAAATGTCTTGATAGTAAATTTAGAATAGTCGTCTTACCGCTCCCGTTCGCACCTGTCATTACTGTAAGTTGTGGGTGAAAATCAATATCTATTTTTTCAAACTGTTTCCAGTCTGTGATTGTCAGTTTTTTAAAATTAATATTTGCCATTTGTCGTTATGTCGATTTGTTTAACGGTGTCTTAGGGTTGCCACTAACTCTCAAATTGTCGTACGTTCGATCACATACACTTAATCCATATATGAGTCTACCATCCTAGATTTTTAAGGCTAGTCTGTGTATTTTAGGCCTAAAGATTTACTTACGAAGTTTTTAAAACTTCACCAAATAAAAAGATATACCCCAAATACGCAAAAAGCCTATGAATGAGCTATTTCTTTATTTGTTAATTACTTTTCTAAAATACAGAATTTGAACACAGTGACCCACGAAGTTATACTTTGCTGTACTGAACACAAAATAAAAGATGACAAGATTTCTTTTTCAATACAAAAAGGGAATGGTGCGAGCTATTAAATTATTTTATAAACATGTATACAAATGAAATATAGGTGATACATTGCAATAACACCTACTCATTCTTAGTTCGCATATCTTTATGGACGGAACTCTAAAAGGAAAAAAGTTATTTTCTTTTAGTTCTATTTTGGTGCCTAGGGCGGGACTCGAACCCGCACGCTTTTAAAGGCAAAAGATTTTAAGTCTTTCGTGTCTACCATTCCACCACCCAGGCGATTTTGCTATTGTACCCTTTTTTCTTTTGATTCAAAAGGGTTTGTGGTAAAGTGAATATATTGACGTAGTGGCGAAGTTGGTCAACGCGACGGTCTGCAAAACCGTTATGCACCGGTTCGAACCCGGTCTACGTCTCAAGAATTTACTGAATAGTTATAGGGATCTCAACCGAATCATCATTTTCTGGTAGTCCTGACGGATTATCTCTTTTAAACACAAGCACTGCTTGCATTGGAGTTTTTGGTTTTGTAAAAATTAAACTCGCTGTAAAAGGCACAAACTCTGTGGTCATCCATTCGCCTTGAGCTTGAGCAATAATAGTTTCGATAATATTTCCTTGCATATCTCGCAATTCAATAGGAAAACTCGCTTCAAAAAACCACTGTCCGCGTGCTTTACCACTTATTACAAACGGCGAAGAAAGTACTTGATTTGAAACAGGTGAACTCACAATAATTAAATCTTTTTTCCCGTCCACCACCACAGGTTTTGTAGTTGTGGCTACAGGGACAATAGTTTCAGTTTTGGTTAATGAATTTTTATTGTCATAAATAACCCAACCTACAACGAGTATAAAAATAACAACGATTAAAAACTTATTCATATATCTTCTATTATAACAAAGTCCAGTCTTATTAGGCGACATTTTCCCCAGCCACAAACCCCGTAGTCCAACATAACTGCAACGAGAAGCCACCCGAAGGTCTGTTTATATGCAATAAATCGCCTGTAATATACAGATTAATAATCTTTTTTGAACACATTGTTTTTGTATTTATTTCAACAAGTGGTACTCCACCATCCGCCACGACTGCCCTGTCGTATCCCATAAGACCTTCGATGGTTATTGGCATGCCTTTAAGAAGATGTATTATCTTTTTTCTATCTTCTTTTGAAACACTGTGCACTTTTGTATCTCGTAATTCTACTGGAAGAAGGCTCAACACCGCTTCAAACATTCCATCTGGTACAAATTCTTTGACTACATTTTTGAATACTTTATTTTTATTGATATCAAACACAGCAATTACTTTTCTTTCTAGAACATCAAATTCTGTATCTGGATACATGTCTATAGCTGCCGTCACCTCACCTGTATGAAGTAGGTCTCCTATCTTTTTTGCAGCGTTCAAAATAAGTGGACCTGAAAGTCCAAAATGTGTAAAAAGAACTTTTCCTATTTTTGAAAATTCACGTTTACCATCAACAAAAAAACTAATCTTCATAAAAGAAAGTGAGACTCCTGCCAAGGTTTTAACCCAAGCGTCTTTCACCGCCAAGGGCACGATGCTTGGTGTAGGATTTTCTACCGTGTGTCCAAGTGCTCTCAACCAACCAAAACCATCCCCCGTTGATCCTGTTTCTGGATGAGACATCCCGCCGGTCGCAAGCACAATACTTGTACCTGAATATGAAATTCCTTTTACAACGACATGAGAAATAGAGTCTCCTTTTTTTACTATTTTTTCTACTGGAGAATTTGTCTTTATTGTTATATTTGGATGGGTACAATATAACTCCATTACATTCTTAACATCTGGAGCACTCTCGGTGTGAGGAAATGCTCTTTTGCGTGCTTGTACAACAAGTGGTAATTTGAGCTTTTCAAAAAACGAGAACGACTCTTGAACACCAAATTGTGCAAACGAAGAGTACAAAAAATGTTCTGCATCTCCATAATTTTTTAATAATACACGTACATCTTCTTCGGCATTAGTAATATTACATCTACCCCCACCAGAAATAGACAATTTCTCGCCAAGCTTTTTATTCTTTTCTAAGAGAAGGACTTTTTTTCCACGTAGTGCTGCAGTACCAGCTGCCATCATTCCTGATGCCCCACCTCCAATAACTATTACATCGTAAATTTCTAAAGCAGGCATCACGTTATTCTATTTTTAATCCTAAGAACTTTTCTGTTGTATTTAAGTGTACCTGGAGAACATTAAATACTGACTGAAATACAAGAAGTGTCAACACAATTGCAAAAACGCCATCTGAGAAGAACTCTATTCGTGTTTTGTTCATCAAGACAACTTTATTCCATTTTCTCTTGTAAATCAAGACGGACGGAGTTTATGCAATATCGCTTCCTTGTTATGTATGGACCGTCATTAAACATATGCCCAAGGCATGACTGACAATAAGCACACACAACTTCAACTCGGCTCATCCCTTAAGAAACGTCTTGAATGTACTTTACTCCACTCGGAAACGCTTTCAAGTGCCTGGCATTTCTGTTCCTTTTTCTCGAAGCACACGATATTGCTCACTTGAAAGCGTTTCCTTACATTCATTCTCATTTTCTGGCATTGGTTTTGTAGTCAAAATTATATTTTATTTCTTTAGTAATTGAACATATTTCGCCTGAACTTTCTCTAGCTTTGGATTAATAACAAGCTGACAATACGTCTCTTCTTTATTAAGTGCAAAATAATCCTTATGATATGTTTCTGCAACGTAAAACTTTGGAAGTGGTAAAACTTCAGTTGTTACCGGATCGCCCTTTGCACTTGATTCGTTTATTTCTGCAATCATAAGTAAAGCCAATTCTTTTTGAGTGTCATTCGTATAAAAAATTACCGATCTATACTGAGTGCCAACATCAGCCCCTTGACGATTGAGTGTTGTTGAATTGTGGCTTCCAAAAAAGACCGTAAGAATATCTCGTGGTGAAACAAGTGTTGGGTCGTACTGTACCTCCACAACTTCAGCGTGCCCTGTAGTCCCATCACACACCTCTCTATATGTTGGATTTTCAGTAGCTCCACCAGCATAGCCGGGCAAAACAGATGTAACTCCCCGTATCATCTTAAAAACGGCCTCAGTGCACCAAAAACAGCCTCCTCCAAGCACAAGAACTTCTTTATTAGTGTTTGTGTTCATATATACAAGTATATCGAATCATACTACGAATGTGAAACTTACTTTACATTCGTAGTATGATTCTTAGAATTGTTATCTTAAGAATGGAGTACCTTTCGATCCCCTATATCCACTTGCATTACAATTCCCGACCTACGAATATATCGAGACATTGGAGGTTTGTATTTATGAACAAGCACTGCAAAGAAGTTCCTATGCCTGAGCAGAAGTGGGGGTATATCTTGATTAGATAAATAGTCTAATTCATACACATAAAACTACTCTTGTCTTTATACTATATGCACGCAAAAATTAGTTCTTTTATTAGACACCTAGAGACCAAACAAAAAACCACCTTACGAAGGTGGTTTTTGAAAAATTATTTTTTCTTTGTGTCTTTTTTTGGTTTCTTTTTTTCTTTTTGATGTGATACTCCTTTCATATTTATATTTATATTTTACTCTTTTATTATACTACGCCCCAAAAAAATACAAACTATCTTTTATACATAGTACCCATCTGGCTTGGGTCCATAAACTCGGTTCCACTTGGAATTGCAAACCTTGTTTGATCAGCATTCCACGCTTCACAATCATAATCACCTATCTGCTCCGCATTCCATGAGTAACTCCCTGACATACCTGTATTCGTATTTGTTTCGGTATTCTGCTTTGGAATAGCTATTTTCATTGCCATAGGCATTTCAGGTGACCATATGTATGTATATCCATCACGGACGAGAATATTAGACATATTTTCCTTTCCTGAAATAGTGGTAGTAAACGTTCCGCGCATCATACCTCCACTTATAAAAATAGTCCCTTTTGAATCTACATCACTTACTGATTGGTTTACTATACATTTATAAGAACCTCCTTGTTTTGTAAATTCCGTGAATGCCATCTTTTTTCCAGATGGTTGTTCTTTTATTTCGTTTGATGTTAGTGCTGTATTACTCTTAGTCATTTCATTATTTTTTTCTCCAGTAAAATACATAAATCCTCCAATTATTACTACACCACCTGTAAGTATCATAAATATTGTTTTATTCATATCCTTTTATTGTACTCCCATTACAGTATTTTGTACCGACAGCTTTTCACTCCTAAAGAAATACACTTTCAAGAAATCAACAAGTAGTACTCGGATTACGCTCACCGAAGCAATAGTCATCCATGTACCAAAAGACAATGCTTGACTGGAAAAAATACCTTGGAATTGTGGTACGTGCACTGCAGCAATAACCATACCTAAACTAAGCAATACAGAAACGGTAAGCACACGATTTGCAAATATGTCCGATCGAATAATTCCTTTCTTAAAAGAGCGAGCAGCAAACACAAGGAGTAGTGACTCAAAACACATAAAAACCATGACCATTGTTCTTGTTTTGTCTATATCCCCTGTAACCTGTAACGTGACATAGTAGAATACGCTCGCGCATATTCCGCTAATCAAAAATACCGTGGTCATCCACATGGCTGAAGCGCGATCAAGAATCGAAGATTTTGGTGGACGTGGCGGCTCATCCATAATCCCTTCTCTTTCTCGCTCAAGAGTTAGAGCAAGATCAGGAAGTCCACTTTGAACTAAATTAGCCAAGAAAAGTTGCGTGGCAATAAGTGGTAACGGAGGTCCAAGTAAAATCGCAACTATAAATAAGAAAAATTGTGAGAAGTCTTGAGTTATTAGGTACAAAAAAACTCTACGAATATTATTAAATATTATTCTTCCTTCTTCTATTGCTTTTACAATAGTCCTAAATCCACTATCCAGAAGTACGATGTCAGCAACTTCTCGCACCGCGTCTACCTGTGTTCCTACCGCAACACCAATGTCAGCTGCTTTAAGTGCAGGTGCATCATTTACACCATCACCAAACATCGCTACAACTTCATTATTTTTTTGTAGTGCATGTACAATCCTTAACTTATGTCGTGGTGAAACGCGTGCGTAAAGCGCAACTGTTTTTGAACGTTCACGGAGTGTCTCGTCATCCATTATTTCGAGCTCATGTCCCTCTACTGTATGTTCAGGTTTAATGTCAAACCCTATTTTTTCAGCAACCGCAATCGCAGTCTGCTTATGGTCTCCCGTGACTACTACAGTACGAATACCTGCACGTCTCGTCTCTTGAAATGCTTCTTTGACGTCATGACGTATCGGGTCTGTAATAACAGTAAAGCCTATAAGCGTCAGATCTTGTACAAGTTCGCTCATCTCTTCGTATTTCGTTTCGAGTGGCATTATACGATACGCAGAAGCAACCAACCTAAACCCTTTCTTGGCCTCTTCTTCCATTTTTTGTACAAGAGTATGATAAATATTTGAATTATTTAATTCAGTACTATTATTCACATAAACTTTTGTAACTCGTTTGAGTATTTGTTCTGGCGCTCCAATAACGAAGAGTTGTTTTGTGGTGTCGGAAACCTTTCGTAATGAAGCAGAGTACTTATGTTCTGACGAAAAAAGCACCCTATCTAAAGTCTGTTTGTTTTTATCTTCTTGATATTTATCATATCCAAAAAGAGTAGCAGCGCGCAAAAGCGCTTGTTCTGTCAATGAACCTCGAATAATCATTTCATTTCCTTTTGCCCCAGGATTTTCAATAAATGCATCGTTTGATAAAATCCCTGCGAGCAACATCAGCCGAACACTCTCTGAAGCTGTATTTTTATCTGTGGCAGTTTCAAACGCTTCACTGTTTAATTCTTCATTAGCTGTTATTATTCCTGTTACTGCCATTTTCCCTTCTGTAAGCGTACCTGTTTTGTCTGTACAAATAACTGTTACACCACCCAAAGTTTCCGTAGCAGCAAGACGTCGCACTAAGCCTTTTTGTTTTAATATACGCCGCATTCCAATAGTGAGCACAATAGTGACTGTAAGGAGCATCCCTTCGGGAATTCCTGACACAAAAAGCGCAAGCGCTACTTCAAATATTTCGCCAAGTGATTGCCCTGCTAAGTAACCTTGAATTACAATGATAGTCGTCGCGACAAAGATTCCCGCTCCAATTATTTTTGAAAGTGATATCGTTGTGAGTTGAAGAGGAGTTGGTTCTTCCTTTGTTTCTTTCAACAACATAACGATATCACCGTATTGTGTACGAGCACCTGTTTCAAGGACAATAATTTTTGCCATCCCCTCCTCAACAACACTACCCATAAAAACCATATTGATCCGGTCACCTATTTCTGCATCATGATCAACTAATGCAGCTTGATCTTTCGCAATCACTTTCGACTCTCCGGTAAGCATTGCTTCATTCACTTTAAATGTGCGATTTTCAAGAACGCGTCCGTCTGCTGCTATCCTATCGCCTGCACGAACAATAAGAATATCTCCTGGCACAACGTTCGCCGCATCTATTTCTTGTTCACGATTATTTCGAACGACTCGAGCACGGACCTTAATGACACTTTTAAGTGTTGCTAAAGAACTATTTGCTTTATGTTCTTGATAAAATCCAACAGCCGCATTTGTTATTATGACAACAAGAATAAAAACCGCTTCTGAAATATTCCTTAAATAGAAAGAGAGTCCAGTTGCCACCATCATGATATACATGAGTGGGCTATTGAACTGCTGCACAAAAAGTAGCCAAACTGGAGTTTGCTTTTCAGACGGAAGTTCGTTTGGACCGTACTGTGCTAATCGTTCCTGTACAACATCTTGCGTAAGTCCACTCTCTGAACTGCCCACCTGCGCAAAAACATCTTGTATATCAATACTGTGCCAATATTTTTCGATCATAAAACAAGATTAGTCTGAATAGTAATAACTATTACTTTATTTCTGGAATGATAAATATTGAAATTAGATAAGCAATAACCCCAGGAAAAATTCCTGTAAATACAACAATAAGTACCCAAACAAGCCTCAGTGCCACTGGATCAACATTCATATACTCTCCTAAGCCCCCACAAATACCTGCAAATATCTTATTCGTTTTGCTGCGGTAGAGCCGCTTTGGTTCTGTTATTTCTGTCTGCGCTTCAGTATTTTCCATATACAGTAATCATACCTCATGAACATAGTAAAAGGTACTCCCTACAAAAGCAGCTTATTCAAATTCAAACAATATGATCTCAAAATCTCACCTAATACAAAAAAATAGTCGCTACTCTTCCTTTCGGAATCATTCGCGCGAGCTTTACAACATATTTACTAAAAGTCCTACTAAAAAACTAAAAACTATTGTGTTTAGTATCTTCTTTTTTTAGATAAAATCAAATCATTTATAACTGCCAATATTTCATACGCAACATATTTCGGATCAACCCTTTTTCTTAAATTATTAATCTGTCGTGGTAAAATATGCTGCCCACATAATTCTTTTATTCTTCGCAATACCTCCTTACTATCATTAAAATCAACTACCATCCTTCCAAGACCAGAGTCGATCAATACCTCAGAACACCCCATGGTTTTATTGACCAAAACAGGAATACCAATACACGCAGCTTCTACAGGCACATTTCCGAACGTTTCAAAATACGAAGGACTGACTATCAACCCTTGAGATGAATAGAAAGTTATTATATCTTTTGGCTGCATGCTCGGAATAACTCTTATAGATTTAGGAATTTTTGGTGACGCCTTTTTTGGTACATTACTCACAATTGTAGCTTCGTGTTCCCAGTTTTCCTTAGTTAGCTTTTTATGCAGTGCACAAAACCCATCAATATTTTTTATATAACTATATCTCCCAACAAATGCGATTCTATTTTGTACTGATTGCTCTATTTTTGTGATTCGAGTAAAAACAGGCGATATTGGATTCGGGACAATTATCCCGTTTTTAACAATATTTGAATGATATACATCTTTATACACCACATTCTGGCAAATTTGAGAAGGAAAAATAATACGTCCAGCACGCTTCACAATTGATCGTTCCATTGCACGAAATAACTTTCTAAAATGCGGCGTCATCTGCTCAACTTCTTTTGTTAACACACCTGCATACCACAGCACAATCGGGATTCGTTCCTTCTGAGCTGCAATGGAAAGTAGCCACGGCATGTAGTATGTTCCATTAATAAGCAATACATCTGGTTTACTTTTTCTTAAAATACCACGTATAACTTCAATAATAAGAACGTAGTGTTTTTGGACATCTTTTAATGATCTAGACTTTTTTACTATTTCAAGTAAAGAGTAATCGCAGACATTTACAATATGATGATCAAACCAATCAGGGGAAAGATGATCGTATACTGTTGCCGACTTGAAAGCACGATATGGATTGATTTCAATACCAGTAAAAGAGATATCATCTGACTCACGCAAACAATTAAGTAGGCTTAGATTCGTACTCGTAATGCCACCAAGATTTTCTCGAGTTATATTTATAGCAACTTTCATCAATATATTTTACCATTAGAATATAATATAGTCAAGTATTAGTCTGAAAAAGACATTAAAAACAAGCTTCTTTATTTAGTTGTTCAAAATAGTAACACTCGATTAGTTTTTAAAGTCAACCACCGTCTCCATCTGAGCTTTAAGTTCTAATGCTCTCTTCATTATATGATCACCTATTTCTTTCCAATCAAAATACTCCTTATAGTCTTTAGGATCAATGAGTCTTATTTCAGTAATATCACCATCAACATCTTTTACGAACATACCGTATGGTTTTACAATACAAACTGAACGGGTCTGAGAAATAACCCCTTTAGATTCAAAAATGTCTTGGCAACCAATAAAACAATGCTCGAGAACTTCCATATTGGATTCTTCTTTCACCTCTCTTCGTACCGCATCTAACAAACTTTCCCCCACTTCAACTCCACCACCAACTGGCGTCCAATATCCCTTACTTAGAGTGTACACAACAAGAAGTTTATCTTCGTAAAAACAGTACACGTGCACTCCAGTAACATTTCTATTACCAAGATCTAATTCACTTTCTATATCTCTATAAACTACATCGAGAAGTTGACCTGAGCGATTAGTAAAAGTTGATTTAATTTCCATAGGGCAATTTTAATTAATTTAATTTGTTTTAACTAGTTATATTTTCCATCGGTATACATTTCTCCTTTGAGTCAAATTTCCAATCTATATCTAGTCTAAAAATACGTCCAACTTTTATGAAAATATTTATTGGGAAATTAAATTGAGAGCGCTTCCTGTAATAGGGCCAACGTACCCAGCAGACGGAGTAATACCTTTTGCTTTCTGGAATGCGATAACTGCCTGCAAAGTTCCTGCACCAAATAAATTAGTTTCCTTTCCCACAGATCCTAGCCCAGAGAGTGCAACAGTAAACCCGTTTTTATTGAGCACTTGCTGAAGTATTCGTACATCTTCACTTATCAAACCCTTATAGAGATTCGCTGAAAAAACTATTACGGCTGGGATAGTTGGTTTATTAGGAATGGTTGGATTCAGCGGAACAAAAATAGGTGAAGACGCGAGAAGTGTCTTAGTAGATGATCCGTAATAACCATTAGGAGGATTAATGTTCATCACTACTTGATACTCAGTCAGCGCATTCTGAGTGATCGGGCCAAAATATCCCGTTGCACCCGCAAGGACTAATGTAGCTCCAAGAGGACCTACTCTTTTTGAAATAAGAAGTTGCTGCATAGCAACAACCTCACTTCCCATTGACCCAAGCGCAAGCTCTCCGACTGGCAACACTGGGGTTATGTTTAGTGGTGCAGGGTTGGTAGAGATGGGAGTAGTTTTAAGAGTTGACTGAATAATTTGAGGTATCAGAATATTTTGAGATTGAGCATCAATAAAAGTTGACCTAAAATTAGTAACGAGAAGCGAAGAGAGAGAGGTAGGATCTGCATTTTTCAAAAAAATATAAGAGAGGTATGTCATTTTTTCTTGGAGTGTCAATTCTCTTGTGAGTCGTCCAAACGGATCGACTGCTATATTGTTTGCATCATGCACTTCGAAATGAAGATGGGCTGCACCGCCGGAGGCATTTCCAGTATTCCCTACATATCCAATAAGTGATCCTTTTTCAAGTATAGTGCCAGATGTAATTCCCTCACCAAATGCATCAAGATGCATGTATACAAACGTCTCGCCACCTGGATTTGCAGTATATACATACAAACCTTCGCCTATTCCCGTCCCCGTTCGCAAGACGACGGCCTTAGTAGGGGAAATAATCGGTGTGCCTTTGACTGCCATAATATCTTGTCCAACATGAATACGCCCATTTGATCTTGGGTCACCAAAATTTGGATTGATATCTTTTAGTTCAACACCAAATAAAACTGGTATGCATACAGCTTGAACTGGAGCCGCGTCAAGTGCATTAACCTTTTGTTGTAAATCACCAGGCTGTCCACGCCAGCTACGGATATATCGCGTAAAATCTACTGAGGATTCATTAGCGCCACCTGCATTAGCAGTTGTATTTTTGACTTGCGCTAAAGAAGGGGTTGGTACTGAAATCAAGAAACTAAGCAAGAAAATCCTCTGTAACAGATATCTTATAGACATACACCTAGTATAACTCTATTCAGACACCATATGTGACAATGATTGGAATAAAAAACGTAGTCTCTTATCGGACGATTAGAGACTTGCGTTACAACAAGCCACCACTATCAACGTATAGTTTGTCGTCATATTTTAAATTACATCATCACACACAACCTTACTATGTATATCTATTCATAAGCCCATGTATTTGCAAATAATTCAAAAAAAGACAACCAATCAAAAAATTGAAAGTACTAATACCCCACCTGACACAGTAACCTAAATAAAGAAATGTTGTTGCTTTATGTAACAACCACAACTATTATCTTTCCATAAACTGACCCGTCTTCATATTTTTTTTACAGGCATTCCAAGGATATATTCTTCCACTCATAGCGACATATACACCATGCGGAAGTGTTTGTACTGCTGCAATAGCAAATCCTAATTAAATTCAGCGTCTGTATTTTTAATGAGTTGAGATTTCAACGCTCCAGTAATACTATAGTTTTATTATTAATATCTTTAAGTTGATCCGCTATTCCAACCATAGCATCTGTACCATAAACTAATACAATTTTATCATTTCTATTTGTACTACAAGTTTTCTTAATACATGCAACATCTTCCTTTGTAATATCAACACTTACTTTTTTTATAAGTGAAATAATAGTTGCTCCAAAGTTAGGGTTAACAAAATCAAGAATACGTTTTACTGCACCATTACCAATAGTGAAAGGTCTATCCAGAGCATCGTATTCCTTATCAAAGGTACCACCTGTAAGTATAAAAGTTATCTTTGGTTTCATATGTATACATAAAGTATATCAAACTCTAAACCAGAAAGACTTTTGCAGAAATATTAGTTGAGATGGATCATTTTTCCTTTCTTACATCCTAAACCATATCTTTTATAAAATTTATGTTTCATAAGAGCAAATGTCTCACTCAATTTTTCATAATCTCTCGTTAGTCCTCTTTTTAAGAGAGTAAACCACCACGAGAAGATATTTCTATAACGAAGATAAATGACAATATTCGAAAGCTCCATTCCTGGATCTAATAACTAAATAGTAGTTCCTTCAACAATCCAGGAATCTTTTTTATAAATTTCAGAAATTTGATACATTGCTTCTTGTCCATCTCGCTATTTTGAAAATTTTACTTCATAATACTAATTATTAGTTGAATAATTAGTGATGTTCAATTTTTAAGAGAGTTTTGATACGGGTGTTGACTTACCCCGTCCTGCATCCCCTACAATAATTATTTTTTTAATTTCATATTCTAACGTGTCTTGAATGTTGTGCGAGTTACCTGAACACATATGATAAAGTTGAAACTATTTTAAACGCAAATACTCTTCCAAAAAACTTACTTCTCTCTTCAATATAAACTGAGCTACATACTCCTCAGATCTATTTATCTTCATTTTCTCTAAAAGTTCTTCAGGATAGAGCCACAAGGTTATTTGCCCTTCTCCTATCTCTTTTTCCTCTAAACAAGGTAAACCAATTTTCCCTAACACTCTTGCGACATAACAATAAGAAATTTGAATAATCTCTTTTTTGTTCCTATACTCAATTGTCATACCAACCTCTCGGATAACTTCACAGTCACACCCAACTTCTTCAAGTACTTCTCTTTTTAATGCTTGTGTCACTTGCTCACCAATTTCTATACCTCCTCCAGGGAGTTTGTAGTACCCCTTGTTCTGTAAATACTGTGTAGCAATCTTTCCTTCTTGATTCAAGATAATTGCTCGAGCACTTTTTCTAAGTTTATAAGTTACATTAACCAGATTAGAGGTATCTAGCCCTAATGTGTAATCACTTATTTCTGCTAAAATCTTCATGCTGTAAGTATATCAATAATTATTTTATTCAGCAGGATGTTTAACTCTCAAATAGAATTTATTTAGAAATAATAAGAAATGAGTCATTGTCTACATCCACCGACATTTTAATTGTGAGATTCAAAAATAAATTCATTGCTTGGGAACCAACTTTACTTTTTTGTAGACATGACTACCAACAATTAAACAACCTCCTGATTTAAACAAAATGACGGATTCAAAAAAAGTGATGATGTGGTAACAAGGTAAGAATAGATAGAAAGCTCCTGTGTTCATCCTATTGTGTCAGGGATT